>FWWL01000397.1_pt1 | contig 122293 bp, 102 predicted proteins | sample 2228331 | NCBI WGS metagenome assembly FWWL01 (sample SAMEA103939775, study PRJEB20133) | metagenome | reverse complement strand
TCGACCTCGCCATCGACTAGGTGGATCTCGAGCTTTCCGGTACCAAGAGCCACGAGCATCGGGGCATGACCCTCCAGGATTCCGACGTCTCCCGTGAGGGTCCGTGCCAGGACAAAGAGGGCATCGCCTGACAAGACGGTCGCCTCGGGAGATACGACCTCTACCCTGAAGGACACCGGCCGCTACCTCTCGCTACCTGAACTGGCTCCCGTCGAGCTCGGCTCAGGCCGCCTGGGCCTCGATCTCCTTGGCCTTCTCCACGGCCTCCTCGATGGAGCCGACCATGTAGAAGGCTTGCTCGGGCAGGTCGTCGAGCTTGCCTTCGCAGATCATCTCGAATCCCTCGATGGTCTCCTCCACGGACACGAACTTGCCTGGGATGCCGGTGAACTGCTCGGCGACGAACATCGGCTGAGACAAGAACCTCTGGATCTTCCTCGCCCGCTGGACCGTCAGCTTGTCCTCTTCGGAAAGTTCGTCCATACCCAGGATGGCGATGATGTCCTGGAGGTCCTTGTACCTCTGAAGAATCTGCTTTACCCGGTTCGCGACAGCGTAGTGGCGCTCGCCGACGTAGCGCGGGTCCAGGATCCGGCTGGTAGAAGCGAGCGGGTCCACCGCCGGATAGATTCCCAACTGGAAAATCTGCCTCGAGAGCTCGGTCGTGGCGTCCAGGTGAGCGAAGGTAGTGGACGGCGCAGGGTCGGTTATGTCGTCAGCAGGGACGTAGATCGCCTGCATCGACGTGATCGAGTGGCCCCTAGTCGAGGTGATCCGCTCCTGGAGCTCGCCCATCTCTTCCGAGAGAGTCGGCTGGTATCCGACCGCCGAGGGCATCCGACCGAGCAGCGTGGAGACCTCCGAACCCGCCTGGGTGAAGCGGAAGATGTTGTCGATGAAGAGTAGGACGTCCTGCCCCTCGACGTCCCTGAAGTACTCGGCCATCGTGAGGGCGGAGAGGGCGACCCGAAGCCTGACCCCAGGGGGCTCGTCCATCTGGCCAAAGACGAGCACACTCTTGTCCAGGACCCCGGACTCCTTCATCTCGAGCCAGAGGTCGTTGCCCTCACGGGTCCGCTCTCCCACGCCCGCGAAGACCGAGACTCCCTGGTGGTGAGTGGCGACCCGGTAGATCATCTCCATGATGAGGACGGTCTTTCCCACCCCGGCTCCGCCGAAGAGTCCGATCTTGCCGCCCTTTACGTAGGGCTCGAGGAGGTCGATGACCTTGATGCCGGTCTCGAACATTTCGGTCTTGGCCTCGATGTCCTCAAAACGCGGCGGCTCCCGGTGGATCGGCCAGCGCTGCTTTGCCTCCACGGTGGTCTTGTCGATCGTCTCACCGATAACGTTGAATACGTGGCCGAGGACCTCGGGCCCCACCGGTACCGTGATCGGCTGCCCGGTGTTCGTCACCTTTGCTCCCCGGACCAGGCCGTCGGTGGGACGCAAGGCGATCGCCCTGACCCGGCTCTCGCCGATGTGCTGGGCCACCTCGCAGACGATCTTCTCCTCCTCGTCCTCCAGCCTTCGGTAGACCTCGAGAGCGGTGTTGATCTCCGGGAGGTGTCCGGGCGGAAACTCGACGTCAATTACTGGCCCAGCAATCGATACGATTCTGCCGTCGGGAAGCTCCCTTGTCTCTGCCGCCTCGCTCATCTTTTCACCCTCTTCTATCTTCGGGCTGCCGCTTCCACTTGCTTCTCCTTGAGCGCCTCGGCTCCGCTTACGACCTCGACTATCTCGGTCGTGATCTCGGCCTGGCGCTCCCGGGCGTGAATTCGCCCAAGGACTCTCAGGAGTTCGTCTGCGTTGTCTGTTGCCGCCTTCATCGCCTTGCGCCGTGCGGCGTGCTCAGATGCCGACGCCTCGAGGAACGCTGCAAACAGGCGGCTCTCCACGTACCTGGGCAGCAAGGCACGGAGGATCTCCTCCGGTGAGGGGTCGAAGATGAACTCGCCCCTGAAGCCCTCGCCACCCGCAAGCTCCTCCCTGGGAATGGGCAATAGCTGGAACTCCTCCGCTCGCTGCACGACCAGATTGTAGAACTCGGTGTAGATCACCGTGACCCGGGATAGCTCTCCGGAAAGGTAAGCCGACTGCAGCTTCTCGGCCAGTGACTTGGCCTGCTGGTAGGAGGGCTTGTCGGTCACCCCCACCGTCTCGTAAGCGACCGGGTAGCCCCTGTACTTGGTGTAGACCAGACCCTTCCTGCCGACACCGTAAATCGAGACCTTCTCGATTCCCCCGAGCCTCTCGATTGCTCCCTCGAGGAGGCGCAGGACGTTCGCGTTGTAAGCCCCGCAGAGTCCCCTGTCGGAAGTCACCACCACCAGTCCGTGGCGACCCTCTCCTTCCTGGGGCTCAGAGAGAAGCGGGTGCTCAGGAACGCCGCCGTGGGCCGCAAGATCTCGCACCACTTCGACCAGCATTTTCACGTACGGCCTGGCCGCCTCCACCCGGCTCTGTGCCTTCACTATACGGCTAGCGGCGATCAGCTCCATCGCCCGGGTGATCTTCCGAGTCGACTGGACCGACTTGATACGGCGCCGGATGTGTCGCAGCTTTGCGGTCGCCATTCTCTACTGTCCCCGACTGTACCTGCGGCCCGGCAAGCGCTCCCGTACTCAGTTTTCGCCCAGACGTGGTCCCGGGTCGAGATCTTCACGCACCTCGGGCTCCTCCTGAGGGGGAGTACCCGGGACAGACGCCTCGTAGACAAAGCCCGCCAGGAACTCCTCGATCGCCCTGTCCAGCTTGGAGACGACGTCGTCGGGAAGGGTTCCTTCCGAGGCGATGTGGTCCGGAATCTCCGGGTACTTCGAGTGGACGAAAGCCAGCAGCTCTGCCTCTGCCCGGCGGCACTCCTCGACCGGCAGCGAGTCGAAGTACCCGTTGGTCACGGCGTAGATCGAGATCACCTGATCTTCTACGGCCATCGGCTCGAACTGAGGCTGCTTGAGGATCTCGACGACTCGCTTGCCTCGCTCGAGCTGCATCTGGCTCGCCCTGTCGAGCTCCGAGCCGAACTCGGCGAAGGCCTCGAGCTCCCTGAACTGGGCGAGGTCCAGCCGCAGGCGTCCGGCGACCTGCTTCATCGCCTTGATCTGGGCATTGCCGCCGACTCTGGAGACCGAGATCCCCACGTTGATCGCCGGGCGGACACCCGAGTAGAAGAGGTCCGGCTCCAGGTAGATCTGGCCGTCGGTGATGGAGATGACGTTGGTGGGAATGTAGGCCGACACGTCTCCAGCCTTGGTCTCGATGATGGGGAGAGCCGTGAGGGATCCTCCGCCAAGCTCGTCGGAGAGTTTGGCTGCCCGCTCCAGCAGGCGAGAGTGCAGGTAGAAGACGTCGCCGGGATAGGCCTCGCGCCCAGGCGGCCGCCTGAGGAGCAGAGACAGCTGACGGTAAGCTACCGCCTGCTTGGAAAGGTCGTCATAGACGACGAGAGCGTGCTCGCCGTTGTACATCCAATGGTTGCCAATCGCGCATCCCGCGTAGGGTGCGAGGTACTGGAAAGCTGCTGGATCAGAGGCCGGCGAGTTGATGACGACGGTGTAGTCAATGGCCCCGTGTTCAATGAGTGCATCGACGATTCCCGCCACGGTCGACGCCTTCTGACCTATAGCGACATAGATGCACTTCACGCCCTTGCCCTTCTGGTTGATGATCGTGTCAATGGCAATGGCGGTCTTGCCGGTCTGGCGGTCGCCGATGATCAGCTCCCGCTGGCCCTTGCCGATGGGAGTCATCGAGTCGATCGCCTTGATGCCGGTCTGGAGGGGCTCCTTTACGGGTTGGCGGTCGGTCACGCCGGGAGCCTGGATCTCGAGCCGCCTGTACTCGGAAGTCTCGATAGGTCCCTTTCCGTCGAGAGGTTCGCCCAGGGGATTTATCACCCGCCCGAGCAAGGCATCGCCTACAGGGACCGAGAGAATCCGGCCCGTGGAGCGCACCACGTCACCCTCTTCGATGGCGGAATCGTCTCCCAGAATGACCGCGCCGACGGAGTCCTCCTCCAGGTTGAGCGCCAGACCCATTACTCCGTTGGAGAACTCCAAAAGCTCCGATGCCATGACGTTGGGCAGCCCGGTGATGCGTGCGATCCCATCACCGGCTTCCCGCACGAAACCGACCTGCTCGGCCTCCACGGAAGGCTCGTACTCGCGTACGAACTTCCGGAGTGCTTCGCCTATCTCTTCGGGTCTTAGTGTCAACTCGGACATGCTCACTCCATCCGGAACGCCGACAACGCCACTTTCGCTCGCTCGAGCCGTCCACGGATCGAGCCGTCAAAGACCTCGTCCCCCACTCGGGCCTTCACCCCGCCCAGGATCGAGGGATCGACCACGACGTGAGGAGTGAGTTTCTTCTTCAAGACCCGTGACAGCGCTGCAACCAAGCGGTCTCGCTGCTCGTCGGAGATCGGAGCCGCCACGACGATCTCGACAGGCATCCGCTCGACCTCTTCGGCCACCAGCGCAAGCAACTCCTCGACCACCTCGTCGAGGTGCTTCACCTGGTTGGCTCCCAGCAGCAGGCTGAGCGAAGCCATCGAGGACCGGGAAACCTTCCCCTCCAGTAACTGGGAGAGGAGCTTCTGGCGGTCGGAGACAGGCTTGGTGGTGTCAGTTAGCGCCATACGAAGCTCCCCCTGTTGCTGGAGGATGCGGGCGAAGCGAAAGAGCTCGTCTTGAACCTCAGATACTTCGCCTTCTGCCCTGGCTATTTCAAGGATGGCGGAGGCATAAGCTCTGGCAGATGGGTTCACTTGCTCACTCCGCAGACGGCGCCATGGACTCGACATCCCGTATGTACTGGTCGACAAGCCGACGTTGCACCTCGGGATCGATGGACTCGCCGATTATCTTCTCTGCGAGCTCGACGGCTACCTTGCCGGCTTCCCTGTAGACGTCGGACATCGCCTGGCGGCGCTCGTTCTCGGCATCCGCCCTGGCCTTGGCGACTATTTCACCGGCTTGGGCCTCCGCCTTGGCGACGATCTCCTTGCGCAACCCTTCGGCCGTCTTGCGAGCTTCCTCTAATATGGTCGCGGCCTCTTGCTTCGCCTTGGCGATTCGCTCCCGGTACTCTTCGAGAAGCTTTTCTGCGTCCTGGCGGGCCTTCTCGGCCTTCTCCAGGTCGGTGCGGATCCGCTCCTCTCGCTCCTGGAGAGCCTTCTTTGCGGCTGGAAATGCCAGCTTGAGCAGCAGAGCCAGGAGAACGAGGAACGAGATGGTACCCCAGATCAGCTCCTCGACGTGAGGCAGGAGGAGGCTTACGCCTCCACCTCCCTCTCCACCTTCGGCTGCCGCCGCCGCGACGAGAACCCCCAAGCCGACCATTACCTACCCCCGATGATGAACGAAAGGACGAAGCCGAACAAAGCCAGTGCCTCGGTAAACGCTATGCCCAGGAACATCGTGGTCCTCACGTTGCCTGCAGACTCAGGCTGACGAGCCATGGCGTTGATTGCTGCACTGACTATCATTCCGATGGCAAACGCAGGCCCGATCGCAGCAAGTCCGTAGACCAATCCAGCACCGATCTGGGCTGCCGCCGATCTGTCCATGTCGCTCTTCCTCCTATCGTCGGTATCGCCGCGTCACGGTCGTCCCCTCAGTGGGCTGGATGCATCGCGTCGGCAATGTACAGCCCTGAGAGGATCGTGAAAACATAGGCCTGAAGCAGCGAGACAAACAACTCGAAGCCGACCAGCACAAGGGCAAAAGCAAAGGGCAACGGCGTTACCAAAGAGCTCGCACGCAACGGCCAGAAGGTTGCGGCAGTGGTGCCGAAGAAGATTGCCAACATTATGTGCCCCGCAACCATGTTCGCGAATAGTCGTACCGCCAGGCTGAACGGGCGGATCAGAAACACCGAAATGAGCTCGATAGGCGTGACGAACAGGTAAAGAAACTTCGGAACACCCGGGGGGAACAGGACTGCTTTCAGGTACTTGATCGGGCCCTGTGCGAAACCGACGAAGTTGAACACGATATAGACCACGAGAGTCAGCACCATCGGCACAGCGAATCGCCCGGTGACCGGCATATTGATCAAGGGCGTGATCTCGAAGACATTCAAGACGAAGATGTATGTGAAGATCGTAGTGAGGAACGGTACATACTTCTCGCCTTCAGGCCCCATCACCTGGTAGACGATTCCGTTTCGAACGAATTCGACTACTGCCTCTCCCAGGTTCTGTATGCCACTGGGCACGATCTTCGGGCTTCTGAATGCGATCAGATAAAAGGCTGCAGTTACGATCGTCGCCAGCCAGATCAGCACGACGATCCGATTGATGGACAGGTTGAATGGCCCGATGTGAAGTTCCAGAAGCGGTGGGAAGCTAAAAAGCTCTCCTATATCCGGGACCTTCATTGCGAATCCCTCGCCCTCACGCTCTCTCCGGCACTTTCAGTAGGCAATAGGGTAAGAGTCCCCGCGTTGGCGACCGCTACGACAAGGAGTGAGAGGTAGCTGCACGCCAGGGAGACGGCCAGGGCGGTCATCGAAATGGTCTCTACCTTGCGAATAGCAAAAAGGAACGCTGTCACAAGACCCAGCTTGACGAAGAATCCGACGGCGTACGATGCGGCCACCATCTGATTACCGGCTCTGCCGAACAGGGCGGCGCCACCTGCCGAGAGCCCAAGTGCCGCCAGAGCGATCATTGCTCCAGTTGCCACCGAAATGCCGATACGCGCCCCGGCCAACCCGGCGGCAACAACAGAAGCGGCAGGGATCCCGATTCCTGCCACGACAGCCATCTTCTTCAGAAGGCGCAGTTCTGGAGTCATGCGCTCACGCGTCCGAAGCCTACCCCTGGTCGCTGCTCGGATCCCTAGCTTGCTCTTTGAGGCGATTGAGGGGTGACTCGTACCTGGGCACCCTGTAGTACAGGCGCACAAACGAGGCCACGGCGCCTACCGTTAGGCCCACCACCCCGCCCGCCATGCTGGCAAGCTTGTAGCCGATCGCGTACCCGACGAGTACGACGACCACGATCTCCACAGCCGTCGTCATCGCGTTGCCTAGCCCTTCGAAGGGGCGCCTGCTCGGCGGAGCAAAACGCGCCCTTCCAGGCTCGGGCGCGACGTCGACAGCTGCATCCGAGAGCGTGTCCCCAACGGAAGTCGAACCCGACATGCGAACCGGCGAAGCCCGAGCGAGCTTGTGAACGGATGCACAATAGTTTGCGCGCCCGCTGTGCGTCAATTCGGCAGCTCACTGGTCCGGCTAATCGAGGCGACTGGACTCCAGGACGGTCAGAGGCCCTGGCTGCGCTCGGAGTTCGCCTGCTCTTCCGCCACCTTGCCTGGCACGAATACGGTGAAAATTCCGAGGGCCACCGCCAGAACCAGTCCGAAGACCATGAAGTTACCCGTCCCCGTATAGGCAGGAACGAGAACGATCAACGAGAGAAGGGCCGTCCACGCATACAGGATGAGAACCGAACGTCTGTGACCGTGTCCCATGTGCAACAGCCTGTGGTGCAGATGCTCCTTGTCGGCGGTGCTGAAGGACTTGCGCCCCGCGACCCTTCTCAAGAAAGCGTAGGCCGTGTCGAGAAGCGGGATCCCAAGGATCACAAGTGGAATGATCACTGGTCCGAAGAAGAAGAACGTCTTCCCGGGGAACAGGTCCGGGCTCTGGCCCCCGATGGCGATCGTCGCGGCAGCCATGAGAAATCCCAGAAGGAGGGCCCCGGAATCGCCCATGAACACCCTGGCGGGGTGGAAGTTGTGCGGAAGGAACCCGATCGCCAGGCCGAAGGTGACCGCCACGACAAGCGGTCCGGTGCTCGTCGCCGAGATGATTCCCTGATCCGAGAAAAGGTAGACAAATGCAAAGACCGATGCCGCGGCGATGGCGACGATTCCTGCAGCCAATCCGTCCAGACCGTCCACCAGGTTGATTGCGTTGCTCATCATCACGACCCAGAGCACGGTGACCAACACAGCCAGGTCTCCTCCGCTCCGCCCGAGTGCAACGAAGTGGTCGGACGGCCATATGCGCAGGTAGAGAAGGGTCACCCCGAAGACCGACAGCAAGATCCCGGCAAGCACCTGGCCGGCGGTCTTCGCAGGGGGAGAGATGTCCCGGAAGTCGTCCACGGCACCCACCGTGAATATCACTGCTGCCCCAAGCACGACCCCCCAAATCTCGCTCGTGGACTCCAGGACGACCCGCAGCCCGGGCCGAAAGGCGGCTGCCAGCAACGTGAGGAGGAGCCCGAAGAAGAGAGCGGCGCCCCCCAGCGTGGGGGTGGGCTCGGTGTGTACATGTCGGTGCGGGTCCGGCTGTACTACCGCCCCAGTAGAGATGGCCCACCGCCGGACGACGGGGGTGAGCACAAAAGAGCTCGCCGCCGCAAAGCCGGCCGCGAAGAGATAATCACCCAGTGGAATTCGAGCCACGGTAAGGTGCGTACGAGCCGGCCAGCTCGGCAACCTTCACGCGCACCTCGGCCACGACATCGTCCTTTCCCTCCAGGACGTCGACGATGAGATCCGCGATTGTCGCCATTTCCGGCTCTTTCATCCCACAGGTCGTCACAGCCGGGGTGCCGATCCTGATGCCCGACGCGATGAACGGCTTTTCTGGGTCGAAGGGAATCGTGTTCTTGTTCAGGGTGATCCCTGCCTTGCCGAGCAGCTCCTCGGCTTCCTTACCGGTGAGCCCGAAGCTGCGCAGGTCTCCAAGCATGAGGTGGTTGTCGGTGCCTCCAGAGACCACCCGCAGTCCCCGTTCCTGCAGCCGAGCAGCGAGCGCCCTGGCGTTGGCTACTATCTGGGCAGCGTAGTCTCTGAACTCCGGGCGCAGCGCCTCGCCAAAGCAAACCGCCTTCGCAGCTACCACGTGCATCAGCGGCCCGCCCTGGATTCCGGGGAAGACCGCCTTGTCGATTTTCTGGGCCAGCCCCTGCTTGCACAGGATCATCCCGCCTCTGGGCCCTCGCAGTGTCTTGTGAGTCGTCGTGGTCACCACGTCGGCGTAGGGGACCGGATTTGGGTGTGCCCCCCCGGCCACCAGACCTGCAAAGTGTGCCATGTCGACCATGAGGTAAGCTCCCACCTCATCTGCGATGGCACGGAACTCCTCGAAGTCGTAGATGCGAGGGTAAGCAGTGGCTCCGGCGAGAATCAGCTTGGGCCTGGCCTCCCTGGCGATCTTGCGCACCTGGTCCATGTCGATCCGCTCCGTCGTCGGATCGACCCCATAAGGGACGAAGCGATACGTGACCCCCGAGAAGTTGACTGCAGAGCCGTGTGTCAAGTGGCCCCCCTGGTCGAGTGACATTCCCATGACAGTGTCGCCGGGCTCCAGCAGCGCGTAGTATGCAGCCATGTTTGCCTGGGCTCCCGAGTGGGGCTGGACGTTGGCGTGCTCGGCCCCGAATAGCTCCCTGGCGCGGGCTCGTGCGAGGTCTTCGGCTTCATCGACGTGCTCGCATCCACCGTAGTATCGTTTGCCCGGGTATCCCTCGGCGTACTTGTTGGTAAGCACGGAGCCCGTAGCTTCCAGAACAGCTCTGGAAACAAAGTTCTCCGAGGCGATCAACTGGAGTGTGCTGTTCTGTCTCGTCACCTCCCGCTCTAAGATCGCAGCCACTTCGGGATCGGACTCCGCCAGAGGTCTGTGGTCGACCATCGTTACCCCCCTTCCTCGATCGCGGCGATCTTCCTGACGCGTCGCTCGTGGCGACCGCCCTCGAAACCAGTCTCCAACCATGCCTGCAGAGCCCTGGTCGCCTCGGAGGGATCGATGAAGCGTTGCCCCAGGCAGAGCACGTTCGCGTCGTTGTGCAGTCGGCTGAATACTGCCTCTTCCACGGTATCGACCTTCGCAGCCCTGACGCCCTTCACCTTGTTGGCAGCGATCGACATGCCGATTCCGCTCGCACAGACCAGCACCCCTCGGTCCACCTCTCCCGAAGCGACGGCCTCCGCTACCGAGCGTGCGAAGTCAGGGTAGTCGACGCTCTGCTCGTCGTGGGTTCCCAGGTCGACCACGTCGTGACCCTCAGAGCGCGCTACCTCGGCGAGCTTCTGTTTCAACCGGTATCCCGCGTGGTCTGCACCGAATGCTATCTTCACAGCCCGCCTCCAAAAGGCTAGTCGCCGGCCGGCGCGCTAGGAATCCCGGCCCATCCGACACAAGCAGTTCCGGCGGCAGTCAGGCTCTCGTGGTCTAAGGCGGGCAGAAAAGTCAGATTCCCTCCCACAACGACGTCATCAGCCGTTCCAGTGATTCTTCTATCTCGGCAGCGCACGCCTCGTAGAACTCGTAATCCCCACCGATAGGGTCCTCTACGTCGAAGGAGCGCTCCAGACTGAGCGCGTGCCGCGGGTGGGGCCGTCTCTGGCCGAGCTCCTGCAGGCGCCGGAGGAAGTCCGAACTCTCGAACGGGGCTTCACAAGCCAATGCGGCCGCTTCCTTCAGCAAGAACAATTTCTCTTCGGCAGGAGGCCACAAGTTCGCCATCGACTCCAGGTGGTAGCGCTCCATCGCCAGAACAAGGTCTGCCGATTCCAGGACTTCCGGGGTCACCCTGGTGCGAGTGTGCGCCCGTACCTCGATCCCCCTCCTCTGGAGGACCGCCAGCGCGCCCTTGCTCGGTCCCTGGCGGTCACCCCCAAGGCTCCAGGCCGGTACCACGACGTCAGTACCGGCGGAGCGTACGACGAACCGGTCTGCCAAGCCGCGTCGTTCAAGGCGGTGCCGCAGGAGGTGCTCGGCCATGACCGACCGGCACACGTTAGCTGTGCAAACCACCAGGATCTCGTGCCTCTCTGTGGGGCGGGCAGCGGATTCTCCAGCAGCCATCTCCAAGGTAGTTTCACACAGTCCAGGTCCTCGAGGCGAGATCTCGGGCCGAGCTGCATCCTGGCAGGCGCGATGACCCCCACCCCAGCCCCGCCCGGCTGGGACGACGGTCACCTCGTTCCGACCAAAAAAGGCGGGGCGAGGCGTCAAGCCCCGCCCCATCGCTGCCTTGCGACCGCGTACTCTTCCCTCGAGCCCGAGGCTCGGGGCACGCTGTTTACTGGATTTCGATCCGTCGAGCCCCGGCCTTCTCCGGCGAGGCCTTGCGCAGGCGAACCTCCAGGACGCCGTCCTTGTGGGTGGCCTTGGCGCTCTCCTCGTCGACCTCGACGGGGAGGGCCACCTGCCGAGTGAAGGACCCGTAATGCATCTCGCGGCGGTAGTATCCGCGCTCCTTCTTCTCTTCCTCCTTCTTGGTCTCCGCATGAAGCGAGAGGACTCCGTCCTTTACGGTGACCTCGATGTCCTCCTTGGATACGCCTGGGACTTCGGCCCTGACGACGAGTTCGTCTCCCTCTTCGAAGACGTCCACTCTGGGTGCGAGGGCAACAGGCTCGCCCGGACGTACCGGTAGCGTGAAGTCCCCGAACGCCTCGTCCACTCGCTTCTGGAGTTCACGGACCCAGTCGAAGATGTCTCCTCTGGGTCCCCAAATGTCGAGAAGTCGTCCAGCTCCTCTTCTCTCGGGAGTTGCCATAGACATCACCTCCTGTGCAGCCCTACGGTGATACCCGCTGACATCGCGTCATTAAACGCATCGAAGCTCCGCTTGTTCCCGGTTAGAGCGAATTTACGGGATCGACCGCTGGAGAAAAGGCTCGGGAGACGACGGGAGTCCTGGAGGGTGGCCGCTGCGCATACGCCCGCTCCCGAGCCATTGCCCCAGCGTTCGAGTCAGGTAAGCCGCACCGGCCAGAAAAGAGTGCCCAACAGGGTCCCTCCCACGAGCAGGAAGCCGGCCCGCCGGGTGTGCAAGAAGGTCCAGGCTGCGAACCATAGCGGCCATACGGGAAACCGTTCAGGCCTCTCGTGCGGCCGGGGCGAGCGCAGGACCCGATCCACCTTCACCAGTGTGGGAATCCCGGCGAGGACCGCCACGGCCGGCCACGGGTAGACCCGTGCCACCACCAGGAGGGCGACGCAGGGATAGAACGCCCACATCAGCGCCCGGGTAACCTGCCTCGACCTGGCCTCTCCGAGAAGCACCGGCAGTGTCTTGATACCCAGCTTCTGGTCCCAGGGGATCTTGTCGGTGTGCTTGCCCATGAGCACGGCGGTCGTGAGCAAGCCGTAGGGTACCGAAAGCGCCCAGACTTTCCAATTGACCGACCCCACAGCCGCGTAGTAGGTGCCCCCGACCATCAGAGGCCCCCACACCACGAATACCGCTACCTCTCCCAGACCTATTCGCTTGAGGCGGACGGGAGGAGCCGTGTAGGCGACGCTGATGAAGAATCCGGCGAGTGCGAACGCGACTACCGGCCAGCCGCGAGCGAGGAAGAGCGCCACGAGGATGCCGAGGTCGGCGAGGTTGACCACCGCTGTCGCCGCCAGTAACCCCGCCCTGCTGATCATCCCCGACAGCACCGGGTGCGGCGCGTAAAGGGCCCTGGGGTAGTCCTCTGTATCGGAACCGACCTCCACGTCGAAGAGGTCGTTCATCAAGTTGTTCGCCGCGTGCGCAAGCACCACGCCCGCGATGGCCAGCAGGTAGAAGTCCCAGCGGAACCCCTCGGCCCGCACGGCGAGCAAGCCGGCGAGCAGTGCCGAGGTAACGGTCATTGGCTGGACTGCCGCCCTGGTCAGCACAAGCCACTTCGTGACCAGGTCGACCTCTCCACCCTCGGGGGGGTTCCCGGTCTGGAAGACCTGGAGCCAGCGCCTGTAAAGGGGGAGGCGCCGAGTTTCTGGCCCTTTCGGGCTTTCGGCATCGGGTCGAGGCGGCTGGCTCGAAGTTTCCCCTTGGGCCTCGGCCTGGAGCTCGTCGTCGATGGCCCTTATCGCACGACTCGAGTCGGACTGCATGCCTCAGACCTTAGTGTCCTGGCGAATCCGAATGCAACGACGACCTCTGTATGCCGTGCGAATGCTTGCTCGCCGAGTCATCGGATTGGGCCGCTATTCCAGTACGCTCCACACAAGTGGCAGGCCGGCCCACCTGTGCTCACTATTCACAGAAGTCCAGGTGGCGGTACGATGGCGGGTGGAGCTAGAAGTCATTGGTCAGCTGCGCCAACGAGGGAAGTGCGAGAAGGTTTGATTCCAATGGATGATCGATGCCCGGTCTGCAAGTCGCAACAAACAACTGCCCAGTGGCGTGCCCGGAGCCTGACCGGCGCGGAAGGCGTCTTCCGTAAGTGCGGTGACTGCGGACTGGTCAGGCGGGTGACTACGGACGCCGACCATTACCACCGCCATACCCATGATTTCATGTACACAGACGAGCTCGTCGACCGGTGGCAGATGGATATAGGCATGCCGGGCTGGGAGACGGCAATCCGAAAGAAGTTCGACTTTGCCTTTGGCGGCTACCGTGCGAATGGTCGCAAACCCAGGGTGCTGGAAATAGGGCCTGGCATCGGCCTGTTGCTAGCGTCTTTCAGGCGTTTCGGTTGCACCGTAGTTGGGGTGGAGACTTCAGAGGCCAATGTGAGGTTCGCGAGAGAGCGAATGGGACTGGAGATCTTTCATGGTCGCGTCGAAGACGCTCCTCTAGAGGCCAACTCATTCGACCTGATCATCATGGACAATCTACTGGAGCACCTGCCCGACCCCGTAGCCACTCTCAGCTCCGTGACCGAGCTTCTCGTGAGTGGTGGGAGAGTATTCATAGACACTCCAAATTTCGAAGCGCTGGAAAGGTTTCTGGCGGGCAAGACGTGGGGCATGTACGAGGAGGACCACCTGTGCTTGTTCACCCCTTCAGCTCTGGAGCGGTTGTTCAAGCTCTCAGATCTGAAGGTGCTGGCAGTCTGCACACCGGAACCGAAAGAGTCCTGGGGACAAGTAAGTATTGATCTCCAAGGTCTCGGAATTGGTAAAAGGTCCAAATTCTGACTCGCACCCCACAGCCCCCACGACCCCTGATGAGGAGCATCGCCAGCCGCAACCCCAGGAGCGCTCACGGCGAAGCATTTTGGCACCGCCGCTGCCCTCACCTCGAATGCGCGCCCGCAGACGAATTGCCTGGCTAGTCGGCACCATTCTCACTCCCCTGAGGCACTATCAGGAGCGGAGACTGCGAGGGACTCACATATGGGGTCTGGCAGCAAAACGTGGCCCTACCAACCCGTAAAGCTGGAGTCGCCTAGCCTCTAGGCGGCTCGGTCACGAGCGACTGGGAAGTCCGATCCGCCCCTAAGCAGAGAAATCGAGCTCTTCCTGGAGCCTGGAGATCTCGTCTAGCAGGCGGGAAAACTTCTTCCCGAAGGGGGTCAGCTTGTAGTGAACCTCGATCGGTGGTTTATCCCCGACCACCTCCCGCTCGAGGATCCCGAATTCCACCAGCTTCCTCAAACGCTCGTTCATGACCTTGGGTGTCAGCCCGGGAATCGCCCGCAGGAACTCGGACGGTCGGGTCAGCCCCCCTCGAACAGAGCTCAGAATCTGCAATGACCACTTGCAGCCGAGGATGCTCTCGAGCATGCGAGCGACGGAGTACTCTCTATCGGCATCCCGCGTCGTCGTAGCCTCACTCAAGTGGGTGCTGTGTGAGTGGTCCTGTCGGCTTCTCGCAGTACTCACCGGATCGTAAGCAGCTTTCCGAAAAGTGCCTTATTGACGGGTTTCTCGATCCTCTGCAGCCTCACTCGTGTGCCGCCTCTCAGGGCAGCGCAAACAACCCGCTCCGCCTTGGGGCGAAGGGGCCGCCAGGCCAGCGAACTAGCGGGCGCCACTGGCCTCATGGCCCGCCTCGGGGCGAAGAAAGCGCCGCCCAGGGGGGCTGTACGCCGAATTCTAGAGGTGCAGGAAGCTGCGCTCCGTGGAGAAATGCCGAAACGAGCCGAGGCACACAAGATCGACAGAGAGGAGGGCTACCGATGAGCCAGACCGCTGAGATTCCCGGCTACACCTACGGTACTGCCGAGGTCGCGAGGTCTCCGGTAACGCCGGAAGAATTCGACAAGATGAAGCAGAGCGTCCTCTTCGGGGAAGAAGACGAGCGCTACCTGAAGATGTCCTACGAAGTGGTAAAGGACCAGGTCGAAGACATCCTCGACGTCTGGTACGGCTTCGTGGGATCCACTCCGCACCTCGTTGCAGCCTTCGCAGCAAAGTCGGACGGCCAACCCATCCCCGAGTACCTAGAGCGGGTGCGCAAGAGGTTCGGGCAGTGGATCCTGGACACTGCGCGGGCCGAATACGACCAGGACTGGCTTGACTACCAGTACGAGATTGGCCTCCGACACCACAGGTCGAAAAAGAACCGCACGGACGGAGTCGACGCAGCCGACCACGTAGCGTTCCGTGACCTGATCCTGTTGACCTACCCGGTCACCTTCACCTTGAAGCCGTTCCTGGCCAAGAAGGGACACTCGGCAGAAGAGGTCGAAAAGATGTACCAGGCATGGCTCAAGTCGGTCCTGCTGCAGGTCACCCTGTGGTCCTATCCCTACGTGAAAGAGGGCGACTTCTGAAGCCTTCCCGCTGTCAATCAGCCGTAGGCACGCCCACATGCCCCATGCGGCACTGGATGGCAAGGCTCTCTCGGGTGCTCAGAGGCAAGGCCTCCGGCCGTGGCGCCCGCACAAAAGAACAGAGGCCCCGCCGCCTGGCGGGGCCTTCCGCATCCTCGATCGTAGCGGGGGCGGGATTTGAACCCGCGACCTTCGGGTTATGAGCCCGACGAGCTACCAGACTGCTCCACCCCGCGTCGGTGCGTTTCGAGCAGCTTGACGCCGAAGCACTAGCATACGCGAACCCCGGAGTGGATGCGTCCGGGATATCAGGCTTGCGAAAACCCACCCAAAGTGCCGAGGCCCGTGGCCGATCTCGTCTGGAACCGCAGTGCTTCCCTCTCGCTGAAGGGCGGTATGCTCTCTCCAGCCTTGCGTGAGGAGGTCGGGATGTCTTTCGTGGTAATCAACATCGTGACGGTCCCCCCGGAATTCCACGAAGAGTTCGAACGGCGCTTCGCCCAGCGAGCGGGCCTGGTCGAGAAGCAGCCTGGGTTCGAGGCATTCGAGCTGTTGAAGCCCGAACAAGGGAACGACTTTTTCGTATACACCAGGTGGCGGTCCAGGGAGGACTTCGATCGCTGGGTCTCCTCGGAGGACTTCCGCAAGGGCCACGCCCAGCATTCCGGGCAAGGCCCCGTGGGGACTGCTAGCCAGATGAGGACTTTCCAGGTGGTGATGGAGGTGGGTGGAGGGGCAGAGGACCGGTAAAAAGCCGCTACTCTCCCCCGGATTCTGCCTTCCTCGCCTCCTCGATCCAACGCCTCATCTCTTCCACCTTGCGCTGGTAGCCCGCCAGGTCCCCCTGCCTCAGGGCTGCCTGCGCTTCGTCGTAAGCCTTGGCAGCGTTCTCCAGAGCCAGAGCCACCGTGGGCGTCGCGGAGGGGGTCGGCGGGCCCTCCGCAGGCGCAGGTCCAGCACCGCCTGAGGCAGCGCCTCCCAGTCCTGCAAGAGAAGAGATGGTGGTCGCCGCGCCCTGAGGGCATCCCGACGGTGGCTGACCCGGCCGGTCGAGAGCGTCGAGCAACGCCGCGGCGGCGCAATCTCTCATGACGGCACGTTCCTTGTAGACGACGATCACTCGCTGCAGCGTGGGAAGGCTTGTATCTTCAGGTTCAAGGAATACCGGCTGAACGTAGAGCAGGTCTCCGGCCACAGGTAGCACTAGCAAGTTGCCAAAGACCACTCTGGAGCCCCGCTGGTCCAGCAAGGTCAACTCTTGGGCGATAGGTGGGTCCTGGTTTATCCGCGCCATGACCTGCTCTGGCCCGTCGACAAGCTTGTCGGTGGGGAGCGCGTACGCGATGATCTCGCCGTACTTGTCCGGATCCGAATTGGCCAGTATGAAGCCGAGCAGGTTCGGTCTTCCCTGCGGGGTGAACGGCTGGATGATGAAAAACGAATCGCGGCCGTCCTTGGGATCCTTGAGAACCGTGTAGTACGGCTCGAGGGGCAGCTTCGCCTGGGCCTGGGCATTGCGAACTTGCCGTTCGGGCACCTGCCACTTGTCCTCCTGGTTGTAGAAGACTCGCGGCTCGGTGACGTGGTAAATGCGGAACATGTTGGCCTGGATTCGGAAGAGCTCCTCCGGATAGCGGAAGTGCTCCCTGATCGAGGCCGGGGCCTCGGAGGCAGGGGTGAACAGGTCGGGAAACGCTCGCTGGTACGCCCTCACGATGGGGTCGGTGGGATCCACGACGTACAGGGTCACCGAGCCATCGTAGGCGTCTACTACTGCCTTGACCGAGTTGCGCACGTAATTCGCCTGAGGGGTGAAGCGGAACTGAGAGTTTCGAGGCAGCCTCTCCGTGATCACCTCGGGCCCACGGTCGACCCTCACTGCATCGAGCTTCTGCGAGTAGGGGAACCGGTCGGTAACCGTGTAGGCGTCCTGAATCCAGACCACCCGCCCATCGGCCACAACCGGATAGGGATCCGCATCGAGCATCAAAAGCGGGAACGCATCGTGCACCCTCTGGCGGACGTCGGGACGGATCACGATGCGCGAGTCCGATGTGATCTGTCTCGAAATGAGCAGGTTCATGTCACCGAGACGCATGGCGAACGCAGCCCGGGTTGCCAGCCCGGCCACCGGTACTCCACCCTTACCCGAGTATCGCGTGGTGGCTTCCCTCTCCCCCGCTCCCGGAAAATCGAACTCGGGCTGCGTCGTGCCAAGGACCATGTACGTCGAGGCCGAGCCCGCCGGTCGGTCTCCGAAATAGATCTGGGGCACCGTGAGCGTGAGCTCCTCGCCGGCAGCAGAGATGCCTGGGAGAATCTTCGTCGGCATGTCCTGGATCAAGTTGGAGGGGCGGCCGTCGGGCGCTGCCCCGTCTGCAATCGACATCGCCACCCCGTAACCGTGCGTGAACTGGAGGTGGCGGTTGATCCAGGTCTGGGAGGGGAGTCTCTCGAGGTCGATCTCTCTGGTTGCGACGAGCACAGTCCGCTTCTCGCCGTCTATTTCGTAGCGGTCGACGTCGACATCGGTGAAGGTGTAGTAGCCCCTGAATGATTGCAGCTGGTTGTAGACGTCTCGAACGACGGCGGGGTCCCAAAGCCTGACGGAGTTGTCCGCTCCCGAACCGACCAGACTCGCAAAGGTCAGATCCCTGGAGGGGTCGTACCTGGCCAGAGAGATGTCCGACAATCCGTATGCATAGCGAGTGAACTCGATGTTGCGCCCGATGTACTCCTCTTCTCTGACGAACTCGTTCGGCTGGACAGCGAACCGCTGGTAAAAGGCGGGGAAGATTCCGACACCGAGCACCTGGACCAGCAGCCAGACTCCCACGCTCACCACCGGAAGTGCCCAACCGCGGCGGAAGATGTTGGCGACCAGGATCGCTGCCACCATGAGCGAGATCACGATCAGCAAGTTGTAAGCCGGAAGGGACGCCTTGATATCGGTGGCCGACGCTCCGGTGACCACTCCCCTGTCTGAGACCAGTAGGTGGAAGCGGTCGAGCCAGTAGCGGTAAGCCTGGACGACAGCTATGGCGGCCAGAAGTAACGAGAGGTGAGTCTTCGCAGGCCTGGTTATTCGTTCCCCTACCCGGGTTTCCAGATCGATGCTTCCGTTGAGGTAGTAAATGACGGCCACCAGCAAGACCGTAAGCAAGGCCAGCGTCCAGACATAGCTCCCAAGGTGTTCAAGCAGAGGAACCTTGAAGACGTAAAAGCCCGCGTCCCGGCCGAACACGGGCTCTCTCACGCCGAAGTCCTCGGCATTGAGGAAGAGAATTACGGACTCGTAAAGGCGGTGCAGGCCCGAGGCGACCATGAAGCCGATTGCCACCGCTACCGCAACGACGACCCGTCCCCGGTGAGGGTAGATAAACTCCCTGTATCGCAATCTCAGCTCCTCCTGCATCCCGCGACTTCGTCGGAGCTGAGCCAGGGAATAGGGGGGTTGCGCGGAAAACGCGATCCTCAAGTTAAACCAGATGAAGCCGGCAGCGACAATCCCCCCGACCACGACAGCCAGAACCTGCAGCCGCAGCCTCGTGAAGAAAAACGAGGCGAATCCCACCTCCCTGAACCACAGCACGTCGGTGTAAAACCGCGCCGCGGAGCCGGCCGACAGCAGGATCAGTAGCAGCAGGAGCGCCGCGACAAGAAGCCAGCGTCGTGAGCGCCTCCTAGGGGGAGGCATGGCGGGCTCCTCGGGCTCGGAGAAGTCTTCGAAGAGGGAAGAGATGTCGTCGTGCGTCATCTGATCGGCGAAAGCTCGACTATCGTAACAGCTGGGGAGTGGGCTGGAATCGCCGGGTAGTTCAGCTGCCTACCGAGGCAGTCCGGCCGTACGAGAACGCTTCGTGCGCGAGAAAAGCTGCCAGATCGGCCAGCTCGGGGCCTTTCCAGATCCTGAAGACGTTGTGCACGCGCTCGGAGAGCTGGGAGGCACCCTCACCTGCAGCCTGACCCTCCTGTACCGCTGCCAGGAGCTGTGCCCTGAGGGGATCGACGAGTCTTGCCGAGACAATCGCCTCGGAACGTGCATCGGTTGGCTCGGTCCCGCCACCCCCTGCCGAGCTCCACCCCAGCTTGGCTAGCTCGTAAAGGACCGCGTCGCAGTGATTCCTCACCCTCCTGCTCATCTCCTCAGCCGATGGAATCAGAGCCTCTGGCGGCCCGGAGCCTCCTGCCTTCTGGATCGCCTCTACCACGACGTTCTGCTCGTCCTGCAATGCCCTCTTCAGCTTGCGAACGAGTTGCTTGCGGAGCACCGCCACGATCTTCGCCTGAGCTTCGGGTACCTCGATCTCTGCGGAAGGAGGAACCGGAATCTCTACGGAAGTCGACAGCGCCGCCTCGGCATCGATGCTCGCCCCGACCTCAACCGGTCCCGACACGGGCCCGGACGCCCTCATGGGTACGGGACCTGAAGGCCTTGTTGTCACCGGCCCAGACGGCCGCTCTGCAATCGGCCCTGACGGACGAGCAACCCCTGGGCGCGGAGGTGCTCCGACAGAAGCAGCCGTGCCAGGCGCGCTCTCTCCCTCAGCTCCACCCTCCTTGAAGCGGCTGAAGATCGCGTCGTAGCGACTCTCCTCGCCTGCAGCGGATCCGGCATCGGCTGGTGCCTCGACCGTCTCCGCTGCAGCTCCTGAGGATACGGCTTCCAGTGCCCCCTCGACCGAGGCCATGGCCTCTTCTACCTCTGATTCCACCCCTCCTGCGGGAGCTTCCGACTCCCGGGACCTCGAAGGGGGCGCAGGCGCGGCTACCTCTCTCGCTTCCTCGACTACACCAGAGGTAATCCGCCCGCTCTTCGTCTTCTTTTTCTTCTTCAAGCCGAGCTCGGCCTTCATGGCTCTGAGCTCTTCTTTCCTGGCCTCGATCTCTCTCAGGGCCTTCTCGCGCTTTTCTTCCAGCTCTGCCAGGGCTTGCTTCCGCCGCTCCTCCAGCAAGGCTGCCTTTTCCTGGACCTCGGCGAGCTTCCTGGCCCTCTCCTCCTCTGCCGACCTGAGGATTTCGGCGGCTTTTGCCTCTGCCTCCGCCACAATTCGCGCGGCCTGTTCCTTGGCCTCCGAAAGGGCACTCGCCGAGGCCCCTGCACGTTCTGCGTCGGCCAGCATCCGCCTGGCGTTCTCCTCGGCAGCCTTTATTGCCTCTTGGGCCCGGGTTTCAGCTTCGGCTCTCAGGGCGGCGACCTGCTGTTGGGCCTCCGCCAGCATCTGCTCGGCCTTGCGCCTTGCCTCTTCTTCGATCGCTGCTGCGCTCTCGCGCGCGGTCCTGAGAACGCGTTCGGTCTCCTCCGCCAGCTGACGCTCGGGAACTGCGGCAGCTTGCTGCGCCTGGCTCGCCTGAGCCAGGGCCTCCTCGGCTCGCCTGGCCCTGTCTTCGGCAAGCTTGGCTCGCCTGAGGGCGTTTTCCAGGGCCGCGGCCGCGTCGCGGAGATGGGCCCGCACGGCGTCTACGTCGTAGCCCTTCTTCGAGACGGGAAAGTCCGTCCTCTGAATCTGCGTGGGGCTGAGCTCTATAGCCATCTCCCGGTCACCGACCCGAGATCGCCGGTCTCCTCCGCGGACGTGCGCTTGGACTCGCAGCTAGAGGATACCGGGACGTCCAGGGCCCCCAGCACGGAACCTACCTGCAATACAAGGATAGCCCAGATGGGTCACATTCGCTACGGCTAGTCCAAACTCACCGCCCCTCGCTTGCCAACGCTTCAAGGACCGATACCGCCTCGTCGAACGTGGATACGCCCACCGCTTCGATGTCTGGAGCAGATGCCAGGGCTTCGTCGAGATTCTGCCTTGGCACAAGCAAGAGCTGAACCCCGGCCGAGGAGGCGGCGCGTGCCTTCTGCGCCACTCCTCCCACCCCCCGCACGCTCCCGTCCAGAGCCAGCTCGCCGGTGGCCGCAACAGACCTGCCCCCCGTCAGATCCGTACCGGTGACTCGCATGTAGATCTCCAGAGCGAAGGCTAGTCCTGCCGAGGAGCCTCCGACGCCGTCGAGGGCGAAGTCGATCCTGTAGGGGGACTCGATATGCATTCCTACCGTCGTGACCAGAACTCCTAGCAGGACGGGTCTGTCCTGGTCAGTACCCGGACTCAGCCTCACCTCTGCTCTTGCAGGACGGCCTTCTCGCACCAGTCCGACGGACACCATCTCCCCGGGCGACCTTCCCCCAAGAGCAGTCCTGATGTCATCTGCGACCCGGATCGGTATACCCGCAACCTCGGTGATCACGTCTCCTACCAACAGACTCTCCCTGGCAGCCTCAGTGGAGATGTCCTCGACGCGTGCCCCAGAGCCGCTCAGTCGGAACGGTACCGAGGCCTTCCTCAGGGCCACTGCCTGCGCGACCAGCTCCGATGAGGTAAGCTGCGCCGCCCGGCGGGTCTCGCGATGGTCGGATGGAAGGTCCCTCTCGGGATCCTCCACTACCACCACGTCGCTTCGCAACGCTGCGTAGACGAGGTCGGCATAGGTGGCTCCCCAGGTCCGCACCGTCAGCATCCTGACACCGCCGGAAGCGCCAGAGCGATCGCGGCGCCCCGGAGGGAGGGCTGCTGCATCCTGGCTCGCCGAGTCTGCTGCCTCCGGGAGCGATTCGAGCTCCACCCGCACAGCTCCTCCGAGATCCTGTACCGTGCCGGGGGCAAGGACGGAGGTGCCAGGCCTGTGCAGGTTCCCGGACGCGACTACCGCCACCGAGATTGCGATCGCCACAAGCAACGTCGCCAGCTGACGTCTGGAGGGTAGGAAGTCTGCGGATCCCTCAGGGTGTATCTTCATGGGGGCCATGGCAGACACGACAACCTCAGCTCCCGACAGGAAAAGCTTTTACATCGACGCGTCGGAGCGTAGGGCTCGGCTCGTACGGCGCAAGGTCTTTTGCGCACTGACCTTGCTGGCGGTTTGCGTCGTCCTCGGGATAGTTATAGCCCTGGTGCTGTCGTTAGGCATCGCCGTGGCCATGCAGACCCTCTGGAACGCTGTCCGCGGCTGACGCTGCAGGCCAGCAACGAGTGCGCGTGCGACGACGTCTGTCCCGTGCGGATCGAGTGCCTCGACTGGGGGAGTTGCAGGCCAGCAACGAGTGCGCGTGCGACGACCTACAAGAACAGAGACCTGAGAGTCTCCAGGTCCTCCAGCACCTTGCCCGCACCCCTTACCACGGTCTCGAGCGGCTTCGGGGTCAGGTGTACCGGTACGTTGGTCTCCTCGGCGACCCGGATGTCCATACCCTTCAGCATCCCCCCGCCCCCCGTCAGGTAGATGCCGTTGAGCAAGATGTCCTGGGAAAGCTCGGGCGGGCATTCGGACAGCGCCTCCACGACCGTGGAGACGATCGCGTCAACGGGATCCGCTATCGCCTCGCGCACCTCCTCCGAGGTAAGGACCAGCATGCGAGGCAGTCCCGTGGTTATGTCCCTCCCTCGTACCTCCACCCTGAGCGAGTCGTCCACCGGCCACGCCGAGCCGATCGCCAACTTGATGTCTTCGGCAGTGCGTTCCCCAATTGCGACGGAATACTTGGCCCTCGTGTAGGCCTGCAGCGCTGCGTCGATGTCGAAGCTGCCTACCCTTATGGCCTTGAGCGAGACAATCCCCCCGAGGGAGATGATTGCGACCTCGGTGGTCCCTCCACCGATGTCGATCAGCATGTTCCCAAGGGGTTCGTGAATGGGCAGTTCAGCGCCCATCGCTGCTGCCATGGGCTGTTCGAGCAGGTAGACGGCCTTTGCGCCCGCCTTGAGAGTCGCCTCCTCTACGGCCCGCTTTTCCACTGCAGTAATGGCCGAGGGTACACAGACCAGGACGCTGGGGCGGGGGAACCTCGAAACTCCGACTCGCTGGAGGACTAGCCGGATGAGTCGCTGAGTGATGTCGAAGTCGGTGATGGCGCCCTTTCGCAACGGCCTGACCGCCACTACCGAGCTGGGAGTCCGCCCGATCATGTTCCATGCCTGCCGTCCCATGGCAAGCACGTCACCGTTGAGAGTGTTGAGGGCTATTACGGTGGGCTCGTTGAGGACTATGCCCACACCCTTCAGGTACACCAGGGTGTTGGCGGTGCCGAGGTCGATGGCTATGTCTCTGGCCAGAGGGACTCTCCCGCCTCGCGGAGGCTATCTCTCAACGGATGACGGTCACCGTAGACACTCTCTCGCCTTCATTCCCCGATCCGTTGGAAGCCGGCCGAGCTGGTCCAGACGGTCCCGCCACCCGACTGGCGCCCGTCGGTGCCTGGGGACGGTATCTCCTCTTCAATGCATGCCTCGCCCGGTCGAACTCCTGCACTGCACTGAGCGAGTCCCTGTGCGGGAACTTCTCGACGAACCAGAGGAGTCCGACTCCCAAAGCCGCAAGTGCTCCGGCCATGACGAGGTAGAACAGCCCGCTCACCACTCCCCCGGTACATCGGTCATTGACGCAACTCTCCGATTTTAGTCGCACGAGGCCGGTGCTGTCACCGCGTGGGCATGCAGGGCGCGTCGAGACGGCCAGAAGTCCGAGCCTACCTCGGGGCCAGGCGTCGAACAGGGGAAGCGGCTTGTCGTCGCCTGCTTTTGCCAAACGAGCGCCCATGGGCCAGACTGGAAGCATGACAGCACCCGCACTGGACGACTTTACCAACGAACTTCTAAACGAGGTCCAGTGGAGGTTTCCCCTCTGCCGCAGGCCCTATGCGGCCCTGGCGGAGCGTCTCGGGGCATCCCAGGACCGGGTGATCAAGGCCCTGGCGGACGCAAAGGCAGCAGGGGTGCTCCGCCAGCTCTCGGCAATATTCGACACCCGCGCTCTCGGTTACAAGTCGAGCCTGGTGGCCGCGCGAGTAGCCGCCGACCGTGTCGACCAGACAGCCCTCAAGCTGAACGAACACCCCGGCATTTCCCACAACTACAAGCGAAATCACGACTTCAACCTCTGGTACACCCTGGCGGTCCCACCAGGATCCTCCTTCGACGATCACATCGAGGTGTTGCACCGGCAGTCTGAAGCCTCCTCGACAAGAGTCCTCCCGACGCTCAAGCTATTCAAGATCGGCGTGAAGCTCGACATGACGGGTCGGCAGAAGACCACGGAGAAGGTCGAGGTTGCCGAGAACGAACGTCCGGACATCTGGCTGCGCACCCCGGCTCCTGAACTGAGCGAAGAGGAGAAGGCAGCGATAAGGGCGCTGCAGGAAGACCTCCCCCTCGAAGAAGAGCCCTTCGATATCGAGGCCCAGCCCCTGGGGATTTCAGGCGACGAGCTGGTGCGGATCGCCCAGCACTTTATCGAACGCAAGCTGATGAGGCGATTCGCCGCGGTGATGAACCATCGGTCGGCTGGCTTCAAGGCCAACGCCATGGCCGTCTGGGTCGTGCCCGAAGAGCGGATCGAAGAGGCGGGATACGCGATGGCGTCTTACGCTGCCGTCAGCCACTGCTACAGGCGTCCCACCTACGAAGACTGGCCGTACTCGATCTTCACCATGCTGCACGGTCGAAGTGCCAAGGACATAGAGGCGGCCGTCGAGGAGATCTCGAGAGAGACCGGCGTGTCCGACTACGCTCTGCTCTGGTCCGTCAAGGAATACAAGAAGGTCCGGGTACGCTACTACACACCGGAGTGGGACGAGTGGGAAGCGCGCCATGTCCGGCGTGCGTCCCCTGCCGAGGCGGCTCCCGCTGCGGCTCTGCAAACCGGGAGATAGCCCTCGGTCGCTTTCCGCTCGCAAAAGACTTCGCCTCATTGAACTGGTGCAGCAAGGCGCTACCTGATGCCTGACCTCGACCCCTTCGAGTTTCCCTTCCAGGTGCCAGGCGGGCCGGCCGGAGGCCGACCCTCCGAGGGGCCCGTCAACTGGCAAGTTGCCGAGCAGGTAGCGGCCTGGTCCGCCCAGGAGGCCTCACGGAGCGGGGAGCGGGAAGCCGAGGGCGGGCCCACCCCCGAGTACTCGGAACTCTTTCGCCTGGCCGAGCTCCGGCTCGAAGGTCTGGCACCCCCGGCCCCGCCGCTGTCGAGTGCCATGACGACACCCGAGCTGGCTAGCCCTCCCGAGTGGGCCAGAGCGAGCGTCGGGGAGTTCAGGTTCGTCCTCGAGCTCCTGGGGCGACAACTGAACTCGATCTCCGGCTTGGAGCCGGAGGAGGCTCCCCTTCCTCCGCCCGTCCAGGCGATCATGGCGCCCATGCTCCCCGTGTTGCTGGGCGGACAGTTCGGCCTCCTGTTGGGCAAGACCGCCTCGTGGATCTACTCGGGATTCGACGTCCTCCTACCCAGGACCGCGGCCCCCCGCCCCAAGGTCGTCCCTGCCGCAGTCACAGCAGCGGCCCGCGACTACGAACTGGACGCCAACGACGCCGGACTCTGGGTGGCCCTCCACGAGTCGGTCCACCTGAGGCAGTTTCACGTCCCATGGGTCCGCAAGTTCCTTGCCCAGGAGGTGGAGAAGGCCATCGAGCGCATCGAGTTCCGTCCCGAGGCCGTCGCCGAGAAGCTCTCGGAGCTCGACCCGTCCGACCCCGCCTCTCTGGAGGCCTTCACGGAGAACCCCACGGGGCTGCTCGATGCCCTCCTCGCCCCCGCACCAAGGCAGCAGACCGAGGTACTCCGAGCAGCCGTAGCGGTTCTGGAAGCTTCGGCGGAGCACATCGCAGCCGTCGCCGCGGTAGAGATCTCCGCCGACCCGCAGAAGGCCAGGGAGATGCTTCGGAGACACCACCTGGAAGCGGGCGCCACCGAGACCTTTTTGCTGAGACTCTCCGGTGTCAGGCCCGATGGGAAGGACTACCAGGCTGCACTGGCGTTCTGTCAGTTCGTCACCAGCGATGCGGGCTTCGAAGCCCTGTCCGCACTCTGGAAGGGACCCGAGTCACTCCCCAGCTTCGAAGAGCTTTCCGACCCCCAGAGCTGGCTCCGCAGGATCGCCCCCAGCACCTGAACTTGCGCTGGAACATCCGAATCGAGGCAGGCATTTGGCGCGGATCCACAGGCATGGAGCTGGTATCTTTTTCTGCCCGGAGGCTCGGCCCGGACGAAGTGCAGGTCAAGGAGGCTAAGCATGGTCGAGGTAGGTAAGGACGCTCCCGATTTCACGCTTCCCGATCAGAACCGCAAACCCTGGAAGCTCTCCGACCACCGTGGCAAGAAGATAGTCCTCGTCTTCTTCCCCTTCGCCTTCTCTGCCGTGTGCGGGCAGGAGATGTGCGCATTGCGAGACGAAGCGGAGCGGTTCGAGAACGAAGACGCCCTGACCGTCGGGATTTCCTGCGACACGGTGCACTCCCTGAAGGCCTGGGCCGAGCAGAACGGCTTCGAGTTCCCGCTCCTCTCCGACCGCTGGCCTATCGGGGAGGTGGCCAGGGCTTACGGGGCTTTCGACGAGTCCCTCGGTGCGGCCCGCAGGCGTTCCGTGGTGATAAGCCCCGAGGGCAAGGTCGTAAGCGTCATCGACTCTCCCGACCTCCTCACCCCCAGGCAGACCGCCGATTACCACCAGGTGCTCGGTCAGGCCTGAGCAGCCCGCAGGCGACCACAGACCGGGCGGCTCGACCGGATCGAGCTCAGCTCTGGCGAGTCGAGCGCCTGGTCTTGGACTCCAGGAAGTCGTAGAGGACGAACTCTCCGAGGTTCTCGGGAGTGGTGAAGAAGGCCCTCCCCCTGTTGAGCTTCGTCAACTGCTGGATGAACCGGACGAGGTGTGGGCTGCGGTCCAGCATGAAGACGTTGATGGTGATCCCCTCGCGGGTGCAGCGCAGGACCTCCTTCATCGTCTCCTCGATCGTCCTGGCGACGGGCGGGTAAGAGAAGAAGGGGATACCGTCCTCCAGGTGAGCCGTCGGCTCACCGTCGGTGACCATGATGATCTGCCGAGTCCTGGCGGGCCTGTTCTTGAGGATCGAGCGGGCCAGCATCAGGGCGTGCTGCATGTTGGTCCCGTAGACGCCGTCCCAGGTGGCCTCGGGAAGGTCCTTCGGCGGGATCTCCCGTGCCAGCTCGGAGAAGCCCACTATCGAGAAGAAGTCGTGCGGGAACCTGGACGAGATGAGCGACTGCAGGGCGAACGCGAGCCTCTTGGCAGCGACGAAGGAGTCGCGCATCATCATGGAAAGCGAGAGGTCCAACAGGAGCACCGTAGCGGACCGGGTCAACGACTCGGTCTCGTCGAGCTCGAAATCTTCCACCGAGAAGCGTATGGGGGTTCCCGGCCCACTGCGCCGTATGGCGTTCTTTGCGCTCTCGTAGATGTTTATGTTGAAGCCGTCGCCCCACTCCCAGGGCTTGGTCTGGAAAGTCTTCTCGACGCCGCTCCCCTGCTCGACCGAGCGCTGAGAAGCCAGACTCGAGCGCCGCAATCTCTTGAAGATCTCCTCGATAGCCGAGCCCCCGATCCGGCGCAGCGCCTTGGGAGTGAGCTCCACCCTGGAGCCCTTCCGGTCGATCAGACCCGCGTCCCTCAGCTCCTCTACCAGCTCGGCGAGACGGGCGATCGACGCAGCCTCCTCCTCGCCGAGGAGTTCGCGCACCTTGGCGATGTCCACCTCCTTGAGCGGGCTCCCGAGCCCCGCCGAATCGACTGCCGACAGGACTTCCTCCAGGGCGTCGAGATCGGCTAGCTGCTCGGCGAGTTCGCCGAGCTCGCCCAGGCTCAGCTCCTCGTCTCCACGCAGCCGCAACGCCTCGTCCCAACCCAGGTTCGGGAAGGCGGCCGCCAGATTGCGCGCCAGGCGGTCCATCTCGAAGCGAAGGTCCATATCCTCGAGGAGACCGTCGATCAGCTCCTGGAGTTCCTGCTGCATCTCGGGAGGAAGTCCTTGCATGAGGGCCCTTGCCACGGCGATGCGGCGGGCGAGCACCTCCAGAAGCTGGTCCAGGTCACGAGGGCGCTCCGGAAAGAAGTCCCCGTACTTCTGCATGAAGCCTTCGAAGTCCGGCTCCTTGCCCTCGGCTCGCTCCTCGAGCATCCGGTTCAGCTCGGCGAACATGTCCTTCATGCGCCGCAACTGTTCGGGATCCATCGAGCGCAAGGCCTGAGATGCCTGGCGAAAGTACATCTCCGAAGCCTGTCGGCGCAGGTCCTCGAGTAGCTCCTCCAGCTTCTGGCGAGCCTCCGGAACGATGAAGTCGTGCTCTTGCATGGCCTTGAGGCGCTTGGGGACCTCCCTGGGCATGAGGTCCAGGTCGGCGAGGGCGTTCCGGGCTTTCTCCATGAACGCCTCGACAGCAGCCCTGTCAGCCCCCTCGGCGCCCTCTTCGAAGCGTGTCGCGTCCGCCAGCCGCCGCTCGATCCCCTGACGCTCCAGCGCCTCAATCTCGTTCAAAACGTCGTCGATCCGCTGCATGATTCCCGAGGGGTCGTACCGCCGCAGGAGCTCCCGACGCCTCCTCGCCAGGCGTCGCATGATCTCGCCTAGGCCCATGAGCTGCCGGCCCTCGCGCTGGAGCCCCTGGTAGAGGAACCTCCTTAGGACCCCCGCGATGTCTCCGTGTTCGAGGAATTCGTCGGACAGCTCGTCGAAGAGCTCCTCGGCGCCCATGGGGAAGGGCTCCTGGGTGCCGTCCCAGCGCGAGTAAGAGGCGGCTCTCGGGTAGGGACCGAAGCTCGGGGGAGGTTCGCCCCCAGGGTCGGAAGCGAGGTCCGGCCAGGAACTCATCACCGGTCCTTCGAGTAGCGGACCGCCTGGGCGGTGGCCGTCTTGTTCAGCCTTCTGGTCAGGTGCAGGCCCTCCAGGACGAACTCCAGCGCGGAGGCCAGCGCCCCCGGAGACTCCCCCACCCCCAGGGACCGGAGCTCCCGGGTCACCTCGGGCCCCGGGTTGATCGCCTCGATCATCTCCCTGGCGGGGGTCAGATCGCCCACGGTCACCACCAAGCCCTCGTCGAAGCGGGCGAGCAGGGTCTTGTACTTCTCCGGTCGCACCTCCTTACGGAAGACGGACAGGGTCGCCTCCTTGACGAGCTGCTCGATCACGCGGTTCTCCTGGGTATCTGAGAAGGCCTCCACTTCCAGCTTTCCCGACATCGAGGCCGCGAGTGCAGCAAGGTCCCCGATGCGGGGGACCACCTCGTCCTCACCGGTCCTGAGGGAACGCCTCAGTGCGTTGGCGACGAGTAGCTCGTAGTTGGAGATCGTGAGCCTGACCGAGACGCCCGACACCTGGCTCACGCTGGGCGACCGACGGGCACGGTGAGTGATCTCGGCGACGATCCGCCGCATGAACTCGGGCACCTCGAGACGCTTGCCGCCCAGGTCCGGCAGCTTCGCCTCCTGGTCCACGATCTTCAGCTCGGTCTCCACGTCGGGTGGGTAGTGAGTCCGGATCTGGGACCCGAAGCGGTCCTTGAGGGGTGTGATGATCCGCCCTCTCGAGGTGTAGTCCTCCGGATTGGCGGATACCACCAGCATGATGTCGAGCGGCAGCCTGATCGTGTACCCCCGGATCTGGATGTCACGCTCCTCCAGCACGTTGAGGAGCGAGACCTGGATTCGCTCTGCCAGATCGGGAAGCTCGTTTATCACGAAGATCCCCCGGTTGGTCCGGGGAACCAGGCCGAAGTGAATGGTCGACTCGTCCGAGAGGTATCGCCCCTCGGCGACCCGGACCGGGTCGACCTCCCCTATCAGGTCGGCCACCGAGGCGTCCGGAGTGGCGAGCTTCTCCGCGTACCTCCTGGAACGGTGTACCCACTCAATGCCCGCCCGGTCGCCCCGCTCGGCGACGAGAGCCTTTCCGTACGCAGAGATCGGGGCGAACGGGTTGTCGTTTACCTCGGAGCCCTCGAGGATTGGAACGTACTCGTCGAGGAGGTCCTGAAACCTGCGGATGATGCGGCTCTTGGCCTGGCCTCGCTCGCCCAGAAAGACGATGTCGTGGCCGGCCAGGAGGGCGTTCTCCACCTGAGGGATCACGGTCTCATCGTAGCCGTGGATCCCCGGGAAGAGCGGCTCGCCCGAGGCGATCTTGGCCAGCGCGTTCTTCCTTATCTCCTCCTTCACGCTCAGGACCTCGTAGCCCGACGCCTTCAACTCGCCAAGAGTCCTGGGCAGTTCGGATGCTTTCGAGGCAGGAGGATTCTGGGTCACGGGAGCCCCTTTCTCGGTCGAAAGTGGTGGCGGGTCCGCTTCGACGCTCGAGTCAATCCTAGCCCGAGTATGGCCGGACCCGAGACGCTTCATCTGAGACGGGCCCTTTGCTCGAGCCGGACCCGCTCCCGATCCCGAAAATTCTCTTAGAGGTAGGCTACAGCCCGTGGTCGGGCCGGCTCACTGCGTGGGGTCTCGCCTGATGATCCGCTCGAGGTCCTCGATGAGCTTCGACTTGCGCAGGTCTCGTTCCACCCGCTTCCTGAGGTCCTCGTCGTCGAGGATCAGCAGTCCGGACAGCTTGGTAGCCAGCTCGAAGGGGTCGAAAGGCTTGGTGGTGAGGTCGATGGCGCCCAGTTGGTACGCCCTCTGTCGGTCTGTCTCGGATGTCTTTGCCGTCAATACCGCCACCCTGGGGCGCCGCTGCTGATTCTGAAGGTAGCCCAGGACGAAGAAGCCGTCCCCTTCGGGCATGGCTAGATCCAGAACGACGAGGTCGAAGTCGCCGCCTTCGAGCCTGTCTACGGCTTCGTTGCCGGTTCCCGCTTCCTCGACCGCGAAGCCGAACTCGGAAAAGACCAGCTTGAGGATCCTCCGAATATCTTCGTCGTCGTCTACAACCAGAACTCTTGCCATCCAGACCTCGTCAGAGCGGTTCCCCGCAGTGCCTGCAATTCGAGTACGCTCGACCGACGATCTCGCCGCAAGACGGGCACCTTGTCGGGCCAACTCGACCAGAGAGGGCGCGCTTGAGAGCAGAGAAGGCAACAGCGCCTGCAGCTACGAACATCGTAATGAGCAGTACGAGCTCCACTTTCGAACGGGCCTCGTTGGCCTCGTCGTGACCGTCTGCCAGGGGCCTGGACAACCGCTGGTCCGGCCCCGACCCCGAGCTAGCCTGAGGCCGAGAACCGGTCCAAGCGAAGGCGCCGGCCCCTCCACGAGCACCTTCCCGATTTGCCGCGCCCGGCATCAGATCGACAAAACTTGTATGGTCCGTGACCGCCAGGGGGCTAGACAGCATTCCGCCCCCAGGCGAGACGGATACAAAGGGTCCGGGGCCACGGCACTGGCGGCCGGGCAAGGTCCCAGCGATATTCGCTGCGATGTGACACAGCTCTGACCGGACCTGAGCCAGGCCGATGCTAGCTCGAATCGGGGATCTCACGCCCAGAGTACGCGCGCAGGCGTCGAAAGTCGTATCATTCGGGCGTTCACAGGAAGGAAAGCGGTGACGGAAAATCTGCCCGCCAAGCGGGAGGACCATCTGCCCGCCAAGCGTGAGATTGAAGGCGGAGAAGAGTCCGGGTCGGACGAGGCGTCCCGAGCCGGCAAGGCGCCTGTCATAACCTCATCGGAAAGAGGCCCAGGGGTAACTTTCTACAAGGGTAGGCCCGGACTCTGGGCTTACGGGTTACACAGGATCACGGGCGTCGCCATCTTCCTCTTCCTCCTCATCCACATCGCCGACGTCGCAGCGGTGGGATGGGGACGGGAAGCGTACAACACGGTTCACAAGCTCTACGAGACGCTCTTTTTCCGGCTGCTGGAAGTGGGCCTCTTCGGTGCCCTTCTCCTGCACGCCGTAAACGGGGTGCGCATAGCCATCGTCGATTTCTGGCCCGAAGGAGCAGAGAGGCAGGACCTGCTGACTGCCTGGGCGGTGTTCGTCTTCATAGCTCTCTTCGTCCCCGGAGCGGTCTGGATGGTCTACAACTACTTTGCCTTCGCTAAATGAGCGAGCGGTCGGCAGCGAGCTGATGGCCACGACCCTGGAAGATCTCAAAGAGACGAGCTCCCCGATGCCCCGGAGGAGGGGTGCGCGACCCGCTCGCAGCAACGGGTCCTACATACCCCGCGGCGAGGCACGTGCGTGGCTGTTCATGCGAGTAAGCGGGCTGTTCCTGATATTTCTGGCCTTGGGCCACTTCCTGATCATGCACATGCTCAACGACGTGCGGGAGACGACCTTTGATTTTGTCGTCCAGCGGTGGGGCAATCCCTTCTGGCGAATATGGGACTGGCTGCTTCTGGCCCTAGGGTTGCTTCACGGCACCAACGGCGTGAAGACCGTGCTCGAGGACAACATCGCCTCGAGGGGCAAATTGGTGGCCGCCAAGGTGGTCCTATACAGCTTTTCCGTTCTCGCCTTCGTGATAGGCACCATCATCCTGGTGACCTTCGGTTCGCTGCTTCCAAAGTAGGTGGCAACAAGGGCGCGGGCCGACTCGAAGCAGACCGAGAGGAGTCCGTCGACGTGCCGATAGTCCACAGATACGACGCCGTAATCGTGGGTGCAGGAGGCGCTGGCCTGAGGGCAGCACTGGCAGCTGCTTCCAGGTGCAGCGTCGCGGTGGTCTCCAAGTTGTACCCAACCCGCTCCCATACCGGAGCCGCCCAGGGGGGTATGTGTGCCGCTCTTGGGAACCTGGAGGAGGACTCCTGGGAGTGGCACGCCTTCGATACGGTAAAGGGCTCTGACTACCTCGGCGACCAGCCCGCCATCGAGATCATGTGCAGGGAAGCCGTCGACGCCGTCATTGAACTCGAGCACTTCGGGCTCCCCTTTTCGAGAACGCCAGACGGGCGCATCGACCAGCGCCGCTTCGGCGGCCACACGCGTAACCACGGAGAAGCGCCCGTCAAGCGGGCTTGCTACGCTGCTGACCGCACCGGCCACATGATCTTGCAGACCCTCTACCAGCAATGCATTGCCAGAGACGTCAAGTTCTTCGACGAGTTCCAGGTACTCGACGTCGTGATCACGGAGGGGCGACCCGCAGGTGTGGTGGCCCTCGAACTGGCTACTGGAGAGATACACGTCTTCCATTCGAAGGCGGTCTTGTGGGCAACCGGCGGGTACGGCCGCATGTACAAGGTCACTTCCAACGCGCACGCCCTGACCGGAGACGGCCCGGCAATCTGTTACAGGCGGGGCATACCCCTCGAAGATGTGGAGTTCTTCCAGTTCCACCCCACCGGCATCTACAGACTGGGAATCCTGCTTTCCGAGGCGGCCAGAGGCGAGGGTGGCATCCTCCTCAATGACAAGGGCGAACGCTTCATGGAGCGGTACGCCCCCACCATCAAGGATCTGGCACCGAGGGACATCGTCAGCCGGTCTATCTACACGGAGATCCGAGAGGGACGGGGGATAGACGGCAAGGACTACGTACACCTCTCGGTCGCCCACCTTGACGAGAAGGTGATCGACGAGAAGCTCCCCGACATTACCGACTTCGTCAGGACTTACCTGGGAATCGAACCCAAGACCGACCCCATTCCCATCCAGCCCACCGCTCACTACGCGATGGGTGGGATTCCCACCGACACCGACGCGCGGGTGGTGCTGGACGAGAAAGACACCCCGATGCCGGGCATGTACGCCGCTGGGGAGTGCGCCTGCGTCTCCGTCCATGGGGCCAACAGGTTGGGCACCAATTCCTTGCTCGACATCGTCGTCTTCGGCCGCAGGGGTGGATTGCACATGGCCGACTTCGTCCACGATGCCGACTTCCCCGAACTCGACGAGGGTCCTGCCCGCAGACTCGAAGAGCAGATAGAGGCGCTAAAGAAGCGCGACGAGGGCGAGAGAGTCGGACAGATTCGTGAGGAGCTCCAGCAGACGATGATGGACAACGCCGGGGTCTTCAGGACTGCGGAGACACTCGAGAAGGCCAAAGCCGACATCGCCCAGTTGCGGGAGCGCTACAGAAAGATCGCCATAGACGACTCGTCCAGGGTATTCAACACCGACTTGACCGAGGCGATCGAGCTGGGGTTCCTGCTCGACCTGTCCCAGGTGCTCGTCGAGAGCGCCCTGGCCAGGAGGGAGTCGCGCGGGGGGCATTACAGAGAGGACTTCCCCGAGCGCGACGACGAGAATTTCCTCAAGCACACATTGGCTTACCGGCGAGCTGACGGCGAGATCGAGATCCGCTACAAGCCGGTAAAGCTGGGCAAGTACAAGCCCCAGGAGCGCAAGTACTGAGGAGCCGGTTCGAGGCGCTGGTCGCGAGGTCTGACCTCACCCTCGGGACCATGCGAGCGTCGGCGGCCATGGCGTCAGGGAAAAGGCGAGTCGGAGAGGGCTCGGCGAGACGATGGAAATCCAGGTATCGATAAGGCGATTCGACCCGGAAGAAGACGACTTCCCGTACTGGGTCACCTACGAGCTAGAAGCCGAGGACATGGACCGCGTCCTCGACGTGCTGCACAAGATCAAGTGGTATCACGACGGATCGCTGACATTCAGGCGTTCATGTGCCCACGGGATATGCGGGTCCGACGCGATGATGATCAACGGCCGGAACGCGCTGGCCTGCAAGGTGCTCGTCGAAGACGTCGGCCCCAAGATCGTCATCGAACCGCTCAAGGGCTTGCCGGTAGTCAAGGACCTGGTAGTCGACATGGAGCCCTTCTTCGAGGCTTACCGCTCCGTGATGCCCTACCTCGTGAACGACGAGCAACCGCCACTGCGGGAGCGACTTCAGACGCCGGAAGAGAGAGACCGTTACGAGGACACCACGAAGTGCATCCTTTGTGCTGCTTGCACGACGTCGTGCCCGGTCTTCTGGTCCAACGGCAGCTACGTCGGGCCTGCTGCGATCGTCAACGCTCACCGGTTCATCTTCGACTCGAGAGATCGGGCCGGTGACGAGCGCCTCGCCATTCTCGCCCAGCGCGACGGGGTCTTCAGGTGTCGCACGGCCTTCGAGTGCACCGAGGTCTGTCCGCGGGAAATCCAGATCACCAAGGCCATCGAAGAGGTAAAGCGCGAGATCCTTCTAAAAGAGAGCTGAGCCGGCCGGCCACAGGCCTTGCCGGTCTCGACTCGCCGCCCTCTTAGACTCGTCAGGACCCTACCAGCGAGCGGATCTCCCCGATGACCCGGTCCTCGTCATCGAAGAGTATTGCCGCAATCCCCAGTCGTTCTGCGGCCTTGACGTTGGCTTCGAAATCGTCGACGAAGAAGGTCTCTTCGGGAGTAGAGCCGAGACGCTCCATCGCGAGTTCGTAGGCTCTCGGGTCGGGTTTGCGCAACCCGACCTCGGAAGAGTCGACGATCTCGTCGAACAGCTCCTCCACGGGAACCATGTTCTTCCAGAAGCCCGAGAACTCCTTTACGTTGTTGGTAAGCAACCCGGTCTTGATTCGGCCACGGAGGGACCGGACCAGCTCCACCATTCGGGGACGGGCCCTGTAGCTCTTGAGAAAAGTCCTTGCCAAGTCGTTGAGGGAGATCTCCACTCCCAGCTCCGAAGATGCCCTCTCCTGCAGGTCCTTCCAGAACTCGGCTCCCGGGATCTCCCCCCTCTCGAGCCGGTGCCAGGGGTCGTCGCCGTCCGAGCTCTCGTCGCCGATGATCAGGGAGAGCAGTGCACCCTTCTCGAGGCCTAAGGCCTCCTCGTACTCGTGCACCCCCTCCAGTGGACTGGTCGTCATGACGCCCGAGAAGTCGAAGATCCCGGCGGTTATTCGCCTCATCAGAGCAGCCCCTCCCACGCTCGTCTCTCATCTCCGTAAGGATCCTGCTCGACGCGAAGCTCACCGTCGAACACCAGGACGGCACGGTCTTCCGGATCGTATGCCGGCCACTCGAGTCCCCCTGCAGCCCGGGGTGTCCCTTCTCTGGCGAACGACGTCCAGGCGTTGCGCATGGCAAGAGAAAGGGCTTCCGCTCCTTCCAAGGGGCCGATGAACGGCTCGGCCGCCTTGCCGCCGAGATTCCCGAAGGCGAACGGAACATCCATGCCGTGGGCGGCTCCGAGCAAGGGGGTCTTCCAGGCAAAGAGGTAGACGTAGGCGGGCACACCCCTGTCCGCGCAGGCCTCCGCAAGCCGTATAGCAGGGATGCGGAAGATAGCGTCACCGGCGATCGCAACCCAGAGGTCGTTCGGATCGGTGGACTCGCCCCGTGCCCGGGCAGCGACCTCGTAGGCTCGGTACACCTCTTCAGCCGCGTCGGCATCCACACCTGCAAGGAACTGCAGGCGAGCCGTGACCCGTGCCTTGTCTAGCGTCCCCATCGCCGGGTCTCTGGTTGCAAATAGCCTGAATTCCTCTAGGGTAGAGCCCACGATGACCGGCCGGTCAGGGCCCTCGCCTGCCCGTAGCCGCTCGAGGGGACGGCGTTCGAGCAGGTCGCCGTCGAGTGTGGGCAGGAAGGAAAGAAACTGGCGCCTGTCGTCCTCGACATCGAACCCACCGGTGTCCACGTCCAGGCGGTCTCTGGCACTCGGACTCTCGAAACCCAGCTGCACCTTGAGGATCTCGTCGACCCCAAGTTTCCGCAGGCGGGAGGGGTCCGCGGAAGAAAGCCCCAGCGCGGCCAGCACCTCCCCACATAGCCGTCGAGCGGTCTCCGGGCTGGACACGAAGTGACATGCTCCGCTCTGCAATATCCCCCTGGCGAACAGGCCGTCGGCTTCTGCCGCTCCGAGAAGGGCGCCGATGCTCATTCCTCCGGCGGACTCACCAAAGACCGTCACGTTTTTAGGGTCGCCTCCGAAGGATTCGATGTTTCGCTTTACCCAGTGGAGAGCGGCGAGTTGGTCACGCAGACCTAGGTTCGTACAGGCTGGGAAGGCTTGTGCCTCGTAAAGCCCCAGATGGAGGAAGCCCAGCACCCCCAGGCGGTAGTTGAGCGTCACCACCACCACGTCGTGCTCGGCCGCCAGGCGCTGTCCCTTGTACACCGGCAGGGATCCGGCTCCCGTGGTGAACCCGCCTCCATGGATCCAAACCATGACCGGACGGCGAGCTCGATCGGGCCCGGGAGTCCAGACGTTGAGGTACAGGCAGTCTTCCGATGTCTCCCTCACGGTCAGGCCGGGAAGCTCTATACCTCCCAGGAACGTGTTCTGGGGAGGAGCGGGTGCCAGCGAAGCGGCGTCGAAAGGTGCTCCCCCCTTGCTGGGAAGTTCTTCGAGCAGGATCGGCGGCCTGAAACGCAGCTCGCCCAGAGGTGGCATGGCGTAGGGGATTCCGCGAAACAGTGCGACGCCGTCACGCAACTTACCGCGGATCGTCCCGGATGGAGTCTCTACTACAGGTTCCATGGAAACCTCGACTTTCGCCTTTTCCCGTCGGGAAACGAAAGCTTTATTGATCTACTCCACACGTGATTCAAGGCGCGAGGAATGCTGCAGAGCACCGGGGATTCAGCCAGAGATGGACAGGTCGTCGCGGCGCGATCCCCTCCTCGACCGAAGAAAGCTTACCTGAATGCCGCAGTCGAACTGGAGCGGGTGTGGGGAGCCCCGCGTCACACTGGGTCGCCGATCCCCGCAAGCGAGCCCGGGGCCTGGAAGAGCAGAACGCTAGTCCGGGCAGCCAGGGATCGGGATGCCCGGGATGCAGGGAATACCGTAGATGGTGCTCGTCTCTGTGGGGCTCGGCGAGGGCGAAGGCGTCTGGGCGATGGCGGTCACGGTCCCGATTCCGAGTGCCAACAGGAGCATCAGAACCACTACAAGCCGTATGAATCGGGAAACGACCGGGTTGAATGTCATGCGCCGGGCACCCCTTCGCACCGTTCGCTTCAAAGCGCCTTCAGAATCTTAGCATGCATGCTCCGCTCTGGGAAGGGCGAGTAGACCTGTTGGCGAGTTCTCCACGGAGGGATAGCACCCGAAGGCTTTCGTTCCGAGTCCGGTTCCGATCCCGGATTTGCCCCAAGGTGCAAAACTTTCTAGAGTACATCAATTGAGATATCCAGTCCTTTTGTGCACCGGAGGTGCGTCATGATCAAGAAGTTCCGCATGAGCAGAAGGAAGTTCCTCGGCACTGCTGCAGGTGCGACCGTCGCTTCGGCAGCTCTGGCAGGCTGCGGGGCCCTACGAGGTAGTGAAGCACCCAGTCTAGGTGGCGAGATCGACGAAATCGTCAAGAAGCGACAGCTTACCGCCGAGGACCTGCGGGGAGCCGTCTCGACGTACGTGCCATCAGGCAAGTTCGACGACTACTACATGTTTTCCTCGGACGGTCACGGTGGTCAGGTCCTTGTATGGGGACTCCCATCGCTTCGCCTCCTCAAGATAATTGCGGTCTTCGCTCCCGAGCCGTGGCAAGGGTACGGCTACGCGGGCCACACAGCGGATGTGCTGAAAGGCGGCTACATAAAGGGGCGGCCCCTCACCTGGGGAGATACTCACCATCCTGCTCTGAGCGAGACCAACGGGGAGTACGACGGGGAGTTCCTCTTCATCAACGAAAAGGCCAACGGTCGCGTCGCAGTGATAGACCTGCGGGACTTCGAGACCAAGCAGATCGTAAAGAATCCTCTCCTGGTCAACGAGCACGGTGGGGCCTTCGTCACGCCCAACACCGAATACGTGCTCGAGGCCGATCAGTACCCCGTCCCTCCGGGGGGCGCTTACGCGCCGCTCAGCCAGTACAAGGAGAAGTACCGGGGGTTCCTTACGTTCTGGAAGTTCGACCGCCAGAAGGGGCGGATCGTACCAGAGGAGTCATTCGCGATCGAGACGCCCCCCTACTGGCACGACCTTGCAGACGCAGGAAAAGGCCCGTCCTACGGCTGGGCGTTCTGGAACACGATCAACACCGAACTCGCGGTTCCCGGAATCCTAGAAGGTCGTCCTCCCATGGAGATCGGGGCATCCCAGCGCGATATGGACTACCTACACGCCGTCAACTGGAAAAAGGCGGAAGAGGTAGTGGCAGCTGGCAAGGTCGAGACCATTGAGGGAATGAAGGTCATCCCCCTCTCCGTAGCCAGTGCCGAGGGGATCCTCTACCAGATTCCCGAGCCTAAGAGCCCCCATGGCGTGGATGTGACGCCGGGAGGGGACTACATCGTGGTCGGCGGAAAGCTCGACCCCCACGTGACGGTCTACAGCATAGACAAGATCCAGGCCGCCATATCCAAGGGCAAGTTCGACAAGGACGAGTACGGCGTGCCGGTACTTCCCTTCGAAGCTTGCGTCGAGGCTCAGGTCGAGCTCGGTCTGGGACCCTTGCACACCCAGTTCGACGACCAAGGATTCGCCTACACCAGCATGTTCCTCGACAGCGCCGTCGCTCGCTGGTCGCTCGGAAAACCTTATCGCCAGGACGGCTGGAAGCTGGTCGAGAAGCTGCCCGTCCAGTACAACATCGGGCACCTCGCGGCAGTCGAGGGCGACACGACCAAGCCCGTTGGTGGGCTCCTCGTAGCTCTGAACAAGTGGTCCGTAGACCGATTCCCCTCGATGGGGCCGCTCCTCCCTCAAAACGCCCAGTTGATCAACATCGAGGGAGAGGGCCCGATGCGACTCCTGGGGGACGCGCCTATCGGAGTCGGAGAACCTCACTACGCCCAGATAATCAGGCGGGATCGCATCAAAGCGTGGGAGGTGTACCCTGAAGTCGGCTGGGATCCCGGGAAGCAGGCAGTCGACCCAGCGGCTCCCAAGAAACTCGAGGACGCGGGGATCGAGCGTAGAGGCCGGACGGTCGAGGTCCGGGCCATAGTGATGCGCTCGAATATCCGACCCGACGTGGTGGAAGTGCAGCAGGGAGACGAGGTGATCTGGCACATCACCAACATCGAGCGAGCCCGCGATGCCAGTCACGGCTTCTCGATCGGAGGTTATAACGTCACGCTATCCCTGGATCCCGGGGAGACTGCGACCTTCCGGTTCGTGGCCGACATGCCGGGCACGTTCCCCTTCTACTGCACGGAGTTCTGCTCCGCACTTCACCTGGAAATGATGGGCTACTTCCTCGTGAAGCCTGCGTAGTAGGAGTCGAGGCGACCACCAACTAACCAACTCGGCCTAGCAACCAAAAGATGGGGGTCACTTGAAAGCTAAACGGGTTGCGGTGCCAGGTTCAGGAGAATCTGGCACCGCAGACTCTGCGGAGTCAGGGTCAGATCTTCCTTCTCTCGTTACTACTGAGAAAGGGTTCGGCCAAGAGACTCGGCGCAAGGTCATTCACGACCTGCTGTTCGCCGTTCCGGTCCTGCTCCTTCTCGTCTCGTTCTTCCTGCCGTATTGGCACGTGGTCCTTAACGCTCCTCAGTACCCGTCGGGCCTTCGCGTGACGATCTATCTGAATTCACGTGGAATGGTCGGCGACATCGAGGAAATCAATGGCCTGAACCATTACATCGGGATGTTGCCGCTCGACCACGGCGCACAACTGGAGAGGCGACTCGCGCCGTATGGACTCTTCGTTTTGTCTGCGATGTCTGCGGTCGCCCTGCTCTGGAGGCGTCGCGTGGCAATACTGTTCGCTCTTCCGACGGCTGGCTTCCCGATCTTCTTTGTAGCGGACTTGCAATACTGGCTCTGGTATTACGGGCATCATCTGGACCCAACTGCCCCCTTGAGTTCAGCGATCAAGCCTTTCACACCCCCTGTGCTGGGACCGGGAACCGTTGGCCAGTTCAAGGTGGTTTCCACCTTCGGCTCGGGCCTGTGGCTTGCTATCCTCGCGAGTATCGTCACCATCCTCGCTATAGTGGCCCGATGGCGCGCGACCACGCCCAAGACCGAATCGCCACTTACCTGAGCTTGCCACGCCGCCCCTCATCGACAAGCCGACCCTCCGCCAGAGTCCGAGCCCGTTCCCGCAGACGCCCTCCCCGCGCCAGCTCCGCCATCAGTGCTCTTCTGTGTCTGATGCTAGCCATCCCGTTCGTCCCGCTATCGCCGGGCAAGAAGGCCGAAGCCCTCAGCCATTCCCCTGCCGATCCGAGGCCTTCCGCTGCTGGCACCGACACTCCTGCATCGCTTACCGTCTGCCCGACGTGCGAGCTGCGTGACCTGACCGCCGCAGTCCAGACAGCCATCCCCGGCTCCACAGTAGTGGTCGAAGGCGGACGATACGAGGGACCCATATCGATCGATAAGCCGATCCGAGTCATTGGGAAAGCGCGCCCCGAAATCGACGGCACCGGTGCCGGGAGCGTCGTCCGCATTACATCACCAGATGTCTATCTCGAGGGGTTCATCGTCACAAACAGCGGCTCTAGCCACGACCGGGAAGATGCTGGAATCGTAGTTAGTGCGCCAAGGGTAACTGTTGTCGGAAACGAGATAAGGGACGCACTCTTCGGCATCTACCTCCACTCAGCAGAGGAAGGCCTGATCCAAGGGAACGTCATATCGAGCAAGCAACTTCCCGAGGCTGCTCGCGGAGATGGCATAAAGCTCTGGTACAGTCCTAGAAGCCGATTGATCGACAACGTAGTTCGAGGAAGCAGGGACGTCCTGGTGTGGTTCTGTGAAGAGGTGGCCGTCGTCGGTAATTACATTGAAGGAGGCAGGTACGGCCTCCACTTCATGTACAGCCACAAGAGTACGATTGAGAGAAATGTACTGATCGGTAATTCTGTAGGAATTTATCTCATGTACGGAAGCGAACAGCGAGTCAGCGAAAATACCCTGATCAACAATCGTGGCCCTTCCGGCTATGGCATCGCGCTGAAAGAAACGGATGTCGTACTTATCGAGCAAAACTTCCTGGAGCACAACAGGGCCGGGATATTCCTCGACAACTCACCTGTATCGCTGACAGCTCGCAACAGGATTTCGGCGAATTGGATCGGCTACAACGACATCGGAATGTTGTTCACGGCAGCGACCAGTCGCAACTCGATCACAAGGAATTCTTTCGTAGACAATCTCGAGCAGGTGAGTATTGACGGCGGCTACCGGCTGGGAGGTATCGAGTGGTCCGATGGCGGGGCGGGAAATTTTTGGAGCGATTATGTCGGGTTCGACTCCGACGGTGACGGGATCGGAGACTTGCCCTATCGCAACGAGACCTTGCTCGGCTCCCTTACGGACAGATACCCGGATCTGAACTTCTTCAGGCTGTCCCTTGCTTCCTCAGCACTGGATATCGGGACTCGCGCTGTTCCCCTTTTTCTTCCGGAGCCGAAGCTGGTAGATCCCGCACCTCTCATACAGGCAGTCCCTCCTTTCTCACGCCCAAACAGCGCGCCCCGTAATTCGAGCATGCATGCCCTGGCCTCTGTTGCTCTGATCGCGACGGGGTCCTCATGGTACTTGTGGCTCATGCTGTCCGCCAGAATGCCCAAGGGGCGCCGGCCTAGCAAGAGGCGCCAACCGAGGCTGCCGAGGTCTTCCGATGTCCAATACTAGAGCGCTGGTCCGAGTCGAAGGCCTGTGCAAGCGCTTCGGTAACCGTACCGCGGTCGACGGGGTCTCCTTCAATCTGCATCCCGGAGAATCGCTCGCCCTGGTGGGTCCCAACGGAGCTGGAAAGACCACACTCCTCCGCTGCATCCTTGGATTGACCAGCTACGAAGGGAGCGTCTCTGTATCCGGTTACTCTCCGTTACGGGAAGGACTCGCCGTCAGAAAACTCGTCGGATACGTGCCCCAGAGAATTCCCGGACTACGGGAACCAGTGAGGGAACTGGTAGGTACCGTCGCCTTCTTACGTGATGCGCCATGGGACGATCTCCGGTCGCAGATCGACCGTCTTGGTCTGTCCGACGTATGGAACGTCTCCTTCAGCGATCTGTCGGGCGGCATGCAGCAAAAGCTCGTCTTGACTCTAGCCCTGGCTGGAGATCCTCCGATACTTATCCTGGACGAGCCGACAGCGAGCCTGGACCAGAAGAGTCGTGAGCTCGTCCTCGATAATCTGGTGGACCTGCGAGATGGCGGCAAGGCCATAGTCTTCGCCACACACCGTGACGCCGACATTCGTCGGCTCGCCACAAGGACAATCGTCCTCGAAGAGGGGCGTGTGGTGGAGGATCTTCCCGTCCAAACTCCCAGGACCGATAGAGGGCCTGCGACTTTGCAGATCGAGGTACCGGCAGAGAACAGGCTGGTCGCTCTCGAAGTGCTGACTTCGCACGGCTTTCAGGCGACCATCGAAGGTAACCACCTGATTGTCCGGGGCCTTGCGAGTGACAGGACGGCTCCCCTGCTGGCCCTCTTCCGTGCAAACTTACCCGTAAGCGATTTTGCGATCTGCACGCTCCATGAAACGCGCGAGAGTGATTAGGCACTTCGCGTCCAAGGAAGGGCGCGAGGCATTGCGCAACCGCTGGTTCCTTTCCTTTGGGATCAGCTTGCTGATCTTGACGCTGATTCTCTCCTTGCTACTCGTCAGGTCTCCCGCGCCAACGGGCGCCGTCCGATTCGGGAAGGCCCTTGCGAGTCTCGTCAATCTCCTGCTGATCATGGTCCCACTTTTCGGACTGACTATTGGGGCTGCTAGCTTCACAAGCGAGAAGGAGAGCGGGCGGCTTGACTTCTGGCTTTCTCAGCCCCTTGCGCACATAGAGCTGTTCCTTGGCAAGGCAATCGGCCTGGCCGTGTCACTCGCCGCGACCGTACTCGTCAGCTTCGGTAGCAGCGGACTCCTCCTTGCAATCTCAGGCACCCCCATGAGTCCCGCTGCATTCGTGGGAATTACGGCATTTACAGTCCTCTTGGCATGGGCCAGCCTGTCGATAGGTATGTCGATATCTACATGGGCAAGGTCTACCTCAACGGCAGTCGCTTTCGCGATTACCTCGTGGCTCCTACTAGGGGTGGTCGGTCCGCTGGGTTTGATGGGGAGTACCCTCGTCTTCAGGCTCACTCCCCGGGCCCTTCTTGCGCTCGCCGTTCTGAACCCGCTCGAAGCCTTCCGGATCGGCGCGTTACGCCTGCTTAGTGGCTCTCTGGAGGTACTGGGCCCGGCTGGCTTGTACGCCTCGGAAACCTTGGGTCCTTCACTCTTGCCCCTTCTGGTTACGTGCTTGCTTCTCTGGATCCTCGCATTCGTCTTGTTGGGATACCGATTATTCAGGCGGAGTGTTATGCGATGAAGATCCACCGGCGCGAATTTCTGCGCATGACGGCCGGAATCTGTCTCGCAGCCGGCTGCAGCTCGCGCGAGCAGTACACGAGGCCACCACAGATTCGCTACGGACGAGATGTGTGTGACGAATGTGGGATGATTATCAGCGACCAGAGGTTCGCTGCTGCAGCATCAGGCCCCGATTCCAACAGATTCGATGACGTGGGGTGCTTCGTCAACTACCGCCGCAAACGCTCCCCGGCGTGGAACTCCCAGTGGGTAGCGGACTACTCTTCCGGCGACTGGGTTAGGGCTGAAAACGCGTGGTACGTCCTCAGCCCGGAAATCAAGAGTCCCATGGGCTGGGGAATCGCAGCCTTCCGGAACGACTCGGACGCCCGAAACTCGAGCGCACAGGTCAACGGGGAGGTCGTGGACTGGGAAGCCCTACAGTCTAGACCTCTCCGTCAGAACATCCCCGATCCTGGAGCGGGGCCCTCTTCGCCGGCCCGTCCCCTCCTCAGCCGATAGAACTACCTCGGACAGCTCTTGCCTCTCTCCGCTCCCTGCGGTGCTTTCCGAGAGCGAGCGACCCCCAGGTCGAAGTGCGGATATATCATCTGTCGCTTCCAGAAATCTTGCGGAGACCTCGAGGCGGGCACTCGATCAGCTCGGACGCGGTAGCGAACATCGAAACCTATCGGTCCGGCGACGGACTTACGACGCCGCGTCGTCACTTGCCTCCTGAAGCCTCATGCGACGACAGCGAGCGAGCGCGAGGCAGGAACACCCCAGCGTCATGGCGGTCAGAAGATGAGCGCCGATTGCCAGGAATGCGGGCCAGAAGAACACCGAGGTAGGACGGTCGCTAGCGATGCCGACGGCGGCTCCGTCCCATGCATTACCCACGATTCCCGCCCCAGACGACCAGCCCGGAGAGAAGGCTTCCGGGACCAGCCAGCATCCGGGTCCGGGGATCTCGTACCGGAACGGTGACTTCCGGACCAGATACGACCTGTCAGGTTCGGGTCTGGGGGCGGGCGAGCCGCTACTCCCTGCGGCGCTTCCATGCGGGCCTTTGGCCGCCGGGCACGACGCTTCGAGCAGGGCAGCGGAGCTAGACGTCGCGGTGTCGTCCGTCTGCACGCGGCTAGCCTGCGAAGGAGGTTCGAATCCCGAGACCGCGGCTGTCGGCTCGACCACCACGTACAGACGCAAGTCGTCGTTGTCCACCACTTTTTGCAAGTCCGGGAAGTCTTCCAGGAATCCGTAAGCCTCCCAGTCCGCCGTTTTGAACACGACCACGGAATCGACGCCCAGAGGAGCCAGCGCCGCCCGCATCCCTCCAAGAGCGAACGTGCCCTCGTTGGAGCTTGCTGTCCCCGGAGGCAGGCCAGGCTCGACCGACCCGGTTATCGTTCTCGCTTCGTCGCCTCCCCTCCCGAGGAGGGCCGGGCCAAGCGCAATCAGGTTACGGACGTAGGAGTCGATGGGGTCCTCGACACCAAGGAGGAATCCGGGAAACTCTGCTCGAGTGGACTGGACCACCTCCTTGGGGAAGAAGTCGGCCGCAGGGTTCACATTCGTTCTACGCCCCGTGAACGCGAGGGGCATGTGCTGGTGCCACGGGAACACCAGAAGCTTGCCGTCACCCGGCGGCAGGGCTGCGGCGGCCTCGTACCACCCCGCGGGATAGGCAGAGACCGAAATCCTGCCCCTCAACCCGAAGAAGAGGTCCGGTGAGAGAGCGAAGGGGACAAGCAACGCAGCGACCACGAGCAGTGTCGCTTCGAGACCGAAACCACCGTACGGCCTTCCTGCGCCAGCGCCGCCCGCACCGGAACGCTCCGACTGGGGATGATCCCGCCCGGAAGTGGCGGCCATGCGTGCAAGGCACGACACCGCGTAACCCCCGAGGGCAGCGTAAAAGAAGCAGACCGGCACAAGTAGTTTCTGGGTCTCCCGGAAGATCTGCCACCCCGGCAGACGCACGTAGGCCCATGCCAGTGCCGGGCCGAGCAGGGGCGCTCTCTCGCCAAGGGCCAGCAAGGCAAACACGACCGGTACCACCACTGAGAACGCAAAGAGCTGGTTGCGGTGACGAAACAGCGCCGCAGCCCCGCCAAGGGCGAGTGCCACGACCGCTCCGGAGGCCAGCCATCCCGCAGGCCTTCCCAGCGAGGGAGGAGCCAGATCCTCGCGGTAAAAGCCTGTCAGCCGTACAACGTTGAGGAACGCCTCCCACGGGTCGTTGCCGCGGACGAGAAATGCCCGCCAGTCAAGCTCGCTGAAGCCGCCCACCTTGCCTGCCTTGAGGACCGCCGGGACGAGCCAGGTCGCATTGCCAGGCACCCAGGCGGCGACCGCCAGCACGGCCAGTCTCGGCTTCGCCCACACCCTGGCGGGGCCTTGTCTCGCCGCCGCGGGCGAGGTCGAGAGCGCCACGGCGACGAGCAAGGTGATGAGTCCCATGACCGAGACCGCGAAACTGGTGAGTCCAAGTCCAGCCGAAGCGAGCACTACCAGCCAGAAGGCCTTCCGGAAATGTTCGGCTGCTGCCCGGGGGGAGCCTCCGGCAGGGGAAGGCCACCGGGGCCAGCCGAACCCTCCGTTGGTGAAGCGCACCGACGCCACCACCATCAGGGGATAGACGGCGTACCCGAGGAGGATGTGCCAGTGTCCTGCCGCAAGCCTCTGGTAGACGAAAGGATTCAGCTCGTACAGCAGCCCTGCATAGAACGCTCCCACGACCCATGTCCTCTCGGCCTTTCGGTCACGACCGGCGCGCCGGCCCCAGTCGCCGAAGAGCGACCCGAAAGCCGCAAACGCAGCGCAACCCGAGACGAAAGGGATCGAGAAAAGCAGGATCCTCACCAGGACCTCGGGAGGGATGACCTCGGACAGCAGTGAGATCCATATGAAATCGGGGAGCCGCCTGCCGAACTCGACCCCCAAGCCGAAGGCCTCCGGCGGCACCTTCATGCGCGGCCCAAACGACATGTCAAGCGCGAAGGGATAGCCACCCTTTAGGAGAAGTGGGCTCATGATCCCGGCAGCTACGATTGCGTAAAGCCCGCACGCAAGCACCCACCCAAGCGAGCCGCCGCGACCGAGCCGTAGCCAAGGGAGGCGTGACCGAGGAGAAAGTGCCTCTGATTCCGTCATGCCCGGAGAGCTGCTCGTGGGGGTCTCCTCCCTTCGCGTTCGGCAGGAGCGGGAACCTGGGAGCCGGATGAGAATCTTAGTTGTCTGCGACAGAGACTGGACGCACCCCCAGGGCGGGGGTGCCGGCATGAACCTGCAAAAGCAGGTCAAGTACTGGCTCGCCTGGGGTCACCAGGTACGAATCGTGACAGTCTCCTACCCCGGCGCCGAGACCCGGTCCGTGGAAGACGGGCTGTGGATCGACCGAAGAGGCTCGACCTTTACCGTCTACTTCGCCACTGCCTTGCGCTTGCTGCGTCGCGAGTACAAGGACGCGGATGTGGTCATGGAGGTGGTAAACGGCGTCCCCTGGATGACCAGGTTTCTCACCGGCAAGCCAACCGTGGCGATGGTCCATCACGTCTGCCAGCAGCAGTACGAACTGGAGTTCAGCGGGCTGCCGCGGTATCTGGGCAAGTTTCTGGAAGCCAGGGTGATGCCACTCGCCTACCGCAACATCCCATTCATCACGGTGTCGGAGACCTCGAGGCAGGACCTGGTCAGGCTCGGCATACCCCCCGACCACATCACGGTGGTCCACAACGGGACCGACCACGCGGTCGAACCACCTTTCGACCAGTTCCAACGAGCCCTCTTGTCGGGAGACCTTTCGTTCAAGTCCGCTGTGCCCACTCTCGTTTACCTGGGAAGGTTGAAGCGCTACAAGCGCGTCGACACTCTGTTGCACCTCCTCTCCCCGCTCCTCCGATCAAGAAAGCATTTGCGCCTGAAGGTCGTGGGCGACGGCGACGACCGTCCCAGGCTGGAGCGCCTGACCTCGTCTCTCGGAGTAAGCGATGCCGTGCGCTTCACGGGCTTCGTCGACGAGGAGACCAAAATGCGTCTCCTGGCGGAAGCCTGGGTGGCGGTCACCGCGTCCGACGTCGAGGGGTGGGGCATCTCGACGATGGAAGCTGCGGCTATGGGTTGTCCCACCGTTGCCCTCACCTCCTCGGGAATCCAGGAGGCAGTCGTCTCCGAGCAGACCGGCTTCGTCTGTGCGGACCCCGTCACCTTCGTCGACCGGTGCGCCCTGTTGCTCGACGACGCTGGGCTTCGCAAGAAGATGGCCGTCGCCGCAGCGAGACGTGCTCTCTCGTTCTCCTGGGAGGACGCCGCGCGCAAGACACTCGGGATCCTCGAGGCTGCGGCGAGGTCGGCCGCCACGGGGGCCGGTTCTCGGCCCACCCTGGCTTAGCTCCGGTCACATCACGGGCGCAGGCCTGCGCCCGGACGGAGGCATACAAGGGGCGCTGTTCCCACTCGCCACCGCGTCGGGACCCCTCGTCGGCTCGATACGCCCCGGCAGGTTCGAGACCCGTCCTCTAGCGGATACCGAAGCGGGATCGCTCGGCAGCTTCCCATGAAAGCATCAGGGCTGCGTTGTAAACTTTCAGGACACGTTTCCCGGGGGTGCCGGTGGCAAGTCCGATCCAAGATCCACAAGAACCGAGGAACGCGGTACCGCAACGCAGACAAGCCGGTCCAAGGCCCGCTCGGCCGCGGCCGGTGCCGGAGCGAGCCAGAACCGGCCGCGCTCCGGCGAGGAGGGTCAGGGAACCCTTCACGTGGTCGAAAGTGCCGTTGCCGGTCTGGCTCTTCGTGCTGGCCGCCTTCACGATGTTCAGCCAGCTCCCTGGCGCAGTGGTGCCGGACACCAAGTTCGACCTGTACGTGGACCCGCTCTTCCTCATGCAGCGCGTGATCTCGGGATGGGATCCGGGTACGTACCTCGGCTTCATTCCTCACCAGGCCATCTCCTACGTCTTCCCGATGGGGACCTTCTTCTACCTCGCCGACGTCATCGGGATCCCCGTATGGATGGCCCAGAGGCTGTGGCAATCACTGCTGCTGCTCGGCGCTGGGTGGGGCGTGGTTGCGCTGATGGACACGCTCAGGGGACCCAGGCGCACGGCCATGCACTGGGTCGCAGCGATCTTCTACATGTTCAACCCCTACATCATGATGTGGCTGCCGCGTACGAGCGGGATGCTTCTCCCCTACGTCATGCTCCCCTGGATGCTCAACTTCTTCATCAAGGGGATGTGGCGTCCAAGAGGGTGGAAGTACCCGATGCTCGTCGGGCTCACCTTCTTCCTGATGACGGGCCTCAACGCTGCGTCGACGATCTTCGTGCTGGTCGCCCCCCTCCTTTACTTCCTCTACCACGTCTACGTGCTGAGGACCTCCACGTTCCGCACCTCTGCACTGTTTGCGGCCAAATGCCTCGTGCTCATGGCCCTTCTCTCGGTGTGGTGGGTCGTTCCCCTCCTCATTCAGGGTAAGCTCGCCCTCAACATCTTGAGCTTCACCGAGCCTGCGTACTTCACCAACCTGACGTCGAGCTTTTCCGAGAGCATCAGGCTGTTTGGATTCTGGTTCTTCTACGGTGGCGACCGGTTCGGCCCCTGGTACAGAGGAGCGCTCTCGTACCTCTCCAATCCCCTCCTGGTGATCACCACGTTCGCCGTACCCGTGCTCGCACTGCTTGCGGCCTGGCTGATCCGCTGGCGGTACCGGATCTACTTCGGAATGCTCATGGTGGCGTCTGTCCTTCTGATGGTCGGCGTCTTCCCGCCCCAGAAACCCAGTCCTTACGGTCGCCTGCTCAACTACCTCTACGACCGCTGGCAGCCGGCCATGGCCTTCCGCAACACCTACAAGGCGGCGCCCATGCTCGCGCTGGCCTTCGCCGCGCTTCTGGCGGCAGGAGCCGAGTCGCTCCAGAAACGGATAGCCGAGTCCAGGGAAGCCCGGGGAGAAAAGCCCGGATGGCGCCCCCTCGCTCCGGTAGTCGTGGTGCTCGCATTGGTGGTGGTCAACACCTACGGCTACTGGATTTTCAGCGCATGGGATCCGAAGATGGCCGTGAGAAACGGGATCCCTGATTACTGGAAAGAGGCGGCGAAAGCTGTAAACGGTTTCGGCCTTTCGCCTGCTCAACTCCGCAAGGAAGAGCCGAGCGGTACTGGAGCAACCCAGCAGTCTTACCGGCTCCTCATGTTCCCCGGCCAGCCTTTCGCCTACTACCAGTGGGGCGTCACACTGGACGACATTAACCAGTCGATGATCAAGCGCCCGACACTGCTGCGGACGCTTGTACCCTACGGCTCGCCCTACGGGGCCAACCTCACGGCCGCCCTGGACGGGGCGATTCAGCAGGGGACCATGGAGCCGAACACTCTGGTTCCCGTGGCCAAGTACCTCGGGGCAGGCGACGTGCTGGTGCGCCACGACCTGGACTGGGCGAGGTGGGACACCCCCAGGCCCGCCGTGGTGATCGACATGCTCGGGCGCCAGGGCCTAGTGCCGGGCCCGGGTGGCGGGAAGTTCGGGGAGCCCGGGCAGTGGGCCCCCTCGAAGAACCGATCCGAGCTGCTCTCGCAAGACTTCGGTTTCCCCGAGGTCGAGTCCAAGCTGGCGCCGGTCGAGTACTTCGTCATCACCGACCCGCTCAAGATCGTCCGTGCCGACCGTGCCGACCAGCCGCTTCTGATCTCAGGAGACAACTTCTCGCTCCTCACCCTCGCTGGCTTCGGGTACCTTCAAGACAACCCGCCGTTCTTCCTCTCGGCCTCCCAGACCCAAGAGCAGCTTCAGGAGACGCTTAACTCCCAGCCCAGCATCATCATCACCGACTCGAACCGGCGGCGGGCCTGGCAGTTCGGCGTCATCAAGAACAACTACTCCTACACCCTTGCCGAGGGCGAGGAGCTGCGCAGGGGAGGCGTTCCGGACCGTGACTGGACGGTGTTCGACGAGGTGGACGCACCCCGCAAGGAAACCGTCGCAGAGTTCAGGGGCGCCAAGTCCATCAGGGCCTCGAGCTACGGGTCGTTCTGGTACGAGCTCCCCGACAACAGGCCAGCCAACGCCTTCGACAGGAATCTCAACACGGCCTGGATGGTCGGTGGCCTAGGCAACCCTGTAGGAGCGCAGCTAGAAATCACCTTCGAGGAGAGGACAACCGTCGAGAGCCTCACGCTCTACCTCAAATACGAGCCGGAGGGGCGAAACATCAAGCGCCTCACGGTGATACCTGATACCGGCCGTGAGATTCCTCTCGAACTGGAGGGCACCGACGGCCCACAGACATTTTCGCTGGGGCAGCCCGTAGAGACCCAGCGGCTGAGGTTCCGCATAGACGAGATCTCCTCGTCGGGTCGAAATGCCAGGTACCTGCCCCCGGTCGGCATTGCCGAAGTGGAGATACCCGGAATCTACCCCCAAGAGCTCCTGCGCACCCCCGAGGACCTGTTCAGGCGCGCTCCCGGAGGAGATGCAGCGCTTGCACCCTTCAACCTCAGCTACGTCTTCCAGCGCGCCAAGAACCAGCCGGGTGACTTCATGCGATCGGACGAAGAGGTACAGCTGGCCCGTGTCTTCTACGTCCCCGGCACACGCGAGTTCGTTCCCTCTACCGGGGTAAGCCTCTCGCCTGCCACTCCCGACCCCACCATCGACACGCTCCTGGGGGTGACCGGCCCCGTGGTCAGAGCCTCATCGTCTTCCAGGTGGCTCGGAATGCCAAAGTACCGTGCCATGGCTGCAGTGGACGGAGACACCGAGACGTTCTGGGCGCCGGCAATCGGCTCGCAGATGGTGGGCGAGTCGATGACGGTTGAGCTGGGAGCGCCGACCCAGATTTCGGAGTTCGACTTCGCCTTCCTTGAGAACGAAGTCCACTCGGGAATCGAGGAGGCGACGCTGTCCTTCTCGGATGGCAGAGAGCAGAAGTTCAGATTCGAAGCACCCGGCCCCGACCGTCTCGGCTTGCAGCGCTACAAGAGGAAGCTCGACTCCCCTGTCACCACGACCAGCGTCACCTTCAGAATCGACAAGATCCGCGAGGTGTACACCGCTGACACCTCGCCAGTCAGGGGAGATCCCAAGGCGATCCTCATGCCGACAGCCGTTGCCGAACTCGGGATTCCAGGCGTCACAAATACCGTGCCCGACGACACCGCCGAGGTGACCACTCCGTGCGAGCCCCTTCCGCCCGCTCCCACGGACGAAGAGATCAGGGTCAAGGGAGCCCAGGTGGTACCCGAGACGACGATCTGGGTCGACGGCCAGCAGGTGCGGTTCCGGGCTTCTGGCCTGGTCGACGACCTCCTGAGCCTGAGAACTGTGCGCGGGATCCCCTGCGACGAAGGCGCAAGGATCCGGCTGGGGCGTGGCGACCATACTCTATTCACCTCTCCAAAGGGCACACTCGTGATCGATCGGGTCGCCCTGGATTCTGTCGTTGCACCGCTTTCTACCACGAGGCGCAGCTTGCCGGTGGTCGAGGTGACCAACCACGGCCGGTACAGCTGGGATCTCAAGGTCTCTGGAGCCACGGACGAGCCCTGGTACCTGATACTCGGGGAAAACATCAACCCCGGCTGGAGAGGTCGGATAGTCCGCAGCGACGGTACGTCCGTGCCCCTGCAGCCCTCCGAGCCCCGCTTGATAAACGGGTACGCGAACGGCTGGTTGATTCGTCAGCCGGGCAGCTACACGATCCACCTCGAGTACCGCCCACAGCAACTCATCTTCGTGGGCATGGCCGTCTCGGCATTTACGCTCCTGTTCACGATCTTCGTCCTTCTGCAAATTCGCTGGGTCGAGGCGGCACGCAGGAGGGCGCTTGCCTTGACGGCGACCAGGCGAGGACCCGGTCGGCCTGGCCCTCGTCCCGCACCTCGCGGCGGCCCGGTACCCACGGGACGCCCAGTCGCCAGGCCTGCTGATCCCCGAGGGGAGCCCGGCTCAGGCCCCGGGGCTCCGGGCGAGGGAGCACCTCCCAGCACAGACCCGGAGAGTGGCGGCGGACCACCCCTTAGCGGAGGGGGCCCACCCTCTCCTGGGAACAGCACGGTTTGACCGGTCGGAACTCGGAGGACGCCATGTCGGAGAACGAGAGGGACACCGGACCCCAGCCACCCTTCGGCCTGGAAGGACAGGGAGAGGGCGAGCCTCGAGGCGCAGAGCAGCCCGGGGGCGGCGAGGAAGAGCCTCTCCTGACCCCAGAAGAGGAGGCCACCCTCTCGCCGGCAGAGAAACGGGCTCTGGCCCGCAAGCGCCTGGCCGAGCGAATCCGCGCCACGATTCCTGACGAGCAGAGGCGCATGACCAAGAAGGCCGGTACGCCGACCCGAACCGGTCAGCCACCGACGACCGGAACGGTTGAGACCCCAGCCCCGCCGGCGCCCGAGATCGAGACAGAACGCGCGCCAGCAGTCACGCCACCACAGCCGACGCCAACCCCAGAGCCATGGGAGCAGGCCCCTCCGCCTCCAGCAGGAATGCGGAGCACCGAGGAAGCCCCGCCGGTATCTCCGACGCCTCCCGACTCGGCCGTCCCCCCGCAGGCGCCGACTCCACCGTCTGGCAGGCTCCACGGGACTCCGAGGGGAAGAAGGCCTGTCCCGCCCCAGCCACGCGGGGGTCGTATGGTCCAGCGGCGAGGTGCGCCTGCACCTGCCGTGGTACCTATCAGGCCGACCAACCTCCCCACACGGGCGAGGGAGCCACAGAAGGTCCACCCCATCGGCGTCGCTCTGCTGGTCGTACTGGCGCTCGCGGTGTCCTACTTTTTCGCAGATATCTGGGGCCTTTTCTTCGTACCGCTGCTCCTGGTCTTCCTGTGGAGGAAAGTCGACTCCAGGGAGTTGATCGGGATAACAGCGGTGATGGTTGCGGCAGTTCCCCTCATCATGGTCGTGCAGGGAATCGATCTGGGTGGCCACATCGACTCGTCGTACGCGCTCAAGCAGATGCTCGCTCACGCAGTCGCTGGGATCGCGGTAGGCCTGCTTGCGGTGGCTTGTGTCGTGGCAGCCGTGGACTGGCGCTACAGGGTGCTCCCCCTCGACCCGGCCGGGGATCCCAACGACGAGCCAGTCCTGGTCACCTTCCTCCCGAGCAAGAAAGGGATCGGTGCCGGAGTAGTGGCCAAGGCCAGACCCCTCAAGCAAGAGGGCACCAGGGCCTGAGTCAGCTGCCGGCACACGCCCGACTCAAGACGCCGGAGAGCGCCTCTCTATGACCGAAGGTAGTCCGCGCATAAGCGCGATCGTCCCCACCTTCAACGAGGAGATGAGGATCGACACCACGCTAGAGGAGCTCGTCAAGGCACTGGAAGCCCTGGAAGAAACTTACGAAATCCTCGTCGTCGACAACGCGAGCAGGGATTCGACCGCCAATGTCGTGCGCCGCGCAGCAGCCGATATCCCCACCGTCAATCTTCTCGTCAACTCGGAAAACCTGGGGAAGGGATACTCGGTCCGGCGAGGGATGCTCGAGGCCCGGGGCGAGTGGCGCTTCTTCACCGACGCAGATCTGTCCACACCCACAGAGGAGATCGACCGGTTCTGGAAACTCGCCAGGCAAGGCGAGTTCGGTGTGATCGTGGGATCGCGGCTCGCCCCGGGGGCTACCGTTGTACGACCCCAACCTCTCCTGAGGCGTCTTGCAGGCCAGGCCTGCCTGTCCCTCACGCGTGTGACTGTGCCCGGCATGCCCAGAGACGTCTTCTGTGGGTTCAAGTGGTTCAGGGGCGACATCGCCGAGGCGGTCTTCTCCAGGCAAACGACCAGGGGGTGGATGTTCGACGCGGAAGTGCTGGGCAGGGCGCACCGTCTCGGTGTCAGGATACTCGAGGTCCCGATACGCTGGGAGAACGATCCCGAGAGCAAGCTCTCGATGCTAAAGGACCTTCCGTCGATCACCGCAGAACTCTGGAAAATCCGCAAGGCGCTGAGATCGCAACGGCGAAAAGGCGAGGAAGGTTGAGCGAGAGAGACCTCACAGGCGTACCCGTCCTCGTTACGGGAGCGGCTGGTTTCATCGGATCGCACCTTACCCGCCTGCTGGCAGATGCAGGGGCGGAGGTCTTCGCCCTCGTCTCCGAAGTCTCGGCCCTGTATCCCCCCCGCCTGTCGGACCTGAGAGGTCGGATCAAGCTGGAAGGTGCCGACCTCACCGACGGACCGGCGCTCGAGCGAGTGCTCCGACGGGCCCAGCCTCGCTATGTCTTTCACCTCGGAGCCTTCACGCACGTAGGCCGCTCCTTCGACAGGGTCGGCGAATGCACCGCAACAAACGTAGAGGGAACCCGCAATTTGTTAGAGGCCCTCGCCAGGCACCCCCCTCAAAGGCTGGTCTATGCCTCCACCAGTGAGGTCTACGGGGACGTCGAGGTCCCGTTCAGAGAGGACGGGCCGGTGAACCCGGTGTCTCCATATGCTGTCTCCAAGTATGCAGGGGAGCGTCTCGTCCTCATATACATCGACGCCTACGGGGTGCCGGCAGTGGCAATTCGCCCCTTCAACGCTTACGGCCCCATGCAGAGCCCCGACCGCATCATCCCCGAGACGATCACGCGCGCACTCAGAGGGCTGCCAGTCGAGATAACCGGGGGGATCCAGACCCGGGAATTTAACTACGTGACCGACATAGCCTCCGCCTTTGTCATGGCTGCCCTGGCGGACGACTCGGTGGTGGGGGAGGTGATCAACGTCGGCTGCGGCGAGGAGCGGAGCATGAGAGACGTAGCAGCCACCATCCTCGAGCAGCTAGGAAACCCTGTGGAGCTCAGGGTCGGCGCGCTTCCTTACAGGCCCAAGGAGATCTGGAGGATGTACTGCGACAACTCGAAGGCGCGCAAGCTGCTGGGTTGGCGTCCCACGGTCGGCTTCGAAGAGGGTCTGGCCCGGACCATCGAGTGGTACAAGGCCGAGCTCGAAAAACCGTACACCCCGTTCGTGCTCTAGAACCATTCCTGCGGGCACCTCGCAACATTGGAGGTGGCCCAGTCTGAAAGTGACGGCGTCGACTGGTAGCCCCGTTTTCCGCCACGCCAGGTTGGGCCGCTCGATCCACTACCCCAGCAACGAGGCGAGGCGACGCTTCAGGTCAGCAGGTACGGAATCCCTTCGACCACGCTGTACCGCTTGCCACAAGAGGTGCACTCGAGCGTACCAGTGCTTTCACCATCGGCAAGCCCGCCCTTGTCGAGCTCCGCACGGTCGAGGGGGCACACGACAAGGTCGAACACCGATGGGTAGGGCCGGGGTCCCCGTACGACAAGCGCTAGAAACTTCCAGAACGCCTCCAGCAGCCTCTGGTCCAGTCCCGAGCGCGGGGCTCCTTCCTCCGCCTCCACCACCACGAAGCCATGTTCTTCGAGCCAGTTCTCGTCGTCAAAGATCGAGTTCTCTGCCGAGCCAGGCCGTCCGTCCGGATGGTCGAGGTAGTGGACCTCGAAGTCGATGGATCCTTCCCACCAATACATCACGAAGAAGCTGTGCAGGTGCCTCCAAAAAGTGGACCAGAATCCACCGTCCTTGTACAGCGTCTTGTGCGTCAGGTCCTTTATCCCAGGGTCGAAGACCGCCCTGTCCTTCTGGGTGAAGACCAGCTTCCCGTCGCGCATCTGCACGAACCACCGGTGGTAAGGCGGAGAGTCAAGCTTGTCGTATGAGGCGTCCGGGCACTCGATGTAGCCCGCCTTACCCACCCGAGACAGCTCCTCCATTACCCTGTCCGGCCTGTCGACGTGCTCGAGGAGATGCGAAGCCACTACGAAGTCGAAGGTGCCGTCTCTGAAGGGCAGTCGCTCTGCATCGCAGGCCACGGTTGGTGCGGCCAGTATCGGCTTTCGCCCCCAGATCCGATTGGAGTCGTCAAGCAGAAACTTCTCGGCCAGGACGTCGGCCCTGGGAAAGGGAGAGTTTCCAGACCCCACGTCGAGGACGAGCCCGTCAATCCGCCGTGCGCCTGCTATTTTCCTCTCGTAGAACCGATAGGCCTGCCAGAGGTACCGCCTCATCGGCCCGCCCAGCGAGACCTCGAAGTCGACTCGGTCACCCCAGTACCCAGATCACCCACACTGGCGACCAAAGCACGACTGCGCATTGAGTCATCCAACGGGGGCAGCCTGCCTCAGCGCCCTTTCCATTGCGGCTCCCTCTTTTCCACAAACGCCCGCGGTCCCTCGAGGAAGTCCTCGGTGCTTACCACGGTAGCGGTGGCACGAGCCGAGAGATCCCAGCCTCGCTCCTCCTCGGAAGCCAGCAGCGACTCCAGCACCACTCGCCTGGATTCGCGGACGGCAATCGGTGCGCACTCGATGATGGCACCGGCGAGTTCGAATGCAGTCGGCATCAGCTGGTCCAAAGGGACGACCCTGTTGACCATGCCGAGCTCGTAGGCCCTCCGGGCGGAGATGGGAAGTCCCGTAAGGATCATTTCCATTGCAACACCGAGGGGGAGGCGTCGGGGCAACCTGAAGAGCCCCCCTGCGGCGGCCACCAGACTCCTTCTCACCTCGGGGAGCCCGAAGCGTGCGTGCTCGGCAGCCACGATCAGGTCGCACGCCAGGGCGATCTCGCACCCTCCCGCAAGAGCGTCGCCGTTCACTGCAGCGATCACCGGCTTCGAGCGGCTCCTCTTCGTGATGCCCGCGAATCCCCCGTCGGCAGTCCAGATCTCCTGCATCCGCCCAGCGGCAATCGCCTTCAGGTCGGCACCGGCGGAGAACGCCTTCTCTCCTGCGCCCGTGAGGATCGCCACCCAGACGTCCTCGTCCTGCTCGAACTCGGAAAAGGCCGCGTCGAGCTCGGCCGATACCTCGGGGCTTATCGCGTTGCGCTGTTCGGGCCGGTTTATGGTGATGACCCGCACGCGTTCTTCGGTAGACGTCTCCACGAGCGCCATTGGTCCTCCTCCTCGGATTCGCTCTGCGGCCCTGCCGACACCTCCTCTCCAAGCCCTGGCGACGGCGTCGGGCATTTCCTGGACGCCATGAGCTCGCGCCGGTAGGGCGGAGAAATAATAGCCTGCCTCAAGGGGCGACCATACTTGGCGGCACCGGTAACCCCGGCAACACCTCGATGAACCGGGAGGGGCTGCGCAGCAGGGAAGGCGATGAGGAGAACGAGCGGCTATATGCTGGGATCCGAAGTGGAATCGTCCAGGCTGCGTGTCCCCGAAGAGCGCTACTACAGGGACGACGACTTCTATGTGGCTCGTCCCGAGGACGACCGCGAGACGATCCTCTCAAAAGGCCGTGAGGTCCTCCGGAACTACCCCCTGGTCAGGGCGTGTGCGCTCTTCTTCGTCCTGGCCTTCGGGCTGAGAGCCCTGTACAACCTCCAGCTCGGAAACTACCCGATATCACCAGAGCTGCGGGACATGCACGACTACGACCAGGTAGCACGCTCGCTCGTTGATGGTGGAGGCTACTCCCGCCCTTGGGCGTATACGGACGACCGAGGCGAGACCGTGGTCGAGATAAGGAAGACTATGTTCCGCCCGCCCCTGTACACCCTGGCCCTTGCCTCGGCTTATGCCCTGTCCAACCGCAACTCACTCATCGCAAGGATCCTGCTCTGCTCGATAGGGGCCTCGACAGTAGTCGCCTTGTTCCTGGTAACGCGAAAGCTCTTCAACACGAGAGTCGGCGCCGTAGCAGGGATTCTCGCCGCGCTCTACCCTCCGCTGATAGCGGCGGACGGGGTCCTATACCCCGAAGCCCTCTTCACATTACTGGTCGTTCTGCTGGTCCTCTCGCTTCTGTTGCTCAAGGAGAAGGTCACCCTGACCAGAGCTGCGATCAGCGGCGCGCTGGTGGGAGCTATGGCTCTTACCAGAGCCGAAGGGGCGGTGTGGATCTTGCTGCCGCTCCTCTTCGTCGCAGTCTCCATGCCGGCCGTGCGCACCTCCCGCAAGGTGGGTCTCGTGGGGGTGATGGCTGCCACGGCCTTCGTCGTCTACCTGCCCTGGCTGCACCACACGTGGACAAACTTCAAGACCGTGGCACCTTCGGCCTCGCTCGGCTCCATGGTGGTCGGTGCGAACAACAGGGTCGCCTACTACGACAGGGTCTTCATGGGTTCTTGGTACTACGGGGGACTCGTGCGTGACCGGGCGACCCTGTACGAGATCCGAGACCCCCGACACAACGAGAAGACCGTCGACGACCTCTACCTGGCCCAGGGCCTCGAATACGCACGTTCTCACCTCGAGCGCCTTCCCTCCGTGGTGGTGGTGCGGATTCTCAGAGGGCTTGACTTCTGGGATCCCTACGTAACGGCCCGCCTGGAAGAAGGATGGGGAAGGCCGATGTGGATCAGCTATGCGGGTATGGCTGTTTACTTCCCCCTCCTCGGGGCAGGAGTCTACGGTCTGTGGCGGTCCAGAAGGCGGTGGCGGGACTTCCTGCCCTTCTACACGATCGTCGCGGGCTTTGTCGTCTTTTCTGCGCTCGCCTTCGGGTCGTCCCGCTTCAGGTTGCCCGCCGATGTCTCGCTCATCGTCGTCTCGTCTTCGGTCCTGTACGGGATCACGAGAACCACGGTCCTTACGCGGCGCACCTCTCTGGGTGACTTGCTCGATAGCGTCGAGAAGACAGGTGAGATGAGCCGCTTTGAAGCCGAGCTCCCCGAGGAGGTGCGGCGAGCAATTCGACTGCGAGCGGCAAAGGAGCGCGCGTATCGCCGACTGAACAGCGAGGACCTCGCCCGGCTCCACGAAGGCGAGGACCTCGCCCGGCTGGACCCTGAATCCCTGTCAGGTGCGCTGGGAGGCGAGGACGGAATCGGGAATGCCGACGAGGCGGCCGACGAAGAAACTGCCGAGCAGACCGACACTGTCGCCGATTCGGAAGAGCTGAAACTGACCGAGGCCACAAGCCTGGACATCCGGTCAGGCCTGATCAGGCTCGAGCGTGAAGGCTCTCAAGGCAGTGAGGACGCCGGCTAGGTCTTGTACGTCCTCTATGCGTCCTCTATCCGCCCTAGCCAGAGAGCTTGTCGAGGTCGGCTTGCTTGGAGCGGACGGCCTCCGCAGCCCTCCGTAGGTCTTCGAGTTCCGAGTCTTCCAGGGGTATCTCGATCACTTCTTCCACTCCCGAGCGCCCCAGTCGAGCAGGAACACCCAGGTACACGCCCGATATGCCGTACTGACCCTCGACCCAGGCGCAGACTGGCATCACTTCCTTCGTGTCCTCGACCACTGCGCGCACCATCTTCACCGCTGCAGACGAAGGGGCGAAGTAAGCCGATCCGGTCTTGAGGAGCGAAACGATCTCGGCACCCGCATCCCTGGTCCTCTCTACAAGACGCTCTATCTGCTCGGGTGTGGCCAGTTCCTTCAGCGGTTTTCCTCCGACTCTCACCTGGGAAGGCACCGGGACCATGGTGTCGCCGTGCGACCCCAGGGTTATCGCCTCGACCTCCGAGGGATGGACGCCGAACTCTTCGGCTACGAAGTGCTGAAGTCGTGCGGTGTCCAGAACACCGGCCTGTCCCATGATCCTGTTCCTGGGGAAGCCGCTTACCCGAGCTGCAAGTGCGGTCATCTCGTCAAGTGGATTCGAGACGACGATGATCACGGCGTCGGGGCTGCCTGCCACGAACCTGGACACCACATCCGAGACTATCTTGGCGTTGGTATCCAGCAGGTCCATCCGGCTCATTCCGGGCTTTCTGGCCACCCCGGCTGTGACGACACAGACCTGTGACCCCTCGGTGATGTCGTAATCGTTGGAGCCCCTGACCACGGTCTTGAAGCCCTCCAGTGGTCGGCTCTGCATGATGTCGAGGGCCAGGCCCTGCGGTAGTCCCTCGACGATGTCGACCATCGCGATCTCGTCGACTATGTCCAGCTCGGCCAGCCTCTGGACGGTCGTGGAACCGTACTTGCCTGCTCCGATGACGGTCGCTTTCATCTCTCCTGCTCCCCTTCTAGAGCCGACCTCGAGGGTCGACCCGCCGTCTTACAGGGCCTGTCGAGGCGGTCCAGCAGCAAAGTTCGGCCTGCCGGCATCGGCGTGGTGGTTCGGGATCCGGCGGAGACCGCCCCTGCGGTGCCGCCGGGCCTCAGTAGGCTCTCGCCACGACTGCTGTAAAGGCGGCTCGGTCTCCGCAGACCAGGCACGCCTCGGCCCTTTCTCCCAGTGAAGCCTCGATGACCGACAGATAGCCTGCCTCGGCGAGCTCTTCCGAATCAACACAACGCACCGAGGCGGAGGCATCCTCGGCCAGTCGGTCCTCGCAGGTGCGACTGCTGCATAGCGGGACGACACAGAAACCCGGCTGCTCCTCCAGCGACCGCACCAGCTCGTCGTAGGAGGACGGGACCGTCGTCCTCGACTCCCTGAAGGCGAGGTTCTCCTCCAGGAGCGAACTCTGGATCTCCTCGAGCAGCACAGGGACCCGGTCTTGGACTTCCGCCAGGGGGATCCTGGTCTTCTCCCTCAGGTCGCGCCTCACCAGGACGACGGAGTCGGAGTCGAGGTCCTTGGGGCCGACTTCCACCCTGACCGGCACGCCCTTCAGCTCCCACTCCACACTCCTCCACCCAAAGCTCTGGTGCAACTCCTCGTCCACCTTCACCCTCAGGCCCCGTTCGCGCAAGGCGTGGGCGACTTCCTGAGCCACCTGCATGGGCCTGGGATCGTCTGCCCCCAGAGGGATCACCACTACCTGAACCGGTGCGACGGCAGGAGGCAGCCTGAGTCCGAAGTCGTCGCCGTGGGCCATGATCACGGCTCCGATCAGCCGCGTCGACATGCCCCAACTGGTCTGCCAGACGTGGCGAAGCGAACCGTCCTCCGCAGTGAAGACGATATCGAAGGCCCTGGCGAAGTTCTGGCCCAGCTCGTGAGATGTCCCCATCTGCAAGGCCTTGCCGTCACCCATGAGCCCCTCGACCGTGTAGGTCCGGTCGGCACCCGCGAAACGCTCCTTGGGGGTCTTCTCGCCCGTTATTGCAGCTATCGCGAGTCGGTCTCGAATGAACTCCCTGTAGACCCCCAGCATCTTCCTGGCTTCTTCGGAAGCCTCCTCGGGTGTCGCGTGGGCTGTGTGTCCCTCCTGCCATAAGAACTCGGTGGTCCGCAAGAAGAGCCGGGGCCTGAGCTCCCACCGGACGACGTTGGCCCACTGATTTACGAGCACCGGAAGATCCCTATGACTCTGGATCCACCTGGAGAACATGTAGTTGATCACCGTCTCCGAAGTTGGACGGACGACCAGAGGTTCCCCGAGCTCTTTGCCTCCCCCATGGGTCACCACGGCAAGCTCGGGGCTGAATCCCTCCACGTGCTGGGCTTCCTTTTCGAGAAAAGACAGCGGGATGAACAACGGGAAATAAGCGTTCTCGTGGCCCGTCTCCTTTATGCGCTCGTCGAGCTGACGCTGGATCTGCTCCCAGATCGCGTAGCCGTAGGGGCGGATGACGATCGTCCCCCGGGCCGGCCCCCCTTCGGCCAGCTCGGCACGGGCTATGACCTCCTGGTACCAGCGAGGAAAGTCTTCCGAACGGCTGGGAAGTACCCCCATCCCATCCCCTTCCAGGTCAAGATCGGATGCGTGATCTAGCGACTCAGCGGGTGCGCCAGGCCGGGCCGGAGTTCGCGTCCCTGACCGGCATCGCAGCAGTATAGACAGAGTGCTCGGCCACAACCGGCTGAGGAGTCGGCACCGTGACGCCGCCGCTGCTCCCCGCAACGGAAACGACCGAGGCCGCCACGTCGTACGAGGCAACGACGTCGTTGGCCCGGAGCGAACGCCTCGTCCCTGGGGGGAGGCAGATCGGATCGGCTCTCGGGTCGGTGACGGCGCCGGTCCCGGTCAGGTATCGGACCCTAGCGCAGGCAGGACTGGTGCCGGGATTGGCGATCAGCACCCAGGTCTCGAAGCCCCCTGCCGTGGCTCCCTCGACCGCCAGCCACTCCAGCCCCTTCCTGGGTAGCGCCTCGGCCGACGACGATCCCTTCTCGAGCACCGGATGGTCGTTGTACATCGCCCTCTCGACGACGACCGGCTCGGCGCTGGTCGCCGAGATTGCACCGTCCGAGCCGGTCACGGACTCCACCTTCGTGGCGACGTCATAGGTGGAGGTGAAGTCTCCGAGGTTCACCGACCTCCTCGAATTCGGTCCCAGACAGAGCGGCGGCGCAGATCCCCCGTACACCACCCGGGGACCGGTGGACTCCAGCAGGGTCACCTCGAGGCACGCGTTCCTGGTTCCCTGGTTGGATACCAGGATCCAAGTCTCGAAGCCTCCGGCTGTGGCTCCCTCCGCAACGAACCACGACTTCTGCTGGGAAGGGACGGCAGGTGAGGCGGTCGCCCCTCTTCGGGTCAGACCGGATGTGTAGGTAGCTCGCTCGACCACCACCGGTCTGTTCGAGACGACCTTGGTCGCCACGTCGTAGCTGTCCGGCACCACTGAGTCGGCGAGCACCGAGACTCTCCCTCCGGGCGGCACGAAGACGGTCGTCTGTCCGGCAACTCCGCCGGTGCCGAGGAAAAAAACTCGGGCTTCGGCCGGCAGGCGCCCCGGGTTGGCGACAAGCACCCACGTCTCGAACTCGCCGGCGGTCGCCCCTTCGGCAACATGCCAGAGCACAGAGGGCCCCTCGACCCCCCTGGAGATATGGGATCCCAGCTTCCCCGGCACCGCCGAGTAAACGGCTCTCTCCGCCCTTGTCGAACCGCCAAAGGACTCGACCACGGAGCCGACGAAGTAGGTCGAGACGAGGCTCCCCAGGTCGATCGAGCGCCTCGAGCCTCCCTTCACCTCGTAGATACCTGCCCGCCTCGGTCCCGCGTCGGTCAGCAGCGTAACGCAGGCTCGGTCGGGAACCGATCCGGGATTGGCGAGCAGGAGCCAGGTCGAAAAACCGCCTGCGGTAGCTCCCTCGGCCAGATAGCTGGAAGCCGGGGAAACGTCCCACGGTGCGGCCGGGCCGACGTCTCCTAAAGCCTCGAAGGCGGGCGAGGCTACCGCAGTCGCGGGAGCCCCTCCGCCCAACACAACGCTGTAGACATCTGGATTTTCGGCTTCCGAGACACCGTAATAAAAGAGCTTGGACCCGTCCGGCTGGAATCTGGGCCTGGCCTTGATAGGTGGACCGCCCGAGGTCAGGACTCTTTCAGTGCCTCCGACCAGGTCGCGGACGGCCACCTCGGCGGTTGCGCCTCCTCGGTCCGTGACGAAAGCGAGGAGGGACCCGTCGGGCGAGAGAGCGGGGTCTACACGGTTCTCCGCCGCGTTGGGCGCCACGGGCTCCACTGGACCGCCTGCCGAGGGCACGCGGTAAATCTGGTACTTCCCACCCGCCCCGTGGTCCGACGCAAAGTAGACCCAGCTACCGTCCGGCGAGAAGGTCGGGTTGCGCCGCTGACCGGTCCCGATCGAAGTCAGCCGTGCCAGGCTGCGCCCGTCCGCGTCCATCACGAAGATCTCGGGCGAACCGGTCCTCGTCGAGACGAAGGCCACGCGGGTTCGGCCCCCCGGGGTCCGGACGACTGCAGGCGAGGTGTCGTCGTGGGCTCCGCTGGGGTCGTCCGACCTGACGGCCCGTGCCCGTCCGTCCACGTCTACCGTATAGAGCTTGCGGGAGCCGGTCTCGGAGGAGACGAACCATATGCGATTGCCGCCGGGGTCAAGTACCGGCTCTTCCTCGTCGGCCCCGGTCAAGGTAACCCTCTTCGTCGTGCCCGAGCCGTCGAGCCACTTGATGTAGACCTCACGATTCCCGGACGCGTCGGAGACGTAGACGAGGGCGTCCACCCGACAGACGGCTTCAGGCTTCGTTGTTGTCTTCACAGGCTCCGAGCGCCCCGACTCCCCTCCCAGGTTGAAAGCGAACACCCTGTAGTGGTACGTAGTCGAGCCGCCGACCCCGACGTCCTCGAAGCGCGCCTGGTCCGGTCCCGTCCTGCCTACCAGCGAGTAAGAGACGCCGTCCGTCGACCGCTCCACTCCGAAACCGTCTTCGTTGGCGGAGTTGTCAGTCCAGGTAAGCTCCAGACTTGTCGCCCCAAGCCTCGATACGGTGAGCCCGGTGGGTCGCTGGGGCGCCGCCGGAGCGGGGGTCGTCACCGTGACCTCGTTAGAGTACGCCGAGAACCCGGCCGAATTGGAAGCCCGCACTCGGTAGACGTAAGTGGCAAGGGGCGAGAGCCCCCCGTCGGTGTAGGTCTGGCTGTCGGCCGGCAGGACCGCCACCTCGTCAAAGCCCGTGGAAGGCGTACGTCTCTCGACGTGGTAGGAGTTCTCGTTTACAGCGTTGTCGGTCCAGGAAAGCTGGACCTGAGAAGGGCCGGTTGCCGAGGCGGCGAGGTCGGTGGGACCGGCAGGAGGGAAGCCGCCCGTGGTAGTGACGGTGAGCTCGTTGGAGTAGTCGGAATTCGCCTCGGTGTTGGCTGCCCTTACCCGGTAGATGTACTGCTGACCAGGAGCAAGTCCCGTGTCAGAGAAGGAAGTGGTATTCGCCCCTACACGCCCGACCTCTGTGAACGTGCCCGATACCGGCTTCCGCTCTACTTTGAATAGCACCTCGTCGGAGGAATTGTCGGTCCAGGAAAGTTCTGCCGTCGTATCTCCGAGGGACGAGAGGGTCAGGTCCGAGGGAGGTGCGGGAGGCGGTCCCACCGGGAAGTCCGGCAAGGGTGTGGGTGGCGTCGGCGGCGTCAATGCAGCTTCCCCGGAGTACGCGAGGTACACGTCTTCGTTTCCATCGTTGTCCGGCCAAGAGGAGGGGAACACGCCACCAGTGGAGTAAGCGACGAATCGCCCGTCTCCGGAAAAAGACGGGAGGTTAGCGTCGTCGTTGAGTTGCTGTCCCGCCCTCACCGAAACCATCGCCGTTGTGGAGGTCTCGAGGTCTCTGACAAAAATGTCGCTGAACAGGTTCGAGTCGCCCGGCACCACGGTTGCACTGGATGAGTAGAAGGCCGCTCGTTTGGCGTCGTAGGAGAAGTTGCCCCTTCCGCCGGATCCCTCGACGCGTTCACCCGTACTGGAAAGGGTCACGACCCTGGTAAAGCCGGTTCCCACGTCCCTCACGAAGACGTCGAACGTCCCAGGTACGTCATCCGGATCCAAGTTCGAGGCCAACGACGTGAAGACCACTCTACTTCCGTCGGCCGAGACTGCAGGCAAGGTCGATTCGTCATCGGTCGCGGAGGAAGCGTCAAGCGGAACGGACACTCTCGTTGTCGTTTCGGCTACCACATCCCGCAGATAGATGTCCTTCTTCGGAGACGTGTCGGCCGGGTCCAGGTTGGTCGCCTTGCTCTCGAACGCCACGTACCGCGCGTCGTAAGACATTGCGGGAGTCTCCGAGGCGCCGTTGGACTGGGCACCGCCGGTAGCTACCGAAACCCTCCTGGTGGCCCCAAGCTGCCTGTCTCTGAGGAAGACGTCCCAGGTTCCATTGGTGTCGCCGGGGACCAGGTTCGGCGCAAGCGAGACGAACGTGACATAGCGGCCGTCGTAGGAAATGGCCGGGGCGCCTGAAGCCATAAAAGCCTCGTCGCCGGCCGAGTTCAGAGAGACCCTCTCCACCGCACCGGTCTGCAGGTCCTTGACGAAGACGTCCTCGGTGAAGTTCGAGTCGCCCGGCACGAGGTTGGAGGCCTCCGATACGAAGGCCACGAACCGACCGTCGCCGGAAATGGCGGGCTGGCGGGAGTGGCCGTTCGCCTCGCCTCCCGCCGAATCGGTGGAGACCCTGGTGGTCACCCCTGTCTGCCGGTCTCTCACGAAGACGTCCCGCTTCCCGTTGGTATCGCCGCTGACCAGGTTCGAAGCAAGCGACGAGAAGGCCACGTAGCGTCCGTCCCAGGACAGGGATGGCTCGGACGAGTTACCGTTCGTGTTTCCCCCGCCAGCAGAGACCGACGCCCGCTCGACCGTCTCCCACACCGCAACCGCGCCTGCCGGTTCAGGATAGAAGGCGAGCAGAGCGACACAAAGCGTCAGGGATGACCAGATTGCGCCGAGACTACGAGCACGCATGCGAAGATGTCCAGGGCTTGCCGTCCACTTTGGTCTTCCAGCCTGTAATCGTCGTTCTCGAGAGGCCGATCTGCCCCGCGCCGAGGCCCCAATCGGAATTCTCACTCACGCACATCCCGGACCGGCTCGTCGAAAAGCGAGCAGTTGCCGCACGCCTCCACCTACATCCAGCATGCTCTGAAGAATCGCCCAAAGTCCGTAGGTTGCCCGGCAAGACCCTCAGCTCGACGGCCGGGGAGCAAGTCCCGCTGCCTCGACTATTTCGGGAACGGCCTCTTCCCATGCGATCGCCATGATGTGCACACCGCTCACCCCCTCTATCTCCTTGAGCGCCTGGATAGCCTCGACAGCAATCGCCTTGCCTTCTTCAGCAGCAGCGTCTCCGGTCTTGCCCTTCATGCGAGACATCACCTGCTCCGGGACGCTCACTCCCGGGATGTTCTCGTCGATGTGCCGCAGCATCTTTTCGGACTTGGGAGGAGTGACTCCAACCAGCAAGGGGGCCTTATCGAAGTAGCCCTCCTGGTACAGGGGCTCGAACCACCGCCTGAACGCCCGCAGGTCGTACACGATGTTCGACTGGAAAAAGTCCGTGCCCGCCTCCACCTTGAGCCGCACCTTGTCGGTCCCATCGAGGGTTGGGTTCACGGCAGACCCGATGAAGAACCTTGGAGCCGGGTCCATAGGCTCCCCGTTGTAGAACCTGGCCTCGTCTCTCATCTCAGCTGCAAGCCTGACCAGTCCGGTCGAGTCGATCTCGCTCACTTGCTTGCTGGTGGGGTGGTTGCCGATGGATATGGGATCCCCCGAAAGGCACAAGATATTGCGTACACCTATCGCCCAGGCCCCTAACAGGTCGCTCTGGAGGGCCATGACGTTGCGGTCCCGGGTGGTGACCTGCATGATCGGCTCGAGGCCCACGTCGAGAAGGATCGCCGAGGCCCCCCATGCAGCCATCCTCACGACGGCGGCCTGGTTGTCGGTGACGTTGGCTGCATCGCAGTAGCCGAGGAGCGCCTTGGCCTTGTTCCGAACAAGCTCGGCAGAGGCGCTCTTGGGAGGTCCGATCTCGGCGGTTACTACGAATTCGCCTCGCTCTAGGAGAGAGCGCAGTCTCGAATTCTCCGGCATCAACGCTCCTGGGTATTGGCCGCTCGCCGCCTGGCAGCGAGAAGGGTGTTCTCCAACAGCATAGCCCGCGTCATCGGTCCCACCCCGCCCGGCATGGGCGCAAGCCACCCGGCCACGCCCTCCATACTGTCCCTGTCCACGTCTCCAACCAGCCCCTCTTCGGTTCTGGTGATCCCAACGTCTACCACCGCCGCGCCGGGCTTGATGCACCTTGCATCGAGCATCCGAGCCACCCCCATGGCCGCCACCACCACGTCTGCTCGCCTCGTGTGCTCGAAGACGTCCCTGGTGCGGGTGTGACAGAGGGTCACCGTGGCGTTGCCGTGCTCGCTACGGGAGGAGAGCAGGAGCGCCAGCGGCCGTCCGACCGTGCGACCCCTGCCCAAGATCACGACCTCGGCCCCCTCGATCTTGACGCCGTAGTGCTCCAGCAGACGGCAGATCCCCAGCGGCGTGCAGGGGTAGAAGGTCGGGTCGTCCTGGGCGAGTCTGCCGATGTTTGTGGGGTGCAGTCCGTCCACGTCCTTTGCCGGGTCGATACGCCTCAGCACCGCCGACTCGTCGATGTGGGGAGGGAGCGGCAACTGGACGATAAAACCCGAAACTTGAGGGTTCCCATTCAGTTCGTCCACAGCTGCTTCGACCTCTCTCTGGGAGGCAGAGGATGGAAGAGTCCTCTCCACCGATGCGATCCCGACCTCCGCACAGTCCTTGTGCTTGGCCCGAACATAAGCCACAGAGCCCGGATCATCTCCTACCAGCAGCGTGGCAAGACAGGGCCTTACGCCCGAGTCCCTCAGCTCTGCCACCTCTCTAGCGATCCGCTCCCTGATCGAGGCAGCAAGGGCTTTTCCGTCGAGGAGGACGGTGGTCGAATCCCGAGAAGGCGAACCAGCCATGCGTTCTTCCGCTTAGCCGTGTCGGAAGTGGCGGCGGCCGGTAAAGACCATCGCCATGCCGGCTTCGTCGGCTGCGGCAATCACCTCTTCGTCCCTTACCGAGCCGCCCGGCTGAATGACGGCAACTACCCCGGCCGACGCAAGAACGTCAATCCCGTCACGGAAGGGGAAGAAGGCTTCGCTTGCGGCCACCCCGCCTCGAGCCCGCTCGCCAGCGCCCTTGACCGCCCGCTCGGCGGCCCCAACCCTGGACTGGTCGCCGGCACCGATGCCCACCGCCTGCCTCCCGGAAGCGATGACGACGGAGTTCGACTTGACCGCGGCACACACCCGCCAGGCAAAGCGCAGCGAGTCGAGCACCTCGTCGGTAGGAGAGACCCTGGTGACGACCTTCCATGAGGACTCGTCCTCGAAGGTGTCCGGAGTCTGCAGCAACACGCCTCCCAGACACGACTTGAGAACGGCGTCGAAAGGAGGTCGTCCGAAGGGCATCTTCACGATTCTCAGGGACTTCTTCACCGACAGCTTCGAGAAAGCTGCCCGCGTGAAATCAGGTGCCGCCACCACCTCGGTGAAGACTTCCGATATGCGGGCCGCGGTGGCCTCGTCCACCTTGCGGTTGAGTGCGACCACTCCTCCGAAGGCGGAAACCGGGTCGCACTCGAGTGCCCTGGCGTATGCGACTTCCAGCGCGTCGGCGACTGCGACTCCGCAGGGGTTGGTGTGCTTGACGATCACTGCAGCAGGCTCGGAAAAGCTCGAAGCGAGGCTCCATGCGGCGTCGAGGTCCAACAGGTTGTTGAACGAGAGCTCCTTGCCTGCCAGTACAGCTCCGTCCTCCAGCAGCGAACCCTTGCCGCTCAGCTCGTAGAAGGCGCCGAGCTGGTGGGGGTTCTCCCCGTAACGGAGCATCAACCGCCTCCTTAGGGGAACCACCATGTCTTGGGGGAGCCGCTCCTGCCGGCGAGTTGCCTCATCGCCTCCCTCGACCTCGTCCTGGCGCTCCTCCAGCCAGGCCAGGATGGCGGCGTCGTAAGCAGCGGTTCTGGCGAAGGCATCGCGGGCAAGCCTGACTCTGGTGGCCAAGGTGAGCCCGCCTGCTTTGCGGAGCTCCGAGAGGACGTCGCCGAATTGGGACCTGTCGGTGACGACCCCTACCCAGGCGTGGTTCTTGGCAGCCGCACGCACCATAGCCGGCCCACCAATGTCGATGTTCTCCACGATGTCTTCGGTCAGTGCGTCGGATGCAGCGACCACCTCCTCGAAGGGGTACAGGCTGGTGCACACAAGGTCGATGGGGGGCATCCCTTCGGCCTCCAACTCGGCGAGGTGGTCGGGCTTGCCCCGATCTGCGAGGACTGCAGCGTATACCACGGGATGCAAAGTCTTGACCCGGCCTCCCGCAAGTACCCTAGCCCCGACCAGGTCCTCGAGGGGGTCGCACTCCACTCCCTTCGAGCGCAAGAACGAGGCGGTACCCGAAGATCCGAGCAGCCTCACTCCAAGGTCGAAGAGAGCCTTTACGAACTCGAGCGTCCCTGCCTTGTCGTGGACGCTCACCAGAGCGGTCTTTACCGGCACCACCTCGGTGCCGAGGGTGAAACTTCCTTCCATCTCCGTCTCGAAGCTAGGGCGAGAAAAGCGGACAGCATCCGAACTATATCTACACTTACCCGCCACAGAACACCGAATCGTGCTAGCGTGGAAGCACTCGTAACGCCTTCGTGCGGAACGGGGCCACTACCTCCACAAAGAGAATCGGAGAAGCGATGACCCAGCCATACGGACCAGGAAGCCCCCAACAGCCCCAACCCCCCTACCCCGGACAGCAGCCGGCCGGGCCGCCCGCTCCCCCGCCACCGCAGGGCCCGGTGCCGCCTGCACCGCCCTATCCAGTCGCCCCCTACGGTGCTCCGGTGGTGGTCAGGCAAGATGCACCCAGCGCGCAGATGGCGATGATTCTGGGAATAGTGGGGCTGGTCCTAGTATTCCTCACGTGCATAGGTGGCTTCGTGGGGATCGGCGGCATCGTCATGGCCAAGCGCACCGACGAGGAGATCGCCAGATCCGGGGGAATGCTGGGCGGCGAGGATAAGGCCAAGATCGGCCGCATCACCGGCTGGATCGCTACGATCCTTGCAGCAGTGGGGGTGGTCTTCTGGATCCTGTACTTCCTCTTCTTTGCGGCGTTATTCACGAGCACCTCGGCGATTTCAGGCTGAGGCGGCAAGCCGTAGCTTCTTGCGAAGCCGGCTTCTCCGGGCGATCGATTCGGGATCGGGAGCCGGCCGAGGTGGGTTGGATAGCAAGATAGCGAAAACACGTGGGCACTTACCCTGAGTCTCCCGAACCTCCCTGGGAACGGAGCGGTGGGAGGGCTGCGCATGGGGGCGCTCTAGGGGAAGGGGCCGGCGCTCCTTACGGCTCGGCCCCGCGACCTCCCTGGAACAAGGCAGCCTACGGTGCACCCGTTCCCCCGCCGCCCGGGCCGTGGGGCCCACCGGCACGCTATCCGGGCTCGGCGGCCGCCTACCCTCCGCCCGGCCCGTACCAGTACGCCTACCAGGTGCCCTCGCTCTGGGCGCCTCCTTATGTAAGCCTCAAAGCTCCCAGCGCGAACACCGCCCTGATCCTGGGAGTGGTTTCCGTTGTCGGCTCCCTGGTCACCTGTCTCATCGGTTTCGTTGGGATAGCAGCCATCATCTACGGCAACAAGGCGCGAGAAGAGATCCGCCGTTCGGGTGGAATGCTTCAGGGCAGCAGCGAGGCCACCACCGGCATAGTTTGCGGCTGGATCGGCACCATACTGGCCTCTCTGTGGGTGGTGTTCATGATCGTCCTCTTTGGCGTGATCATCGCCACCAGTCCGGACTGACGGGGAGCCCTTACTCCCGGCCGTCCCGCCCAGATACCAGCCCCGAGCGAGTAGACTTTTCCAGGCGAGATTGGCAGCATCTGGAAGCAGAGGTCGGAGCACATGAAGCCAGCAGCGGAGCTGAGAGAGCCGAAACCGGCAGGCCTCCCGACCCTGTCGCCTTCAGGCGATGTAGCCCCTGTAGAGTTCACCATCCCGCTGCCGGTTCCCCACTGGGCCGGTAATCCCCTGCACGACAGTCCTGACACGCAACCGGGGGTCCGCATGGGCCTGGGAAAGCTCACACCAACGGGGCGCCTCGTGGCGGCGGGTCTTGCAGCCTCCGGTCCCCTTGCAGCAGCAGCCTCGGTTTACCTCTCCGGCAAGGACCTCGTAGCGGGGCCCGTAGTCTGTCCGCTCAGGCTGATGACAGGGGTCCCCTGTCCGTTCTGTGGTTCCACTACCTCTTTCGCGCACCTTGGAGGGATGCGCTTCCGGGAAGCGTTCCTCGCGAATCCGGCCGGTCCCGTCCTCTTCACCGCGATCGTCGTCGCGGCTCTGGTGGGAGTGGCGGCCGCGGCCACGGGAAGAAGGCCGCTCCTCGTGGGAAGGCTCTCCCGGTGGCTGGTCTGGGCAGTCCGTCTCGCCGTCGTGGCCGCAGTTGCGATGATGTGGTTTGCGGAGCTGGTCCGCTTCTCGGTCATCTGAGAGAGCAGCTACGGCACCTCGGAGCGCCCGAGCCCGGCCGCCACGACACCCTCCAGCGCCGCGGTCCCGGGGGCCTCAGGACTCCTCGACCAGTTCCACTACCCGACCGTGCACCCTGATGCGGTCGAGCGCCAGCCACCTCGCAACCTTTGGGTAGAGCTGGTGTTCGACCGCTTTGATCCTTTCGTGAAGGGAGGTCTCGTCGTCACCCGGCAGGACGGAAACCGCCTCCTGGGCGATGATCGGGCCGTGGTCGACCTCTTCGTCGATGAAGTGCACCGTGCAGCCGGTCACCTTCACTCCGTACTCGAGAGCCTGCTTCACCGCGTCCACCCCGGGAAATGCCGGTAACAGTGAAGGGTGGGTGTTGACCACCGCGTTGGGGTACGCATCCAGGATCGGGCGGCTCAAGATCCTCATGAAGCCCGCAAGGCACACGAAGTCCGCCCCCTGGGCCAACAGCTCGGCGGTCACCGCCTCGGTGAACTCGTCCCTGGAGTCGAAGTCGGTGAAGTCGACCACCGCCGTCCTCAACCCCTCTCGGGATGCGACCTCCAGAGCTCTCACACCCGGCCTGTCGGAGATGACCACGCAGATCTCGGCCGGTACGAATCCCTCACGAGAAGCCCTGAGGAGCGCCTGCATGTTTGTGCCGGTTCCCGAAACCAGCACTCCGAACCGCTTCTTCATCCGACCCTCCTCTGCGGGCTCGCGCGGACCCAGCGTCGAAACGGTTGGGCGCAGCGCTGGTGACCGACCGCTAATCTATCTTGCTACGGTGGTCGTCGCCACGTCAGGCCCAGCTTGGAGGAGCAGATGACATACACGTCCGAGGGAGAAAGAGCCCGGGTACACCCCCGGCCGCTGGCGAGCCACGTCGACGGCAGGCGGAGGCGCCGCATCGCCATTGTCGGCAGCTTCTCTACCGGAAAGACCACTCTCGGCAACGAGCTCGCCCGACTGCTCGACCTCCCGCTCCTACCCGAGGTAGCCCGTCAGATAGTAGAGCTGGGTTTCCGTCTGGACAAGGACGCCACTCCCGAGACCGAGACGCTGATATTCCTCAGGCAGTGGCACGCCGAGCAGATCCACCCCGAGTTCGTCGGAGACCGCAGCCTGGTCGATGTCATGGCCTACGCAAGCTGGGTCCTGGAGAATCAGGAGTTCCGCAAGGAGCACTACCTCTGGGAGGCATGCAGGGACATTGCCAGTCAGAACCTGCGCAGCCAGTACAGCCACGTCCTCTACCTTCCCATCGAGTTCCCCATCGTCCCCGACGGACTGCGCCCCGAAGACCCCGAGTTCCAGAAGGACATCGACCGGCGCATCGTGGACATCTTGCACACCTACGACGTCCGCTACTACGAGGTCACCGGTTCGGTGGACGAGCGGGTGGAACAGGCCCTCGAGATTATCGAGGGGCGGACCTGAACCGGGACGAGGCCTTAGCTCAAGGCCTTGGCCATCAGCTCCGCAACCTCCGAGGGATTTCGAGCGACGGCCACCCCGCAGGCCTCCAGCGCTTCCGCCTTGGCCCGCGCAGTTCCCTTCGAGCCCGATACTATGGCCCCCGCATGACCCATGCGCTTTCCTTCGGGAGCCTCGAAGCCTGCAACGTAGGCCACGACAGGCTTGGTCGAGTTGTCACGAATCCACTCCGCTGCCCGCTCTTCGTCCGACCCACCGATCTCTCCGATGAGAACGATGGCCTCTGTCTGTTCGTCGGCTTCGAAGAGGGGTAGCAAGTCGATGAAGCGACTGCCGATGAAGGGGTCTCCTCCGATCCCCACACAGGTCGACTGGCCGATGCCTGCCTGCGTCAGCTCGTGGACGACCTGGTAGGTGAGAGTCCCCGAGCGACTGACCAGCCCCACAGGACCCGGCCTTGCGATCTCTGGGGGCATGATCCCCATGTTGGCCTTGCCAGGGCTCATAAGACCCGGGCAGTTGGGGCCGATCAGTACAGGGTGCTCCCCCCACCTTGCATCCCGCGATCTTGCGACCGCCCTCACGTACCGGACGAAGCGCGCCTCGTCGTGAGCAGGAATCCCTTCGGTGATGCATACGATCAGCCCGACTCCCGCGTCCGCGGCCTCGTAGACGGCATCCGGAGCAAAGCGTGCAGGAACGAAGATCAGCGAGGCGTTAGCCCCCTCGTACTCGACAGCCTCGGCGACGGTGTCGTAGACCGGAATCCCCTCCACATCGGTCCCACCCTTTCCAGGAGTCACCCCCGCCACTATCCGAGTCCCGTAGGCCTTGTTGCGAAGAGCGTGGAATCGCCCTTCCTTGCCGGTAAGGCCCTGGACCACAACGCGCGTGTCCTCGTCGAGCAAGATAGACATCCGTCCTCCGATACGCCTCAGCCAGCCGCCAGCTCTACCGCCCTGGCAGCCGCGCTCTCCATGGTCTCGGCAGTGACCAGCTTGCCGCCCCGGTCACCCAGGCTTGCCAGAATCCTCCGCCCTTCCTCGGCGTTCGTCCCGTCCAGCCGAACCACTATGGGAACGGATATGTCGATACGCTCCAGCGCCTCCGAGATTCCGTTCGCTACCTGGTCACAGCGGGTGATCCCGCCGAAGATGTTAACGAGGATGGAGCGTACCTGCGGGTCGTAGCCGACAACCTCGAGAGCAGAGGCAACAACGTCTGCGCTGGCCCCTCCGCCCACGTCCAGAAAGTTGGCAGCCTTTCCGCCCGCCTGCGCGACGAGGTCGAGAGTTGACATCACCAGGCCGGCACCGTTTCCGATGATCCCGACGTTTCCGCCGATCTTCACGTAGTTGAGGCCTCTTTCCTTAGCCATCTTCTCTTGGGGATCCACCGCGAAGGTGTCCCGCATTTCCTCGAATTCGGGGTGCCTGAAGAACGCGTTGTCGTCGACTGCCACCTTGGCATCGAGTGCGACCAGATCGCCTTCGTCGGTTAGGACGAGGGGATTGACCTCTACCAGCTCTGCGTCAAGGGTGACGAAGGCCTCGTAGAGCTGCCCTGCCAGTCTGGGGAAGTGCTCCTTCGCCTGGGGAGCGAGCCTTGCGAGCGAGGCAAGAGCCCTTGTGTGGTGGTCCTTCAGACCTACGAGCGGCTCGATGCGGACCTTGGCGACAGCCGAGGGATCACGGGCCGCCACCTCTTCTATGTCCACGCCGCCCTGGGCCGAACACATGGCGAGGTAACCGCCTCCGTCCCTGTCGAGCAGGAAGGAAAGGTAATACTCGGCGGCTATACCGGGAGCCGCGCGCTCCACCAGCACCGAGCGTACGGTGTGTCCCTTGATGTCCATCCCCAGTATCTCGCTCGCCTTAGACCTCGCCTCCTCCGGGCCGTCCGCGAGCTTGATCCCCCCTGCCTTACCTCTGCCGCCTACTCGCACCTGAGCCTTGACGGCGACGCTCCCACCAAGCCGCCTGGCCGCGGCTTCTGCCTGTTCGGGCGTGTCGGCCACTTCTCCTTCGGGGACCGGCACTTCGAACCGCCGAAGGAGCGCCTTTCCCTGGTGTTCTAGAAGATCCATGCTGCTCCTTATTCCTGAGCCCGAGTCAGTTCGCCAAGAAAGTGACCCTGATCGCTACGTCTCGGCCCGTCTCCCTCACCTCGAAGAAGCCCGCTCCTCCAGGGCGCGAGTGAGCCACTCGACGATAGCGTTGAGGGATGCCCCTGGGGTGAATACCTCTGCCAGGCCTGCCTCTTTCAGCGGAGCCACATCTTCGGGCGGGATGATTCCACCACCGAAGACCAGCACGTCGCCGGCGCCACGCTCCCTGAGCTCCTGGACGACCTTGGGGAACAACGTCATGTGCGCTCCAGAGAGTACCGAAAGGCCGACCGCGTCCGCGTCTTCCTGCACGGCCGTCTCGGCGATCTGCTCCGGTGTCTGGTGGAGGCCGGTGTAGATCACCTCGAAGCCTGCGTCTCTAAGGGCACGAGCTACTACCTTGGCGCCACGGTCGTGGCCGTCCAGGCCGGGCTTTGCTATCACGACTCGGTACTTCTTCCTGGCTTCGGCCATCAAGCCCCTGTCCGGTCGTCTCCCTGCATCAGAGTCCCTTTTTCCTGAGCGGAGCCCAGCCCACCAGCAGCCGCTTTTCCCCTATCCCGGGGAACCTCACCACTACCTCTGCGGACTCACCGGTCCCAGTCGACTCGACCACCACACCCTCTCCGTACCGGGCATGAATCACGTCGTCACCCACGCTGAAGGCAGCGTCTCCTGCCGAAAACCCCCTCTGGCCGGCAATCCGCCCTGCGAAGCCTCCCGCTCCGGAAAACGCGCGGTCACCAGCATAGAAGCGCCTGCGCTCGACCGTCGACTCCGGCAAGTCGGACAGAAAGCGGGAAGGAGGGTTGCGCATCGGCGACCCGTAAAGGTTGCGACTCGCCGCGTGGGTCAGGTACAGCCGGTCTGCCGCCCTGGAGACCGCGACGTAGCACAGCCGCCGCTCCTCTTCGAGTTCTTCCGGCGACTCCATGGAGCGGACGTGCGGGAAGACTCCCTCTTCCATACCCACGACGAATACCACGGGGAACTCCAGGCCCTTGGCGTTGTGAACGGTCATCAACTGCACTTCCGAAGCCCCGGTCCGGACGTCGTCGGCCTCCGAGACCAGACTTACCTGTTCCAAGAAGGCCTCCAGGCGTCGCCGTCCCGAGGACTCCCCCGCCCAGAGCTCCTCTCCCAGCTCTCCCGAGTCGGCCATCTCGTCGAACCGAGAAGCCACGCCGACGAACTCCTCCAGGTTCTCGATTCGCGAGAGGGCTTGAGGCGTTCCCTCCGCCTCGTACTCGTCGGCCAGTCCAGCCTCCGCGATGACTGCCTCCACGATCTCCGTCACCCTCTCGGCCTCCTCCACAATCGTGGAGAGGGAGTCGAGCAGGGCCCCGAACGAGGCAAGGCGCTCCCTCGTCTTTCCGCCCAAACCCGCCGCCACGCCTGTGCCCCCGGATTCCTCGCCCCCTCCGGCTCGGGCAACCCGCATGGCCAGCTCGGCCGAAGAAACCCGCTCCCTTGCAGCTGCAGCACGCAGCTTGTCGATCGTTCCGGCGCCGATCCCCCGCCTGGGGACGTTGACGATGCGCAGCAAGGACACCTCGTCGGCGGGGTTGACCAGTACCTTGAGGTAAGCGAGAAGGTCCTTGATCTCCTTTCGCTCGTAGAACCTGACGTTCCCCACTACCCGGTAGGGAATCCCCTCTCTGACCAGTACTTCTTCCACAGCGCGGCTCTGCGCGTTGGTCCTATAGAAGACGGCAATGTCGCCGTAGGAGGCCTCCGCCTCCTCGACCAGACCCGCGATGCTGCGAGCGACGAATTCCGCCTCGTCCCTCTCGTCGAGAGCCTCATAGACGACGACCTTCTCTCCCCCGCTACGAGAGGTCCAGAGTCGCTTGGGAACCCGGGTCGGGTTCTTCGAGATCACGGCATTGGCCGCATCGAGGATTACCTGAGTCGACCGGTAGTTCTGCTCCAGCTTGACGACCTTGGCTTCCGGGAACTCGTCCAGGAAGCGGTCCAGGTTGCGGTAGTCCGCCCCCCTGAAGCGGTAGATCGACTGGTCGTGGTCTCCAACGCAGAAGACATTTCGGCGCGAGGCGCCGAGCAGTCGCACCAGCTCCCACTGAGCGAGATTGGTGTCCTGGAACTCGTCGATCAGAATGTTGCTGAACCTCTCCCGGTACGCCTCGGCGACCGCAGGATGCTCCCTCAGCAGCCTCACGGTGTTGACGATCAGGTCGTCGAAGTCCATTGCGTTCGAGTCAAAGAGCCTGCGCGAATACTCGTCGGCGATCTCCCCCAGGTCGAAGGGGAGCTCGATCCCAAGGCTCGCCTGGTAGGACTCGACGCTGACCAGCTCGGATTTGGCGGAAGAGATCAGGTGCTTCACCCGGCCCGGAGCCACTCGCTTCGTGTCGTAGCCCATGTCCTTGAGGCAGGACTTGAGCAGGTTCACCGAGTCGGCTTCGTCATAGATGGTGAAGTTGGATGTGTACCCCAGCAAGCTGGCTTGCTGGCGAAGTATGCGGGCGCAGGCCGAGTGGAAGGTCCGAATCCAGGCAGCACCGGCGACCCTGGACCCCAAGAGGGACTCGACACGCCTGGCCATCTCCTCCGCAGCCTTGTTCGTGAAGGTGATCGCCAGCACCGATCCGATGCCCGCCTTGCCCGAGGCCAGGATGTAGGCGATTCGGCAGGTAAGCACGCGGGTCTTACCCGAGCCAGCTCCCGCAACCACCAGGACAGGGCCGTCGGGAGCGGTGACCGCCTCCAGTTGCCTCTCGTTGAGGGAGCGGCTGATCTCGTCGAGACGGTCCAGCGCGGCCTGATGCCGGCTCCAGCTCCTCTCCTCGACCGATGCAAATTCCATATAGCCCCCGTCTCATAGAAAAACCGCCTCGCATGGCTACAGCAAAACCCACTCGGACGGCCCCAACCCGGACCGCAAGCCTGGAATGCACTCTAGCCGCAAACCCGGCAGTATCCATGCGAGCCAGACTGCTGGTCACGCCCTAGCCAGCTCGCCGACTCGCTCCTGTCCCGAACGTCCTGTGGCAACTCGAGACTTCCTGCATACCTTCGGTACTGGCACTGAAGCAGCGATATTCTTTAGGAGACGCCGTCCTGGCGGTCCGAAATCACCTGTCCACCGTCACGCAGGCACGAAGAGGTATCGCTCGCTTGGCTCTACTCGGCCAGTCGCAATCGGCTCCCGTAAAAGTGGTGGTCACCGGCGCGCCTGGAGCGGGCAAGACGACCCTCATAAGGACCATCGCAGACATGACGGTAGCCACCCAGGAGCCTCACCCCCGGGGCAAAGGGATGATCGCCATCGACTTCGGCCGGATCACGATCTCCAAGGAACTCGTCATCTACCTCTACGGAATGCGCACGCAGGAGGAGTTGAAGGACTTCTGGCAGTCGTGGAAGGAGGGAACCCTCGGCTTCATCCTGGTTGTGAGGGCCGGCGATCACGACTCCTACGAGCAGGCCGCCGACTACCTGCGGTACTTCTACTCGGAGGGGACCTGGCCGTTCCTTGTAGTCGTCAACTCCGAAGGAGCGCATGGCGAAACAGACGATGAAGAGCTGAAGGCCGAGGTGGCTTCCGTCCTCGGAATAGCCGACCTCGACTTCGTAGTCGTGATAGACGCACGGAACAGGGCGGCGGTCAAGGAAGCTTTGCTTACATTTCTCTCCCTGGCTATCAGCCCCAAGCTGGAAAAGGCCGTTGTGAGAAACGACACTTCGGCGTCTTCGGCTTGAAGTCGACCCTTTAGATGAGAAGGTAATGGTGAGCCGGGGAGCGGTCACCGGCAGTTGCCCCCCAGCCCGGCCAGGGAGACGAGCCCAGGTAGAGAAGGATTCGGCGGAGGGGCCAGCCCGGCCAGGGAGACGAGCCTAGGTAGAGAAGGGATGAGCGTAAAGATCCTCAAGGACTGCTACGGCTGCGGGCTCTGCGCCTTCTCCTGCCCCCACGGGGCCATCTCTCCTGTAGACGGGGCTTTGAGCTACAAGGTTCACCCCCTGCGCTGCAACGACTGCGGGATCTGCGTCCCTCTATGCCCCCTGAACGTGATAGTCGAAGACCCCGAGTTCGCGGTGTGCCACAAGAGGGGCTGCCCAATGTCCTCCTCTCGGATGAGCGGGTGGGAATGCAGCGAGGGGAGGGTCCTGTGTTCCCGGTGCGGGTCGGTGCTGTGGAAGCCTCCCGAGGCTGCGGAATTCATGTGTCCTGCATGCGAGCTCGAGCTCGCCTTGTCCTGCCCCAAGGTCAGAAAACTACAGTCGGGGACGGCTGCCTGAGCACCGGCGGCCCTCGCCCGGCGGGTGGATCTGCTCTGCAAGGGGATCGCTGTCGGTGCCATGTCACCGGTCGACCGGCCCCCTCGGGGCCTACGATTTGCGGGATCGAGGTGGCTCGGGTGCTTGGCCTACCTCCTCCCAGATGGGAGAATGCATCCCGTTCCGAAAGGCGGTGTGAATGCGCTTCCCGCTTCTAGCCAGAACCGAACCCTCGGATCCGGGGAGAATCGTGTACGCGGAACCGACCCCACACGAAGGGTCCGAGCCGCTCGTAATTCCGCTGGCGGGCCTCGCCCCCTTCGACCTGGCCAGGCTGGGCGAGATCCTACTCACCTTCGCCAGGCACGGAGTAGGAATCGCCCTGACCAAGGGGGCCTTCGTGGTCTCGAGCCCTCAAGAACGGGCGCCGCGTGCCCTGGCAGTGGCCCTGAGACGTAGCTTCGTGGACCTGGGTCCGACCTTCTTGAAGCTGGGGCAGTTCATGGCCTCCAGCCCCGGTCTCTTCCCCGAGGTCATCTCCGACGAGTGCTGCAAGCTCCTGGAGGACGTCCCACCCGAGCCTTTCGACAGGGTCCGCAGGGTGGTCGAGTTGTCCCTCGGTGACCGGCTGAACGCCTTCTTTACCGACTTCGACGAAGAGCCGGTCGCTGCCGCCTCGATAGCCCAGGTCCACCGGGCTCGCCTCAAAGACGGGCGAGAGGTGGCCGTCAAGGTGAGGAGGCCTGGGCTTCGCCCACGCATCGAACAGGACCTCAGGCTGCTGCGGCTCCTGGCGACCGCGCTTCAGCGGGCAGGTGCCATCGGCGAGGCATTCAACCCCCAGGCGATCGTCCAGGACTTCTCCTCCACGCTCCGGGCCGAACTCGACCTCCGCACCGAGGCAGCCAACATGGCCGAGTTTCGCCGGAACCTGTACTCATCGGGCGATCACCCGCTGGTAGTGGTCCCCGAGCCGGTCGAGGAGCTCACCACCGAGCGACTGCTCGTGATGACCTACATAGAGGGGCGCTCGGTTGCCGACGTCGTGGCCTCGGGCGACAGCAAGCCTTTCTTCGAGGACCTGCTACGCGCCGGTGTTAGAGCGTGGTTCGAGAGCGTCTTCTTGCACGGCTTCTTCCACGGCGACGTGCATGCCGGAAACCTCTACCTCACCTCCGAGGGAAAGGTAGCCTTTCTGGACTTCGGAATCATGGGACGGCTGGACGAGCCATACCGGAGCTTGCTCGCCTCCGCCGTCTGGGCGATCCTCTCGGGAACAGACCTCTGCTCCGTGGCCCAGGCAGTCTTCCGCTTCGGAGCGGCAGCCGAATCGGTGGACCTGGAGGCTGCCGCAAAGGACATCGAGTCGCTTGCTTCGAGACTTCTCGACCGTCCGCTGGCCGAGATCTCCTACGGCGAGGTACTTGGCGGCGTGCTTCAGGTGGCGACCAGACATCGCCTGAGGCTGCCTGCAGAGCTGGTCCTGGTGGCCAAGCAGTTGATCTACTTCGAACGCTACGCCAAGGAGATAGCGCCCGACTACAAGATCCTCGCCGACAAAGACCTCTGGCGACTCTGACCTGCCTCAGAGCCAGCAATTCCTGGGTCCAACCCGGCCATGGACTGTGGCAACATCTCTGGCATCCTTGCTCCGCTTCACGACCCTGTGCGGAAAGTCCTCGACAGCGCGCCGCATCGGGGAGCAACGTGCCGGCGGCGTTCCGGCCCACGTGAGACCCGTCCGGAGCGGGGACTCGGGCTCACAGCCACATGCCACGAAAGGCAGCTACCCTTGTGCCGAACCAGCAGAGAAGCCGACTCGCCCACCAGTCCTGGGGCGTCGGTTCCAGCTCCACCCGAGCCAGAGCCGAGCCGGCGAGTAGACAAGGAAGGCGAGTAGCCTCGAAGGTCTCTCCAGGCCTCGTGGCCGGCTGATGGAACATGGAGCCTCAGACAGCCTGGACAGGCGCATCGCCCTGGCTCTCCCTGTGGCGACGGATCCCTCGAGTGAGAACCCGTGGCGACGGATCTGCCCCATTTGGGGACGGAAGTGCTCTCCCCTCTGGCGACAGCTCTCCAGAGTGGGACTCGGAGCATGTGGACCTGCTACCCCCGCGGTGCGTGGCGCTCCAAGTCGACCAGGTAAGCGGTGCCGTCCTCGGTGCGGGCCAGCCCCACCACCGAGGAGTCCGAGCCCGCCAGCGCTGCCGGTACCGGCAATATCGTGGCCTCTACCACGGCCTCGGCCCGGTCGATGAGGAAGCCGACCGTCCCCCGGTCCGAGTCGTAGATCAACACGTGCTCCTTGAGGGCTTGGGGGGCCTCCAGGGGTTCGGGCAGCTTCCGGGGGGGTTCTCCGCCGACCTCGTTCGCCGTCCTTATCCCCAGCGAATGAGCCAGGTCGACCACGGGAACCGCCTCCTCGGGGGGGATCCGTATGAGTCCGACGACGTTCCGCGGCGCCTGAGGTAGCGGCTCTATTCCCTCGGAGCGCTGGACTATCCGTATCCGGTCGAGGGGGATCGCCAGGTTCGAGTAGGCAACCTTGAACCAGAGGACCTTCTCCCGCCTCCCAGAGCCCTCGACACCGCCGCCGGTCGCTTCGGATCCGGGTTCGCCCCCCCTGGCCTGGTCCCCCGAAGCTTCGGCAAGGCCCCCGCTCCCCCTGCCAGCCGGCACCATGGCCGAGCCGGGCCCCGGGAAGTTGACTTCGATATCTCTCGGAGTGTCCACTAGCGCTCGACCGCCTCCTGGAGTCGCTTCAGCTTCTCACGGCATACCTCGACGAGCTGGAGGTGGTCCATCGACTCCAGGTACGGATCCCAGCGCCCTGGCGGATCCTCCTCCAACAACCTCATGGCCGCAGCATAGTCGCGCGCTGCTGCCTCGCGGTTGCCGCACTCCTCATGGAGAGCTCCCCGATAGAAGAAAGCCAGCGAGAACCTCTGGTCGCAGTAGAGAGCCTTGCCGAAGGCGGCCGCTGCGGACTCCCTCTCGCCCAGGACCTGAAGCGCAGACCCGTGCAAGAAGTGCAGCGCTGCCTCAGTGGGGTGGCGGGACAGCGCACGCTCCACAAGCTCCCGGGCCTCGTGAGGCTGACCCTTTTCGAGAAGGCCCTGGGCCTCGGCCACCGCCTCCTTGATGCGGGCATGGTCTTCCCCTGTTGGCACTTGCGTGGCAGCCGAATAAGCCTCAGCACCGGTGAGCCCCTCGGGCAGCCCCGACGTCCCCGGCCGGGAGTAGCCGCCCGGGCGGGCGAAGTCGTCCCTGCCGGCCCTCCGCAGCGGCGGAGCGCCACCGCCAGCCCCCAAGATTCCGGCCGCCGCGCCCGACGGCGCCGCTCTCGATGGTCCGGGACCTTTGGGCTCGATGCGGGCAGGAGGTCTTTGCGGAGCCCGGAGCAGACTGACCGGGCGGGGCTTGCGGTAGGCGAAGGTAGCCGCCAGGTCCACGAGTTCGAAAGAGTGGTCGATCCCCAGCAGACTCTCGGAGTGCCCCAGAAACAGATAGCCGCCTGGTGCCAGTGCGGAAAAGATGTTCGCGATGGCCCGAGCAAGCGACTCCCTCGAGAAATAGATGGTCACGTTCCGACAGAAGACGAGCTGAGCCCCGGGACTCAGCTCGGGAGGCGGATCCTCGAGAACCAGGTTATGGGGCTTGAAGCTGACCAGGTCTCGTATCTCGGGCGCCACCTCAAAGGCCCCGTCAGACCTCTGCTTGAGATAAGCGCTCTTGTAAGGCTCGGGAACCGTTCGGGCTGCCTTGGGAGAGTAGGTGGCCGCAGCGGCCTTCTCGAGGATCGGCTCGGAGATGTCCGTCCCCAATACTTCTACGCTCCAGAGCGGCAGCTCCGCGCCCAGACACCGGGCAATCACCATGGCGATCGAGTAGGGCTCCTCGCCCGAGGAGCACCCCGCCGACCAGACCTTTAGCGTTCTGCCGGGGCGACCCACCGCCGAGAGCAGCTCGGGAAGTACGACCTGTTCGAGCGCCTCGAACTGAGGTCGGTTCCTGAAGAACTCGGTCTGGTGGACGACGACCTTGTTAGCAAGCTTCACGAGCTCGTCTGTGCCGGTCGGCGACTCCAGAACCCTCAGGTATTCGTAGAAGTCGGAAGCTCCGGTCTCCCTCGCGCGCTCCTTGAGGTGAAGTCGTAGAATCTCCCGCTTTTTGTCATCGAAGGAGATGCCGGTCGCCCGCTCGATCAGGGCGCCGAAGCGCCCGAATAGATCGTCGTCGAGGTGGCCGAACGGGTCCCTTTCCACCCGTTCCACCCGATCGGAAGCTCAGCCCAGCTTGGCCTGATCGTAGAGCCTGCCGTTGTCCACTACCACGGCTACCGCAGGCTCTACCAGCCTGAGCGTGGAAAGGTCCTTCTCCCCGAAAGCGTTCTGCCGCTTCGAGCAGATCGCCAGCAGCGCGACGACAGAGTCCTGGGTACGAAGCGGCATGCAGACGAAGGTCGCAAGGGGATGGATGGGCTCCTCGGCCTTTCCCAGGTTCTGGTCGGGATCTATTGCCCACACGTTGACGTCGTCGGGACTCAATGCCTTCTCTCCATAGGCATTCATGTTCTCGACGATGTGGGCGACCACTTCCTGGAAGTCCTCGTAAGTCGCAGGCTCGGCCACCGAAATCCCGATGCTCTCCTCGCCGATTAGCGCTATTCCAGCCATCGAGAACTCGATGAAGGAGCCCAGCAGCGAGAGCAAGTTGGTGACAAGCTCTCCGTAGTCGGTCGATACCGCGGCGAGCTTGTTCACCTCGCCGATCAGGGTGGCCTCGTACAGCTTCCGGTCGAGCATGTCTCCCACCCGAGCGAGGATCTCGGCATCGGACATCTCGGCCCGCTCCTCGTCGACCTCCACCCGCTTGCTGGTGTCAACGTCTGCCAGCGCTGCGTCAACGGCCTTGAGCAAGGTAGAGGCGTCGAAGTCCTTCGAGAGGTAGGCGTCGGCCCCCGTCTTCAGCCCTCTATAGCGGTCCGAGGGAGCGTCCTGGGAGGTCAACATGATGAACGGCACCGACTCGGCCGACCAGTCCTCCTTCAGAAGCCGGCAGACCAGATAGCCGTTCATCTTTGGCATGAGGATGTCGCAGATCACCGCGTCAGGGCGTTCCGAGTAAAACTTCCGGATCGCCTCCAGGCCGTCGTCGGCGAGGACGACGTCGTAGCCCTGCTGGGTCAGAACTGCCTTCAGGACCTTCTGCAAGGTCGCGCTGTCGTCGGCGACGAGGATCTTGGCCTTGCCCAACTACACCCCCGTTTCCTACCTTCTCGGCCGGGTCGATCCCGGGCCTTTCCCGACGACCGCCTCGAGGACCGCAGCCCCTATCTCCTCGAGAGGCACAACCTTCGACACGGCCCCCGCTTCCAGTGCCGCATTCGGCATCCCGAAGACGGCGCTGGTCGCCTCGTCTTGGGCTATCACCGCGGCCCCTTTTGCCCTGGCCTCACTGGCGCCGGCCGCACCGTCGTTTCCCATTCCTGTCAGCACTACGCAGACTGCATCCGAGCCGACCTCAGCCGCCATCGACTCGAAGAGCCGATCCGCCGACGGGCAGTGCCGGTCCCCCTGTTCGGGTGGTTCCAGGACAATTTTCCCACCTCGGACCAACATATGGTTTTCTTCGGGGCCGACGTAGACCTTTCCGTTCTCGAGGACCTCGCCGTCTTCGGCCAACTTGACCTCAAGGCCCGTGGAGATAGCGAGCCACTCTGCAAAGCTTTCGGTGAAGCCCGCTGCAATGTGCTGGACGACGAGCAAGGGCGCCGGCAGAGCGGGGCCGATCTCGGTCAGGACGACCTTCAACGCCTGCGGTCCCCCTGTCGATGCCGCAACCCCCACGATCTTTTTCGGCAGAGGCTGCCGAATTCCTGTAGTACTACCCTCCTCGTCCCGACGCCAGGGCTGAGGACTGCTCTGGTCGGCTCCGCTTCCAGCTCCAGGCCCCGAGACCGAAAGCTTTACCCTGGCTCGTGGATGGCGGATCACCTTGACTTTCGAGAGGACCCCTACGAGGTCTGCAATTCTCTTCGCCTGGGCATCCAAGTCGTCCTCGCTCTTGATCTCGGGCTTGGCGATCACCTCGACAGCCCCGGCTGCCAGGGCCTCCATCGCAACTCGGGCGTCGTCGGCCTGCCCGGAAATGACCAGGATCGGCAAGGGGCTCGAGGACATCACCTCCTCTATGACCTCGATTCCCGACCTCCCCGGCAGGTTCAGGTCGATGGTAAGCAGGTCCGGGTGAAATCGCTCGATGTACGGAAGTACGTCCTCGCCCCGCTCGGCTACCGCCACCACGTCAATTCGCGGGCTTCGCAAGAGCAAGCGCAAGAGGACCTCGCGGTCGGTCTTGGAGTCCTCACAGACAAGGACCTTCAGGGGTAGTGGGATTTCTTCGGACTTTCTAGACAGCTCCGACAACGACCTTAGACACCCTTTGCCACCCGGGCCGACCCCAGGACTGACCAGGGCCGGATCCTTTCTAGTAACCCGCTTCCAGCTCAGGCAAGACTAGCTGGGAAGGAGCCACAGGTACTGCCATCAGGCTCGAAGCCGTCCTTGCTCAGGCAGCTCCCACAAGGCTCCTCACCGCGTCGAGCAGCGCACTCTGATCGAAACTCGACTTAACCAGATAGGCATTCGCACCGATTTCCAGCCCCCGCCTCTTGTCCTCTTCCTTCTCGAGCCCGGTGACCATGACCACCGGCAGATCCTGTGTGTCCGGCCTCGACCTGATCGCTTCGCAGAGGGCGAAGCCGTCCATACGAGGCATCTCGACATCGGTAACGACGCCGTCGACCTTCGAGGACTGGATGATCTCGAGGGCGACCTGACCATCGCCAGCCACCTCGACGTCGTAGCCGGCTGCCTCGAAGATCGACCGCAGCATCTCCCTGATCGCCAGCGAGTCGTCCACGACCAGCAGCCTACGTCGGGGCAGGCTGACCGGCTTGGACGCGATCCTCCGCCTCCTCCTCGCAGCGGATTGAGGCCCGCCAGGTCTGCGGGCGGTATCGATCAGCTCGTTGGGATCCAGCACCAGAACTACCCGCCCGTCGCCGAGTATCGAAGCACCAGCGATGTGGCGAATCCTGGGCATGAACGACCCTAGCCCCTTTATCACGATCTCCTGCTGACCAAGGAGAGCGTCCACACGAGCGGCGATTCGGCGCGTGCCGCTCGTCAACACGAGCGCCGGACCTCGGCCCTCCCCCACGCCCTCACCCTCGACCTCGGGGTATGGGGGGACACCGATAATCGAGTGCAGATCGAAGAAAGCCACGGAGTGGCCTCGCCAGATCACGCAGGGGCTGCCGGCCACTTCTTTCACATCCTGCTCCTGTGGAGGTAGGACCTCGTCGACTGCAGCAACTGGGATGGCGAAGTCCTGGCCGCCCACGTCCACCAGGAGGACGTCTACGATGGCCAGGGTTATGGGAAGGGTGATCTCGAAAGTCGTGCCCTCCCCGACCCTCGAACGCACCTCAACGGTGCCCTTGAGCCTGTCGACCGCCTCCTTGACCACGTCGAGACCGACGCCCCGTCCAGAGGTGTCGGTCACCCACCCGGCAGTGGAGAAGCCGGGGCGGAAAAGCAGCGCGAGGCTTTCGGTGTCGGTTAGCTCGTCCGCCTCTGTTATCAACCCCTTCCTGCGAGCGGCTTCCCTCACCGCCTTGGGATCGATCCCCTTTCCGTCGTCGCTCACTTCGATGACGACCTGGCGGCCTCGCTGTCGAGCCGTCACCCGAAGGGTTCCTTTTCTGGGCTTGCCCAGGCGCACTCGCTCCTCGGGCCTCTCCATTCCGTGGTCCACCGCGTTTATGAGCAGGTGCCTCATGGGGTCGACTATCTGCTCGAGCACCTGCTTGTCCAGTTCGGTCCCCCCTCCATCCATGATCAGCTCGACTTCCTTGCCCAGCTCCTTGGAAAGGTTCCTCACCAGCCGGGGGAAGGGGGCGAAGATCGAGGCCGTCGGCAGCATCGCCAGGCTCATTGCCTGCTCTTGGAGGCGGTCCAGGCCCCGGCTCTGAGAGAGAACTGTCTCGGTAAGTTGTGCCGAGATGGCTCCTACTGTCTGACGGACATCGTCGAGGGCGGCACCGATGGCGTGGACGTCCTGCTTGTGCCTGAAACGCCGCATCCTGGCTTCGAGGTCTCTCATGAATTCGGAAAGGCGCCTCGCAAGCTCTTCCAGCCGGACCTCCCCGATAACGGCCTCCCCCGCCTGGTCAATCAGCTCGTAAACCTTGGAAGCTTCGATCCGGATGCTCTGGGCAATGGGATTGACGAAAGGCTCGGCCCTCGCGCTGACGGGCTCGCCCACCCTCCCTACCCCTTCGGCGGCGGCTCCGGGCCTGGTCGACTCGGAAGAGGGCTTCTCGGCGGGCCTCGTCCTCTCAGGTGCCATTCCGGCCATCTTGCCCGCAGCCCGAGCCGCCCCGAGCGCCTCGGTCACCGAAGGCATGCCTGAGGCTGTGTCCTTGGCCGAGGAGGGGTCGGTAGCGGCAACTGCTCCCCGTGCCTGAGTCTCGTCCGCGGGGGTCGAGCCCTCGGCTACCTCCCTGGCAGGTTGGGTCGAGCCCTCCGCTACTTCCCTGGAGGGCGTAGCCGAACCCTCCGCCGAGACCTTTGCAGCTGCGGCGCCCTCGTCTCTGCCCTCACCGGGCCCACCGACCGCCTCGGCCCCTCCCTTCCTGACAGCGCCGGCCCTGATCCGTGCTTCCTCCAGTGCCGAAACGAGCGAGCGGGTAGACTCGGGAATCTCGTCCGGGCGGTCAAGCGACTCCAGCAGGGAAAGAATCTCGTCCGAGGACTGAAGCAGCAGGTCCGCGAGTCCCTGGCCGAGGGCGAGGCGGCCGTCCTTGACGTCGCCCAGGACGTCCTCCATCCGGTGTGCGAGCTCCTTGATGGCTGAAAAGCCCATCATCTTGGCCGAGCCCTTGATCGTGTGGGCGTCCCGGAAGATCGCGTTCATCACGTCCGGGTTGTCGGGGGTCTCCTCCAGCTGCAGAAGCCCCGCCTGCAGGGAGGAAATGCGCTCTCCGACCTCGGACCGGAAGGTCTGGAGGAGGGACTCGTCGTGAGCCCAGGCACTCATCTTCGTCGGATCCCCGTCAGGCCGCCTCTCGACCAGCCCAACTTGGCGACCCCTGCTCGCATCGCCTGTGCTCCGGTGAGTTCGTCGGCGATCTCGTCACGCGCTTCGGACCCCTGCTCGCATCGCCTGTGCTCCGTCACGGCCTCCTCTCCAGGAGATCCCGCAGCCCCTCGACCATGGAGGGATCGAGGGTGCCCACCAGGTAGCCGTCGTGCTCGAAGTGTCCTGTAATCCACGGTCTGACTGACTCCGCAGACCCCGGAAGCGGCGGCTCGAGCGCCGACTCGTGAACGGTAACCACGCCTTCTACTCGGTCGACGATGAACGCCGCGGTCACGTCGCCGTGGGTAACTAGCAGCATCCGGTAGGCAGAAAGCGGCTTCTCTTCATCTTCGGGCACCCCCAGGAGCGGCTTTAGGTCCAGGACGGATACGATGTTCCCCCTCAGGTTCGCAAGGCCCAAGACGAAGTCGTCCGTTCCGGGCACCGGCGTGACCGCCGGGATTCGGCTGATCTCTGCGACATTTTCCAGCGGGCAGGCGTAGCGGTCCTGGCCGATCTGGAAGACCACGAAGCGCAGGGGTCCCGAGTCGGCTTCCATACGAGCCGCTCCTCGCTCCCTTCTTACTCCCACTCGATGGTCGCCGGAGGCTTGGAGGAGATGTCGTAGACGACCCGGTTCACGCCCTCTACCTCGTTGATGATCCTCGTCGAGAGCCTTTCCAGGACCTCGTGGGGAAGGCGCGCCCAGTCGGCAGTCATGGCGTCCTCGCTGGTTACCGCCCGCACAACTATGGGATAGGCGTAGGTCCGCTCGTCTCCCATCACCCCTACCGTCCTTATCGCCGGCAAGACGGCAAAGCTCTGCCAAAGACTCTTGTAGAGGCCCGCTCTCTTTATCTCCTCTATCACGATGGCGTCGGCTTCCCTCAGGATCTCCAGGCGCTCGGGGGTGACCTCGCCTACGATCCTCACCGCCAGGCCCGGGCCAGGGAACGGCTGGCGCCAGACGATCTCTTCTGCCAGGCCCAGTTCCTCGCCGATGCGGCGCACCTCATCCTTGAAGAGGTCTCTGAGGGGCTCGACTAGTTCGAAGTCCATCGTCTCGGGGAGGCCGCCCACGTTGTGGTGGCTCTTGATCGTCGCCGCCTTCGCTGTGCCCGACTCGATGATGTCCGGGTAGAGGGTCCCCTGGACGAGAAAACGAGGCGGCGGACCGTCCCCAGCTACCTCGCTGCCCCGGGCCACTTCCTCGAAGACCCTTATGAACGTCTCTCCGATCACCTTGCGCTTTTGCTCGGGGTCGGTGACTCCCCGGAGCCTTTCGAGGAAGCGGTCCTGGGCCTTTACCTCTACCAGGTTCATCCCCATGCGCTCCCTGAAGGTACGCACGACAGCCTCGGCTTCCCCCTTGCGCAGCAGCCCATGGTCCACGAACACGCAGACCAGCGAGTCCCCCACCGCCTTGTGCACCAGGGCCGCCGCCACGGCCGAGTCCACTCCGCCCGAAAGCCCGCAGATCACCCTCTCGTCGCCGACCTTCGCCCTCACCTCCTCGACGGCAGCATCGATGACCGAGACGGTCGTATAGGTCGGGCTCGCCCCGCAGACGTCGAAGAGAAAGTGCTTCAATATCTCCTCGCCCCGGTCCGTATGGACCACTTCGGGGTGGAACTGCACGCCGTATATCTGGCGAACCGGGTCCTCGAAGGCGGCCACCGGGCTCACGTCGGTAGATCCGGTCACGGTCGCTCCCCTCGGGGGGCTCGTGACGACGTCGTTGTGCGACATCCAGACGACGTTTTCGGAAGGGAGTTCTTTCAGCAAGACCGAGTCGCCCCTGGTCTTGAGAACCGTGCGCCCGAATTCGGCGACCCCGGTGCGGCCAACCTCCCCGCCCAGCTCGTCGGCGAGAAGCTGAGCGCCGTAGCAGATGCCGAGAAGCGGGACCTCGCCCACCAGACCCTCCAGCTCGAGACGAGGGGCGTCTTCGGAGTAGACCGACCTGGGACCCCCCGAGAGGACGAGGCCGACCACGCCTCCCTCCTTGAGGCGTTCTCGGACCCTGCTGGGCTCGACAATCTCCGAGTAGACCTTGGCTTCCCGGATCCGTCTTGCGATCAGTTGCGCGTACTGGGCGCCGAAGTCGACGACCAGCACGCTATCACGGCGCTTCATCCGTCCCCTCACTGCCGGAGTAATGCCCGGCTACCTTGCTAGAGTACAAGTCGCAATGGAAGCCGCACGCCGCCCGGAGAGCCCTCACCCCTACAGGCGTACCTCGGCCTTGTTCACCGACCTCTACGAGGTCAACATGGCCTCCGTCTACTTCGAGCTCTCCATGTTCGAACCCGCCGTGTTCAGCTTATTCTGCCGTCGCCTCCCCCCGAACAGGCCCTTCATTGTCGCGTGCGGGCTTGAAGAGCTCCTCGCCTCTCTTGCGCAGTTGCGCTTTGACGCCTCTGACATCGACTACCTGCGAAGCCTTGGGCTCTACAGGGACGACTTTCTCGAGTACCTGGAAGCACTCACCTTCGAGGGAACCGTAAGGGCGATGGACGAGGGCTCGGTAGCCTTCCAGCACGAACCCCTGCTCGAGATCACTGCGCCCCTGCCGGTTGCCCAATTGGTGGAGACCCTGGTGATCAACAAGGTGCAGCACGCAAGCCTTGCCGCATCGAAAGCGGCCCTCTGCTACATCGCGGCCCAGGGAAGAACCCTCGTGGAATTCGGCGCCCGGCGTGCTCACAGCTCCGAGAGTGCAGCCGTCGCCGCACGGGCCTCATACATTGCGGGATTTCAGGCCACCTCCAACGTGGAAGCGGCGAGCAGGTACGGCATTCCGCCCGCCGGCACGATGGCTCACTCTTTCGTGCAGGCCTTCGGGGACGAAGTGGAGGCCTTCAGGGCATTCGCTCGCCGATTCAAGGAGCGCACGATCCTGCTCATAGACACCTACGACACCATCGAGGGCGCCCGCAAGGCCGTTGCGGTGGCAAAGGAGTTCGAAGCCGAGGGGGTGAGGATTCGGGGGGTAAGGATCGACTCCGGCGACCTCCCCGCCCTGGCCAGGGAAGTGAGGAGGGTACTCGACGCGGGCGGCTGTGGCTGGATGGAGATCTTCGTCAGCGGCAACCTGTCGGACTCCAGGGTCGCCGAGATCGTCGCTTCCGGCGCGCCGGTGGACGCCTTCGGGGTGGGGACCGACCTCACCGTATCCGCGGATGCCCCAAGCCTCGACATCGTCTACAAGCTGGTCCGATACGGAGAGCGAGACGTCTTCAAGCTCTCGCCGAAAAAGGCGACCTATCCGGGAGCCAAGCAGGTCTACAGGGCGGAGCAGAAAGACGGGAGCTACCTCCACGACTTGCTGACGCGGGCAGACACAGAGCCCGACCGGGCCGAGCGGGCCTACAGGGGGCCAGGCACGCCGCCACCCGGTGAGATGTCGGCCCAAGGAGTCAGCGCCCACCCCGACGCCGTGGCAAGGCTTCGACCCCTGTTGCATACCGTAATGGAAGGCGGAAAGCTCACGGCAGAACTCGGGTTGGAAAGGGCGCGGGAGCGGTTCCTCGAGGACCTGGACCGCCTGCCCGAAGACGTCAGGCACGGGAGGACGACCTACCAGGTCCTGGTCGACCCGACTCTCTCCGTGGCCATAGGACAGGCGGCTCCCCAGTAGAATGAGGGAGCTGTCGTACTACCTAGGCGACCTCGGCCTGCCTACTTGCCTGGCATCCGGGTCTCGACATCGGCCTGGGTATCGACTCCCGCCTTGGTCTAGAAGCCGGCCTCGGCCTCAGGGCCGGTCGGCGGCCCCCTCGTCGCCCCGGCCCCTTACCCGATCGTACGCCAGCCCCCCGACCCCGGCGGCCAGCCCGCTTCCCAGCGAGAGGACAAGCACGGCCGCCAGGTCCCTCGCAACGTCGAAGGACACGCCGGTAAAGGGGAAGGGGTAGACGAAGGCCGGAGCTGGCGGGACCGACGGCACCACCGCTGTCACAGGGAGTGGGCTGGTCAGGGAGATCGGCACCGAGACCACCCAGAAACCGAGTCCGCACCAGAAACTCCCCCAGACCGACCACACGAGGCGAGCCGGCCCCGAGACGTTTCTCTGAGCAGCTATTCCCAGGGCGAGAAAGGCTCCCGTCGCAAAGGACGCGGCGACAGCTGCCGCCAGCGACGGACGGCTTGCGATCGGCGGAAGCGCCGTAGCTCCCAGGACGACGAGCTGAGTCAGGCCGCCGAAGCCGAAAGGGACTCGGGCGGGAAGCCCGTACGACGCGCGCCTCGCAGGACCTGCATCGCTCGAGACCGACCTGTCGAGGTCGTCTCTGTCGGCACGACTATCGCCTGCGCTCTCGGCTTCGGACCCTTCCCCGGCTCCGCCTGGTCCTGCCCGCACCGAGCTCAGGCCATCCCCACGCCCTGGGCCCGCTGGATGCTCTTGCCCTCGGTGCGGATCGAGGGCGCCACCATGATCTCGGCCTTCTGGAATTCCTTGATGTTCTGGTAGCCGCAGGTGGCCATCGACATGCGAAGCGCCCCGAAGAGGTTGAGGGTCCCGTCGTTCTCGTGGGCGGGACCGACCAGGATCTCTTTCAGGCTTGCCTTGCGGCCGACCTCGATTCTCGTACCCCTCGGAAGGGTGGGATGGAAGGTGGCCATCCCCCAGTGGAAGCCCCGCCCGGGCGCCTCATGGGCCGCCGCCAGCGGGGAGCCGAGCATGACCGCGTCGGCGCCGCAGGCTATGGCCTTGGCGATGTCCCCACCAGTCCTCATGCCGCCGTCGGCGATGACGTGTACATAGCGCCCGGTCTCGTCGAGGTGGCGCATCCTGGCCCCCGCCGCATCGGCTATGGCGGTGGCCTGCGGCACCCCCACTCCGAGCACTCCCCTGGTGGTGCAGGCGTGCCCGGGCCCGACCCCTACCAGCACGCCGACGGCGCCGGTGCGCATCAGGTGGAGCGCCGTGGTGTAGGAGGCGCAGCCCCCTACTATCACCGGCAAGTCCAGCTCCCGTATGAGACGCTTGAGGTTGAGCGGCTCGGTGCGGGTCGAGACGTGCTCTGCGGAGACGACGGTCCCCTGGATCACCAGGATGTCGATCTCGGCCTGCAGTACCGCTTCCAGATACCGCTCGACCCGCTGGGGAGTGAGCGATCCGCAGGCGACCACCCCAGCCCCCTTGATCTCCTGGATCCGCTTGTAGATCAGCTCTTCCTTTATCGGTTCCTGGTAGATCTCCTGCATGCGCCGGGTAGCGGTCTCGACGGGGAGGGAAGCGATCTCGTCCAGGACCGGCTCCGGGTCTTCGTAGCGGGTCCAGAGCCCTTCGAGGTTGAGGCAGGCCAGCCCGCCCAGCTTGCCGATCTCGACGGCCGTGGCGGGGCTCACCACCCCGTCCATGGCAGCGGCGATCAAGGGTAGTTCGAACTTGAAGGCGTCGATCTCCCAGGTGATGTTGACGTCGTCGGGGTCTCTGGTCCGTCTCGACGGGACGATCGCGACCTCGTCCAGACCGTACGCGCGCCTCGCCGACTTGCCGATTCCGACCTCGATCTCCACCTCGCACCTACCTAAGCCCGACCCATGGCCCGCCGCCCACCTCGAGGTTCTGGGACTGGCTGCCCCGTCGCCCCTTGGTACACGAACGGACCAATTCATCGACTCTCGCCACCAGATATACCAGAGCATAACCGAGAGTGCCGACACGGCCGGAATGGCCTGCAAGCGCCACGGCCGAAGCCACATCTAAGGCGAGCTCAGGCGTGGCAGGCGGCGCCGCGGCTAAGGCGAGTTCCGATGGGGCTTGCAGCGTTAGTATCGACGATGTTTCCGCCCCTTTTGCACAGAAGCGATGCGGGCCTCGGACAAGGACTGCCCGGCGGTAGCTACCAAGCGGAGGTGAAGTGGCCGAGCGCATATTCATAGGAGTCGCCTGGCCGTACGTATCCGGCTGGCCCCATCTAGGACACGTAGCAGGCGTTTACCTTCCTGCCGACATCTTCGCCCGATACCACAGGCTCGCCGGCAACGAGGTTCTCATGGTCTCGGGATCGGACGAGCACGGCACCCCCATCACGGTGCGGGCCGACCAGGAGGGCGTCGCCCCCGAGATAATTGCCAACCGCTACCACGACGTCCTGCTCGACTGCTGGGAGAAACTCGGTATCTCCTGGGACCTCTACACCCGCACCGGGACCGACAACCACCGCTCCGTCGCCCAGGACATGTTCCTCAAGCTTTACGAGAAGGGCTACATCTTCGAGGACACCACGCCGCACCTCTACTGCGAACAAGATGGGCGCTTCCTGCCCGACCGCTACGTCGAGGGGCGCTGCCCGAGATGCGGCTTCGATAGGGCGAGAGGAGACCAGTGCGACAACTGCGGCAAGCCGCTCGACGCACTCGAACTCGGGGATCCCAGGTGCCGGCTCTGCGGGTCCACTCCAGTGGTACGGGAGTCGTCTCACTTCTTCCTGGCACTGGACAAGTTCGAGTCCCAACTCAAGGAGTGGGTGGCAGCCCAGGATCACTGGCGGCCCAACGTACGCAACTTCACCCTGGGCATGCTGGAGGAAGGACTCAAGCCCCGTCCCATCACCAGGGACATCCTCTGGGGGGTGCCCATCCCCCTCGAGGGATACGACCAAAAGCGGATCTACGTCTGGTTCGAGGCGGTCTGCGGCTACCTCTCGGCTTCGAAAGAGTGGGCCCAGCGTAGCGGCCGTCCCGAGGCGTGGCGGGACTTCTGGGACGCCGCCGAAGAGGTCAAGGCCTACTACTTCATCGGGAAGGACAACATCCCCTTCCACACGATCATCTGGCCGGCGATGCTCATGGGATACGGCGGTCTCGTCCTCCCCTACGACGTGCCGGCCAACGAGTACCTCAACTTCAAGGGAGAGCAGTTCTCGAGAGGGCGCAACTGGGCGGTGTGGCTTCCCGACTACCTGGAGCGTCACCCGGCCGACCCGCTGCGCTTCGTGCTCTGCGCGGAGATGCCCGAGACCCAGGACAACGACTTCACCTGGGAGAAGTACCAGACTCGAATCAACAACGAGCTGGTGGCGACCTACGGAAACTTCGTCCACCGGGTGCTGAGCTTCTGCCGGTCGAACTTCGACGGCCGGGTCCCCGAGCCCGCAGAGCTAACCCCCGAAGACAAGGAGCTGCTGGCAGCCCGGGAGGCGTCGTTCGCCTCGGTGGGCACAGAGCTTTCGGCGTGCAGGTTCAGGAACGCCCTAAAGGAAGCCCTGGCTCTGGCGCAGAAGGCCAATGGCTACCTCAACAAGGAGGAGCCCTGGGAGGCGATCAAGTCCGACCGACGGCGGGCCGCCACGGTGATGTGGACGGCGGTCCAGGTAGTAGAGGCGCTCCGCCGCATCTTCTGGCCCTTCCTGCCCTTCTCGTCCGAGAAACTGGCGAGGTTCTACGGGGCGGATCCGACTCCCGAGGAATGGGCCCCGGGAACCGTAGAGGGGGGAACTCCGCTTCATGGAGTGGAGCCGCTCTTCAGAAAGGTCGACGACTCTCTCGTGGAAGAGGAGAACGCCCGCATCGGCACGGTGTCCGGGTAGGGCCGTGCGGCCACCTGGCAAGGCGTGGCAGCCCATGAGTACCGCCAGACCTCGGTGAGGGGAATCGGCACCGCCGCCAACGTGGCCACGGTCCTGGCGGGGACCACGGCCGGGCTTCTGCTCCGCAGGACAATTCCTTCACGCGTGCGAGACGCCGTGCCTCAAGCGCTTGGAATCTTCACCGTCGCCCTTGGGGTGCGCCAGGCCCTACAGACCGAGAACGTCCTCCTCATGCTGGGCGGGCTGCTGACGGGGGTCGCCCTCGGAGCCGCCTTGTCCCTCGACGCCAGGCTCGAATCGCTCCTGGCCCGCTCGGAACGGCGACTGCAGGCAGTCGCAGGCGAACTCCCCGACGGCGGCGAGCGTTCTTTAGCACACGGCAGGGCCGGTGCCTCACCGCTTCTGGATGCTGCGGTCCTGCCGAGCCTCGTCTTCTGCATAGGTCCTATGACTCTCATCGGAGCAGTCCAGGACGGAGCACGAGGAGAGCCGGGCTTGCTGGTAGTAAAGGCCGTGATGGACGGCTTCACCTCCATCGCATTCGCAGCGGGCCTCGGCCCCGGGGTCTACCTGTCCGCTCTGTTCGTCCTGGTCTTCCAGGGCAGCCTGACCCTTGCTGCGGGTGTCGCGGCTCCGCTGCTCAGCGAGCGGGTAGTGACGGAGACGACTGCGGTCGGCGGCCTGATAGTGATGGCGATCGGGGTGAAGCTCCTCAAGGTGAAGAGCCTGCCCGTGGTCGACTACTTGCCGGCCCTGATCACAACCCCGCTTCTGGTGCTCGTAGTCCAGGCGCTCACCTGATCCCGTCGAGGGTTGGGCGATCCCGTCGAGGGTTGGGCGGCTGGCCGCCTTCAGGCCGTCTTCTCGATGAAGTCGAGAACTACCCGGGCGAGTTCTTCTCCCTTGTCTTCCTGGAGAAAGTGGCCCGCACCCCCAATGGTCGTGTGAGGCATGCCGGCTGCACCCGGGATGCGTGCCTGAAGGACTCTGTCTGCGCCCCTGGTGATGGGGTCTCCGTCCGAGAAGGCGGTGAGGAAGGGTCGGTCGAAACGCTCCAGGCTCTCCCATGCCCTGCGATTGGCCTCGGACTCCGGATCGTCGGGCGTGGTAGGGACGAGGACGGGGAACTGGCGGGCACCTTCCTTGTAGCGCTCCTCGGGAAAAGGAGCGTCATAGGCGGCGATTACCTCCTCCGACAGCCTGGTGGTACAGCCAGCCTGGACGATCCGTCCCACCGGCAGTTCGGGGACTTCTTGGGAGAACTTTCTCCAGGCGAGGAATGCTTCGTTTGGTCTTGTATCCCCGGTGGGAAGGAAGGTGTTGGCAGCGACCACCCGGCTGAAGGCGTCCGGGTTCTCGGCTACCAGGCGAAGGCCGATCAGCCCTCCCCAGTCCTGACAGACGAGGGTGACGCTTCCGGGAGACAGAGCCTCGAACCAGGAGCGCATCCAGAAAACGTGTCGGGCATAGGTGTACTCGGTCCGGGGATAAGGCTTGTCCGACCGGCCGAATCCCACAAGGTCCGGCACCAGTACTCGCAGGCCGGCCTGTACAAGGGGAGGCACCATCTTCCTGTACAGGAACGACCAGGACGGCTCGCCGTGCAACATGACTACGGCGTGGGCGCCGGAGGGTCCCTCGTCTAGGTAGTGGATCCGGAGGGTCTGGGCGGGGTGCGCCAATGCTTCAGGTTCTTCGTACTGCTCCCCACTCCTGGGTCTTTCTGCTCTCGCGAGCTCCTTAGTCCCTTCGAGCCGACCAGGTGCGGGCATCTCTACTTCTTCGAGCGGCACGGCCGGCACCTCGACGTAGCGGGCTTCGTAGTCGAAATCCGGGAGGTTCTTCAAAAATCGATCCGGTGTCCTGAGGATTTCCATAGTCGGTGAGTCTTACGTCTCTTCAGCCCCTAGTGCCTCGGCCGGAAACTGGAACTACGATCTGCTTCACTGGACTCGTACCGCTTCTGAGTCAACACCCGCCTGCTTAGATGGCAGACCGCTCATGGCGAAAGTCCCACTCTGGTGAGCAGGTCGTAAAGGATTCTCGCAGTGAGGCCCCAGACGACCTCCCCGGAGGCGAGCTCGAAGAAGTACAAGGGGATTTCGGCTCCCCCGTAGGCCCTGCGCTCGACCCGGAAAACCCCTCGTTCCAGAAAGGCAGCAACCGGTACCCACAAGACATCCGCCACTTCGGCGGGCGATGGCGTCAGCTTGGCAGGGTCATCAGGAATCAACCCGACATACGGAACGACCCAGAACGACGAGACCGCGGTCACTCCGGCCGGAAGCCGCCCTATGACCTCGACCTCCTCCCGCCGCAGGCCGATCTCTTCCTCGGTCTCCCGAAGTGCAGTCTCAAGAGGGTCTCGGTCCGACTCCTCGACCGAACCCCCCGGAAAGGAAATCTCTCCCCGGTGGAGGCTGACCTCCTCGGAGCGCTTGACCAGCAGGACTCCAGGCCCCTTCTCGGACCTGAAGAGCGGGACGAGCACCGAAGCTCGCCGCCGGTACTCCGATTGCGGCGAGAGATCTTCGTAAGCGGCATCGAGGGTCGCCTTCGCCACCCGGGCGAAGAAATCGTCCGGGTCGAGCATGGCAAGGTCAGGTGAGAAGGGAGTCGACAAAGGCTTACCCGACAGCTCCAGCACCCCAGGAAGGTAGTGCGCACTCCCAAAGCTAGCACGCCTCGGCGGAAAGCCGGCAATCGAAGGGATCCGAAGGCAGCGTTGCGCCGGATCTGGTTGGAAACTCCGACCAAGAAATGAAGAAGGCTGGCCTCCCCAGCGGGCCAGCCTTCTCGGTCCGAGACAGGTTTTTCGGGGTGCTGTCTGCAATGTGATTCGGACGCCCGCTGGGGTGGCTTTAGGGGAAATGTGAAGAAATTATCCGAGGGGTCTTGTCCTGGGGAAAGAAGGGCCCAGGACCCGACAGGCGGCTGGTCGCCCCTATCGAAGGCGAGGCGCAACCAAGCGGAGCGCCGCCCGTCCCGAACCCGCCGACGCAGGCCTTGCCCGCCGGCACAACCGCACGCAGCGTCGCCAGCGCAGTGTCGCGGCGCCCCGGCCCCAAAAGGCGCCTCGACCCAGCCGCGTCCGGGAGGCGGCGGACGAGCAGTCGAACAGAGATCAGGACCGGAATGGTCTTAGGCTCCGTGGGCCGGGGCCGCTGGGAGCCGAAGGCCGGTCCTCGGCATCGCGGTCCCTGCGGTTCGCGAGAGCCGGGGCCCGAGGGCTACATCATGCCCATTCCGGAGGCCCCGTGAGACTGGGCGCCCTCCTTTTCCTCCTCGGGCTTCTCGGCGACGAGAGCCTCGGTCGTCAGAACCAAAGCAGCGATCGAAGCAGCGTTCTGAAGCGCCGAGCGGGTCACTTTGGCGGGGTCGATGACGCCCGCCTCGACAAGGTCCCTGTACTCGCCACTAGAAGCGTCGAACCCCTTGGCGCCGTCCAGCTCCTTGACTCGCTCCACCACTACCGATCCCTCGAAGCCGGCGTTGGCAGCGATCTGACGAAGGGGCTCCTCCAGTGCGACCCTGACGATCTGAGCACCGGTTTTCTGGTCGCCTTCGAGGTCGAGCTCGTCCAGGGCCTTCTGCACCCTGAGCAGGGTCACGCCACCTCCGGGCACGATGCCCTCTTCCACCGCCGCCTTGGTAGCCGAGAGGGCGTCCTCGACCCGGTGCTTCTTCTCCTTCAGCTCTACCTCGGTGGCAGCGCCCACCTTTATCACGGCGACTCCGCCCGCCAGCTTGGCGAGGCGCTCTTGGAGCTTTTCCCGGTCCCAGTCGGAGTCGGTCTTCTCGATCTCCTGGCGGATCTGGGCGATGCGGGCCTCGACGCTCTCTTTGGAGCCTGCTCCCTCGACGATGGTCGTCGAGTCCTTTGTCACCGTGACCTTGCGCGCCCTGCCCAGCATGTCGAGGGTGACGTTCTCCAGCTTGAGGCCCACCTCCTCCGAAATGACCTGGCCGCCGGTCAGGATCGCGATGTCCTGGAGCATCGCCTTGCGCCGCTCGCCGAAGCCAGGCGCCTTGACCGCGCAGGACTGGAAGGTCCCCCGGATCTTGTTGACCACCAGGGTCGCCAGGGCCTCGCCCTCGACGTCCTCGGCGATGACGAGCAGGGGTCGGCCCGCCTGCATCACCTTCTCCATTACCGGAAGCAACTCGTGGATGGCCGCCAGCTTCTGGTTTACGATCAGGATGAAAGGCTCGTCCAGAATCGCTTCCATCCGCTCTGCGTCGGTCACGAAGTAGGGCGAGATGTAGCCCTTGTCGAACTGCATCCCCTCGACGTACTCGGTCTCGAGCCCGAAGGTGTTCGACTCCTCGACGGTGATCACGCCGTCACGACCCACCTTCTCCATCGCCTCGGCGATCTTGGAGCCGATCTCTGCGTCGTTGTTGGCCGAGATCGTCGCCACCTGTGCGATCTTCTCGGTGGAATCGACCTCCTGGGCCATCTCGGCAATGGCTTTTACCGCCGCATCGACGGCCTTTTCGATCCCTCGCTTGAGGGCCATGGGGTTGGCGCCGGCGGCAACGTTGCGCATCCCTTCCCTGACCATGGCCTGGGCGAGCACGGTAGCTGTGGTGGTGCCGTCACCGGCCACGTCGTTGGTCTTGGTGGCGACCTCCTTTGCGAGCTGGGCGCCCATGTTCTCCCAGGGGTCCTCGAGCTCGACGTCCCTGGCGATCGTCACGCCGTCGTTGGTGATGGTCGGCGCTCCCCACTTCTTGTCCAGGACCACGTTGCGGCCCCTAGGGCCCAGGGTCACTCGAACGGCGTCCGCCAGCTTGTTCACGCCGCTCTCGAGCGACCTGCGCGCGGCTTCATCGAATCGCAGTATCTTCGCCATGGTCGAACTCCTCTTGTGGGGTCGTCGAACTCGCCTCCAGTAGGCGGCCCTGCTTGCAGCCTGTCACGGGCCGCCCCTCGGAAGGCCGGGATCCGGCTACCGGCTCAGGGCCGTCACCGAATTATTCGAGCAAGGCAGGGCTCCAGGACTTGCCTCTGTCTCGGCAGCGCCCGGCCCCTGGTCCTCGGTTCTCGAACTTCAAGAAGTGCTTGCGGCCGGTAGGCCGGCACTAGCTCTCGACGATCGCGAGGATGTCCCTCGCGCTGAGGATCAGCAGCTCCTCGTCGTCGACCTTGATTTCGGTCCCGCCGTACTTCGAGTAGATGACGGTGTCGCCGACCTTGACGTCCAACGGGATCCGCTGGCCGTCCTGGTAGGCACCCGGACCGACCGCCAGGACCTCTCCCTCCTGGGGCCGCTCCTTGGCGGTGTCCGGAATCACCAGGCCGGAGCTGGTGGTCTCCTCGGCCTCCTTGGGACGGACCACTACCCTGTCTTCGAGAGGCTTCAGGTTCATGGGCTTCCCTCCGTCGATCTCGGACTCAGACCTGTCTGCTGCCTGGCCAACACTACACGTCTGCACGCCGCCCGGCCCGCTAGTTACGAATCCGGCCGGCCGGTGGGTGCCCCTGGAGATTAGCACTCAGGCAAGGCGAGTGCTAATGCGGATATTAGTGCGATCCGCCTTCCCCTGTCAACGCCGATCCGCCAAGGGCGCCACTGGCTGCTGCTGGCCCGAGCCCCGAAGGTCCGGCCGACAGATCGTCCGAGTCGAAGGGAGCCAGCAGAGACGGGTTTGCCTCGAAGTCCAGCAGATCCGGCCCCTCCCTCTCGAACCTGAAGGCACCGGCCGAAGCTATCATGGCGCCGTTGTCCACACAGAGCCTGGGCTGGGGGATGTAAAGCTGCAGCCCCGACTCCTCGCAAGCCCTCTTCATCTCCTGGCGTAGCTCGCTGTTGGCCGCCACCCCCCCACAGACCACCACGCTTGGGACGCCCGTCGAATCAGCCGCAGCCACGGTCTTTTCGACGAGCACATCCACCACGGCCCTCTGGAACGAGGCGGCCACGTCGTCCCTGCGGACCCTCTCCCCCGAGCTGTGAAGGTTGCGCAGCGCGGTCACCACAGCGGTCTTGAGTCCGGCCATGGAGAAGTCGAATCCCTCTCCCCGCATCGGGCGAGGCAGGTCCAGTGCCGAGGCATGCCCTCGCCCGGCCGCTCGGTCGATCTCAGGCCCTCCGGGGAAGCCGAAGCCCAGCAGCCGGGCGACCTTGTCGAAAGCCTCTCCTACTGCGTCGTCCAGCGTGTCGCCCAGGAGCCGGTAGCACCCGAGCTCCTCGAAGTGGACGAGCATCGTATGGCCACCCGAGACGATGAGGGCCACGGCCGGCGGGGTGAATTCCGGGTAGTCGAGCAGGGCCGCGAAGATGTGTCCCTCGAGGTGGTTGACGGCCACCACCGGCTTGGAGGCCGCAAGGGCGAGCGCCTTCGCCGCCGCCACCCCTACCACCAGCGCCCCTGCAAGACCCGGCCCGGCGGTCACCGCCACAGCGTCAACCTCCTCGAGAGACACCCCAGCCTCGGCGAGGGCCTTCTCGGCCGTGGCATTCAGCCTCTCCAGGTGGGCTCGGGCGGCGATCTCGGGCACCACGCCACCGTATTCGGAGTGGAGGTCCTCTTGGGAGGCGACGACGTTGGAGAGAAGCCGAGTCGTGCCCCGTACGACCCCCACCCCAGTCTCGTCGCAAGAAGTCTCGATGCCCAGTACTAGGGGCCCGTCGGACTCGGTCACTGAAGCGTTCCCACGACGTGATGGAGATTGCTCGGCTCGCCGCGGCAAGGGGGGCCAGCGGACTCGGTCACTGAAGCGTCCCCGCGACCCTGCCGTTGCAGCGGATGCCCTCCCTTAGAAGACTCGCCTTTATCGACTCCAGCAGGGCACGGTAGGAGGGCGAGTCGACCGACCTGGCCCACATGATCAGGGCGTCCTCACCGGTCTCGACGTAGTAGTTCTTGCGCAGCCCCACCGTGACGAACCCGAACTTCTTGTAAAGAGACCGGGCTATGACGTTGGTCGGTCTCACCTCGAGAGTGAGCGACCTGGCCCCCCGTGCTATGGCCTCCTCGACCACCGCCAGAACGAGCAGGGTGCCCACCTTGCGACCCTGGTACCAGGGAGCGACAGCTACGGTGGTGACGTGTGCGTCGCTGCCGGCCATGACCACACCCGCGTACCCCAGTACGCCTCTTGGGGACTTGGCGACGAAGTAGGCACGGCTTGCAGGCATCGACAGCTCGGAGAGAAAGAGCGCCAGAGACCACGGTGTGGGGTAGACCTGCTCTTCGATGGCGAGGACTTCCTTGAGGTGCTTGCGGCGCATGGGCACCACTTCCACCGGCAGGGAAAGGTGGGCGGTGTCCTTGGGGGCAGTCGCCATATCCACTCAGTCCAGAAACACGTCTTCGGGAACCAGCACCGCAGCCCTGGCGCCGGACGCAGGCTCGGCGTCGGCGACCCTCAGGTAGACGGCTCGTACATTCTCCGCCTCCATGGCCGCGTCAGGCTCCAGATTTGCGATCTCCGATGCCGTGGCGCCCACCGCCGAAGCCGTGGGGTAGAGAGGCTCCTCGAGAATCCTGACCCCCGAGGTGCCGAGCCGCTCCTCGAGGGCCTGCGAGATCCGGTCCCTGTAGAGCGAGGCCCCCTCCCCCGCCAGGACGTAGGAGGCCAGCTCGTCGCCGAGGGCGGCCAGGCCGTCGACGAGCGAGTCGACCCCCCCTACCTGAAGCCCAAGATCGCCCGGGCGCGGCTCGGACTGCGAGTAGGCGGGAAGCAGGCTCGCCAGCTCGGAGACAGACGGCGGGAAGACCTGCCAGAAGACCTCCTTGCGCCGGGCATCTGCCACTGCTACGGCCTTGTGGTGTCCACAGCGCTCGAGCCTTCGGCCCATGGCCCAAAGGGATGGCACCGGGATTACCGGGACTCCCCTTGCGAAGGCGATGGCCTTAGCGGCGGCCATGCCGGCCCTGAGCCCGGTATACAGGCCCGGCCCCACGTCCACGGCTACGGCCCCTACCTCGTCGATGCTGCAGCCGGAGTTGTCGAAGGCCGCCGCAAGCGCCGGCACCAGGTACTCGGCGTGCCTGAACTCGACCCCCACGAAGACCTCCGACAAGACCGTCGTCCCCTCCATCACCGCTACCGAGTGGCGCGACGTCGAGGAGCTGATCGCGACCAGGATCACTTCCGACCACCTCCCTCCGCCTGCTCCCAAAAGGCAGCGAGGCGAGCGGCCATGTCGTCGTCGGCGGTGAACTCCAGGTTCCTCTCCTCGGGGGCGATCCCGTACTCGAAGGTGACCTCGATGCAACTCTCTCCCGCCACGGGGACGAAGGGCTCCGGCCACTCGACTAACGTGACGGCCTGTGGTGAGACGAGCTGTTCGAGACCGAGGTCCTCTACCTCGAGCGAGGTTCCCAGCCTGTAGAAGTCGGCGTGCAGCAGTTTCTTGGTCCCCCTGTACTCGCGTACCAGGACGAAACTGGGACTGTAGACCCTGGGGCAGCCGAACCCCCGAGCGACCCCCCGCACGAAGGTCGTCTTTCCCGCCCCCATCGGGCCCTTGAGCACCACGACATCTCCTTCGTGCAGGAATCGGGAGAGCAGTTCCCCCAGGCGCTCGGTCTCGCCTGGAGATCGCGTGCGGGTGTGCCAGCTGACCTTTGGAGGTCGCATGCCTGGCGTAGGATCGGGGCTCAATCCCGCTTCCTCAGAACAGCTCTAGTTGCGAAGCCGACTCCTCGGCCCCTGCTCGGTCCCCGTCCGCGCCCGAAGAGGAACCGGCAGCAGCGACGGCGAGTCGCCTCTCCGCCAGCGTCTCGGCGATCAGCCGCATGTCGGCGCGGGCCTCCTCCAGCTTCGCCGGGGATGTTCCCCTCAGCAGTGCGGCGGGGTGGTAGGTGGGAATCACCACGGCTCTCCCCTTGTAGGGGAAGACCTGGCCCCTCAGGCGGGATATGCCGACCGAGCGAGCTAGGATTAGCCTGGTAGCGAAGTTCCCGAGGGTGCCGATCACGAGCGGGTCCACTAGCTCAATCTGGCGGAAGAGGTAGTCCTTGCAGGCCTCGACCTCGTCGTCGAGGGGATCTCGGTTCCCCGGAGGTCTGCACTTCAAAACGTTGGCGATGTAAACCGCACTCCTCGAGAGCCCCACCTCCTCCAGCAAGGTGGTGAGCAGCTTTCCCGCTGCCCCCACGAAGGGGATCCCCTCCCGGTCCTCGTGGAATCCGGGCGCCTCCCCTACCAGCATCACGTCCGCGCTCCGATCCCCCACCCCGAAGACGACATGGGTCCTCGAGTCGGAGAGGCGACACCTGGTACACGCCATCGCCATTCGCTCCAGGGTGTCGAAGTCTGCCGAGGAGACATCTGGGAAAGCCGGAGATGATGCGCTCATGTCGGTCCTCCCACGTACACCCGCCTCACTCGCGGACCGATTCTCGTCAGTATCTCGTAGGCTATCGTCCCGGCCCTTTCGGCGAGCTCCTCTGCCGAGACCTCCTCCCCGCCCTGGGGGCCGCACAGCACGACCTCGTCGCCTCGCTCGACGCCCCTCCCATTGGAAAGCCCTTCTTCGCGGCACTCGACGACGATGTAGTCCATGGTCACATTGCCTACCACCGGGTGGCGGAGCCCTCCTATCAAGACCTCCGCGCGGTTGGAAAGCGACCTCAGGTAGCCGTCGGCGTACCCCACCGGTACCACGGCGATGCGGGGACTCTCAACGGCCCTGGTGCGCCCGTAACTGGGGCGTGCTCCCGGCGGGACGTCCTTTACCAGGCAGACCCTGGAGTGCCAGGAAAGGACCGGCCGGAGGTCCACCTCTTCTGGCATCGGGAAAGTGGCGGAGGGCCTGACGCCATACAGGGTGATACCCGCCCTGACCGCATCAAAGCGGGCCTCGGGAAAGGCAAGGGCGGCGGCGGAATTGGCGGCGTGCACAAGCGGGCGCTCTTCTGCCCCCCTTCCTTCCAGCATCGCTTCGGCCTCCTGGAGGAAGGTCGTGAACTCGGCGAGCTGGGTCCGGGTGAAGGGATCCGAGGGGTCGTCGGCCACCGCCATGTGAGTCCAGATTCCAGCAAGTGCGATCCCTTCGAGAGCTACTGCCTGCTCGAGGAGATCCAGCGCTTCCTTGGGTCCTGCGCCCAGCCTGTGCATGCCGGTGTCCACCTTGAGGTGGATCGGGGCAACCCTGCCGGCTTGCCTCGCCCGCTCCGCGAGCAAGTCCAGGAAGGACTTCGAGTAGACGGCAAAGTGGAGGTCGAGCTCGAGCCCCTCGTCCACCTCGGATTCGTCGGCCTCGCTCAGCAACAGGAGACTTGCTCCTATCCCTGAAGTCCTGAGGGTCGCTGCCTCCTCGAGGCAGGCCACGGCCAGCATCTCGGCTCCCGCATCCACGAGAGCCTGCGATACCGGCACCGAGCCGTGCCCGTATGCGTCGGCCTTGACGACACAGATCACCGGCACACCTACGAAGCGGCGAATCTGTTCGTAGTTGTGGCGCAGCGCACCCAGGTCGACTACCGCCCAGGACTTAGCTTGCTCGCTCACCGACTGCCCTTTACTTCCGGAGAAGAGCCGCGCGGCTCCGGTACTCTTGCCGACCCCAATTGGGGGAAATCCAATCCGTCAAGGGGCTGCAACCCGGCCGCTTGACACCGCCTCTGCTGCAGCGGGAACGTACTCGATCAACCTGGGGGCCGTGAGCCCCAGTCCTCCGGTCGAGGACGTCGCCATCGCTCCCGCCACCCCGTGTATGTATGCCCCGGCCACCGCGGCTGCCACAGGAGTAGCCCCTGCAGCGATGAGCGCCGCGCAGAGCCCCGCCAGGACATCTCCCGTACCTGCGGTAGCCAGCTCCGGCCCGCCGGTCGCATTGACCACCGGCACGCCCTCCGGCCCGGCAACCACCGTCCGGGGCCCCTTCAGTAGCACGACACATCCCCACTTGGATGCGACCTCGGAGGCCACGGTCAAGCGGTCTGCATCCACCTCTGCGGGGCCCACTCCCAGCATGCGCCCCATCTCGGCGGGATGCGGGGTGAGCAGTGTAGGAGCTTCCCTCGTGCCCACCACGTCCACCGCGTCGGTCCCCAGACAGTTGAGAGCGTCGGCATCGACCACTACCGGGTTTTCCAGCCGGCCCAGGACGGAGCGGACCAAAGCGGCGGAGTCCTCACTTCGTCCCAACCCCGGCCCCAGCACGAGCGCGCGGTAGCGGGAGGCAAGTTCTGCCACGTCGGCCAGCGCAGCCGAAGAGATGAACCCGTCGGGCGTCTCCTCGAGGGGCCGGGTGAGGATCTCGGGATGTGCCGCGGCCACCTGCGGCTGGAGCGACTCGGGAATCGCCAGGCAGACAATTCCGGCCCCTCCCACAAGAGCCGCCCTGGCGGCCAGTACAGCCGCTCCGGACATCCCCCTGCTCCCCCCGACGACGAGCACCGAACCGGCGCTCCACTTGTGGGCGTCTGGTCGTCGTCGAGGCAGCATCTTTCGCACGTCTTCGGCTTCGGAGACGAATGCGGCTGCGTCGTCCGGCTCGACAGCGATCCCGATGTCTGCAAGCTCGATCTCGCCCGAAAGCTCTGGTCCCTTCCCAAGTACGTGGCCGCACTTGAGGGCCGCGATGGCCACGGTGCGAGTCGCCCTTATGGCGGGGCCTCTGGCGGTGCCGTCTGCACCGTCGACACCGCTTGGAATGTCCACCGAGACGACGGGAGTGGCCGCCTCGTTGACCGCCTCGATCCAGGAGGCGACCCTCCCCCCGGCCGCTCCCCTGAAGCCGGTGCCGAAAACGGCGTCGACCACCACGTCCGACGACCGGGCGACCTCGCCCACCAAGGCGGCGTCCGGCATTCCCACGGGAACCTTGAGGGGCACCAGTTGCTCGTACATGGCCAGCGGGTCGCCCGAGAGGTCTCTGGGAGGCCGGGCCAGGGCAATCCTTACTAGGGCTCCCATGCGGTGGAGCTTTCGCGCGACCACAAGCCCGTCGCCGCCGTTGTTGCCCTTGCCGGCAAGGACCAGAACGCGCCTTCCGTAAGCACCGCCTAATAGCCTGGCTACCGAGACGGCCACCGCGTGTCCGGCCCTCTCCATCAGGACCGACGATGGGGTGCCCGCCTCGATCGTCCTCCGGTCGGCCTCCTGCATTGCCGAGGGACTAAGAACCGGAATCACGGCCCCTCGCTCCCGTGCCCTTCGTCGGTGGCCTCCGGAACCGCTCCCGTGTAGGCTCCCGCGCCTCCAGCCGAGTCGGCCCCCAAGCCGGCAGCCGAGTCCGACCCAAAGTGGGCCTCCGAGATGCCCCCCGAGCCAGCTGCCGAGTCCGCCTCCGACCCAACGTCCCCAGCCGAGCACGTCTCCGAGCGGGCCTCCGGGCCGGCCGCACCCACTGCAACCGCGACGGCGCCTGCCATCCCGCCTTCGTGGGCAATGGATATCTCGATCCTCAAACACCCCAGGCTGCGCGCGTACTCGAGCGCCGCGCCTTCGAGGCGGATGGAAGGTCGACCTCCTTGCCGGACCAGCGAGATCGACTTCCAAGGCATCCGTGCCGGCCCAGCTCCCAGAGACTTCATCACCGCTTCCTTTGCGGCGAAGCGGGCCGCCCAGTTCTCCCAGGGATCGGCGAGAGACGAGCAGAACGCCTTCTCCTCGTCGCTGAAGAGCCGGTCGACGATGCGGGGCCGCCTGGTGATTGCGGATTCGATGCGGGCCACCTCGACCAGGTCCAGACCGACCCCTATGATGCGTTCCGCTGCGGCAGGCATCCGCCCTTCACTCGACGGTCACGGTCTTGGCGAGGTTTCTCGGCTTGTCGACATCGAGACCCCTGCGCCGGGCGACGTGGTAGGCGAAGAGCTGGAGGGGCACCACGTTGACCATGGGGCTTAAAAGCTCGTGCACGGCAGGTGCCTCGATGACGTAGTCGGCAGGGGGGATGAATTCGGTACTGGCAGGGTCGGTAAGTACAACGGTGGTCGCCCCCCTAGCCCGGACCTCCTCGAGGTTGGAAAGTACCTTCTCCTGGGTCTTGGACGCCGTGGCCACCACGAAGACCACCACCCCCGGCTCGATCAAGGCGATGGGCCCATGCTTCATCTCCCCTGCCGCATATCCCTCGGCGCGGGCGTAGGAGATCTCCTTCAGCTTCAGAGCGCCCTCGAGAGCCACCGGGTACCCCGGGCCTCGGCCCAGGAAGAAGAAGTCCCTCCGCTGCCACAGCTCGCCTGCGATCTCGGAGACCTCCTTGTCCCACCGCTGCAGGGAAGCCTCGATGAGAGAGGGGATGTTACGCATTTCCGACACCACCGCCTCGGCCTCCTCGGCGGCCAGCAGACCCCTCTCCTGGCCCAGATAGAGGCCCAGGAGAGCGCCTGCGGCGATCTGGCACACGAAGGTCTTGGTCGCCGCGACCCCCACCTCGGGACCAGCTCTCGTGTAGAGGACAGCATCCGACTCCCTGGCCATCGAGGAGTCCACCACGTTGCAGATCGAGACGACCCTCGCCCCCTGGGACCTGGCATGCCTGCAGGCCGCCAGCGTGTCAGCGGTCTCCCCCGACTGGGATATGGCCACCACCAGAACGCTCTCGTCGATTACCGGCTCCCGGTACCTGAACTCGGAGGAGAGGTCCACCTCGACGGCGAGCCGTGCCCACATCTCGGCCGAGTACTTGGTGGCCATCGCAGCATGGAAGCTGGACCCGCAGGCGACCGCCGTCACCTTCGAGATCGAGCGCAGGTCTGAAGGGTCGATTCGGACGTCGTCGAGGACGATCCTGGCCCCGTCCATCCTCCCCATGAGCGTCTTGGAGAGCGCCTCGGGCTGCTCGTAGATCTCCTTCAGCATGAAGTCGGCGAACCCTCCCTTTTCGGGGCTTGCGGCTTCCCAACCGACTTCCATGAAGCGGGGCTGTCTGGGCTCGCCGTCCAGGTCGAAGACGCTTAGCGACCCTCCCTCGATGACGGCGACCTCGTCGTCTTCGAGGACCACGACCTTGCGGGTGTACGGGAGAAGGGCGGGGATGTCCGAGGCGGCGATGCAGAACGTGTCGCCTACGCCCACCAGAAGCGGGGAGTCCCGGCGGGCGAGGACCACCTTTCCCGGGTGATCTGCCGAGATCGCTGCCATGGCGACTGCTCCCCTTGCGGTCTTCAGCGTCTCCCGCGCGGCACTTGCCAGGTCACGGCCGGCGCGAAGGTGCACCTCGATCAGGTGGGCGAGAAGCTCGGAATCGGTGTCCGAGGAGATGCGGTGGCCCTCGCTCTCCAGGGTCGCCTTGAGCTCGCGGTAGTTGTCGAGGATCCCGTTGTGGATGACGGCGACCCTCTCGGTGCAGTCGAGGTGGGGGTGGGCGTTGCGCTCGGTGGGCGCGCCGTGAGTGGCCCAACGAGTGTGAGCGATCCCCACCGAGAGGCCGCTTCCTGCCGGAGCCGAAGACGGTGACGCCGCATCCGCGACCTCCTGCTCAGAAGGTCGTCCTTCGGGGAGAATCGCCCCCACCAGTTCGGCGACCTTGCCCGCCTTGCGCAGCCTCCAGAGAGTCCCCGAGCGGACGCAGGCGATCCCGGCAGAGTCGTATCCCCGGTATTCCAGCCGACCCAGGCCGTCCAGCAAGACCGACGTGGCGTCTCCGGTTCCGCTGTAGCCGACGATCCCGCACATGGGCTTCGAAGTCCTTCTCACCTGGAACTCGAACGAATCGAGTATCGCAGAGACCGAGCCGGCCGGTGGGACGAGTTGGACAGCGGCAGTCCCTGGGAGCGGCGGGCGCATGCCGAGGAGGGTGGAAGACAACCGGGATCGACCGCAGCAGCCAGCGCGCCTGGCGCGGACGGAGGGGTAGACGGGACGGGGATTCCCAGCTAGTTGGGGGTTGAAATTTCGGCGGCGATCCGTAAAATTACAACATCGTAATTACAGCCGTGATCTTTCGGGGGCCGGGCTCATGAAGGCAGCCAGCCGAGTTCCAATCTTTTTTGCGACAGTTCCCGAGCAAGCCGTCGTAGGCGACGAGGACCTTTCCTGGCAGGCCTATGCGGCGTGCATGGGGGTCGACCCCGACCTCTTCTTCCCCGAGCGCGGCGCCTCCACCCGGGAGGCCAAGGCGGTCTGCGGGCGGTGTGCTGTGCGGACCGAGTGCCTCGAATACGCCCTCGCCAACGCCGAGAAGTTCGGCATCTGGGGAGGCATGTCCGAACGGGAGCGCCGCAGGATCAGAAAGCTGAGAGCCCAGCAGCGCCGCCAGCGGGAGGCGTCAAAGCCCAAGAAGAAAGCCGGTTGACGCTGGCTCGCCCAGCCTCAGGAGGGAGGTGAGTCCGATGTCAGACCGGCGTCGATCAGGCGATCTTCCAGCGAACGCCCTTCGAGACCAGGACAGAATTCCAGGAGCCTACGACTGCATCCTTCTATCGCGGCCCTGGGGGCCAGGCCGACGACCTCAGCGCCCTCTATCCCCACTCCCTCCCGATCCGCTAAGGACTCGACCGCCGAGAAAGCCGCCTCGACCCCTACTTCTTCGGGTCGGGTGAGGTTCATTGACACCTGCGAGCGCTCCCGGCTCTGCAGGTAGAACGCCAGGGCCCGCAAGCCCGGAAGGACCCCTTCTTCTCGCATCCGGCGCAGCTCCGCTGCTATCCGCCTTGCCGGGTCGATTTCCGAGGTAGCAAGGACGACGTTGAAGGCGACCAGGGGACCGCGTATGCCCACCGCCGTAGCTCCCCACCTGGGGTGCGCGATGGGATCCCCCACGTCGGGAATCCAGCCCCTGGAGATTTCCACAGCCAGGTCTTCGAAGCGCCTCCTCACGGCCGGGAGCTCGGATCTCGAAGGAGCCGTCGCTGCCCTGCCGTAGAAATAGGAAGGGATGCGATGGCGATACCACAGCTCCTCGGCGAACCGTCTGGACGCCCAACGCGCCCACCGGGCAGGCGCACTGCTTCTGCCACCTCGCCCTGCATTCCCACCGGTCTCACTGGCGGGTGCACCAACCCCGACCCCACCGCCGCCCCCGATCCTCTCTCTGGTCCCGAGGGGGACGAAGGGGACCACATCCACAGCTCCCATCCGAGGGTGGACTCCCCGGTGCGATCTCAGGTCGATCCCCTCCAGGGCCGAATCCACAAGGGCCACCACCATCTCCACCACACCTACGGGGTCTCCGGCTATGGTCCAGACGCTGCGGGCGTGGTCCGGGTCGAAGTGGACGTCCAGCAGCGCTGCCCTCGGAGCAGGCACCCGAGTCGATGTCGAAAGTCTGGGGGAGGAGCCAGGCTGGGACGGCATCGAGTGGAGCTTCTCGGCTACGGAGCGGACAAGCTCCTCCGAGGGCGTCGACAGGTTGGGGACTACCTCGAGGAGCACCTCCGAAAATTCGGAGAAACTAAAGTCTTTGTGCACAGGTGCGGAGCCCACAAGACCAAGCTAGCGCGGCCTGTAGGGGGCGCCGACTACCAATTCGCAGCGCAGGGCCGCTGGCTCGTGGCCCTTGAGTCCACCGGCCGGGCGACAGCGGTACAAGCAACTGGGGCGAATAGTCGGGCGAGTATAGGGAGGCAGTGATCGAGCAGTTCGTGACACTGGTAATAGCGGTGGGGCTAGTGGTTGCTGGCGTCCTGTACTTCCTCGGCAAGAGCCACAAGGAGCTCCAACGCGCAAGAGCCGAGCACCCGTCCTCCAGGCAGCCGCCCGATGCAGGAAGAATCGGCGACCAGGAGGCCTCCCCGAGTAGCTCGCCTGCCGACGCCGGCTCGCCCGCTGACACCGGCTCGCCCGCTGACAGCAGCCCGCCCGCCGACACCGGCTCGCCCGACAGCGAGAAAGAGTCCGCTCCCGGCGGCCTTTCGCCCAAAGACCCAGAGGCCCTCCCCTCCGACACTTCCCTACAGCATCCCACGACACTCCTCCAGGTCTTCGAGGAGGCTTCCTGTGTAGCTGCGGGCGAAGCTGCGCCAGCCGCAGACCTCGCCGTCGTCGCGTCGAGCCTCGAGGAGGCCCTATCCCGGGCGGGCATCCCCGCAAGGCCTTACAGGTCCGGCCTTCTGGTGTCCCACGGCGACCAATCTGCGTACCTAGTGCTCGTGCGGTGGGACCGACATTCGAAGACCCCGCCTCCCCGCACAGCCGAGCGCCTCCTCGCCGAGTTCGAGACATCGGGCTGTGACAGCATGGCGATCGTGACGGATGCACCGCACTCTTTCTGCCGCTCCGACAGCCCGTTCGAAGGTCTTACTCCGTTGGTGATCCCGGCAGAGGGAATCGCCGTCTTGCTCAGGGGTCTGGAAAGGCTTGGCCGCAGTTGAGATTCGGACTCGCCCTCCCACACTACGAATTCTCGATCCCTTCCGAGAGGAAGGGGCCGTCCTGGAAGTCGGTAAAGGAAGTGGCGACCTGGGCAGAAGGAGCGGGTTTCTCGTCGGTGTGGGTGAGCGACCACGTCCACCTCGACCTCGAAAAGTACGGGGGCAGTCCCGAACCGCAGAAGACCTTCGAGTTCACCACGCTCTGCGGAGCCCTCTCGCAGGTCACCTCTCGCGTGGAGATCGGTGTGCTGGTGGCCTGCGCGGTGTTGCGCCCCCCGGCTCTGCTCGCCCGCTCGGCGGAGACCCTCGCCTCCCTGTCGGGGCGGACCTTCTGGCTGGGCCTTGGGGCAGGCTGGTATCCCCCGGACTTCGAAGCAGCTGGAGTGGATTTCGGCACCCCTTCAGGACGCCTCGCTCGCCTGGAGGAGACCGCCCGGCTTGTGGGCCGGTACCTGGAGCCCGACTCCAGAGTCCGCAGAATCGTCGGCGGGAAGGGCGGTCCAAAGGTGCTCTCGGTCACAGCCCGGGCTGCGGACGGCTGGAACGTCTCCTGGGCGATCGACCCCGACACCCTGGCTGCCAAGGTCTCTCACCTGAAGAAGCTCTGGGCTGTAGAAGGCCGGGGACCGGAGCCGCCCTATGTCTCGGTGGGCCTCACCTGCCTTGTGGCTCCGACAAGAGCCGAGCTTCGCAGGCGCTTCTTCCAGATGTTCGAAGACTTCGGGCTCTCTTTACCTCCCGATCCCGAGGGGGCCTTCGACGCCGCCCGTAGCCAGAGGCTGGTCTGTACCACCGGCGAGCTGGCAGGTCGCATCGAAGCCTACGAGCGGGCTGGCGCCACCGAGATCGTCTGCGGCTTCGGCCCCGTACCCTTCGCCATGTGGGACCGGGAAGTGGCCGAAGAATTCGTAGAGGCGGCGGGAATCTCCTCCCGCCTGGCCTGAGCCCGATCCTGTAGTGGTAAGCTTGACTTAAGTAGGGCTTTCGGCAACGGGAAGCGGCGGGTCGGCCGTCCACAAGCGGGCAGCCGCCGACTCCACCTCCTCAGTTCCGAAGTCACCGCCCTGGCGAGGAAAGGACAGGCGCCATGGGATCTATAGGCATGCCCGAACTCCTGATAATCCTGGTCATCCTGTTGTTGCTCTTCGGAGCCAGCAGGTTGCCCTCACTTGCCCGCTCCATAGGGCAGGCCAAGAGGGAATTCGACGAGGCCTTGGAGAAGGGCAAGGAGAAGCCGAGCACCAGGACCGAAGGCGCCTCTCAGGAGAAGGCAGAACAAAAGGCCGACAGCGGGCAGGGAACTTCCGAGTAGGCGACCCGCCGAAACCGGATCCCCAGCCGCTCGGCTGACCCTGCACCAGAAGTCCTGGGGAGTCCGCGAGAGGCCGCGATATACCTGCGCGTCTCGCTCCCCGTGACTTCCTGCCTTTAGCCAGACAACGGCCGGCCCACGATGCGTCTGTACGCGCCCCCTACGACCCGGGGATCCGTATGGTGCGCCTCGGGCGCCACGAGAACCCAGACGCGCACTCCCGGCGGCCTCAGGTACCCGCCCTACCGGAAAGCCCCTGGGAACGAGCTCTTCAAGGTCTCGAAAGAGGTGACCTCCTCACGGCGCGGGGTCCTGAAGTACAGCTCGGCCCCGTGGTCTTTCATGTTCACCTTGATGTCCACCCGCGCTGCCCCTCCGGCCTTGGTCGGACCTAGTAGCACGAGGTGCATCTGCCATAGCAAGTCGTCTACCCCCACCCAGATCTCGCCGCCGCCGGAGGCGAACTGCCCGAACTTCCCACTCGCATACCCTCGGGTCAGGCGCTCGGTGTCCAAGGCGAACACATACCTGCTGATGTAGTTGACGGCCTTCTTCTGCAATGCCGTGTAGTCCCGGAGGGAGACGTCGTCCGAGGCAGCATCCAGCAACGAGATGGTCTGGGAGATGTCCTGGACCTCGTCGGGCAAAAGCCCCAGGAATCCCGAGCGCCTGATCTCCTCGATACCGCCGGCGACCCACTCCTTGGTCCCGGGATAGAAAGCTCTGGTCTCGGGCGGCAGCTTTATGAAGTAGCCCCTCCCGAAGCGAAGGATCACGAAGGACGCCCTGACGTCGGGGCCAACGTGGGTCGTGATCTCGGTCAGCACCCTGTCGGGGTAGGAGTACTCGCCCGTCATCTCATACAGGACTGGCAGTGCGACGTTGGGTAGGACCACTTCCTGGAGCATCTCGAAACGAAAGGTGTTGACCTTGAGAGCCTTGTCCGCCGCAGCCCTGACCGCCTCGATCCGACCCCTCTGGCTGTAACACGAGGTGGCCAGAAGGACGACAGAGGCCAGCACCGCAAGCCAGGCGCCTCGCCTGCCATGCCTGCCGAGGCCTCGCCTGAAAGCCCCCCCGAGGCCTCGCCCGGCACCAGCTCGGGAGAGTCCGATCAGCGACACAGCTCGAGCGGAGGGAAGACCCACTTGCGCATCCAGCCCAGCCTCAAGAACGCCTCCAGCTCCAGGTAAGACAGGGCGACCCGCACGAGGTTGATGCCCTCCTCGTAATAGACGGCTCTGGGCTGCCACAGAGGGAAGAATTTCTTGTTGAAGCGGTACAGAGACTCGATCTGGAAGTAGGGATTGAGCGACTTCACCACCAGCCTCTGCAGCTTCTGCCAGGGACTGAGAGGAACCTCGCCCGAGAGCAGCCTGGAGAAGGCGGCGAAGTTCAGGCTCAGATACTTCAGACCCCTTTTTTGCAGTTGCTCACAGGTTCTGGCCACGAGGAACTCGGAGAGCCCGTTCGGCGTATCGGGATCCCTGCAGATCTGGTCGAGCGAGTAGCCGGGCTTCTCCCCGTAAAAGGGCACGAGCTTGATGTATCCCTTCAGCGATCCAGAGGAGTCCCTGACGCATGCCACCAGGCAGTCCGGGTCCGATTCCCCGAAGTGTCGGTTGAGCGCCATCGAGAAGCCTCGGTTGGGGGCCTTCCCCCGCCACCTGTGACAGACGGCGTCCATCTCGACCCTCAGGGATGCGTTCATGTCGGCAGCGCTTAGAAGCTCGAAGGTGTAGCCGTGCCGCTCGAGGCGGTGGCAGGACTGGCGAACCTTTCTGATAGGCCTGCCTTCCAGGGTGAAGGCCTCGAGGTCGACGAGCGCTTCGTCGCCTATGTAGAAGGACTTCAGCCCAAGCGAGGCATAGATTCCCTCGTTGGCCTCCTTGCCGGCCAGCACCGCCACTCGCCAGCCCCGCCGGTGGGCTGCAGCCATGAAGGCCCGCAGGAGAGGCTCGATCTCGTCGGGGTCTCCGATCGGGTCGCCGGAGACGCAAGCTACCCCGTTCAGGTAGCGGTAGGCGAGGAAGGCCTCCATGGATTTGGAAAAGAAATAGCTCTTGTCTTCCCTCAAGGAGAAGTAATCGAGCGAGTCGTTCCCCCACTTCTTGACGATCTCCCGGGCCAGCTTCCTCTCCGCCTCGCCGCATTTGACTCCCTCGATCACGGGTCTGAAGACGAGATACACGAGGGTCATGAGCCCCACGACGCCCAGGGCTGTAAGCGAGGTGTAGAAGAACTCGTCCACCATCGGACGGTCTATTACAAGTGAGCCCCGCCCGCCGGTAAGTCCCGCAATCGTGGACGAACCTATCTCGAGAACGCCCAGTTGGCCGTCCACCGATCGGCGGTAGAGCAGGAAGGTGCCCGTAGAGTAGACCCCCACGCCCAGCAGATACACCGGCGCAAACCTCGCAGCAAGCCGCAGCGAGGGCGGGTCCGGCTCCGCGTAGAACTCCTTCCTGTAGGCCAGCAAGAGCGCTACGAGCAAGAACTTCCCCAGGACCGCAGGCCACTCGATTCCTCTGGCCAGTGCTGCCACGAGTCCGGCCAGAGAGGCGCCCAGGGTCGCCATCCAGGCCCGGCGCTTGCGCAACCCGAGCTGCCTCGCAAGAACGAGGAGGACGATGCCGGCCTGGATCGAGACGAAACGCGCCGGGAGCTCCACGCTCAAGGGAGCCAGGTCCACGAAGAGCCGGGTCGCCGTGTTCTTGACCGGAAGAAGGGCCATGCCCAGGCTCGCAATGCCCGAAAGCCTGCAAAGAGCCGCGATCCAACCGGGGGCTGCACGGGCGGCCCTGGCCGACCTCAGACCCGCCGGGGATGGAAGAGAGTGCGAGCCGTCCGAGGCCCGGATGGTGAGGTCTCGGAGGCTCGCGCTCGAAGCTTGTCGAGATGAAGATCTTGCTTGCGCCAAAGAACCGCCCCGGTACGCTCCCTCGCGTCCCGGCCGTAGCCTCGCCGGCCAAGCCCCCCACGCTATCTTGCCCACGATCACCGGCCTGTGGCATAGACGAGCCGAGACTAGAGTAGACTATTGGCCCCGCACCTCAGGCAAAGCACCTCATGTCACATGGACGGATGGCGCTGGTTCCTGAAAGAGGGCAGGAGTTCGGCCGGGAAGTCCGCCGGGTAGAGGCTGGAGAAGGGGAGGCTTTCGTGGGTTTTTCGCCATCACTTTGGAGCAGGGCACTCGCTCGGACTACAGCCGCCGCTCTGGGAGCGATCCTGGCGCTGGTCGGAACGGTCTCCGCACCCGCCCAGGAGAGGCCCTTCGAGCCCGTATTCGAAGTCTCCTCGGCGCTCAGGTCCGCTGATGAGCCCACCCAGGTCCAGCTCTACTTCGAGCTGCCGGAGGGCCATGCTTTCCCCTCCAGGGCAGTCCTGGAGATACCGGCCGAGTACCAGATTCCAAGAGGATCCGACGTCTCCAACAACGACATCGTCGGAGACGGCCAGATAACGGTCAAGATCGGATCCCTCGGTATACAGACAGTCAGGATCTGCCTCTCCAACCAGGCACCGGCCCGGGCGGGAGACTGGGCCACCCTGAACGTGGCAGTTCAGCTGGGCGACACGCAGGGAGGAGGTTGCACGGGAATCCTCAACCTGACACTCGGACTCAAGAGGCAGTCAGAGGACGGGCCCTACCAGGCCATCCTCGAGCTGCCCAGCGGGGCAGCGGACGCGGGCGGCGGTGCGGGAGGATTCGGGCTGGACACCCCCCTCAAGCTGACCGTCAACCTGTACGGGGTCTCCCGCGCCAACCCACAGTCGATCCCGCCTGGCCCCGGTGGAGCCGAGATCCTCAAGAATCCCTCCACTCCGGGGATTTACGAGTGGAAGCTGACGCTGGAGGATCCGGCCGGCCGGGTCAAGAACCTCTCCCAGCCCCAGCGTATAGACGCTCCGCCGCCCAAGCCCTCGGAGACCGGTAAGAGGGTGACGCGAGTGGCCACGATAGTGGGAATCGTGGTCGCAGTCTTGGTCCTGCTCGGGCTCCTCGTTGCGCTTGCCAGGCGGAAAGCACGCCAGGTCTACCAGGAAGTCCTGGCGGAGCAAGCCGAGCTGGAGAGCTACGACTACTACGCTGAATCGGAATTCGACGAGGTAGGGGTGGGAGCCGGCGACCAGTCCCAGCCCCCGGATCGCCGTACGTAGGTCTTACCTCTGCGAGCGAGCCTAGCGGCAAGGCGAGACCATGTCCGCCTCCCAGCTCGAAGTTAGGTGTAGGCCTCGCCTCTTAGAGCGAGCCTAGAGCTGCACGAAGACCGACTTGATCTGGGTGTAGAGGTCTATCGAGTACTTGCCCAGCTCCCGGCCGAACCCGGACTGCTTGTAGCCTCCGAAGCTCACGCCCATGTCGGTCACGTTGTAGGTGTTGATCCAGACGGTGCCGGCCCGTATGGACCTGGCGAGGCGGTGGGCCTTGGTGATGTCCTTTGTCCAGACAGCTGCCGCCAGCCCGTAGATGACGTCGTTCGCCTTGCGGACTGCGTCCTCGACACCCTCGAAGGGGATTACCGAGAGGACCGGGCCGAAGATCTCCTCCTGGGCGATCTTCATCTTGTTGTCCACGTTGTCGAAGATCGTCGGCTCGACGAAGTAGCCCGCCTCGAGACCGCCTCCCTCCGGACGCGACCCGCCGACCACGAGGTCCGCTCCCGCCTTCTTTCCTTCCTCTATATATCCGACGACCCGCCGGAGCTGCTCCTCGCTTACCACAGGCCCCATCGTGGTTCCCGGCTCCAGGCCGTGTCCTAGCTTGAACTGCGAGACCGAGCTCTTCAGCCGCTCCACGACCTCCTCGTGGACCGACTTCTCCACCAGCAGCCTGGATCCGGCCGTGCAGATCTGGCCGGTGTTCACGAAGATCCCCCAGAGCGCGGCCTGCACGGCCGGGCCGAGATCCGAGTCCGCAAAGACGATGTTGGGCGACTTGCCTCCCAGCTCGAGGCTCACTCGCTTGAGGGTGCCGGCCGCATTGCGCATGATCTGCTTGCCTACCTCAGTAGAGCCGGTGAAGGCTATCTTGTCGACCTCGGGGTGCTCGACGATGGCAGCACCGGTCGAGCCGGGCCCGGTGACCACGTTGAGGACACCCTTGGGAAGCCCGGCCTCGTGACACAGCTCGGCGATTCTCAGAGCCGACAGCGGGGTCTGCTCGGCCGGCTTCAGCACGACCGTGTTGCCCAGGGCGATGGCCGGGGCGATCTTCCAGGCTGCCATCACGGCAGGGAAGTTCCACGGGATGATCTGGCCGCACACACCGATCGGTTCCCGCAGGGTGTAAGAGAACATGTTCGCTGCAGTGGGGTTGGTGTCGCCGTAGACCTTGTTCGCCCAGCCGGCGTAGTAGCGGAAGGTCTCGGCCACCGCCACCATCTCTCCCCCAGCCTGGGCGACCGGCTTGCCGTTGTCCAGGGTCTCGATCTGGGCCAGCTCGTCACGGTGCTCGTCGATGAGGGAAGCGATCTTGAACAGCACGCGTGCTCGCTTGTGAGGGCTGAGGTCGCTCCAGCGCCCGTCGTCGAAGGCCTTGCGAGCAGCCTTGACCGCCCGGTCGACATCCTCTGGCCCCGCCTCGGGGACCTCGCATAGGACCTCCCCGGTGGCGGGGTCGAGAGTCGAAAAGGTCTTGCCCGAGAGGGCGTCTACCCACTCTCCGTCGATGTAGAGCTTTTTGGGCCGCTCCAGGAACTCACGAACGGGCTGGGCCAGCTTTTCCTCAACTGCCGTGGAGATAGCCATCGTGCCTCCCTTGCCAGTCCTTGCTTACAAAGGCGGGTCGATAAGGTCTTGTCATGATGCGCTCAGGCTAGGAGCTCTCGTCGGCAGCTTCTTCCCCATGCTGGTCGACCGGGAACTCGCCGGTGACCATGAAGCGCACCCTCTCTCCTATGTTTACCGAATGGTCGGCGATGCGCTCGTAGAAGCGCCCCACGAGGGCAACCCTTATCGAGACCTCGATCTCTTCGTCTGAAGCCTTGACGATATCCCGCAGGAGGTCTCTTAGGAAGTCGTCGATTACGTCGTCCATCTGCTCGAGTGCAGCGGCCTTCTTGATGTCGAGTTTCTCGAAGGCGGCGATCGCTTGGGAGAACATCGTCTGGGCTTGCTTGCCCATCGAGACGATGGTGCCCCTCAGGCTCTGCACGATCTCGTGGGGGTAGATCTGCTTGCCGGCCTTGGCTATGTTGACGAGAAGATCCCCGGTTCGCTCAACCTCGTGGACGATTCGGAGCAGAGAGACCAGGAACCTCAGATCGGAGGCCATGGGCTGCTGGGTAGCGAGGATCTTGTAGACGCCCGACTCGATCTCCGCCGCTATCGCATCCACCTCCGAGTCGTCCGCGACTATCGAGTCGA
>FWWL01000393.1_pt1 | contig 122549 bp, 104 predicted proteins | sample 2228331 | NCBI WGS metagenome assembly FWWL01 (sample SAMEA103939775, study PRJEB20133) | metagenome | reverse complement strand
ATGTCTCCTCGACATCCACCGCATACACCCTGCCCTCACTACCCACCAGTCGGGCAAAACGCAGCGCAAAATAACCGCCACCGGCGCCGATATCCGCCACCACATCATTTTGCTTTAACCCGATTGCCTGGATAATCTCATCCGCCCTACTCGGCGCACCACCGGCATGCCGGTTAAGCATCTTCGCCTTCAGCCGTTTGAAAAACATCCGTAAAAATAATTATTAACACATCGGATGTCAATATCAGTTTTATAGATTTATAGAAACTCAAAAGCGGTAAACTACCTTTTTCTTATCTTCTCCAGCGCCTCCTGGATTGCCTTGCGGACATCCGGGTCTTCGTCCCGGAGTTGTCCCATTAACTCTTCTATTCGCCCGTTCATTACTTCTTCTCTTTCTCTCTGATTTTTTGCGCTATATGTATCAAGAATGAGCCGTGTTACCTAAAATCTTCTCCACAATCTCTGACCGGGTGGTGTATTCCGGGTAGCGGGTGTAGACATAGCGGAGGAGGGTGGTGAGGGGAAGGGGTGCGAAGTGGGTTTTGAGGGTTTCCAGTCCGGGGATGAGGTTTTTCTGGCACCGTGCCGCAGACCGAAGGAGGAGGCGGGCAAGCCGTCTGCCCCGGGCGGTGAGCCGGAAGGCAATCGTGGTGGTGTCGAGGCGTTCGGTGATGGTGATGGCGTCGTTGAGCGCACTGAGGCGGTGGACGGTCTGGCGGTCAAGGTTGATGACCTCGGCGCCAGTGGGGTCAATTTCCCGGGCGGTGATGATGCCGGTCTGGCAGAGGAGTTCGAGGTCGGCGTAGAGTTCGGGCGCGCAGGGTCCGAGTTTGTAGGGGACAAAGCGGTAGGGGTTGCGGATGAGGAGGTTGATGTCCAGTTCCTGGAAGGCAAGGAAGATGAGTTTGGTTATCCGGGTCATTCCGAGCAGGGGTTCGCAGATTTTGCCGGTTCTGCCCCGGACATAGAGTAAGAGGAGGATGAGGTCTTTGCGGTCGGCGAGGCGGATTTTAGCCGGGTGTTTTTCCATCTGTTCGAGCCGGTGGATGAGGCGCTGGCGTTCTTTTTCCAGGAGCCGGGACTGGAGGCGTTGCCAGAGGAGGATGGGGTCGGTTTGGTTGAGGCGCTGGTTAATGTCGTTTTTTAGTTCCTGAAGCAGGCGGATGGTGTCTTCCTCGTTCATTTTTTCCTCCTTCCTCGGTGGTGGTAAAGCTGACGGAGGCGTTTGATGCCCCGGTTGATGCGCATCGCCACCACCGGTTTGGGGATTTTGAGGGCAATAGAGATTTCGTCCGGGGTGAAGCCGAGGATGTGGCGGAGGATGATGGGTTCGCGCTGGGAGCGGGGCAGGAGTTTGAGGGTCTGGTGGAGCCGGGCGATGGCGGTTTTGCGGGCAAATTCGGTTTCCAGGGACGGGGTGGTGAGGGCCTCTTCCGGGCAGTCGGTAAGGGAGATGGTTGGGGGTGGCTGGCGGCGGAGGTGTTTGCGGATGCGGTTGAGCGCGATGCGGGTAAGCCAGGTGGAGAGCCGGGATTTGCCCTGGAATTTTTTGATACCCCGGGCAACATCGGTAAATGTTTCTATTGCCACATCTTCGGCTTCCGCAGTGTCTTCAATGTGGCTGAGCGCCAGCGCCATCACCATACGCCAGTAGCGGTGGAAAAGTTTTTCAAATGCGCCGGGCTGGTCGTGCTGGAGTGCGCTGATAAGTTCGGCGTCCGGGTCAGGGTTGGATTCGGGCATCGGGGTATCATATCCGGGTATCATATTGAGGTCAAGCGGGTTGGCTGTTTATGGCCTGCTGGATGGCGTCTTGAATCAGGTTGAGATGTTGCGGGTTCAGGCCGCGGGTCTGCCAGGTGTAATGGATGATTTTCAGGTTTTGTTCCCGCACCCTGCCCTGGTGTTTTTCTATTGTTTTCCACACCTGGCGCCCGAAGTTGAGATAGGCGAGGCGGAGGAGGTAGGGGATGGGCAGGGGGTCAATGATGTTCAAGATGATGCGGTCAATTTCTTTCTGGCGCTGGCGGGCGCGGTCGTATCTTTCCGCCATTCGGGCAATTGCCTGTTTGATCGCCACGGAGCGGGCGTTTTTTGCCAGGCGGGTGAGGTAGCGCCAGGTGAGCGCTTCGTAATCTTTTTCAAACATCATCCTGCTTCTCCTTTCTATACAGTTAGAGCCACTTTTTGAGAATTTTTCACGCAGGAATTTTACATCCGCCGGGGAAATCTGGTATAAGTTGCTATTTTTATTATAGTTATGAATTTTGAGGTGGTGTGGGTTTTGGTTGCCGGGGCAGGTGGGTGGGTTAATCCGGGGGTTATTTGACAGGTGGGGTGTGGGGTGTTATAATTGGGAAAAGGGGCGATTAGCTCAGTTGGCGAGAGCGCCTCCCTTACAAGGAGGAGGTCACCTGTTCAATTCAGGTATCGCCCATTATCCGGTATCGCCGCTATCGGGGAAGGTGAATCCCGGAACGCAGTTGTGGTGTCTAATAGGTTCAAGGGGGAAATAATGGGAAGGCGGGATGATAGGGTTTTGTTAGGGTTTAAAGGAGTTATGGGTATAAAAAGGAGGAGCGATGAAGATTAGACCATTACAGGATAGAATCCTCGTCGAGAGGGTAGAAGAGGAAGTGAAAAAGGGCGGGATTATCATCCCGGATACCGCCAAGGAGAAGCCGCAGCAGGGTAAGGTGATCGCGGTTGGTCCTGGTCGGCTTGATGAGAAGGGTAATCGGATTCCGATGGAGGTGAAGAAGGGCGATTATATCCTGTTCGGGAAGTATGCGGGCAATGAGGTGCGGATTGATGACAAGGAGTATCTGATTATGCGCGAGGACGATGTCCTCGGTATCATTGAGAAGGAAAAATAAACCGGAGGAGTTAATATGCCAGCAAAGGATTTACGGTTTGAAGAAGAGGCAAGACGCGCGATTCTGCGCGGTGCCGAGAAACTTGCCCATGCGGTTAAGGTTACCCTGGGACCGCGCGGGCATAATGTATTGATTGATAAGAAGTGGGGCGCGCCGACGGTAACCAAGGATGGCGTTACCGTTGCCAAGGAGATTGAGCTGGAGGATAAGTTTGAGAATATGGGCGCGCAGATGATTAAGGAGGTGGCGTCCAAGACCTCGGATGTCGCGGGTGACGGCACCACGACCGCAACCATCCTGGCGGAGGCGATTTATCGCGAGGGTTTGAAGAATGTGACCGCGGGTGCGAATTCGATGGCGCTGAAGCGGGGTATTGACAAGGCGGTCGAGGCGGCGGTGGCGGAGTTGAAGCGGATTGCCAAGAAGACGACCGGCAGGGAGGAGATTGAGCAGGTGGCGACCATCTCGGCAAACAATGATAAGGAAATCGGCAAGTTGATTGCGGATGCGATGGAGAAGGTTGGTAAAGAAGGCGTGATTACGGTGGAGGAGGCGAAGTCGGTGGAGACGACGCTGGAGGTGGTTGAGGGTATGCAGTTTGACCGCGGTTATCTGTCGCCCTATTTTGCCCTGGAACCCGGGACCACCTCACCGCAGAATCAGCGGATGGAGGCGATTCTGGAGGACTGCTTTGTGCTTCTCTATGAGAAGAAGATTTCCTCGATGCGCGACCTGTTGCCGATTCTGGAAAAGGTTGCCCAGCGGGGTAAGCCGATCCTGGTGATTGCCGAGGAGGTTGAAGGAGAGGCGCTGGCCGGTCTGGTGGTGAACCACATCAAGGGCACGCTGCGTTGCTGCGCGGTGAAGGCACCGGGTTATGGTGACCGGCGCCGGGCGATGATGGAGGACATTGCGATTCTGACCGGTGGCAGGCTGATTTCTGAAGACCTGGGCATCAAACTGGAGAATGTGCAGATTTCGGACTTAGGTGTTGCCAAGCGGGTGGTGGTGGATAAGGAGAATACGACGATTGTTGAGGGTGCGGGCAAGAAGGCGGACATTCAGGCGCGGATTGAGCAGATTCGCAAGCAGATTGAGGAGACCAAGTCCGATTACGACCGCGAGAAGTTGCAGGAGCGGCTGGCGAAGCTTGCCGGTGGTGTGGCGGTGATTCATGTTGGCGCCGCGACCGAGGTGGAGATGAAGAATAAGAAGGCGCTGGTTGAGGACGCACTGCATGCGACCCGCGCCGCGGTGGAAGAGGGCGTGGTGCCCGGTGGGGGTGTCGCGCTGGTGCGCTGCATCCCGGCGGTGGAGAAACTGAAACTGGAGGGCGATGAGCTGATTGGCGCCAACATCGTCAAGCGGGCGCTGGAAGAGCCAATCCGCCAGCTGGCGCAGAACGCCGGTGTTGATGGCTCAATCGTATTCAACCGGGTGCGCGAGGAGAAGGGTAACTTCGGTTTCAACTGCGAGACACTGGAGTATGGCGATATGTTTGAGATGGGCATCATTGACCCGACCAAGGTGACCCGGGTCGCACTGCAGAATGCGGCGAGCGTTGCCGGGTTGATGATTACCACCGAGTGCGCCATCGCCGAGTTGCCCGAGAAGGAGAAGACACCGCCGACACCCGGCGGCTACGGTGGCGAGTACTAAAAACCAGCGGGCGTGCGGGGGCGTCCCGAACGGGCGCTCCCGCACCCGTTAAACGAGATATATGCCCACCTACGAGTACCGCTGTCAGTACTGCGGACACCGGTTCAGCGAGTTTCAAAGGATTGTTGACCCGCCGATAAAGAACTGCCCGAAGTGCAAGCGAAAAAATTCGGTGCAGCGGTTGATTTCCGGCGGTGCGGGGTTGATATTCAAGGGTTCGGGTTTTTATATTACCGATTATAAAAATAAGGGTGGCGGTGCCGACAAGACCAAGGATACTAGGTCGGAAAAGGGCACCGAGAAGAAGGATAAGGATTAGTCAGGGGTGATTTGTTTACCCCCGGACAATTGAGCGAAGAATATTTTTCGGTTATCTGTTTAACTTACTGAAACTATTGATGTTAAACTGCAATTAGCAGTGAAATTAGTTGCTTGACAAAAGAGATTTTTTTTGTATCTTATAGTTACAGAGGTATCGCTCTTTGATAATTCGGATGTAACCCAAGCGTGCTCGGGTTGTGCCAATCAATTCCTTCTAAGCTTATTGCTTGGAGGGTTTGATCCTGGCTCAGGACTAGCGCTGGCGGTGTGTCTTAGACATGCAAGTCGAGCGGGACGCAGTGTGGTAGCAATACCATGCTGCGTCTAGCGGCGAACGGGTGAGTAATACCGGGGTAACCAACCCCGAGGAGGAGAATAACCCATCGAAAGGTGGGCTAATACTCCATGTGCTGGCCGGGAGGCATCTCCTGGTCAGGAAAGGTGCCGCAAGGTGCCGCCTCGGGACGGGCTCCGGGCCTATCAGCTAGATGGCGGGGTAACGGCCCACCATGGCTGAGACGGGTAGCTGGCGTGAGAGCGTGACCAGCCACAGGGGAACTGAGACACGGTCCCCACTCCTACGGGAGGCAGCAGTCTAGAAATTTGGGCAATGGGCGAAAGCCTGACCCAGCGACACCGCGTGGAGGATGAAGTCCTTCGGGATGTAAACTCCTGTCAGGGGGAACGATGCCCGCCGCAAGGCGGGTGACGGTACTCCCAGAGGAAGCCCCGGCTAACTACGTGCCAGCAGCCGCGGTAATACGTAGGGGGCAAGCGCTGTCCGGATTCACTGGGCGTAAAGGGTGTGTAGGCGGGCTGGCGGGTCGCGGGTGAAAGCCCCCGGCTCAACCGGGGAATTGCTCGCGAAACTACCAGCCTAGAGGGCAGGAGAGGGAGCCGGAACTTCCGGTGTAGCGGTAAAATGCGTGGATATCGGAAGGAACGCCGATGGCGAAGGCAGGCTCCTGGAATGCACCTGACGCTGAAACACGAAAGCTAGGGGAGCAAACAGGATTAGATACCCTGGTAGTCCTAGCCGTAAACGATGCACACTGGGCGTGCCCGATTTCGGGCGTGCCGCAGCTAACGCGTTAAGTGTGCCGCCTGGGGACTACGGCCGCAAGGTTGAAACTCAAAGGAATTGACGGGGACCCGCACAAGCGGTGGAGGATGTGGTTTAATTCGATGCTACGCGAAGAACCTTACCTGGGTTTGACATGCCGGTGGTAGCGACCCGAAAGGGAAGCGACCTGGGATTTTCCCGGGAGCCGGCACAGGTGCTGCATGGCTGTCGTCAGCTCGTGCCGTGAGGTGTATGGTTAAGTCCCACAACGAGCGCAACCCCTGCCCTTAGTTGCTACCGGCGCGAGCCGGGCACTCTAAGGGGACTGCCTCCGTCAAGGAGGAGGAAGGTGGGGATGACGTCAAGTCAGCATGGCCTTTATGCCCAGGGCTACACACGTCCTACAGTGGCCGTTACAATGGGTTGCCACACCGCGAGGTGGAGCCAATCCTTAAAAGCGGCCATGGTTCGGATTGCAGGCTGCAACTCGCCTGCATGAAGATGGAATCGCTAGTAATCGCAGATCAGCATGCTGCGGTGAATACGTTCCCGGGTCTTGTACACACCGCCCGTCACGCCATGGGAGCCGGCAATACCTGAAGTCCCCGTTTTTTCGGGGCCCAAGGTAGGGCCGGTGACTGGGGCGAAGTCGTAACAAGGTAGCCGTACGGGAACGTGCGGCTGGATCACCTCCTTTCTACGAGTTTCGCACAACCCGAGCACGCTTAAAAGTGTTACATCCGCAATGTTGAAAAAAATGAGAGAAGGCGTAAGGGGTGGCGCCTTCTTTTTTTATCTGCTGATTTTGTTAAGGAAAATCAGGTGGCGTGCAATTCCGCTAAAGGGAAGTTTAATTGTGGCGCTGTCGCGCAGGAGGAAATTGTAGCGGTTGAGGAGGTTGTTTTCTTCGTTTATTTCATTTTTCCAGCGGGCGGATTTGTAGAGGATAAGGGTGCCGCCGGGTTTTAAGTGCGGGCTGGCGAATTTTAAGGTTTTGGACAGAGGTGCGGTGAGCCGGCTGAGGATGATGTCGCAGCCCAGCGGGCTGAGTTCTTCGGCGCGGGCGCATAACAAGAGGGTGTTTTTTAACTGGAGCTGGTTTAGGGCAGAGTTCAGGAAAAGGCATTTCTTTCTGGTGGATTCAATCAGAATCATAAAGATGTCCGGGCGGGTAACCGCCAGGGGGATGCCGGGCAAGCCGGCGCCGGTGCCGAGGTCGGCGCAACGGGCATTGGCGGGGATGAAAGGGGAGGCGGTCAGGGAGTCGATGATGTGGTAGGTGAAGATGCGCGGGGTGTCAGGGCGGGAGATGAGGTTGATTTTTTTGTTCCATTCGGCAACGAGGCGGGTGTAGTGGCACAGTGTCTGATACTGTTCCTGGTTGATGTTGATGTTCAGTTCGGTAAGGCAGGCGGTCAGGCTGCTGAGGTCCGGGCAGATGGGGGTGCCGGGGTTAGTGGTGCGTTCGTGGGGAGTCACCGGGCTGGGATGCGGGGTTGATATAGAGTAAACACCGCTGGCGGGCAGGGCGACTACCTTTCACCAGGCGGGTAATCGGGCTGGTCTTTGATGTAGATGTCGGTTTCCAGGTAGTCGTTAAAATCGGTCCAGCGCACACCTTTGTTCCTTTCCATTGCGGCACGGAAGATGGCGAGCCGGGAGTCAAGATAGTCAAGGGAGAAGACGAGGAACGCCTCGGGGAATTTGGGCGTCTTGGGTGAGCCAAACTGGTTTTCGCCGTGATGGGCAAGGATGATGTGCAGGACCATACGGGCAAGTTCCGGCGGGAAGTCCGCCAGCCGGGCGATTTTCTCTTTGACCATTTCGTAACCGATAACGATATGGCCGATGAGTTTGCCGGCGTCGGTGTGTTCAATCGCCAGGTTGTAGGAGTATTCCTGGACCTTGCCGATGTCGTGGAGGATGACGCCGGTTAAGAGCAGGTCGCGGTCGATGTCCGGGTAGGTGGCGGCGATGTGCCGGGCGTTGCGTGCCATCATCAGGGTGTGTTCCAGGAGACCGCCGATGTAGGCGTGATGGACGCGCACCGCCGCGGGCGCCAGGGAGAACGCTTCGGCAAATTTCGGGTCCTCGAAGAAGGAGTCCAGCAGGGCGCGGAGATGGGGGTTCTGGATGGTGGCGATGTGCTCTTTCAGTTCCTGGAGGAGTTCGCTGGTGTTGTAGCGGGTGGTGGGGATGAAGTCTTCCCGGGACACCTGCACCGGGTCAACCGGAAAGATGGCGTTTACCGTTACCTGGGGTTTGCCCTGGTAGTCGCTGACCTTGCCCTGGATGTGGCAGAAACCGCCGCTGGCGATATAGGTCAAGCCGTCTTCAATGTTGTCCCACATAATCGCGGGCAGGGCGCCGGTGCGGTCGCGGAGTTCGAAGGTGATAAACCTGCCGCCGTCCCGGCGGTCCTTGAGGTCAAGCCGGCTGCAGAAAAACACATCGTTGAGCAGGGTGCCGGGTTTTAAGTCTTTGACGAACTGCCTTTTCATCGCCGCGGGTTACAGGGTGATGCCCAGCGAGATGCGATGGCTGGTGCCGAGGATGACCATGGGTGTGAAGGAGTAGTCAAGGTAGAAACGGTCGTAGCGGACACCGATGCCGGTGGCGAATCCTGCCAGGGCGTCACTGCCCTCACCGCCCATCAGGTCGGTGCCCAGGGAGTTGTAGCCGAGGCGCAGGGCAAGGAACTGGTTGACCCAGCCTTCAATGCCCAGGCGGAAGTTGAAGCGGTTGTCAATGGGCTGGTTCAGGGTGAGGTTGAGGTTGATTTCCGGGATTGGTTCCCAGGAGGCGCCGAGGTTGAACTCCAGGGGCAGGGGGTCACGGGCGGTGCCGTAGGGTTTTAACTGGACACCGAGGTTGTTTACCGCAAATGCCAGGTTGAGACCGGTGACCGGTGGTTGATAGAGGATGCCAAGATTTCCTGCCAGCCCGAGGGAGAAGAAGGTGTCCATTGTGCCGTAGAGTCCGGATATGCCCAGTCCGAGCGCAAAGCCGGGGAGGAGGTTAATGTTGCCGGCGAGGTTGATGCTGGCAAAGGAGACGCCGAATGTGCCCAGTTCCTCACCGATTTCGTTGGTGCGTTTCATTGTGCCGGAGTTAAAGTAGTAGACGCCCGCACCGATGGTCTTCTGCGCATCCAACGGCTGGGTGTAGGCAACCGAGCCGAGATGGGTGCCGGCGATATGATTGATGTAGGTGAACTGGGCGGAGTTGACCGGGTTGATGCCCGCGGGGTTGTAGTAAAATGCCAGGGCGCCGACCGGACGGGCAAGCGCCGAGCCGGCAAGCGCCGCCTCGCGGGCGGTCGGGGTGATGCGCAGGAATTCAAACCCGGTGGTGCCGGCGTTACCCGCGATGGTGATGGTGGTCAAAAGCCAGATGGCGAGATGCATCAAATTATTTAAAGGAATAATCCCTTTATTGTCAAGTTAAACCTGAATGGACATTTGCGGGTGGTTGCGGTGGTCGCGCTAACCGGCACCGCATCATCGGGGCAGGAAAGGAGCGCAGGCGCGCAGGAATAAACACCCGCTTCCTTCAGGACAATCCGCTCCTATGGTAATTAACAGGCTGGTCGCTTAGTTTACATAAAAGGCAACAGGTTTTATGGGTGTTGATTTTCTGTAATTGCCTGATGTTTCGTTTGTTAGGTGAAATTCCAGTTTGGTCAGGGGGGCTAGCCCCCAGCAGTTCCCATGACAGAGCGGGGTTCAGCAAAGGGGTGAGTGTCAGCGGTGGTGTTCCCGGTTTCTTCTTTAGCGGTGGAGCAGTTTGCTGGTTATGCCGGGTCGCGGGTTGTTCGGTTTTTGGTTGTGCTGGTGGCAGGGGGTGGCGCGGGAGAGGCTGCTGGGGTAACTATTGGTGCTGGTGGGCTGGGTGCGATGTCCTATCGGAGTAGCCTATTTTCTTGACATTGTTAAATAAGATTGTTAAATTTATCTGTTTTATAGAAGTAATCTTTACCCTAAGGAGGAATGTATGGCGTTAATTGACGAAGTAAAGGCGATTATTGCCGAGAAGTTGCCCGATGCAGCCGGTAAGTTGACTCCGGATGCCCGGTTTCAGGAAGACCTGGGTGCAGATTCGCTGGACATTGTGGAGCTGGTGCTGGCGTTTGAGGATAAGTTCGGCATCAAGATTCCGGATGAGGATTCGCAGCAGTTGACGACCGTGGGTAAGGCGGTTGAGTATCTGGAGCGCAAACTCGCCGAGAAGAAGGCAGCGAGCGGCGAGTAGCCGGGAATAACCTTTTGTGCTCTTCAGCGGTTAACGATTTTTCTATGCTGGATAAAAAACGGCGAGTTGTGGTTACCGGGCTGGGTGCGGTGACGCCCCTGGGTCATGATGTGCCGAGCTACTGGGAAGGTCTGCTTGTCGGGAAGAGCGGGGTGGCGCGGATAAGCGCTTTTGACCCGGCGGACCTGGCGGTGCAGATTGCGGCAGAGGTGAGGGGTTTTAATCCAGTGGACCGGCTCGAGGCGAAGGTGGCAAAGCGGGCGGACCGGTTCACCCAGTTTGCGCTCTGGGCGGCGCTGGAGGCGATAAAGGACGCCGGGCTCGAACTGGAGAAGGAGGACAAAGACCGGGTGGGGGTTATTGTCGGTTCGGGTATGGGTGGTATTGCGACCTGGGAACAGCAGCATGAGATATTTCTTACCCGGGGTCCGCGACCGGTTTCACCGCTTTTGATTCCGATGATGATTCCGGATATGGCGTCCGGGCAGATTGCCATCTTTTACGGGTTGCGGGGTCCGAACTACTGCTCGGTTTCTGCCTGCGCCTCGGGTGCCCATGCAACCGGGGTGGCGTTCCGGCATATCCAGCAGGGTGATGCGGATATAATGATTACCGGCGGGGTGGAGGCGCCGATTACCAAGTTTACCGTGGCGGCGTTTGCCAATATGGGTGCGCTGTCCAAGCGGAATGATGCGCCCGAAAAGGCGTCCCGACCCTTTGACCGACAGCGGGATGGGTTTGTGATTGCCGAGGGCGCCGGGGTGTATATTCTCGAAGAGCTGGGGCACGCGCTGCGCCGCGGGGCAAAGATTTATTGCGAGATGGCGGGCTATGGTGCAACCGCGGATGGTTATCACATTACCGCACCGGACCCGGAGGCAAAGGGCGCGGCACTGGCAATGCAGCGGGCGCTGGCGGATGCGGGTTTGCGTCCGGAGGATGTGGATTACATCAATGCGCACGGGACATCAACGCCGTTAAACGATGCAGCTGAGGTGAAGGCGATTAAAGAGGTGTTTGGCGAGCACGCGCGGCGGCTGGCAATCAATTCGACCAAGTCGATGATCGGACACGGGCTGGGTGCGGCCGGTGCGATGGAATTTGTCGCGATGGTTTTGTCGGTTAAGAACGGAATTGTGCATCAGACCCTGAACTTTGAAGAAGCGGATGAGGGTGTTGACCTGGATTTTGTGCCCGGAGAGAACCGGAAGATGACAATCCGGGCAGCGCTGTCCAATTCCTTTGGGTTTGGCGGGCACAACTGTGCCCTGTGTGTAAAGAAATTTGAGGAGTAGATTATGAATATCGTTTGTCTTATTAAACAGGTTCCATCAACCGAGACCAAGGTCCGGATTAATCCCCAGACCGGTTTTGTTGACACCGGCGAGGTGGAGTGGGTGATCAACCCCTATGATGAGTATGCAATTGAGACCGCACTGCGCATCAAGGAGAAACTGGGCACCGGTAAGGTGACCGTGGTGAGTATGGGACCGGAGCGGGTGAAGATGGCTTTGCGCACCGCGCTGGCGATGGGCTGCGATGAGGCGGTGCAGGTGTGGGATGAAGCATTTGAAGGTGTTGATGGGCTGGGCGTCGGTCGGGTTCTGGCTAGTGCGGTGAAGCGGCTCGGGTTTAACCTGGTTTTGTGCGGTAAGCAGGCGATTGACGATGATATGGCATGGGTGCCGCAGGTGGTGGCGCATTTTTTAGGTATCGGGCATACCGCGGTGGTGCCGGAGGTGGAGGTGAGCGCACCCGATGCATCGGAGATTGTTGTGCACCGGGAGATTGAGGGTGCAACCGAGGTGGTACGGGTGAAACTGCCCTGCCTTTTGACAATTCAGAAGGGAAAGTATCAGCCCCGGTATCCGACGCTGAAGTTGATGATGGCGGCGAAGAAGAAGGAGATTCCGGTCTGGGGCGCCCAAACGCTCGGGCTCGATGCCGGACAATTGAGCCGGCAGGTGATGGTGCTCGGTCATCGTTTGCCACCGGAAAGGAAGCCCGGCAAGGTGCTGGAGGGCGAACTGGGTCAGGTGGTGCCGGAACTGGTGCGGCTGCTGCGCGAGGAGGCAAAGGTTATTTAATGATTGACCGGCAACTGGGCTTACCGCGACTGATTGTCGGGATTGGCGGGAACATGGGTTCGGGTAAGTCCACGGTCGCGGCAGAGTTGCGGCGCTATGGCGCACGGGTGATTGATGCCGACCAGCTGGCGCGGGGATTGTTGCGTCAGGGTACCGAAGAGTACCGGCAGCTGGTTGCGGCGTTTGGCAAGGGGATTCTGAATAAAAAGGGGGAGATTGACCGAGAGCGTCTTGCCCACGAGGCGTTCAGCTCGAAAAGTAAACTCAAGCGGTTGAATGAGATTATGCATCCGCCAATTATCAAGCGGATTAAAGAGGAGCTTAACCGGATTAAAACCGGGCTGGTGGTGGTGGACGCGGCACTGCTTTTCAGTTGTGGTTTATACAAAGAGATGGATGTGGCGATTTTGGTTACCGCACCGGATGGGTTGCGGGTGAAGCGGATGGTGAAGGCGGGTTTTAATAAGGAGGATGTGGAAAGGCGGCTGGCGGTGCAGGGGTCGGACCGGAAATACTGGGACAAGGCGGATTTTGTTTTAGAAAACCAGGGGTCAGTGGCAGAGTTAAAACGCAAGACCCGGGCGCTGTGGAACTTTTTTTATAGCACCCGTGTCGAGGCGCTAAAGGCGAAGAAGACGGCACCACCGGGCCGGCACTGATAACGCATCGTGAAACTTGACCAGGTCGCATTGCGCGAGGTGGATTACGCACCGGGCGTGGTCCGGGCGGTAACACCCTACATACTGGAATATCAGGAGGTGCGGGGACTGGCTGAGGATTTCTTTGCGGTTTATCAACAGTTGATTAACCCCGGCGCGGTGCAACTCGGACCGATGGAACGGGAGGCGAACGCCGAGAGTTATCGGTTACTGGGTAAACAGGGTGCGGTGGGCAGGTTCCACATCGTTTACGACCTGGAGGAGACCCGGCTGGGCGTGGAGTTGCCGGAGATAGAGGCGCAGAAGGTTTACCGGCTTTTGCGCGAACAGCGGATTGTGGTGCCGGACCTGGGGTTGATCCGGGAGGTGATGTCCGGCAATCTGGCGGAGACGGTGGCGGCGATTTTCTGGCAGATTGGGGCGATCAAGGTGAGTCTGGGTGATATCCGGCCACTGTTCAAGGTGGATGAGAACCGTAACTATAGCCCGATTTACATTGATGTCAAAGGGCTGTCCAATTACCCGACGGTGCAGGACTTTGTCCTGAGCGCCAGCGCCCTGCTGGTAAAGAACCTGGGTTTTGATGTCATCTGCGGCATTGAGGCGGGCAGTATTGCGCTCGCGGCACTCCTGGCGCAGAAGTTGAATAAGCCGATGTTTTTTGCCCGGCGGGGGTTGCGGTATCCGGAGGCGAGCCCGTTTGAGGGGATAAAACGGCACGAACTTTTCCGCAAGCGGGTGCTCTTGGTTGATGACACCCTGGTGCATGGCTGGACCAAGACCCAGGTGGTGAAGAAGTTGCGCGACTGGGGTGCAAGGGTGGACGCCTGTTTTGTTATCTTTGACCGCCAGCAGGGCGGTGAGGAGGAGCTGGCAGGCGCCGGTGTGCGGCTGTATTCGCTTACCAACCGCGATGCGGCGCTGTCCGAGAAGATTCCCCGGGAGATAAGTTTTCTTACACCTGACGAGTTTGAGGAGGTAAAGGACTATTTCCGCGACCCGGCAGCCTGGCATGAGCGCCGGGGATTGAAGTTTTACCCCCCAAGCAGAACTTGACAGCGGGATTTTATTCCCGCAATATATAACAGCGCTGGTGAAAAGCCAGCGGAGCGAGGTTTTTGAGGAAGCTATTGAGGAGGTGGCAATGACCTGGCATTACAATTGCCCGGAATGTGGCAGTGCCATGGCGGTGGAATGGTCCCGGCACAAGGAGGAGGTGGTGTGCCGGAAGTGCCGGCGCCGGCACTATCCGCCCACACCGGATGAGGACCATTATGCCTATATCAGCGGGCAGAAGTGGCCGCCGGAGATGGAGCAGGTGGTCATTTCCCGCCGGGGGACGGTGTGTGTGGTGCCGGGCTGTTTTGCTTCTTATGATACATTGATGTTACGCAAGCCGATATCACTGGGGGGCAGGATATGTGTGGACAATCTTCTGCCGGTCTGCTTCCGTCATAGCCGGGAGAAGGGTGAGCGGGACTATGATGAGTGGGTGCGGGAGTTAAGTGAAAAGAACCTGACCAGCAACACGACCGCGGCGGTTGATCTGTCTTCCCTCGTAAAATTACCACCGCCGGTAGAGCCGGAGTCGCAACCTGAGGTGGTTAGTTATGTCCAGGCGATCGCCCGGGGCTGCCACCTGGATATAAAGGCGTTGCACCCTGACAAGCCGGTGGTGGTGGCGCCGTTTTTGCGGGGTCCGGTGCGCCGGGTGGTGTTTGACTTTGAGTGGGAGGTGCTGGGGGGCGGTGAATTTGAGGTGGTGCTGGTTGCCTGGCCCCGGGGTGAGGAGCCAAAACTGGAGTGCTACGGCAGTGAGAGCTGGGACGGGCTGGCGGCAAAAAAGGAGATTCAGGCGTCCAGGGATGCCCGGGGAAACGAGTGTGTGGTGCTGGACCTGCCGCCGAGTCCGGCCGGCAGGTGGAAGGTAGCGGTGCTGCTGCGGGGTGGCGACAATTTTCATATCAAGGAGTTTGTCCTGGCCGGGACCGATTAAAGGATAAAATCTTGCGGTTTGCTATTCAGCGGGCGAATTGAATAAAGCGAGGATGGCGGGAATGAGGTTGGCTGCCGGGACCGTGGTCTGCTCGCCGGTAATCAGGTTTTTCAGTCCGTAGGTGTTTTCCCGCACTTCATCTTCACCAACAATCAGGCAGAGACGGGCGCCGGCAAGGTCGGCGAGGTGAAACTGGCGCTTGAGCCGGACCGGTTCATAGGTCATCAGCGCCGGGATGTTTTGCTGGCGCAGGGTAGCGAGCAGTTCCCGGGCGTTAGCCATTTCACCAGGACCGGTCCAGACGATAAAGACAAGGTTGCGCCGTTCCGGCGGAAAGACGGGTGAAGAGGCGGGGATGGTAAGCAGCGTCCTTTCCAGACCGATGGCGAGGCCGACCGCGGGTGCTGGTGGCCCCCCAAACTCCTCAAACAGGTAGTCGTATCTGCCACCGCCACCTAAACTGGACTGGGCACCCAGGGCGCTGGATACATATTCAAAGGTGGTGCGATTGTAATAGTCCAGACCGCGCACCAGGTGAGGGTCCAGTTCCCAGTTAAACGGGCTGTTTTTCAGGCTGGAAATAACTTCCTGGAAGTGGGCGTGGCATTCCGGGCAGAGGTGGCTGCTGGGCAAGGGCGCGCTGGTTAACACCTGCTGACAGGGTTCGTTTTTACAGTCAAAGGTACGCAGGGGGTTGATTTCCATCCTGGTCTGGCAGTCCGGGCACATCTTTCCCCGGTTTTCCCGGAGGAAATTGAGGAGTTTTTCCCGATACGCGGGCCGGCAGGTGCGGCAGCCGATGGAGTTGACCTTGATGGTAAAGTCGGTTATGCCCAGCCGGGTGAAGAAGGTGGCGCCGAAGGCGATGGTTTCGGCATCAACGAGCGGGCTGGCTTCGCCGAGCGCCTCAACACCCAGTTGATAGAACTCCCGATAGCGACCCTTCTGCGGCCGGCTGTAGCGAAAGCAGGGGCTGATATAAAAGAGCCGGCAGGGCAGATGGAGGTTGTTTTCAAGCACCGCCCGCACCGCCCCGGGCGTGCCTTCGGGTTTTAAGGTGAGGCTTCTGCCCCCGCGGTCGGTGAAGGTGTACATCTCCTTCTGGACAATGTCCGAGGCGGTGCCGGACGATTTGATAAAGAGTTCGGTGTGTTCAAAGGTCGGGGTGACCACTTCCTGATAGCCGTAAACGGTTGCCAGTTCCCGGAAGATGGTTTCAATCCGGCTCTTTTTTGTGCTCTCCGGCGGCAGGAAGTCCTGTGTTCCCTTGGGGCGACTGGTGCGGGGCACGGCTAACGCAAGTGGGTTGCGATTTCGTAAAGGACGAGGCCTAAAAACAGCCCGATGATATTGGAGAGGAGGTCAACCTCGCTGTATTCCCTTCTGGTCGGCAGGAGGCGCTGGATGTATTCGGTGCCGAAGGCGATGGGCGCGGTGATTAAGATTCCAGACCAGGGAAAGGCGGCCTGACCTAGGACACCCATTACCGCAAACATTGCGGTGTGGATGGTTTTATCCAGGCCGCGCTGAAGGAGCTTGCCGGGTCGACCTAGGGGCACTGACAGGGCGATGATGGTGATGATTATCCAGAGGAAGAAGAACACCCGGCTGGCGGTTTTTTTAGCGGCCATTCTCTTCCCCCCGGATTATTTCCTTGATGTGCATCAGCCGGACCAGTTCCTGGCGCTCGTTTTCTGCCAGCCGGAAGGTGATCTGCCGGATGGTTTCTTCCAGCGAGGGGATGAGGACAAACTCCAGGGCATTGACCCGACGCCGGGTGCGTTCCAGTTCACCGGCGATGATTTCCAGCGTCTTTTCCTTTTCCGCCAGTATGAAAAGGGCATCAAGGAGTTTATCCAGGGCGATAAGCGCGGTGTCCAGTTCTGCCGAGGTGGTGGCGAAGCCATAGCAGCGGAGGCGGCCGGTGGTGGTTTTTGAGAATACCGGCACGGCGATGTTCATTATTCTGCGGGTGTTCACCTCAACTTTTATCTGGCGGGTGGGGACCATTACCGCCTCTTCTAAAAACCTGGGGTCAAATGCCCCGCGGGCGATGGCGAACTTGCCCAGCACCCGGCGCATCTCTTTCTGCACCTGACCCCGATGGCGCCGGATGTCCTCCACCAGTTCCAGGAGGATACGCATCAGTTCCTGCTGTTTGTCTTTTAGCAGTTTATGGCCGCGGCGGGCGATGGTCAGGCGCCGGCGCAGGCGCATCAGTTCCATCCGGGTGGCGTTGACCGAAAGTTGCATTAACGGATTTTAACGGAAGAAGGTGGAGAAGTCAAAGAAATGAAAACTGAAGTGCGCGCTCAGCGGCTAGTGCCCGGCCGGTTCAGTTTTAAGATGGCGATGTCCTGGGTGCGGTTTTTGACATTAGCCATAAGGAACACCGCATCTGCGACCGCGCTGGTGACGCCGTCAGCATCGGCATTAAGTTCTGGTTGCCTTTCCCAGATTGTGGTGGCACCGGGCAGGTATTCAAACACCAAGGGGGCACGGTGGCGCTGACCGAGCACGGTGCCGGTAATAAAGATTTCCCCCTTTGCCGTGCTTGTCACACCGGCGGCGACCGCCTGGGTGTTTTCACCATAGGCGACCTTGCGCACCACCCCACCGTCGGGCGTGTATTCGAGGATGACCAGGCGCACCGAATCGGGCAGGCGCGCGGTGACGGTTGCGATGATGTTACCCAGCGGGTCAAGCGCCAGACCGCCGGGTGTGTCGTCACCACCGGAGTCATAGAGGCGGGTCCAGATGGTATCCCCGCGCGGGGACAGTTGCAAGATAATGACATCGGATTTTCCCGGGCAGGCGCTGCGGGCAAGCACGGTAAGATTGCCCTTTGGACCGATGGCGATTGCCGTTGCCTCAGCGGGAAGGTGGAGGCGGTAGTTTTTGCTCCAGATGGTTTTGCCTTCGGTGTTGAGCAGGGCAACAAACGGCTCAAGGTTGTCACCGCTGCGGAGACTGCCACAGACCGCAACGGTGGTATCAGCCGCAGCAACACCATTTACCCAGCACTCACTGCCGAGCGCCAGTCCCTTTTTCCAGACAATTCTGCCCGCGGGGTTGATTTTGACAATCAGGGCAACGGTGGTGTCATAGGGTCGGGCATAGCCACCGACAAAAAGGTTGCTTTCCGGGTCAAAACAGGCGCTGCGGGCAACGCAGGTCCTGCCCTCAGCAACATTCTGACGTCGTAGCATTTGCCCGGCGCGGTCCAGGTACTGGACCAGGATGACCGCATTGACGCCGCCGGTCTTGCCCTGGTTGGCGACCGCAATCAGGGTATCACCGCTGGCGAGCAGGGCGACGCCATTTTCATCGGTGCCGGTGTCAATCACCGTTTTCCAGTCAATCAGTGGGTGGCCACAGGAAAGGATAAGAAAGAGGATAAAGAGAGGGCGGATAAACAAAACAGGGCGACCGATTCGCCTTTCTCCTGGCTTTAATCGGTTTAACCACATAGATATCTTTGCCATCGTTCTTAATGACTTTACCACCTCATTCGGCGATGTCAAGATAGTGACGCCGGGGCGCAGAGAAATAGCCGGCACGCATCCGGGAATGAAAATTAACAGGGTAGTTGCTTTGTTGCCATAAAAGGCAACAAGTTTCTCAGGGTGTTATTTTGTATAATTGTCTGATGTTGCGGTTGTTAGGTTAAATTCCGGTTTGGTCAGGGGCTAGCTCCCCAGCAGTTGGGGTCTCTGTTCGGTGATAAGTGAGCGGGTTTGATGGTGTGGCGATGGCGGTGGCTTTTTCGTTGTCTGCCGGGTTAATTGCGGGGTGGCGGGCGCGGTGATTGGTTTATGGGCTTATGCGGGTGTTGTGTCTGCGGGCAGTGCGGCGGATTGGCGGGATGGTAAATGTTTAAATAGGGTTGACCGTGATAATGGGGATGTTTATAATAGGGTGATGCAGGCGCCGATATTCAGCATTTCCGGTTTGCGCGGTGTTGTCGGTGAAAGTCTCTTTCCGGACACGGTGCGCGATTATGCCCGCAGTTTTGGCAGGCTGGTTGGTCCGGGTGTTGTGGCGGTGGGTCGGGATAGCAGACCGAGCGGTGCGGTGCTGGTTGAGGCGGCGATTGCTGGTCTGCAGGGGGCGGGTTGTGAGGTGGTTGACCTGGGGGTGTGTCCGACCCCGACGGCGGTTCATTTTGTGCGCGAGGGGGGCGGAAGTATCAGGGGTGGTCTGGTGATTACCGCCAGTCATAACCCCTGGGAGTGGAACGGGATGAAGTTTGTCCACAGCCAGGGCAGGTTTCTTTTGCCCGAGGAGGTAACGGTGCTGGGTGCGCTGCTGCGCCCGGAGGAGAAGGGAGGAGCCGGTGCGTCTGCGGCTGGGCTGCGGCCGGGCGGTGTCAGGCGGATGGATGCGGTTGGCGGGCATATCGCCGGTATTACCGGGAGTGAAATTTTTGCCGGTGTCCGGATGTCGGGGAAAAAGTTTGCGGTTGATGCGGTTAACGGTGCGGCGGCGGTGGCGGGTTGCGAGTTGTTAAGGGCTTTTGGGTGTGAGGTGGTGCCGGTTTTCTGCACGATGGCTGAGGCAGAGCGCGGGTTTCCCCGGGGCCCGGAGCCGGTGCCCGAGCATCTCGCCCGGCTGTGTGCGGTGGTGAAGGAGCAAGGGCTGGACGGTGGCTTTGCCTTTGACCCGGATGGCGACCGGCTCAGTTGCGTTGATGAGAACGGCGTGTCGTTGGGTGAGGAGGCGACCCTGGCGCTGGCGGCGCAGTTTGTGCTGGCACGGCGGCAGGGCGCGGTGGTGGTGAACCTTTCCACCAGCCGGCTGATTGAGGACATCTGTGCCCGGTTTGGTTGTCCGGTGGTGCGGACCAGGGTGGGTGAGGTGTGGGTGGTGCGAGAGATAATCAATCGGGGTGCGGTTTTCGGTGGTGAGGGTAATGGGGGTGTGATTGTGCCGGAGGTGAATTTGACCCGGGATGGGCTGGTTGCCATCGCCGGTGTCCTCGGGCTGATGTGTACCACCGGCAGGAGCCTTGCCCGTTTGCGGGAGGAGTTGCCCGGGTATTTTATTGTCAAGCGGGCGCTGCCGGGGCGCGGGGCTTTGGCGATTGATGCGGTGCGGGAGCGGCTGCCGGCAGATTTGCTGGCGGGGGCGACGGTTGACACAACCGAAGGGCTGCGGCTGGCGGGTGCGGACTGGTGGCTGCACATCCGACCGAGCAATACCGAGCCGATTGTCCGGGTGGTTGCCGAGGCAGCGACCCGGGAAAGGGCAGTGGCGCTGGTGGAACTGGCGTCAACGGCGCTGGCACCCGAAGGAGTAGCAAAAGCGGAAAGGAAGGGATAGCCAATGTGCGGGATAGTCGGTTATATCGGGCCACGCAATGTGACCAATGTGATTATGGTCGGGCTGGAGCGGCTGGAGTATCGGGGTTATGACTCGTGCGGGATCGCGGTGGTGGATGGCGGGATTAAGGTGCGCAAGACCGCGGGCCGGCTCCAGCAGTTGAAGGAGGTGCTGGATGCTGACCCAGTAGAGGGGAAACTGGGTATCGGCCATACCCGCTGGGCGACCCACGGTCAGGTGAACAATGAGAATGCGCATCCGTTTGTTGACTGCCAGAACCGCATCGCACTGGTGCATAACGGGATTATTGAGAACTACCGGGAGTTGCGCAGCCGGCTGGAACAGGCGGGGCACCGGTTTGTCTCCTCAACCGATACCGAGGTGATTGTCCATCTGATTGAAAGTTATTATAAAAAGAATCTGCTCGTTGCCCTGCGCCGGGCGGTGAAGGAGTTGCGGGGCTCCTATGCGATTGCGCTGGTGAGCGCGGATGAGCCGGACCGGCTCTATGCGGTGAAGCAGGGCAGTCCGCTTTTGATTGGCCGGGGGCAGGAGGAGATGGTGCTGGCTTCGGATGCGCCGGCGCTGGTCGGCATCGCCCGCAAGATGGTGGTGTTGCAGGATGGCGACATTGCGGTGCTGACCCGGGATGAGGTGCGGGTGTATGATGCGCAGGGCACACCGGTCAACCGCCAGTTCCTGCCGATTGAGTTAAAGACCAAGGAGATTTCCAAGGGGCGTTATCCCCATTTTATGCGCAAGGAGATTTTTGAGCAGCCCGAGGTGCTGGCGGAAAACATCAGCCGGCGCTTCCGGGATGACGGGATAACACTGGACCCGGAGTTTCTCTTTTATCCGGACGACATTGAGCGCATCAGCCGGATTGTCATTCAGGCGTGCGGCACATCATATCACGCCGGGCTGGTCGGCAGGTACTACTTTGAGAAGTTCTGCCGGATTCCGGTGTCGGTGGAAATCAGTTCGGAGTTGCGCACCTCGGAGTTTATTTATGATGAGAATGAAACATTGATGATTGCGGTGAGCCAGTCGGGTGAGACTGCGGACACCCTGGCGGCGCTGCGGGAGGCGCACCGCCGCGGGATAAAGACGCTGGCGGTGTTGAATGTGCCCCGCTCCTCAATCGCCCGGGAGGCGGACGCCACCGTCTACATCCATGCCGGACCGGAGATTGGCGTTGCCTCAACCAAGGCGTATACGGCGCAGATATTTACCCTGTTGGCGCTGGCGCTCTATTTTGCCCGCATCCGCGGGACAATCACCACCGAGATGCTGCGCCAGGTGCGGTCGGAGGTGACCAGCCTTGCCGAGGAGTTGAAGGCGGTGCTGGCGCTGGACCGCCGGATAAGGGAAGTGGCGAGCCGGCTTGCCTTTGCCCATGACTTTATCTTTCTCGGACGGGGGATAAACTATCCCAGCGCCCTGGAGGGTGCCTTAAAACTGAAGGAGATATCCTATGTCCATGCGACCGGTTATCCTGCCGGTGAGATGAAGCACGGGCCGATTTCCCTGATCAACGATAATGTGCCAGTGATTGGCATTGCGCCCCGGGACTCGGTTTATGAGAAGATGGTGTCCAATCTCGCCGAGGCAAAGGCACGCCGGGGCAGGATAATTGCGATTGGCACCGAGGGTGATGAAGGGTTAAAGGAACTGGCTGAGGCGGTGTTCTATATCCCGCGGGTGCCGGAGTTCCTTTCGCCCATCCTGGTGGCGGTGCCTTTACAACTGCTCGCCTATCACATTGCGGTGCTGCGCGGCTGTGATGTTGACAAGCCCCGCAACCTGGCAAAGTCGGTTACCGTAGAATAGAACAAAACGAGTTTAGAATTGCGGGAGCAGGGTGTCGGGGCGGGTGGGAAAAAACCGGACAAGTTTGGTTTCGGTATTGTTTTCCAGGTCGTGGATGGCGACCAGCCGATGGGGGGGCGCAAGTTCGTAGAGCAGGCGGATGCGGCGCCGGGGTGCCTCTGCCTGGACCTCACGGCAGAGGATGTCGCCGAGCGGGGTTGAGACCAGTTTTGTCCCGAGCACCTTGACCTCCACCCGGAGGGTGCGGAACTCCAGCGGGACAACCACATCAACGATAAATGAAAGTCCTGGTTCAAGCGGAATTGTCCGGAAGAGTTGCTGGAGCATCTCAATGCCGTAACCGTATTTGCCCAGGTGAAAGATTTTTTCCTCCCTGCTGTCCACCGTTTTCTTTTCCAGTTCCACTTCGCCATCCGCAAAATCGGCGCTGACCTCGGTGATGGAGATTTCGGTGGCAACGGTGCGGCTGGACCAGACCGGTTTCAGGGTATAGCGGGTCAGGGCGAAGGTGGTGGAGTCAAAGAAATAATAGGGGGTAGATTCGGAGCGGACGACATTGGTGAACACCACAATCGGGGTGGCGCCCTCTTCATCAAAGTTCAGGGTGATGGTGCGGGTGAAGAGCAGGGAGTCGTTGCGGACAATTTCATAAATGGCGGTTTCGCCGTCCTGCCAGTTCGGCGGGGTAAGTTCGGGCAGGGAGCCGGTGTTGGTGGCGCAGGCGATGAGGATAAAGGGCAGGAGGCGGGCAATGAGCGTGGTGATAAATCTCTTCATCTTATTTTACAACTCCCGTTTGCGCGCCAGTTCTTCGAGATACAAAAGGAGGTTTTCCATATCCTGGGGCAGGGGTGAGGTGAACTCAATATAGGTTTGCTTGCGCGGGTGGATAAAGCCCAGCCGGGCGGCGTGGAGCGCCTGGCGTTTGATGATTTTCAGGATGTGCTGGAATACCGGCTGATGCTGGCGGCAGGTTAGGACGCTGGCATTTCTGCCGCCGTATTCCGGGTCACCGACGACCGGGTGACCGATGTGCTGGAGGTGGACGCGGATCTGGTGGGTGCGGCCGGTTTTCAGGCGCAGGCGAAGGTAGGTGCAGATTGAGTAGCGGCGCAGGACCTCAAAGTTGGTGATGGCGGTGCGGGCGGCAAACGGGGTCACCGCCATGCGCAGCCGGTCAATGGTGTGCCGGCCGATGGGCGCATCAATTGTGCCTTCGGAAAGTTCAAAATCACCCCAGGCAAAGGCAAGGTATTCCCGGACCACGGTGCGGTGTTCAATCTGGGCGCCGAGGTGGCGCAGCGCCTCATCGGTCTTGGCAAACATCAACAGTCCGGTGGTGTCTTTATCCAGACGGTGGACAACGCCGGGCCGGAGCACCGAATCCGGACGCAGGGGCAGGGAGCGGCAGTGGTATAAAAGGCCGTTGACCAGGGTGTGGGTGCGGTTGCCGCGGGCGGGATGGACCACCACGCCGGCGGGCTTGTCCAGGACGATGACATCGCTGTCTTCATAGACGATGTTTAACTCCATCGGCACCGGCTCAATCGTAACCTCGGGCTCATACTCAAACTCGGCGGTGATTTCATCACCGGGCTTAACCCGATAACTGGGCTTTACCCGCGCACCATTGACCAGCACCTTGCCCTTTTCAATCAGTTCGGCGGCACGGGTGCGGGACACACCGAGTCCAGAAAGCACCAGATACACATCCAGCCTTTTGCCCCAGAGCCTCTGCGAGGCGATGCGGTGAAAGGTCTTTACCGGTTGCCGGGTGTCAGTGGTTTCGGTGCTCATTTTCGGGCTCCGTTCAGTCTTTTTTCATAATCCGGGATAAAGTTAATAATCCCCCGGGCGATTGCCCGGGCGACCTTTTCCCGATGTTCGATTTGTCGCAGGAGTTTTTCCTCCTGCTTATTGGTGATGAAACCGCACTCCACCAGCACCGCCGGCATAAAGATGTTGCGCAGGACATAGAAGTTTGCCTGCCGGACGCCCCGGTCTTCGGCGCAGATGGCATCAAGCGCGGCGGCCTGAATCCGGGCGGCGAGTTCGCTGGACTCAATGAGAAACTCGTTCTGGGCTAAATCGACAAGGATCAGACCCACCGGGTCATTCCCCTTGATAAATGGGTTCTGTAATTCCCTTTCAAAAACCTCGTTTTCCCTTGCGGCTACCGCCCTTTCCCAGTCGGTCTTCGCTTCGGAAAGAAAATAGGTTTCCACACCCCGGGCGCGGCGGTTGGGTGCGGCGTTGGCGTGGATACTGACAAACAGTTCGGCGTTTGCCTTTGCCGCCCTCTCTGCCCGCTCTGCCAGTGTTACATAGTCATCGCCATCGCGGGTCAATACCACCTCAATACCCGCCTCGTTTAAGTGCTTTTTTACCCGCCGGGCGATGTCCAGCACAATGTCCTTTTCCTGGGTGCCCAGGGCACCGACCGCGCCCGGGTCTTTGCCACCGTGTCCGGGGTCAAGAATCACCCGGCGGACCTGGCGCGGCGGCTTTGCCCGGATGCGCAGTTCAATTCCGTTTGCCCGGCTGACAATTGTCTCGCTGACCGGCTGGCGAAAGGTTAATAAAAGGTGGACACCGATGGTGGAGGTGTCCAGTTCAATCCGGTTGAGGAGCTGACCACCGCCGGTAAGCGCAAAGAGCGAAAGTTGCTGGACAAAGCCGGAGTCGGTGCGCGCGCCCAGGGTCAGGCGCAGTTCCAGGCTGGAGCGCTTTTCCTTGTGATACAGCAGCGGCAGTTCCGGGCGCTGGAGCGGGTCGAGGAACAGGCGCAGAATCAGGGTGTCTTTGTTGTTGTCCGCCTCAACCCCGCTCAAAGTCGGGACCGCCAGTTGCGGAAAGATTGCCGCGAGCACGACCGCGGGCAGATAAAGCTGGTTTTTCTCCACCAGCGGCGGGATGGGCAGGTTCAGTTTTCTGCCGTTATGGATGACCGCATTGCTATCGCTGATGAAAATAAACTCCTCTAACGACGAGTCGGCGCCGGGTAATAGCATGATAAACCGGTTGCCTGCCCGCCAGCACCTGCCACCGTAGTTCGCCGCAACACCCGCCACCGGCAGAAACTCAACGCCGTCAACCAGCCGGACCGCGCCCGGGCGCCGGGGTGCGCCCCCGGAGAACAGTGCGCTCAAAATAAGGAGCAAGGGCAGGCTGAACCAGGTTATTTTTACCCGTTGCGCCATCCCTGTCTTTCCTCCCTTGCCATTGCCCGGCGCTTCAGTTCCTCGCGGCGGTCAATTGCCTTCTTGCCCCGGCACAGCGCCAGTTCCACCTTGGCGATACCGCGGTCATTGAAGTAAAGTCGCAAAGGAATGAGGGTGAATCCGCGCAGGGTGGTTTTGCCAAACAGCCACTTGATTTCGTCTTTGTGCAGGAGGAGTTTGCGCGGGCGCTTCGGGTCGCGGTTAAAGATGTTGCCCTGATGATAGGGTGCGATGTTCACATCGTATAAATACACCTCGCCATTTTCCACCCGGGCATAACCGCCATCCAGCGACACATTACCGGCACGCAGCGACTTCACCTCGGTGCCGTAAAGCGCGATGCCGGCTTCAACCTTATCATAAACCGTATAGTCGCGCAGCGCCTTGCGATTGGTTGCAACAACCTTCACCACCCGAGATTATAAAAGCGGGTTCACTTCCAGTCAACCAATACCAGCCCGGGATAGTCCGTTACCGGATAAACTCCCGGCTGAAACCGCGGGTTGCGGGGTTATTCAGCATCCGGGCGATGGCGATAATTAAATTAGATACAGGGACCCGATTAGCAATTATGGTAGTAACCGGTGCCGGCTGGGAATTTTGTCCGGGGGTTAATTTAGATGTTAAACCAGATGCGGTGCTGATGGCTGCTCAGCGGGCAAACCCCGGTACAGCCCGGGGGCTAGCCCGGGGCATACCCCGGGTCCGGGGTTTGTTTCTACTGATTAAAAAAATGCTTGACTTGTAAATTTTTGTTGATTATAATTATCTGCCACCAAAAGAAGGGTGACATCCGAATTAAAAAGGAGCAAAGAAGCGTGCGCCCGGTAAGGGCAACGAGTTATAACCGGGCGCAAGAAAGGCAGAAGCAACAAAAAAAGGAGGCTAAGTATGCGTAAAGCGGTAACACTCTCCCTGCTCCTCCTGGTGGTGGTCGCCTTCGCGGCAAATCCGCGTCCACCGCGGATTGACCCGGAGACCGGACTGCCCGAGGAGCTGATACCGGAGAGGCTGATGGAAAAACATGCCCAGCCGCCCAGCGAGGAGTATCTCAACTATCTCGCGCGCGAGGCAGAAGGGCAGATTGCCCAGACCGATGCGCAATGGGACCCGGACTATCAGTTAACTAACAACACGACGACTGACTATGTGTACGCGATGGGCAGACACACAATAGCGGTTGACCCTTCAGGCAGAATCCATGTGGTCTGGATGTCCTATCAGACTCCGGGCACCTACTCACCGCAGGTTTATTACAAGCGCTATTATCCGGGTTCGGGCTGGACCAGTGACACCTGCATCTCCGCTGACATCGCCAGTATCGGTTACTCCTACTATCCGGCGCTGTGCGTTGACTCCTCAGGTAATGTCCATGTCGCGTGGTATGTGTACAAGGTTGCCAGTATGCCCACCGGCTACTACATTGCCTACAAGATGTGCACACCAACATCTTCGGGCAACGGTGGCTGGGAGGCAACCACCACCCGCATTACCGAGGACACCCTGCTCTGGTACAAATACTACCCATCAATTGAGGCGAGCCCGAACGGCAGAATCCATGTGGTGTATTACAACTACTACTCCACATTTGGCTATGCGATTGGCTACAAGGAAAAGATTGGCACCACCTGGCAGCCCAGGGTGTGGGTTGACTCAGGCTCAACCTCCTATTATCGCTGGTGGCCCAAGGTGGCGGCAGACCGCAACAACAACATCCATGTCACCTGGTACGGCTATGCTGGAACCACCTATTACCAGATCGGGTATCGGGGTCGGTTTGGCGGCACCTGGGGTCCGGTGCAGCAGAACATCTCTGGCGGTGTCTATTACCAGTACTATCCGTCAATTGCGGTCAACCCGGTTACCAATCGGGTGCATATCGTCTGGTACGGTTATCCACCGGATTACTCCTATTCCCGTATCATCCACAAACAGCGTCTTGGCACCGGCGTATCTGACACATTCCAGTTGGTCGGTGACACCGTTTCTGAACCCGGTTATACCTACTATCAGTATTATCCAACCATCACCTTTACCAAGGATGGTCGAGGGCATGTGGTCTGGTCGGGCGCTTCCAGTTCCAACCCCTCTTATTACCAGATTCGCTACAATGAGCGCACGCCCGCAGGCACCTGGGGCACACCGATTAACCTGACCAATGTCAACGCCTATTGCTACTATCCTTCAATTAACAACGGTGGCAACAGCCCGGACTCCAACCATGTCCATGTTGTGTGGAACGATGCCCGGGACGGCGACTACGAGGTGTTCTACAAGCACGGCGCGCCACCTGCGCCCTATGATGTCGGTGTGTCAAGGATTGTCGCACCGTCCGGGATGCTCGCGGTTGGTGATACGGTCCAGCCGGCTGCCTGGGTGAAGAACTACGGCACCGCCACAGTGAGCGGGTTTGGTGTCAAGATGGACATCGGCACCGCCTATTCCAGCACCGTGACCGTTTCCACCTCAATCGCACCGGGTGACAGTTACCTGGTGAACACCTTCAGCCTGTGGGTGCCTGCCACCTCTGGCTCCTATGCGGTGAAGTGCTCCACCCAGTTGAGCGGAGACGGCAACCCCAGCAACGACAAAAAGACCGGCGCGGCGATGGTGGTGGACTTTGTTGAGCACTTTGAGCCGACCGATGGCAACTACCGTGGCACCGGTGCCTGGACCTGGCGTCCACCCGCACCACCCCGACCACCCGCGGTCTCTTCGCCCAATGTCTGGACCAATCCGGACTCCGGCTATTACAACAACAACGCGCTTGATTCACTCATCTCCTGCACCTACATTGCCACCCAGGACACCCCGACATTGATGTTCTACCACTGGATGTATGTTGAGTCCTACTGGGATGGTGGTGGTGTTTACTACTCCACAAACGATGGTGCGACCTGGACCCTGATGTATCCGGACACCACCGGTGGCAGACGACCGTATTACGGCACACTCTCCACCGGACATATCGGCTGGTCCGGTTCGTTCCCGTGGGAGATTGCGGTATTCCATGTCCCGGTGACCAACGGCACATCGTTCCGGATTATGTGGCTCTTCACCTCAGACGCCTCGGTTACCTATGTCGGTGGCTGGATGATTGATGATGTCGCCGGATTCGGGTTCCGGAAGCCGGTTGATGTTGCTGCCACCCAGATTCTGGCGCCGACCGGGACAATTCCGTACGGAGTGCCGGTGGTGCCGAGGGCGGTGGTGTGGAACTACGGCTCCGGCACCCAGAGCTTTGATGTCAAGTTTGACATCGGCACGGTCTACACCAGCACCAAGCCGGTAACCGGCCTGGCACCCAACAGTTATGTTGAGGTGGAGTTTGACACCTGGACACCGCTGGCTGCGGGCACATTTGCGACCAAGTGCTCAACGCGTTTAGGAATCGACGAGATTCCGGACAACGACAAGGTGGAAGGCTCGGTGTTTGTGTATCTGGTTGATGTCCAGCCGACCGCGATTGTCCAGCCGGTGGGCACGGTTGACTCCGGGACGGTGATTGCACCGCAGGTCCGGGTGAAGAACAACGGTTCCCAGAGTGCATCCTTCTATGTCCGGTTGCAGATTGGCGACAGTTACAACCAGCAAAGGCTGGTGGTTGGTCTGACACCGGGTGAGGAGCGGCTGGTGACCGGATTCCCGAACTGGACCGCAAGTCAGTGCGGGACATTTGCGGTGCGCTGCACCACGATGCTTACCGGTGATATGATTCCGGAGAACGACCTGCTGGCTGATTCGGTGATGGTTGTTTACACCGATGTGGCGGTGCTGGAGGTGGTGGAACCGACAAGCCACGAGTACCTCAGCGAGCCGATTACTCCGACCGTCCGGGTGCGCAACAACAGCAGCCAGACCAAGAACTTTGACCTGCACTTTGTGATTACCGATGAACTGGGCACCGAGGTTTACAATCAGACCGAGGCGCTGGAACTGGAGCCGGGTGAAGAGGTTGTTCACGCCTTTACGACCACCTGGACACCGACCACTGCTGGCAACTACCTTGCGACTTCATTTGTTGCCGTGACCGGTGATGCGGACCCGACGAACGACACCGCGCAGATTGCCTTTGCTGTGACCGCCCGTTATGCGCCGGGCTGGAAAGAGATGGCGTCCATCCTGGGTGAGGTGAAGGATGGTGGCTGGCTGGCGGTTAATCCGGACAACGGTTTAATCTATGCGGCACGGGGCAACAAGTCCGGTGACTTCTACGCCTATGACCCGAATGCGGACACCGCTGGTGCCTGGACAACCCTGGCGCCGATTCCGGCGGCTGAGGGCAAACTGCCACGCAAGGGTGCAGCGGGCTGCTATGGTGGCGGTTATGTGTATGCGACCACGGGTAACAACACCTTTGCCTTCCAGCGTTACTCGGTAGCGGACAACATCTGGGAGCCTTTGGCGCCGGTGCCGGCAGGGACCAGTGGCAAGGCGCTCAAGGGTGGTACCGATATGGTGTATGTGGTTGAGAATGATACCGGCTATGTTTACCTGTTGAAGGGATACAAGCAGGACTTCTTCCGCTACAACACCGTGTCCGGTGTCTGGGAGCCGCTGCCGGATGCGCCGGCTGGTGTCAAACCGAAGTGGGACAAGGGCTCCTGGCTGGTGTATATTGATGACGACCCCACCTGGATTGCCGCGCACAAGGCGAAGTACTCTGAGATGTGGCGGTTTGACCTGACGACGCATCAGTGGGATGCGACCTCGCTGCCCGGAATGCCGACCTCAAGTTCCAAGACCGGCAAGAACAAGAAGTCCAAGGATGGTGCTGGTGCTGCCTATTATAACGGGTTCATCTATGCGCTCAAAGGTGGCAACACGGTGGAGTTATGGAAGTGCGAAGTTGCCGGTGGCACCTATGCCTGGACCGAACTTGACCCGATGCCTGAGGTTGGCTCATCCGGCAGGAAGAAGCGGGTGAAGGCGGGCGGTGACCTGGCGAGTTACGGTGACGGTGCCTTCTACGCGCTCAAGGGCGGCAAGACGAGAGAGTTCTGGCGCTACTTTGAGCCGGTGGTGATGAGCGCTGCGCCCGAGCGTTCGGGTGTGATGGCGGAGAAGGTGAATGCGGTGCGGTTCGGGTTCAGTGTTGCGCCGAACCCGGTGGTGAAGGGTTACGGTGTCTTGAACTACAGCGTGCCGCAGGCGGGCGAGGCGCGGCTGGTGGTGTTTGATGTGACCGGTCGGGCGGTGAAATCGCTCGGCTTTGTTGCGTCGGGCACCGGCAGTCGCAACCTTGACCTGCGCGACCTGGCTGCTGGTGTGTATCTGGTGAAGTTCACCAGCGGTGACAACACCGCCACTCAGAAGCTCGTCGTGCGGTAGGATAGCGCGAGCGACAACTGAGCGGGCTCCTGCGGGAGCCCGCTCTTTTTTTAGCCGAAGGAGCGCACAAGAACACCCCGCCTGCTGTCGCAGGCACCGCGGCGCATAAGGTAGTTGACAGGCGTTGAAAGGAGTTTAGAATTGTCCATTGGTTTATGACAGGAATTGCCCGTTTTATTGACCACACCCTTTTGCAGCCAGCGGCAACACCCGCGGACATCGCCCGGTTGTGTGCGGAGGCAAAGCGATTTGGGTTTGCTGCGGTTTGCGTTAATTCCGGTTATATTTCGCTGGCGAGTGAGTTGCTCGCAGGTAGCGGGGTGGGGGTTTGTGCGGTGGTCGGGTTTCCACTGGGTGCGAGTTTGAGCGCGGTGAAGGCAAGGGAGGCGGAACTGGCGGCAGCCGCCGGTGCCACCGAACTGGATATGGTGATGAACATCGGTAGGTTTAAGGCGGGGGAGGACAGTTTGGTGATTGATGATATCCGGGCGGTGGTCGCCGCGGCTCAGGGACGGGTGGTAAAGGTGATTATTGAGACCGGGCTGTTGTCCGATGAGGAGAAGGTGCGGGCAACCGAACTGGCGATTGCCGCGGGCGCGGGTTTTGTTAAAACATCAACCGGGTTTCTTGGTGGCGGCGCAACCACCGCGGATGTGGCACTTCTGGCAAGGGTGGCGCAGGGTCGAGTCCGGGTGAAGGCGGCGGGTGGCATCCGCACCTTAAAACTGGCAAGGGAATTGATTGCTGCGGGCGCGGACCGGCTCGGGACCAGCGCCGGCGTGGCGATAGTGATGGAAGAAAATAAAATGGAAGAAAATAAAAATCATAAGGAGGAGTAATGGCTTACGGTAAGATAAAAGAATTCCTTGAGCAGGAGTTAAAAACTGTTAAGGAGCAGGGGCTCTATAAGGAGGAGCGTTATATCCACGGTCCGCAGGGTGCGCAGATTACCGTGGAGTATCCTGCGGGCGCAGCGAAGCGGGAGGTGTTAAACTTCTGCGCCAATAATTATCTCGGGCTTTCCAGCCATCCCGAGGTGATTAAGGCGGCGCACGAGGCGCTGGAAAAATGGGGGTACGGTTTGTCAAGTGTGCGGTTCATCTGCGGGACCCAGGACCTGCACCGCCAGCTGGAGAAGAAGATTGCCGAGTTTTTGGGGATGGAGGATGCGATTCTTTATTCCTCCTGCTTTGATGCCAACGGCGGGTTGTTTGAGGTGATTCTCGGTCCGGATGATGCGATTGTTACCGACCAGTTAAACCACGCCTCAATCATTGATGGCATCCGACTGTGCAAGGTGCCGAAGGAGCGAAGGCTCATCTATCAGCATGCGGATATGGCGGACCTGGAGGCGAAGTTAAGAGAGGCAAGGTCCAAGGGTGCCAGGTTTGTGATGATTGCCACCGATGGCGCCTTTTCGATGGACGGTGATGTGGCAAAGTTGAATGAGATTGTGCCGCTTGCCGAGAAGTACGATGCGCTGGTGATGATTGATGACTCGCATGCCACCGGTTTTATGGGTAAGACCGGCCGGGGGACGCACGAGTATCACAATGTGATGGGAAAGGTGGACATCATTACGACGACATTCGGCAAGGCGATGGGCGGTGCCTCGGGCGGCGTAACCGCGGCGCGCAAGGAGATTGTTGACATCCTGCGGCAGCGCTCCCGTCCATACCTTTTTTCCAACACCCTGTGTCCGGTGGTGGCGGCGGCAACCCTGCGGGTGATTGAAATCCTTTCCGAGACTACCGAGCGTCGGGATAAGCTGGAGTGGAACACGAGGTACTTCCGTAAGGCGATGACCGATGCCGGGTTTGACATCAAGCCCGGTGACCATCCGATTGTGCCGATTATGCTCTACAATGCGAAACTGTCACAGGATTTTGCCCGGGACCTCTATTACGAGGGGATATATGTGATCGGGTTCTTTTATCCGGTGGTGCCGCGCGGGCAGGCACGGATTCGGGTGCAGTTGTCAGCGGCGCATGAGAAGGAGCATCTGGACCGGGCGATTGATGCGTTTGTGAAGGTGGGCAAGAAGTATGACATTCTGGGTAAGAAAAGGGAGGAGATAATCGCTCGCTACGGCGAGTAGCCGCGTTAGCGGGAGATCGCTGTCGGGGCGTTCAGGTGAACGCCCCGACTTTTCTTTCTCTATTGCCGGACAATTTTTACCGTCTTGGCCGCGTGAGCGGTGGCGGCATTAAGGAAGTAAACACCGGGCGGCAGGAACCCGCAGTTGATGGTCCAGTTGCGTTGCGCTACAACTCTGGAGAAAACTGTCCGTCCGGTGCGGTCGTAGATTTTCAGGGTAACCGGCGTGTTGTCCGGCAGGTTGAATTCGCCGAACAGGATACCGCCGGTCGGGTTGGGATAGACGCGCAGGCTAAGGAAGACAGGGGGTAGAGGTGGCGGTTCGTTAACACCGGGCCCGGACTCCGGACTTTTGTAGCACCAGAATTCATTCGTTTTGTTGCCCTTGAGTATAAAGAAGATGCCGTTGTTTAAGGAGACAATTGCACCGCCCGCCTTGACCCGTTTCTTGCGCATCGTTGAGCCGTAGGAGGGGATGGTGTCCAGTTCCTCCCAGCGATTTTCCGCCGGGAAGAAGCGCCAGAACTCACCGGTGTTACCGCCTTTCAAGCAGTACATCGCATTGTTCCACCAGGCACCACCGGCACCGTCTTTTACTTTTTTCTGCCGGCCCGAACGCCCGGCAAGCGGAAAGCGCTGAAACTGCGTGGTGAGCCAGTTGCCGGTGATAACATCAAAGCCAAAAACCTCGCCGTATTTTGCCTTGACCGCATAGATGGTATTTGTGCCATTAAACACAATGAATGAGCCGTCTTTGTAGGCGTCTTTGCCTGAGGGACCGAGTGGCGCCGGCGGCAGTGATTCCCAGTTGGAAGTGGTGGTGTTGTAGCGCCAGAACTCATTTTTGTAGCCCTTGAGGAGATACACATAGCCGGTGTTGTTCTGGATAACATAAGCCATACTCGCACCACCTTTGAGCGCTTTGCGTGTAGGACCGAGCGGGACATCGGTCAGTGTCTCCCAGGAGTCGGTTAAGGTGTTGTAGCGGAGGAAGGTGGTTGACGAGTTGCCTTTGGCCGCATAGATGTAGCTGTTGCCGTCCGCGGTCAGGGCAGCACCTTTGTAAACCGGTTTACCGTTGCTGCCCGGGGGCAGTGGTGTCAGGGTGCGCCAGGAGTCGGTCTCAATGTCATAGGCAAGGAATTCGTCAGATTTGTTGCCGCGCAGGGCGTAGATGGTGTTGCCAATCCGGGCAAGGGCGCCACCGTTTTTTACCGATTTGGCGCCGGTGGGCAGCGGGGTCATTTCCTGCCAGCCAACCACGATTGGTCGGCGTACCGCCACCGTCTTTTCGTAGTAGTCGTTACCCGGTTCGGCATCAGCGGGTAGCGCGGTGGAACAGCGCACGGTGTAGGTGCCCTTTTCCGCATTCCATGGTCGGAAGGACAAATTGATGGTTTCACCCGCAGCAATTGCCGGGACGGTGGCGGAGTCGTAATAGGCACGGGTGGTGCCGCGATAGGCGGCGAAGTAGGTCTTGAAGCCGGATTCGGTAAATGTGCCGTAGTTGACAATTGCTGCTTCCGGGATGATGTTGCCGGGTGGGGCGGTGTCAGCCGGGACAGGAATGGAGTGGACGCCAACATCGTGGATGGCGGAACGGACGACTGTACGACCGGTGACGATATCGTTTTCCGGGTTGAGGTCACGGGGGGCGAGGACACGCAGGATGGTGGTGTAGGCACCGGGTGGTGTGGCAATCCAGGAGGAGAAGCTGATGGTGTCAATCTGGTTCGGAGTGAGGTTGTGGGTGAGGGAGTCGGAATAGACCGGACTGCCCAGGATGTTAATCTCAAAGAACGCCTTTAACTGGACCGAGCGGGATGTGTTGTTGGCAATGACGCCCCGGGGGATGACCATTGTTGTCTCCACAACAACTTCAGGTGGTGCGAGGATGGCAAGGGCGGCGCAGTCGTTGTAAAATGGGGGTTTGACAAATACCAGGCGGGAGATGGTGTCGTTTTCCGGGTTGAGGTCGCCAGCAAGAAGGGTTTGAAACCGGGCGGTGACGATGCCAGCGGTGTCGGCACGCCAGTCCGGAAATGTCAGGACCGCGGAGTCCTGCGGGGCAAGGTTGTTGACAAAGACGCTTTCCTGATAGGTACCGATGGTGAGCCGGGTCCAGAAGGAGCCGGTGCCAGCGGAGGGGTTGAAGACAATACAGCGGGGGGTAAGGACCGTAGCAGAGTCAACGGTGTCCGCGGGCGCAAGGATGCGACGAATGCCCACATCGGTTGCCTGGCGCCGGGCGGTGATAGTTACATTATCAACCATCCAGTGGGTGATACCGGTTTCATCAGTGGGTAAGGAGAAGGCGATACGGACATTGGACTGGTTTTCTGCCCAGGTGAGTTCGTAGGTTAAGAGTTGCGGTTCCAGGGTTTGGCCGACAAGGCTGGCAATTTCAATCGGAAAGGTGCGACCGGAATCGGTTGAGGCAAGAATTTTGGGCTCGGCATAACCACTACCCGGGATGATACCCAGGGAACAGCGCAGGACAATGTTGGAGCAGCCCCGGAGGTCAAGGACCGGGCTGATGAGCATATCAATGTCCGCCTCACCCGGACCGATTGCCGCATAGGGGGTGGTGTTGTCAGGCCAGGGGTTAAAACCCAGGTCCGGGGCACGGTGCCAGTCATTGGTGCTGGTGTCACCGGTAAAGAGAATTTCCCAGCCCGGCGGTGGGTTGACGGTTGACCAGTTGCGGTTAAAGTCTTCGCTGAGGATAATGGTCTGGGACAGTGCCGGGTGCAAGAGGGCGGTCAGTTTAATAAGAAAAGCCAGATAACAAAATCTTTTCATAAAGAGCCTCCTTTTTGTTTATTGCCCAGGCGCTAAAATAAAAGCCCGGGCGGTAGTGCCTATAGGCACTACTCCACATTCAGATAAGAATAGAGATATTTTTTCTGATTGTCAATAATAAGAGCGCAGGGGCGCAGAAAAACAACCGGCGGGCATCCCATCAATAACCAGGGGGATTAACCAGTTTGATTGTGCTTGACAGAAGGTAAATATTTATTTAAGGTTAATATGTTGATGTCGTCCTGGCCGTGTGCGGTAGGTGTGTTTCGTGGTGCAGTACTGGCACCAGGATTTTTTCTTTCCGAAGGTCCAAAGATAAAAAAGGAGGCAAACTGTGCGTAGGAAGTTTGTCAGTGTTCCTCAACTGGTGGCGCTTGCCGCGGTCGGGGTTCTGTTGTTTGGCTGTGGCAGGATGCCGCCGGAGGAGTTCTGGACTCCATCAGCCGCAGATTCCGCGGCAATAAAGGAGGCGGTGCTCGCCCACAAGGAACTGTTGTCATGCCGGTTCAGTGAAGGGGGGTTTCAGTTTCTGGAGTGGACGGTGCCGGACTCGGTAATTCGCAAGGCGATCAAGGATAACCCGTTTAAGCAGAGGTATAAGTGCGATTCGATGTGGCATGAGTTTCTGACCGATTCAATCAAGTTTCGGTTCTCTTTCGTGGCGATTCTGGATACGGCGAGGCAGGAGACAACCGCAACGGTGAATGTGGTTGAGACGATACCGGGATTTCTGTGCCTGAATGCGGTCCAGTTCACCAGGTTTGTTAAGGAGTCAATCATTGTTACGCCTTCCGAGACGATTCGCCTGCCCTACTATGATACCCTGTTCAGTCCCTGCACGCTGGTGGTGAAGAAGCCGTTTACCGCGGTGGCATACGACGGGTGTGTCCTGCGTAAGGAAAATGGCGAGTGGCGTTTCTGGAAACTGGCGGGCGGGCAGAGGTTTTACAGCCCGAACCCGACGGATGCGCCCTATCTGGTTTCGGTTTATCTGACCAACGGGCTGCGCGACGATACCATCGCCCTGCGCCCGGATACCCTGCACTTCGGAATGCAAAGGCTGTATGATTATCCGGATGGGCTTTTGAGTTATAATGTTGGTGATAGCGTGTGGGTGCGGGGGCTTTTGACCGCAGCAACTGCCGCGAACAACTTTGTGTTTTTTGACGGGCGCCGGTATCGGATGGCGAGCACCAATAAGATAGGATTTACCCGGACCGGTGTTCAGCGGTTGTTTGTCGAACAGATTCCTTATGAGGTGCTTTTTGAGGCGGGTGGTGAGCTGAATGCGGTGGTCTGGGGAATACCAGTTAATATCAAAGGAGGCGGGCAATGAGAAGGGTTATTCTGGGAATAGTGGTCTCGCTTCTGGTGGTGAGTAGCGCGATTGCGGGTGTTACCGGTAGAATCCGTGGTCGGGTCACGGATAAGAAAACCGGTGAACCGCTGATTGGTGTCAATGTTATTGTCGTTGGCACCGAACTGGGCGCGGCAACCGATGCCCGGGGAGAGTATGAGATAATTAATGTGCCACCCGGGCGTTATAAAGTTACCGCGTCCTATGTTGGCTACCAGGAGATGAGCGTGACCGATGTCCTGGTGGTTCAGGACAATGTGACGGTGGTGGACTTTAAGTTGTCGCAGACGGTAATTGAAGTTGGTCCGGTCGAGGTGAAGGCGGAAAGACCACTGGTTAACCGGGGTCAGGTGACCGTCGAGCGCATCATTACCGATGAAGAGTTTAAGCGGTTACCGGTAGTTCAGCTGTCCGAACTGGTCGGTCTACAGGCAGGTGTTACCCAGACCGCGGGACGTGGCTGGACCCATATCCGTGGTGGCAGATATGACGATGTGGCGTATCTCGTGGATGGGGTTCAGGCACAGGATGCGGTGGTGGGGACTTTGTGGTCAAGCCCGAAGCCAACATCGGATGCCCTGGCATCGGTGGTCGTGATTACCGGTGGATTTGATGCGGAGTACGGTTCGGCGATGTCGGGAATTATCAAGGCAGTCACAAAAGAAGGTGGCAGTACCACATCCGGACGGCTGCGGTATCTTACCGACGAGATTTTTCCGAAGCCAGATCTGAATTTTGGCTACAACCGGCTGACATTTTCCTTGGGCGGTCCTTTAGGCTGGAATCGGCTGCGCTATTTTATCTCGACCGAGTATTTTAAAACCGATGATGACCGTAACTGTCTGTACAAGGTGAAACAGCCACGGGGTGAGTATGCGGCAGAGGGAAAGTTAACCCTGCAGATGCCCAAGGAGTTCTTTTTGACTCGCGAAGGGTTGAAACTGACCTTGGATGGACACCATTCCAACTATCAGTGGCACAACTTTGCTAATAGTTACAAGTTCTGGTTGCGAGGGTTGTATGCGAACCGGGTGCGCTCTTACAAGGCAAATCTGACGCTGAATCATATGCTGGCGCAGGACCTGGTTTACGAGGCAAAGGCGGGAATGTTTCAGACCTCTTTGATCCGGACGGTGCGGAATTACTATGCCGAGGCAGCGGATACAACCGGGTTCTGGGGGTTTTTGCGTAAGAACGGTATCTGGGACCGGTATATCTTCCGGGCTGAGGACTGGGTATTTAACAATCCCGAGGGGCTTTCGCCCAAGGAGGCGGTGAAACAGTTGTGGCGCTCCTACTGGCTCTCTCCTGCCGGGGAAACTATCTACGCCCATCCCGATATAAAGAAGAACTTCACCCAGGCTTATGCGCTGATTGACAATCCCTATGGCGTTGCCGGACTTTTTGTTACCGAGGGTGATAACCGGGTGTGGCATTATCGTGCGACCAGTAGTTATCTGTTTAAATTCGACCTGACCAAGACCGTTTCCAAGATTCACGAGTTGAAGACCGGGGTGGACATTACCCAGTATTCGGTTTCTATGTATGATAATTCTTTGCCATGGGACCAGAATCCGTTCTGGGATGCGTATAACTATAAACCGCTGGTGGCGGCAGCGTATGTCCAGGACCGGGCAGATTTTGAAGACCTGGTGGTGCGTGCGGGTGTGCGGTTTGATTATCTTGATGCCAAGGCGAGGGTTCGGGCATTTCCGGAGTCGCTCGGTTCGGTCCCGAGTATCGCCGATTCGTTCCTGCCGGTGCCACCTAAGTTCCGGCTCTCGCCAAGGCTGGGTATCTCTTATCCGATTACCGAGCGGGTGAAATTCCGTTTCTCTTACGGCCATTTCTTTAAGAACCCGGTTTTCGCCAACCTTTATGAGTATGCGGAACGGCCGGCGGCGGAGTTGCGCGGACGGGGCAACATCATCGTGGGTAACCCGAATATGGGCGCGGAGAAGACGATTGCCTACGAGTTAGGGTTTGATGCCCAGTTGACCGATGTGTTTGCTTTTGATATCACCGCTTTCTATAAGGATGTGTTTGACCTTTCCGGTGTGCGGGTAGTTTCCGCCCTGCCGCAGCCTTATACGATGTACTACAATGTGGAGTACGCCCGGATCCAGGGGTTTGAGGCGACGATGACGAAGGCGCTCGCTAATTTCTGGAACGCGCAGTTGGGTTATACCTTCCAGATTGCCAAGGGAACCGCATCCACCGCGACCGACCAGTATCAGCGCGAGACACCGATGCAGGTTGACTACTACCTGGACCAGGACCAGCGGCATTCGCTGCGCGGGAATATCGGGCTGTCTTTCCCCTCCGACTTTGTGTTTATTCCACTGCGTGATTTTCAGGCGTCAGCGGTGGCGTCGTTTGGTTCTGGTTTGCCTTATACGCCAACTGACCTTAAAGGAAACCGGACCGGTGCGGACAATTCTGCCCGAATGCCTTCTAGTTTCACGGTGGATGGTCGACTGGCAAAGGATATCAAGGTGGGGGGGGTGACCTTCTCGCTTTCCTGTGACATTACGAACCTGTTTAATGCCGCGGTGGTTACAAGTGTGTATTCGGCAACGGGTAAACCAGACTTTGATGGTCAAGTATATACACCAGAGCAGTTCTCCGCGGGAATCAGTTTTGGCGACCTTTACTACCATCCGGCAAGGGACTTTAACCATGATGGCTATCTCACCCGGTTTGAGATGTATCGCTCTTATATTCGGGCAAGAGAGGACTATGTGAAGACGCCGACTTATTATGGCCCAGCGCGCAGGATTAAGTTAGGCATAAGTATGTCGTTTTAAGGAGGAAAGGTGAAGCGGTATTTTGTCTCTATTTCTCTTCTTTTCCTGCTACTGGTGCTGATTACGCCGGTGGCAGGTAAGTCCGCCACCCCGGTACCCCAAGGCAAGCGAATATACGATATGAAGTGGCTGAACATCAATCGCTGGAAGTGCCCGTTTTATAATGATGGAAGGTACGGGATTGATGTTACGGTCGGGACCGGACAGGCGGGTGGTTCTTGGCCCCAGCCGTTTAAGAACTGCTATATCTTCGGTGCCGGGATGTGGTTTGGTTCTTTGAAACCAAGACCGGACGGTAAGGTGGATACCCTGGTTTCTTTTGGCTACAATCCGAACTCGGGTGGAACCGAGCTGACACCGACAACTGTCGCGCATGTCAGTGAAGGGTCGGGCAGTCCTGATGACCGGATCTTTGTGTATCCGAGCGACTGGCCACCAAGACCAAGGAGCCGGTGGGAAACGGGGAATCCGGTTCTTGATAGTGTGCTTATTCCTTACGAGGCGTTTTCGTTGCAGGATATGTGGTGTGCGTATTCGGATGGCGCGCCGGAGAATCACATTTCACCCGGGAAGCCGCAGAATATCGATATCTATCAGGTGGTTTATGCCTGGAACTATCCGGCGAATCAGGACATTTTCTTTATTCTCTATTATGTCCGGAACTCGGGTGATGATACGCTGAAGCGGTGCTTTATCGGTGCGGTGATGGACCCGGATATCGGAAGTGCGACCGACGATATGGTTGGGTTGATTCTTAATGATTCGATTCCGGGCGCCGGCTGGGTGAGGAATGTGGGTTATGCGGGTGATAATGATAATTATGAGAGTCCGAGCAGCACCTGGGAGCAGGGGACACCGGGGGTGTTTGCTTATAAGTTCCTGGATAGCCCGAAGCGGGATTCAGTCACCCCAACCGGTGATACGATAAAGGTGCCCCTGGGGATGACCGCATTTAAGAAGTTCACGATTGACATCGACCCGGTAACCGACCCGGCACAGTATCTAACAATGGCGGGTTACGATTATCGCACCGGCGTTTATTCGCCTTACGATTCGGTGGATGTTACTCCGGCAGACAAGCGCTTTATCCAGTGTTCGGGTCCGTTTGATTTAGCGCCCGGACAGGTGGAGCGGTTGGTGGTGGCGGCGATTGCCGCACCATTTGGCGGTCCGAATCAACCCTGGGCAGACCGGCCCAAGGACTCATTAGTGCATCTAGCAAAGGTGGCGAACGCAGCGCAGTTTATCTTTGACCAGGGGTGGTTGTTACCCGGGCCTCCGCCTTCACCGAATATTACCCTGGTGCCCGGGGATAAGCAGGTGCGGATTGTCTGGGATGACCTGCCCGAGCGCACACCGGACCGTTACTGGGAGAAGGTTGCTTCCAATCCGGAGAGTCCGGGTTATGACCCGAACTATCGTGGTTATGATTTCCAGGGCTACATCGTTTACAAGTCACGTGATGGCGCTAACTGGAAGATTATCGGGCAGTGCGACCTGAAGGACTCAATTACCTTCAGTTATCCACCCGGCGGTGATAGCACGCTGCCGGATAGTCTGTGGATTAACGCGACTGATAACGGTATTTACTACAGCATTCTGGATAAGGATGTGGTTAATGGCTTCACCTACTATTATTGTGTGACCGCATACGACTTTAACTTCATTACCGCCCGACCGGGACAGCCGGATTCGCTTGATACCCTGATACTGCGTTCCGGGATTGTTTCTAACTACTCCGCGATTCCGCGGTGGGAGCCGGTGAACTATGTTGCGCCCCAGGTGCAGGTGCTGCGGGCTATTGGCGATACCACCAGTCCGGCGCTGGTTTGCTCGGCAGGCGTGGTGGTGCCGTCTGCGGTGAATGATGATGTTTATGAATTGCGTTTCCTCGGACCCTCCTGGACCGGTTCCACCGCAAGACAGCGGCATTCTTATTATGTGGTGAATGTGACCAAAGGCGATTCACTGGTGGTGGATACAGTGTCGTTTGACTACACTTTGAGTTCTTCAGCAACGGTGCTGCAGGTGAATGTGCCGGTGTTTAACGGCGAGGCGCTGCGTTTGAATATGAAGATGGCGGTGCCCCAGGCGCCTTTTGTTGGTGCGGATGTGGTGAGCGGTAGTTATCCGGCGGAGTCGTTAAAGATGGGTACAGCACCATCACAGGCGTACTGGGCGTTCCGGGGTTCGGACTACCGGATTGAATGGGTGAACCGTGATGGGCATCTGACCGCGAGGGTTTATGATGTGACGAACGGCGATATTGAGGTGCCTTTTGCTCCGTTTACCACGACCGGCACCGGTCCGCAGAATGCGAATGGCTGGTGCTTTGTTGACCGGGCGTTCCGGAACCCGACCGATACGCTTAAAGGCACGGTGGCGAATATCTATATCTGTGGCGGCTATCTCGGGCTGAAGGTTTCGGGTGATAGTTTGCGCGGGCTGAGGAGTGCGATTGCGGATGGAGATATCTGGCTGGTTCTCGGGCAGCGGGCTGGCGGTGCGGCGCCGTTTTACAATGTGTTCCGGGTGGTTTCCACTGCCGGTTATGCTGATACCACCGGAAAGCAGAAGTTACAGGTTAAGGTCGTGCCCAACCCTTACATTGTGTTTAACGGCTGGGAGAAGACGCAGGAGCAGCGGGTGATTAAATTTACCCATCTGCCCAATACCTGCACAATCCGGATTTTCACCACCGCGGGCGACCTGGTGAAGGTGATTGAGCATAAGGAGACAAAGAAGCAACCGCTGGACGAGGGGGGGACCGCAACCTGGGACCTGGTTAACGATTACGGACAGTTGATTGCCTCGGGCGTGTATATATTCCATGTGGAGTCACCGGTGGGCGAGTACACCGGCAAGTTCATGTTCATCCATTAAGGGAGGTGAAGGATGAGAAGGCTATTAATTTTCCTGACCCTGGTTTCAGTGGGCTGGGCAGCATTTAGCAAGGTGGCAACCACCGGTGCTAATTTCTTGAAGATTAGCGTCGGCCGGGCTTCGGGTATGGGCGATGCCTTTACCGCCATCGCGGATGATGCCTCAGCCACCTATTTTAATCCGGCGGGGATTGCCTACATCAACCGCCAGGCACAGGTGGAGCATGCGAACTGGTTTGCCGACCTGAATCATAACTACCTGACCGTGGTTTTGCCGGTTACCAATTTTGGCACGATTGGTATCTCCGCAACCGCGCTGACGATGGGTGCTATTGAACAGACGACGGTTGATGACCCGAAGACACCGGCGCGGGAGGATGAAGGGACCGGTTTGACGATTGGTGCCTCAGATATGGCGCTGGGGTTGAGTTATGCGCGGATCATTACCGATAAGCTGTCATTCGGACTGACGGTGAAGGGTGTGCAGCAGGCGATATGGGATATGTCCGCATCCGCACTCGGGTTTGACCTGGGGCTGTTTTATAATACCGGGTTCAAGTCGCTGCGGATTGGCGCGGCGGTGAACAATTACGGGAGCCAGCTGGCGTTCTCAGGGCCACATCTGGATTACAACTTCGCCTGGCCTGATTCCGGACCGAGTCAGTTGCAGGGTTCCTATAAGACAACACCCGCGCCCCTGCCCACGACATTCCGTTTCGGCGTGGCGATGGATGTGCTGAACGGTGATGTTAATCGGTTGACCGCAGCGATTGACCTGGTGCACCCCTCGGACATTAATGAGACGGTGAACTTCGGACTGGAGTACGGGTTGATGGATATGATTTTCATCCGCGGCGGCTATGTGTTTAATACCGACCAGAAGTATATGACGAATCTGGGTGCCCTTACCGGACTGTGCGCGGGTGTCGGTGTGAAGGGCAAGGTAACCGAGGGACTGGAACTGGGACTGGATTATTCCTTCCGCAACCACAAGTATCTGAAACCGACCCATCGTTTGATGCTGAAGATTGGATTCTAATATCAGGAGCGCAGCAGCGCAGAAGAGGAAAAGAACAGAAGGGGGATGGCGCTATGTCATCCCCCTTCTCTTATTACTGGCATCTGGCTGGTCAGCCCGGTGGACCGTGGGCGTGTATATGGGTGCGGACAACGGGATGAGTGAGCAGGCAGCTGTTGATCTCGCCGAGATGATGCGGATTGGCTCCACTGATGAGGTGCATATCGTTGTCCAGGTGGACAATGCGGCACGGGACACCAACCCCTACTGCCGGCGCTATTATGTGCTTAAAGATAGCCTGCGCCTGCTGGAGAACCTGGGCGAGGTGGATATGGCTGACACCGCGGTCCTGGCAGACTTTATCGGGTTTCTCGGTAGCCGGTTTCCAGCACGAAACTACTTTCTTATCATCTGGGACCACGGCAATGGCTGGCGTCAGGGTTACGGACCACAGCGGGCGGTGATAATTGATGAGACGAGCGGCAGGATGATGGGGGTGGCGGGCGGCGAATTACACCGGGCGCTGGCGATGGGGGTAAAAAGGCTGGGCAGGCGGTTGACCATCCTGGGCTTTGACGCCTGTTTGATGGGCTCAATCGAGGTGGCGGTGGAGGCGCTGGGGATGTGCGACTACCTTCTGGCATCCGAGGCGGTTGTGCCCTGGGATGGCTTTCCCTATGATGCCCTGCTTGGCCGCCTGACCGCCCGACCAACCGCAACACCGAGGGAGTTTTTACCGGAGATGTGTGCGGACTATGTCGCCAGTCATCCGGGTGAGAATGTGTGTCTTTCCGCAATTGATATGGCGCAATTAAGCAGGGTATTGACGGTGCTGGGTGCGGCGCTGCTGGGTGAGGTGGTGCCGGACGGAGCGGGTTTTGTGCTGGCGCGGGATGGGGTGCAGACCTTTACGCTGGATGCGCTCTCGCCGCCTTCGGCCCGGGATGAACAGATAGATTTCATTCACTTCTGGCAACTGGCGCCCTCCTCACCGCGGGTTGAGGAGTTGCGTTCAACACTCAATCCCCTGGTGATTGCAAATGCCACAAGTGGCAATTATCGGCAGGCAAAGGGAGTCTCGGTCTGGTTTCCGTATAGTTATCTCGGTTTTAAAGGAAAGTTTAACGAGTATCGGGGCCTGGGTTTTTCGGACAGCATCCCCTGGCTTTCCTTTCTGAACAACTACTACCGCAGTGATGATGTGAAGCCGACCCCGCCCCGGATTCTGGGGCATCGCGCGGGCGGTCGGGGTGATGTGCAGTTGTGGTGGAAGGGGTCTTTTGACCTGACGCCGGTGCAATACCGGTTATATCAGGGCGATGAGCCAAACACCGTTTTCCTGGACGGCGCGCACACCCTTGACAACTGGGAAAGCGAAGGCTGGACCCTTTCCCAGCGCTACAGCCGTTCTCCCGGTTTTTCCTTCTTTTCTGGCTCTGCCGCAAATCTGGACAACCGCCTGACCCTGCGCACACCGCTGGAGTTGCCCGGTGGCGGGCTTCTCTCCCTTTATGCCTTCTACTGGACCGAGGAGGGCGAAGACAGCCTGGGCAATATCCAGCGGGATAGGTGTTATCTGGAATGGTCAGGGGACCGGAGCAACTGGTTTCCCCGGGACTCGTTTTACGGTCAGGGTGACAGCTGGCAGGAGTTCCGCTACCTTTTGCCCGCAGGACGGGTGTTTCTCCGCTTTCGGTATGTGACGAATGATGCGATTAACCGGTTAGGTGTGTTTATTGACGACATCCGGGTCCAGGCGTTCTCCTTTCTCCGGCAGGCAACGGTCACTCAGGACACCATCGCCTATCTTTTTAACCTGCCCCGGGACACCGCCGGCCACTACTTTTTCCTCACCGCGGTTGACACCTGCGGTAATGTTTCGATGGCGAGCCAGTTGTACCGGGTGCGGGTGGAGACCTGGGCAGAACCCTATACCCGACCCGCGCCATTTTCCGGTGCGTGCGACTTGGTGCTGGACTTTCCCGATGGCGACACGGTGGATGTTTTCATCTACACCATTTCCGGGACGCTGGTGAAAAAATTCCTTCAGGTGCAGGAAAAGGTGCTCAGGTGGGACGGGTTGAATGAGAAGGGGCGGGCACTGGCAGATGGGGTTTATGTGGTGGTGGTGCAGGGCAGGGGGTTTAAAAAGTCAGGCAAGATTGCCCGGGCCTCCCGACCAGTTAATAATAATTAAATCTCCGACGGAAAAATCTTGCCCGGGTTTAAGATGTTGTCCGGGTCAAGGGCATATTTGATTTTGCGCATCAGCGCAATTTCATTTTCGGTTAACCCCTTTTTTAACAGGTGGCGCTTTAGTGAGCCGATGCCGTGTTCCGCGGTGACCTGACCGCCGGCGCGGACAACAAAGTCGATAAGTTCGTCAATAACCATTGCTGCGGTCTTCGCCCATTTTTCCTTTTCGCAGTCAGCGGTGCGGCACAGGTCACAGTGGATATTGCCATCACCGATATGGCCAAACGGCACAATGACGACATTGAATCTCTTCTCCAGTTCGGTGATAAACTGCACCGTGTCCGGGATACGGGCAAGCGGGACAACGATGTCTTCGGCAATCACCTGGGGATAAAGTTGTTTTAAGGTCTTGGCAAGCGAGCGCCGGGTGTGCCAGAGCCGTGCCTGACTGGCAGGGTTGTCGGCAATCAGGGGTTCACCGGCGCCGAGTTTTTGCGCAAGGCAGGCAACCGCAACCGCATCATCCAGCACCTGCTCCCTTTCATTTCCTTCCAGTTCCACCAGGATGTGCACCGCGGCATCAGCACCGGGCAGTTCCTCTTTTAACACCTGATTGCAGGCGGCGATGCCCTTCTTCTCAATGAACTCAATCACCGCGGGGATGAGCCTTTTCTCCTGCGCCAGTTTGAGCACCAGTTCCACACCCTGAGCAAGCGAGTTAAACGGAATGAGCAGGTCAATCTGATGCCGGGGATAGGGGACAAGCCGGAAGGTGATTTCGGTGATAATCCCGAGCGTGCCCTCCGAGCCAATCAGGATGTGCGACAGGTCATAGCCGGTGGCGTTCTTCCTTAACTTGCCGCCGTAGTTGATGATTGTACCATCCGCGAGCACCGCCTGGATGCCGGTCACATAGTCGCCGGTAACACCGTATTTAAACGCCCGGGCGCCACCGGCATTGGTGGCAACATTACCGCCGATCGAGCACTCCTCCAGTGATGCCGGGTCAACCGGATAGTAAAGGTGGTGCTCCTGACAGGCTTTCTGCAACTGAGCGGTGATTACCCCGGGCTGGGTAACGACCATCAGATTGGCGGTGTCAATCTCGACAATCCGGTTCATCAGTTCGGTGGAAATCACAATGCCACCGTGGATGGGCACCGCGCCACCGGCAAGACCGGTGCCCAGACCCCGGGGCGTAACCGGAATCCTTTCCTGCCGGGCAAGTTTGATTATGGCGGCGATTTCTCCGGCGTTAACCGGTCGCACCAGGGCATCAGGCGGATGGGGCTTTTCCGGACTTTCGTCGTGGCTATAGTCAACGAGTTTCTCCGGGTCGGTGACAACCCGTGATGGGCAGATCTCCTGCAGCCGGCTGATGACGCCGGACGAAAGTCGCGCCAAGTGCCCCGGTGGTTATTAACTGCCGGTGCCAGAACCCGCGCCGAGTAACTGGCTCAGTTTCTCTGCCAGTACCCCTTCGGGCAGGGCACCGACAGAGCGGTCAATCTCCTTGCCCTGTTTGAAGAAAATCAGGGTCGGGATACTCAGGATGCCAAAGCGCTGGGTCACTGCCGGGTTTTCGTCAATGTTTATCTTTGCCACCCGCACCTTACCCGCGAACCTTTCCGCAATCCGTTCCAGGACCGGTGCCAGCATCCGGCAGGGCCCGCACCAGGGCGCCCAGAAGTCAACCAGTATCGGTTGCGGCGAGTTCTGCACCTCGCTGTCAAAATTGGCATCGGTCAGATGGATAACCGCGCCTTTTTCCTCTGCCATTTTAGCACCTCCTTGATTATTATTTTACATCCGGGATTTAATAACAATGTCACCATTGGTGGTGTTGATGTTGATGCTTGCGGCGCCGGAGCCAAGCCGGGCACGGATGTGATTCTGGCGCTGTTCCAGGTACTCCACGCCCGGATAGCCGGCGATAGCCACCGTGCCATTGCTGGTGGCGGCGTCAATTGTTGCTGAAACATCGGGCGGTAGCAAGAGCGTCACCTTGCCGTTGCTTGTCTCCAGGCTTACCGCGCCGGTTGCCGGCAGGAACGAGAGGTCGCACTCAATTGCGGCGTTGGTGGTCCGGGCGGTGATGCTGCCGGCGTGGACCGAGACGACAATTTTACCGTTGCTCGTGTTCACCAGCGCGGTGCCGGTGGTGCCGGTGCAGGACACATCGGCATTGGATGTCGTGACGCTGAAATCGTTACTAAAGCCGCTGACCGTAACCCTGCCGTTACTTGTGTTCAGGTCCAGCCGGACCGCGGCGGGTGCGCTGATGTCAAACAGGGCGCCGAGCGGCTGGGTCACCGGTGGTGTCTGCACGGTCAGGCACCAGTTTTTTTCTATCAGGGTATCGGTCAGGGTAACCCGCTCCAGCCGCTGCCGGGCATCGGCAGAACTGCGACCATAGGCATAGCGGGTAATCTTCACCGTAACGGTGGTGTCGGTGCTGGTCCGGGCGGTGATGGCGCCGTTGTGGCTGGTGACCGTGATAGCATTGACATCGGTTGCGGCACGGGTGCGGGTCCGGGTGTCCTCGGCACGGTAGGGATAGATACAGGAAGAGAAAACAAGGATGCCGGCGACCAGCAAAGACAACATCGCGGGCAGGATGTGTTTCTTCATCATCATTGCACCCTGGTCACCTCGGCTGCCGGTATGAGGGTAATACCCGCGGAAAACCACGGACCACGGATTTTTGTGTCTGGTGTGCCGGTGACCCGCGCGCCCGAGGGCAGTCGCCAGTTAAGCGGAAATGGCGAATAAAGATAGCCACCGCGCAGCGAGATGCCATAGTTACCGCTACCTGTCGGAACCAGCAGGTTTAACTCCAGCGCGGCAATGCCGGTCGGCTTGAACCCGGGTGAGAGGGTGGCGATTTTACCCGGTGCGGTCAGAAGCGACTCCAGCGGAATGTCGCCGGTCTTTTCGGTAATCTGAAAAACGGGCTGGACACCACCCAGCCCGACAATCGGCACAATCGTAAGAAAACGGAACAGCGGCAATTTCCAGCCTGCCAGCGCAAAGATGGCGTTGGTCTCGGTGCGCAACTGGATTGTCTCATTGGCGACGACATCCCGGGTGCGAAATAACATCGGTCCAACAAGAAAGTTATTGCCCACCACCGAGCGAATTTCCACACCCCAGCCATAATGGCGCGGGCTGGCGGCGGGAATGCCATAACTGGCGAACCGGCGATTGAACTCCACAATGTCCGGCTGATAGGCGCAGGCAAAAGGCACCAGCCAGGCTTCAGGTGCCGTAACTGCGGGTTCGGGTTCCGGATAAGACAACTGGGCAACCACCGGCGCAAAGATAAAGGCAAAAAACAGGATAAACCGGCGCCGCATCGCTAAAAGTATAAACCCGGACACAGGCAAGTCAAATTGACCAGCAACTGGCGGGCAACCAAACCAGAAAGGAGACACAAGGCCAGGGTCAGGGGTTAAGTCAACGGCGATGAAGAAGGCTGATTCCGGTTTTGCGGTTATGGTAAACTGGATGGCAGGGGTTTGGGCTGATGGGTATTTTCTTGAGCGGGTTGGGTCAGGGCTGAATAACCGGCTTATATTGATGGCTGACATCAGGGCAAGCCCCCCGGCAGCCCCGGGGCTAGCCCCGGGCATACCATGGATTTTGATTGTAAAACTTAATCCATTCGTTTAACCTATTGCTATTGCGAATGTTAACAAGAGGTCCGCGGGAGAAAAACGCCATTAATAAAAGGACCTCGCCCGGCAGTGCCGGACCAAAATAAACAGGGATGGGTGTGCGGTGCGGTTGACAATCACAGAGATTTAACTTACAATTGGGCGGGTTGGGTGGTTAACCGGAAAACAGGTTTGACCGGGGGTGGATTGTCGGGTAAAATAGAGTGTAAACTAAAAAGGAGGATAGAATGGGTAGTAAGCCAGGCGATGTGTTTGTGTGCACCGAGTGCGGTCTGGAGGTGACGGTATCCAAGGCGTGCGGGTGCGGTGATGATTGCGTGATTGTGTGCTGCGATAAGCCGATGAAGAAGAAGAGTCAGGAAAAGTCAGGGGGCTGTTGCTGCGGGTGAGGTAGCTTAACACCTCGTCGATAACGACACCCCTCTGCAAGAGGGAAATAGATGGCAGGGGCGTTCAGGTGAACGCCCCTGATTTTTTTCGGATTTGACCTTTGCACCTGGGTTGTTAATTTTTTATATGGCGATGGAGTTCAGTCCGAAGACGGCGCGGATTGTTGATGTGAATATCAATCGGTTGACCGAGGCGCTGAAGGTGGTGGAGGATGTTGTCCGGCTCGGGCTGGAGGATAGAGGTGTTTTGCGCCAGGTGCGGGCGTTGCGCACCGGGCTGGGCAGGAGACTGGTGCCGTTGCGCCGGCAGGTGCTCAGGTTTCGCGGGAGTGAGTCGGACCCGGGCAGGGGCGACCGGTTTGACCGGATGAGGCGAAAAGGTCTGGTTGATGTCCTCCTGGCAAATTTTAAGCGGGCAGAGGAGGCGGCGCGGGTGCTGGAGGAGGTTTTGAAGGTTTCGGCACCGGACTATGCGCGGGAGATGAAGGGGGTGCGGTTTGCGCTTTATGACCTGGAAAAAGTGGTTTTTGATAGGATAGATAATAAAAAACTGGACAGGAATTTTTAGGTGATTATAATATCGTCTTCACCATGGCGGACGAGTTTGAACCAAAGATTGTCGCTTTTCTGTGTAACTGGTGTTCCTATGCGGGTGCGGACCTTGCGGGTATATCAAGAATTCAGTACCCACCGACAATCCGGGTAATCCGGGTGCCCTGTTCCGGCAGGGTTGACCCGTTTTTTATTTTACAGGCGTTGCAGCAGGGTGCGGATGGAGTGCTGGTTTCGGGCTGTCACCCGGGCGATTGCCATTATCTTACCGGCAATTATGTTGCCCGGCGCCGGTTTTCGGTGCTGCATGACCTCTTGACCTTTTGCGGGATTGAGCCGGAGCGGGTGACATTTGCCTGGGTGTCGGCAGCTGAGGGTGAGCGGTTTGCTCAACTGGTGCGCGAGGTGACCGAGAAGGTGCGGCGGCTGGGTCCAAATAAGAAGATGGTGAAGGAGCCGTTGTGATGGGCAGGCGATTAAATCTTTTCGCAGACAGGCAGTGTCTAATAAGAAGAGGGTGATGTGAGTAGTATTGAGTTGTTGCGGCGACGGGCGCAGGAGTTGCTGTCCTCCGGGAAGGTGAAAATGGTTCTGGGGTTTCAGCCCGGGTCAACCGGTCGGGCAAAGCCGGCGTTTATTTTTAAACCCGAGGATTGCGAGCGGCTGATTGTTGATGATACCTGCGCTTTGAACCTTGCCAATTATCTGTTAAAGGTTAAAAATAACTCTCCGGTGGCGGTGGTTGCCCGGGGTTGTGATTCCCGTTCAATTGTGGTGTTGTTGCAGGAGAAGCAGATTGCCCGGGAGGATGTTTATATCCTGGGTCTCGGGTGTGAAGGGGTGAGGGAGAAGGACGGTAAGGTTTCGCCCTCGTGCGCGGGCTGTCAGTATCCGAATCCGGTGATTTATGATGAGATGCTCGGGGAGAAGGTGGCACCGAGGGGACGCGCGGTTGAGGACGGGTTCCGGCAGTTGTCTTTAGATGAGCGCTGGGCGGAGTTGAGTGCGGAGGTGAAAAGATGTATTCGCTGTTACGCCTGCCGGCAGGTGTGTCCGAACTGCTATTGCCCGGTTTGTTTTGTTGACCTGAGTATGCCGCAGGTGGCGGGGAAGACGCATACCGTTTCGGATAATATGGTGTTTCACGTTGGCAGGGCGCTGCATATGGCGGGGCGGTGTGTGGAGTGCGGGGCGTGTCAGCGCGCCTGTCCGATGGGGATTGACCTGATGCGGTTTAACCGTGAGGTGGCAAGGATTGTTAAGGAGCGGTTTGGTTGTGTCGCGGGGTTGAATCCCGAGGATAAGCCGGCGCTGGCGGGTTTCAGCCCGGATGACCCGCAGGAGTTTTTCTTCAAGGGAGGATAGTTGGAGACAAAGCCGAGAATAGTTGGCAGGGAGGAGTTGCGGGCGCTCCTGGCGCGGTTGATAGGTGAGCGCGCGGTCTTTGCACCGGTGGGAGATGAGTGGCGCCAAATGAAAAGCCCTGATGAGATAAATCTGGCACCGGGTCCGGTGCGGGAGCCGGCAAAGGGTTTTGTGTTTCCCCGCTGTGAGGTTATGTTTCGTTTTCAGGATGGTGAGGCGGTGGTTCCACCCGCGGCGCCGGATGAGAGAGTTGTTTTTGGGTTGCGTCCGTGTGATGGTCGGGCGCTGGCGTTTATCAGGAGATTTTTTACCGGTGATGATAAGCCGGACCCGTATGTGGCGCAGCGGCTGGAAAGGACAGTGTTTATCGGGATGAGTTGTAATGAGGCACTGGACAGTTGTTTTTGCAGTGGTGTGGGCGGCAGTCCGCAGGGCACCGATGGTCTGGATTTGCTTTTTACCGATATTGGTGATGGGTTTGTGGTGGATGTTTTGACCGAGCGGGGTGCGGCGGTGTGGCCAGAAGGGCGTGAGGCGACTGCTGCGGAGTTAGAGAAGAAGGCGGAAATAGCGGAGCGGGTGGCGTCGCGGATTAAGACAAGGATTGATACGACCGCATTGAAGGCGCGGCTGGATAATGGGTTTGAGGATAGGGTGTGGGAGGTGCTGGCGCTGGAGTGTGTGAACTGTGGTGCGTGCACATTTCTCTGTCCCACCTGCCACTGTTTTGATGTCAGCGATGAGACGGTGCGGGGCAGGACTGCGCGTTTACGGGTCTGGGATTCGTGCCAGTTTCCGCTTTATTCCCAGCATGCCTCGGGTCATAATCCCCGTTTTCAGCCCGGGGCGCGGTATCGTAATCGGGTGATGGATAAGTTTAAGTATACCGTGGATATGGTCGGATTGGTTTCGTGTGTCGGGTGCGGGAGGTGTGTGCGGGTCTGTCCGGCAGGGATTGATATCAGGGAGACGGCGGCGGAAGTGCTGAGAAGCGCAGAAGAAGGTGGGGCACGGAGCATGGAGCAAGGAGCATGGAGCAAGGAGTAGAGGGTATGGAGCACGGGCTCCGCGCTACAGGTTGCGGGCGAAATCCCTATCAGCCGGTGCGGGTGCGGGTGGAGAAGGTCACGGTGGAGAATGAGTCCGGTGACCTGAAGTCGTTTGACCTGTCGTTCATAAATGAGGCGGAGCGGTTCCCCTTTGTTCCGGGGCAGTTTGCCTTTCTTTCCATTCCCGGGGTGGGTGAGGCGCCGTTTGGGATTGCCTCGGCACCGCATGAGGTTTTAATGAAGTTTACGGTGAAGCGGGTGGGCTCGGTGACCACCGCCCTGCATGAACTGGAGGAGGGCGCGGTTATTGGGGTGCGGGGTCCATACGGCAACAGTTATCCATTTGAGTTGATGCGGGGTAAGGATGTGGTGATTGTTTCCGGGGGCTTTTCGTTTACCACCCTGCGGGCAACAATCTGCCATTTACTACTGCCCCAGAATCGCGGTCTTTATGGCAAGATTACCGCCATCTATGGTGCACGCACGCCCGGGGAGCTACTTTATAAGGAGGAGTTGCGTGCCTGGGAAAATAATCCGGATATAGAACTGGTGCTGTGTGTTGACCGGGCGTGTGGCTTTGACTGGCCAGGGACCGAGGGATTAGTGCCGAACATCTTGAAACAGACCGCACCGAGTTCGGAAAATGCGGTGGCGCTGGTGTGTGGACCGCCGATAATGATTCACTATACCCATCCGGTGTTAAATGAACTGGGTTTTAAGCCGGACCGGGTGTTTCTCTCCCTGGAGAACCGGATGAAGTGCGGGATTGGTAAGTGCGGTCATTGTAACATCGGCCCGAAGTATGTGTGCAAGGATGGACCGGTCTTCTCCTACCAGGAGTTGCAAACTTTACCCAAGGAGTTCTGATGGTTGAAGAAGAAAGGCGCTGGAATTTAGAACCTGACCCGAAGAGCCGGGCGTTAATTGAGGAGATTGAGGAGCTGAGCGGTCAGCGGATTATTGACTGCTATCAGTGTGGCTGTTGCACCGCGGGCTGTCCGGTCGGTGAATGGATGGACCCACCACCCAGCAAGGCGATCCGGTTGTTGCAGTTAGGACAGGTCGAGGAACTGTTAGAATCAGAAGGTATCTGGCTTTGCGCCTCGTGTCTGGTGTGCGGGACCCGGTGTCCGCGCAATGTTGACTATGCCCGGATTAGTGAGGCGTGCCGGATTATTAACCTGCGGCGCAAGAAAAGCGTTGTTGACCCGGATACGGTTGGTGATGAGGATTTACAGGATGTGCCACAGCAGGCGTTTATTGCCGCGTTCAGAAAGTTTTCGGTATGATGCGTGAGCAGTGCCGGCACCCGCACAACTACCCTTATTACCCTGGCTGCACCCTCTATTCCAAGGCAAAGAACCTGGACCGCGCGGCAAGGCTGGTCTGCCAGAAGCTCGGGGTTGAACTTCAGGAGATGCCTTCCTGGAACTGTTGTGGTGCAATTTATAACACCGCGGCTGATGACCTGGCGAGCCAGGTTGGTCCGCTGCGTAACCTTGCCAAGGCGAGCCAGCAGGGTGAGAAACTGGTGACGCTGTGTGCTGCCTGCTACAATGTGTTGAAACGGGCGCACAATCGGTTTCTGACCGCTACCGAGACCGAGCGCAACCGGCTGCTGGACTTTCTTGATGAACCTTTTGGTGGTGAGATTAAGGTGGCGCACCTTTTAGAGGTATTGAAACAGGAAGTTGGCTGGACGCGGATTGAGGGTCTGGTAAAGAAGCCCCTGAACGGGGTAAAGGTTGCCGCTTATTATGGCTGTTTGATGGTGCGCCCCCGTGATGTGCTCAATTTTGACAATCCGGAAAACCCGCAGGTGATGGATGAACTGACGAAGGCGATAGGTGGCACGCCGGTTGATTTTCAATTCAAGACCGAGTGCTGCGGTGGTTACCTGGTGGTCAACCGCCGGCAGATTGCGATTCAGGCGTCAGGGCGGGTGCTGGACAATGCCCGGGACAGCGGTGCGGAGATTATTGTTACCACCTGCCCGTTGTGCCAGTACAACCTGGAGATTGCGGCGCTGGCGCGGCAGGCTGGTGCCGCAGAGGAGAAGATGGCGATTCTTTATTTCACCCAGTTACTGGGCATCGCCCTGGGTTTAGAAGAAAAAGACCTGGGTTTTGAGGATAACAAACTTAACCCGGTGCCATTTTTGAAGGAGAAGGGGTTGTTATGAGCGCAGAGGCGGAGAAGAAGAGAAGCGCAGGGGAAGAGCCGGGTGGCGACCGCATCGGCGTTTTTATCTGTCATTGCGGAATTAACATTGCGGGTGTGGTGAAGGTGCCCGAGTTGCGCGAGCGGGTTGAGAAACTGCCCGGGGTGGTGAAGGCGCTGGATTATGTTTATTGCTGTTCTGACCCGGGGCAGAAGTTAATTCAAAACACGGTGCAGGAAGAGAAACTCACCGGTGTGGTGGTTGCCTGCTGTTCACCTTCCCTGCATGAAAGCACCTTCCGCCGGGCGGTGGCGGGTGCGGGTCTTAATCCCTATCTCTGCGAGATTGCCAATATCCGGGAGCAGTGTTCCTGGGTGACCGCCGACCGGGATGCGGCGACCGACAAGGCGGAGGGGATTGTCGCGGGGATGGTTGCCAAGGTGAGGTATAACGGTCCGCTGGCACCGATTAAGGTGCCGATAGTGAAGCGGTGTTTAGTGGTTGGTGCCGGGATTAGCGGAATTCAGACTGCGCTGGACATCGCCAATGCCGGTTATGAGGTGGTGCTGGTGGAGAAACTGCCGTCAATCGGCGGTCATATGGCGCAACTGTCTGAAACCTTTCCGACCCTGGACTGCTCGCAGTGTATTCTTACGCCGAAGACGGTGGATGCGGGTCGGCACCCGAAGATAAAACTTTACACCTATTCTGAGGTTGAGGAGGTTAGCGGTTATGTCGGTAACTTCCGGGTGAAGATCAGGGAGAAGGCGAGGTTCGTTGACCCCCAGGCGTGCACCGGTTGCGGGATATGTATGGAGAAGTGTCCGGTGCGGGTGGTTAGTGAGTTTGACCGCAAACTCACCCGGCGCCGGGCGATATACCGGCTGTTTCCCCAGGCGGTGCCGAATAAGGTGGTGATTGATAAGGACAACTGCCGGCAGTTGCAGGGCAAGAAATGCGGTGTGTGTGCCAGGGTGTGTCCGGCACAGGCGATTCGCTATGATGATACTGACCGGGTCAGAGAAGAGACGGTGGGTGCGATTGTTCTGGCAACCGGTTATGAACTCCTGCCCGCAGAGCGACTGGAGAGTTATGGTGCGGGGAAGGTGCCGGATGTGATTGATGGTCTCGCTTTTGAGAGAATCCTTTCCGCATCCGGTCCCTGGGCGGGTCAGGTGCGCCGACCATCAGACGGCAAGGAGCCGAAACACATTGTTTTTGTCCAGTGTGCGGGGTCGCGAGATAGCAATAACGGCGTGCCCTACTGCTCAAAGATTTGCTGTATGTACACCGCCAAGCATGCGCTCTTGTATAAACACCGGGTGCACGATGGCAAGGCGGTAATCTGTTATATTGATGTCCGGACTCCGGGCAAGGGTTTTGAGGAGTTCTATCGCCGGGCAACGGACGAGGGGGTTGTTTATCTGCGGGGTAAGGTTTCCAAGATTTTCCGCCGGGGTGATAAGGTGGTGGTTTGGGCAAGTGATACCCTGGCGGGTAAGAAGATTGAGATTGAGACCGATATGGTGGTGCTGGCGAATGCGGTTGTGCCCAATCCGGATGGTGTGAATCTGGCAAGGCGATTAAAGATCCCCACCGACAGCTTCGGATTTTTAACCGAGGCACATCCGAAACTGCGACCGGTAGAGACGCTGACCGCCGGTTTCTTTCTTGCCGGTGCCGGACAGGGACCAAAGGATATTCCCGAGACGGTGGCGCAGGCATCAGCAGCAGCGGCAAAGGTCCTGGGGATGTTTTCACTGGATGAGTTGTTCCATGAGCCGGTAATCGCGCAGGTTGATGAAGAGATTTGTGTTGGCTGTGGCAACTGCGAACGGACTTGTGCCTATCAGGCGGTAAAGGTTGACCCGGTGCTGGGCAAGGCGGTGGTGCAGAGCGCGCTCTGCGAGGGCTGTGCCGCCTGTTCGGCCGCCTGTCCTTCGGGAGCGATTACGGTTAAAAACTGGACAAAGAGGGCGATAACGGAGATGATAGATGCAGAATAACGGATTTCTACCCCAGCCACCCGCCCTTTCTGCGTTCCCCAAGCCCCGCAACTTAGGGGCGATCCGCCCCTCAAGGTGGTTTTCGCGGCTCCTCTGGTCGCAGCACGCTCTGCTGCCTTTGGCGGCAGGTGGCGAAGTCACGCACCTGTCACCCCGTTGGGGGACGCAGAGCAGCACTGCTACGCACCCGGGGGTGAGAAACACCCCGTCGGCTGTCGCCGACATCCCTCTCTAAGAGGTCAATACGATGAAAGGAGAGTAGAGGGGAGATGAGCGCAGAAGAAGAGAATAAGAGAGGCGCAGAGGAGTTGACAGGCGCGGTGCTGGTGGTTGGTGCCGGGATTAGCGGGATTCAGACCGCATTGGAGCTGGCTGATAGCGGGTTTAAGGTTTACCTTCTGGACCGTTCGCCGGGTATTGGCGGGACGATGGCGATGCTGGATAAGACCTTTCCGACCAATGATTGCTCAATGTGTATCCTGGCGCCAAAACTGGTTACAGCAGGAAGGCATCCCAATATCCAGTTGCTCACGAATGCGGAGTTAATCGGATTAAGTGGTGAACCCGGCAGGTTTACCGCAAAAATCCTTCAGCACCCGCGCTATGTGCTTTTAGATAAATGTACCGGTTGTATGGAATGTGTGAAAAACTGTCCGGTGTCGGTGCCGGATGGTTACAATCAGGGAATCAGTAACCGGAATGCGGTTTATAAACTTTATCCCCAGGCGATTCCCAATGCGGTGGCGATTGATAAGAATGAAAGGCGGGCGCCCTGCCGGCTTGCCTGTCCAGCAGGCGTAAACGCCCAGGGCTATGTGGCGCTTATCCGTCAGAGGAAGTTTAAGGAGGCATACAAACTGGTGCAGGAAAGGCTACCCTTTGTCGGGGTGTGCGGCAGGGTGTGTCATCACCCCTGTGAGGAAAAGTGTAACCGGCAGGAGGTTGACGAGGCGGTATCAATCCGCACCCTGAAGCGCTTCCTTGACGATTGGGTGGTGCAGGCGGGTGAGGAGATTGGCTGGCAGATATCGGGTGAGGAAAGACCGGAGCGCGTGGCGGTGATTGGCGCTGGACCAGCCGGGTTGACCTGTGCCCTGGATTTAAGACTCAAGGGGTATCAGGTTACCGTGTTTGAGGCAAGTGATAAGCCCGGCGGGATGATGCGCTGGGGTATTCCTGCTTATCGGTTGCCCAGGACGGTGCTGGACCGGGAGATTCAGGCGATATTAAACACCGGTATTGAGTTGAAGACCGACGCGCGGATAAACACGACCGAGGAGTTAAAGGGGCTCCTGAAAGATGGTTTTAGGGCGGTGTTTGTAGCTATTGGTGCGCATCGCAGCAGAACTCTCAACATTCCCGGGATAGAGTTGAAAGGTGTTTTGCACGGCATTGAGTTCTTGCGTGCGGTGAATGAAAGTGCGGAAGAAGAGAAGCACGGGGCACGGAGCAAGGAGTTTGACTTCAGCGGTAAGCGGGTGGTGGTGATTGGCGGTGGTAATGTGGCGGTGGACTGTGCAATGTGTGCCCGCCGGTTGGGCGCAGAGGATGTAACGATGGTCTGTCTGGAAAAGCGGGAAGAGATGCCGGCGCATGAATGGGAAATTAATGAGGCGCTTGCTGAAGGGATAAAGATTGTTAACTCCCGTGGTCCAAAGGCGATTAGAGGTGCTGATGGCAAGGTTAGCGCCCTGGAGATGATGGAGTGTGTTGAGGTGTTTGATAGCCAGGGGCGTTTTAACCCGAAATTTAACGCTGAATGTGTGAGTGAGTTGCCGGCGGATGTGCTCATTCTTGCCATCGGGCAGGTGGTGGCGGCTGATGGTTTTGACGGGATAGAGCGCGGACCGGGCGGGACATTCAAGGTTGACCCGGTTACGCTCGCGGTGGCGGGTTTGCCCGGGGTCTTTGCCGGTGGTGATGCGGTGAAGGGGCCGGCATCGGTGATTGAGGCGGTCAACTTTGGTCATGAGGCGGCGATTTCTATTGACCGTTTTATCCGGGGCGAGGATTTAGCCGCGGGTCGGCCAGAGGAGAAACCCGAGCCGGCAAAGTTGACCGATGCTGCTGCCTGGCGCCGGGGACAGATTGAGAAGCGCAGGAGAGCAGAGGAAGACAGGCGCAGAAGCGAGGGAGGAGTATGGGCGGAGATAAACCGGGGGTTTTCCGAAGACCGGGCGGTAACGGAGGCAGAACGCTGTCTGGACTGTGGCATCTGCTGCGAATGTTTCCAGTGTGTCTCTGCGTGCGAGGCAGGGGCAATAGACCACCGCGACAAGCCGCGGGAGATGGAGATAGCGGTTGGCGGGGTGGTTCTATCGGGTGGATTTACGGAATACAAACCGCAACTCGACCGGGATTACCTTTACGGACGCCACCCCAATGTGATTACAAGTTTAGAATTTGAACGCATCCTTTCGGCAACCGGTCCTTATCAGGGGCATGTGTTGCGCCCGGGCGACAAAAGACAGCCGAAAAAGATCGCCTGGGTGCAGTGTGTTGGCTCCCGGGGGCAGGAGCGATATTACTGCTCCTCGGTGTGTTGTATGTTTGCCACCAAAGAGGCGGTGATTGCCAAGGAGCACTGTGCTGGTGACCTTGACTGTCACATCTACTACATCGATATGCGCTGTTTTGGCAAAGGGTTTGAGCGCTACTACGAAAGGGCAAAGAACGAATACGGTGTGGTGTACCGGCGCTGTCGTCCCACCCGTATCACACCGGGCGAGGATGGCGATCTGATTCTCACCTATGAAGACGAAGACGGCTCTCTCCACGATGAGACCTATAACCTGATTGTCCTTTCCAGCGCTCTGGCTCCGGAAAAAAAGACCACCGAACTTCTTCACAAACTTGGTGTCAATACCGACTCATTGGGCTTTGTCGCCACTGACCCGGAATATCCGGTTGCCACCAACCGGCCCGGTATCTATGCCTGCGGCGTCCTTACCGAACCCAAAGACATACCCGAGACGGTGACCGAGGCGACCGCGGCTGCGGGTGCGGTGGCGACCATGCTTGCTTCGGCGCGTGGCAGTTTAATCACCCGCAAGACCCCGCCACCCCAGCGGGATGTCAGCGCCGAAGAACCGCGCATCGGCGTGTTTATCTGCAACTGCGGTATTAACATCGGTGGCATTCTCAAAGTCCCGGAGATTGTCGAATACGCCCGCACCCTGCCCGATGTTGTCTATGCGGAAGAAAACCTCTTCACCTGCTCCCAGGACACCCAGGAAAAGATTACCCGGATAATTGAAGAATATCGGCTCAACCGGGTGGTGGTCGCTTCCTGTACACCCCGCACCCATGAGCCGCTATTCCAGGAAACACTGGTCAACGCCGGACTCAACCCCTATCTTTTCACAATGGCAAACATCCGGGACCAGTGCTCCTGGGTGCATATGCAGGAGCCGGAAAAGGGCACCGAAAAGGCGAAGGAACTGGTGCGGATGGCGGTTGCCAATGCCCGGCTGTTAAAACCGCTAACGCCCTCAACCCAGCCGGTAACCCAGAAGGCGCTGGTGATTGGTGGCGGGATTGCTGGAATGGTTGCTGCGCTGGCGATTGCCCGTCAGGGCTTTGAGGTGTTCTTGATTGAAAAAGAGCCGGTGCTGGGTGGCAACCTCCGTCGGGTGCAGACACTGATGGAATTCTTTGACGGCAAAATTATCCAGCGTCCCACCGCGGAAATTGTCAATCGCCTAGAACGCGAGGTGCGGGAAAATAAACTAATCAATGTCCGGACCGATGCCCGCATCACCGCGGTCTCCGGTTATCTCGGCAACTACACTACCACCATCCAGGACACCCGCAACGGCACAGAAGAACAAATTCGGCATGGCGTTTTCATCGTTGCGGTCGGAGCGCAGGAGTATAACCCTACCACAGAATACTTCTACGGCGTTAACCCGCGGGTAAAGACCCAGACCGAACTGGAACAGGAACTAACCCAGCACCCGGAAAAGTTCAAGGCGATCAACGCGGTGGCGATGATTGGCTGTGTTGGCTCCCGCAACTCCGAGCACCCCTACTGCTCCCGGGTCTGCTGCACCGAGGCGATAAAAAACGCCCTCCGTTTGAAAAAAGAAAATCCGCACTGCCAGGTTTATATCTTCTACCGTGACATCCGCACCTACGGATTCCGCGAAGGGTTATACCAGAAGGCGCGCAAAGCGGGAGTGGTCTTTATCCGGTTTGACCCGGATGACGAAAAGTTCCAGTTACGGGCAGAGCAGACCCCGGAAGGCGCTATCCAGCTTCGCGCTTATGATGCGGTGCTCAACCGTCCGGTGCTCCTCACTCCGGACCTGGTTGTACTCTCCAGCGGTATCGTACCCAACCCCGGCAACGAAGAACTGGCAAAGCTGTTAAAGGTCCCGTTAAACGAAGACGGCTTCTTCCTCGAGGCGCACGCAAAACTGCGTCCGGTTGACTTCAATACCGCGGGTATCTTTATGGCAGGGATGTGTCACAGCCCCCGCTTTATCAGCGAGACCGTTGCCCAGGCGCTGGCGGCAGCGGCACGCGCGACCCAGATTATCAGCAAAAAAGAGGTTACCACCCAGGCGGTAGTCGCCAGGGTTAACCCGCGGTGGTGTGCGGGCTGCGGTCTCTGTGAGCGCATCTGCCAGTACGAGGCGGCAAGGCTCAACCCGGCAACGGGCAAAAGCGAGGTAACCGCGGTGCTCTGCCAAGGTTGCGGTGCCTGTACGGTTGCCTGTCCTGCCAGTGCGATTGAACTTCAGGGGTTTGAGTCCCGGCAGTTATTGTCTATGATTGAAGAAGGGTTATAGAAAGGAGCGAAGATTATGGCTTATGACCCCAAGATAATTGGATTTCTCTGTAACTGGTGTACCTATGCGGGTGCCGACCTTGCCGGAACATCCCGGTTGCAGTACCCGCCAAATATGCGTCCCATCCGGGTGATGTGTTCCGGTGCGGTGGATTCGGTTTATATCCTGCGCGCGCTCCTATCGGGTGCGGACGGCGTATTTATCGGTGGCTGCCACCCTGGTGATTGCCACTATGTTTCAGGCAATTATAAAACCCGGCGCCGGATGGTGCTTTTTAACTCAATTATGGAGTCACTCGGCTTGGACACCGACCGGGTGCTTTTGCGCTGGATATCAGCGGCCGAAGGAAAAAAGTTTGCCGATACGGTTACCGAATTTACCGAAAAACTCCGGCAAAAAGGACCCAGTCCGTTCAAGACCCTCTGGGAGGTGTAGCGTGGCGCTCTATCTTATCAAGGTCCCAGAAAACAACCCTGAGGCAACCCTGAAAGACATCCTCTCATTCTGGCTCAGAGAGAAGAAACTGGACGCAATATTAGTTCCGGCGATTTCACCAACCGGTGTGGTGACCAGGGCGCTCGTTTCCGTGCCTGACAAGATTTCACAAACCGCGCCCCTCCTGCCAGCGATGGCAACAAACGGTGCGGCAATTGTTGCCGAGATAGCGCAGAAGAGCGGAGGTACAGAAGCGCAGAAAGTTGGTATTCTCCTTCGTCCCTGCGAACTGCGGGCGGTGGTGGAACTGGTAAAACTCCAGCAGGTGTCACTGGATGGCTTGGTTTTACTCGGTATCGACTGTCCGGGCACATACCGGGCAAAGGACTACCCCGTTATTGCAGGTGGGGACAGGGATTTTAACGATAACTTTATCCGCCGCCAGGATGGTTATCTAACTGATACCCGGATGCGCAACGCCTGCCAGGTGTGCGAAGTTCCAACGCCACTGGTATACGACATCGCCTTCGGTTTCCTCGGGCTAAATCCAGATGAGAGCCTCCTGGTTAGCACCGCTACCGAAAAGGGCGCAAACCTCCTTGACGGTCTGGGGAAGGAGGGCGGTGCCGGTGTAGAGCCGATTACCGCGGAACCGCCGGCAAGGAAAGAGTTTCTTGATAAATTCCGCCAGGCTCGTGCCGCGGAGCTGAAAAAGCGGCTTGGGGAACTGGACAAAAAGGCTCTGGGAGCGGAAAATCTCGTCCGCTATTTTGCGGATTGTCTCAACTGTCATAACTGTATGAAGGTATGTCCGGTGTGCTACTGTCGGGAGTGTTTCTTTGACTCGGATGCGCTCAAGAGGAGTTTGGACCAGATTGTCCGGCTCTCCCGGGGTAAAGGGATGCTGCGAATGCCTGCGGACACCCTGCTTTTCCACATTACCCGGATGAACCATATGATGACCTCCTGTGTTCAGTGTGGAATTTGCGAGGATTCCTGTCCGGTCGGCATCGGGCTATCCATTCTCTTTAAAAAGGTGTCCCGCAACGCCCAGGCGGCGTTTGATTACTTTTCCGGCAGGTCGTTAGAAGAACCGCTGCCACTCGTTACCTTCCGGGAAGATGAGTTCAGGACCATTGGTGAGGAGTAGGTCTATGGGAAGCGCGGAAGAAGAGAAGAGCAGAAGCCCAGAGGTGATTGTCTTAGAGCAGTTAGACACCGGGTTTAAGGAGCGGATTGCCGCCCGTTTTGGTGATGATACCTTTATGAACTGCTTTGCCTGTGGCGGGTGTACCGCTTCCTGTCCGGTGCGCCGCCTGGACGAGAAGTACAATCCCCGACGATTGATTAGAATGGCGGTTCTGGGAATGAAGGAGGAGGTTTACAAATCGGAATTTGTCTGGCTCTGTTCTTACCATTCCACCTGCCTTAACCGCTGCCCCCAGGGTGTGAATATTGGCGAGGTGTGTAATGTGGTGAGCGCGATCGCAGAAGAAGAGAAGCGCAGGAGTGCAGAAGCGCAGCAGAGCGGAAGCGCGGAAGTTAAAATTGACCGCGATTTTCGGCGCCGGGTGCTGGAGGCGGTGCCCGGGGTGGCTGCCTGCTTTGTGTGCGGCAGTTGCACCGCGGTGTGTCCGGAGGCGCTAATGGACCCGGAGAAGGACCCGCGCAAATTTATCCGCAAGGTCAATCTGGGGCTGGTCCACGAGGCGCTACAGGACGGGTTTAAAGACATATGTGCCTTACATTTTCGCTGTGAGAGTAGGTGTCCACAGGGGGTCAGAATCAGCCGGATTATGCAGGTTATCCGGGAACTGGCGGTTGAGGACGGTTATTCCTATCCAGAGTCTTTAAAGATGCTGGAAAGGGTGGAGTAAGTTATGGCAGAAGGAGAGAAGAGCGGGATTTTAGTTGTTGGTGGCGGTATCGGTGGTGTGCAGGCGGCGCTGGACCTGGCTGATGGTGGTTGTCAGGTTTACCTGATTGACCGGGCGCCGGCGATTGGCGGGTATATGGCGCGGCTGGACAAGACATTTCCCACCAACGACTGCTCAATGTGTATTTTGAGCCCGAAACTGGTTAGTTGTGCTCGGCACCCCAACATCCGCCTGCTCACCCTTACCGAACTCCAGTCAGTAACCGGTGAGCCGGGTGCCTGGACAGTGCTCTTGAAGCGTTATGCCCGTTCCGTTGACCTGAACAAGTGCACCGGTTGTGGTGACTGTCTGGAAAAGTGCCCGGTGAAACTGCCCAACGAGTTTGAGGGCGGGCTTGCCCAGCGCCGGGCGATATACCGGCTTTATGCCCAGGCGGTGCCCAACGCGCCGACAATCGACCGGGCGCACTGCCTGAAGTTTACGAAAGACCGCTGCGGCAACTGTGCCCGGGTGTGCAAGGCGGGTGCGATAAATTACGAAGAAAAGGACGAAGCGATTACGCTTTCGGTCGCCGGTATTGTCCTGGCACCGGGCAGTGAGATTGTTGCCGGTGCCATCCGTCCGGAATTTGGTTATGGGCGCTATCCCAATGTTGTCACCAGTTTAGAATTTGAAAGGATTATGTCCGCCTCGGGTCCGTTTGGCGGTCACATCCAGCGTCCGGGTGATAAAAAAGAGCCGAAAAAAATCGCCTGGGTGCAGTGCTATGGCTCCCGGGATGAGTCTGCGGGCAGGGGTTACTGCTCATCGGTCTGCTGTATGTATTCTGCCAAGGAGGCGGTGATTGCCCGGGAGCATAACCCCGGGATTGAGTCGACCATCTTCTATATGGACATCCGGGCGTTTGGCAAGGACTTTGACCGCTACATTGAACGGGCAGAAAGGCAGTTCGGGGTCAGGTTTGTGCGGGCACGGGTTGCTGAGATTCGTGAGGAACAAAACGGTGACCTGATTTTACGGTATGGAAGCGAGGCAGGACAGCGAAGCGAGCGGTTTGATATGGTCGTCCTCTCCTGCGGATTTACACCCTCAGAAGGTGTTGTTAATCTCCTCCGCCGGCTGGATTTACCCCGGAATGAGTTTGGCTATCCGCTTATTGACCCCTGGCAGCCGGTAGCACCCCGAGCAGCGCTGTTCTTTGCCGGCACCGCGCCGGGACCAAAGGACATTCCGGAGACGGTGGTTCAGGCGTCAGCGGCTGCGGCTAACGCCCTGGCGATAGCGGAGGCGCGGAGGCGCGGAAGCGCAGAAGCGCAGAAGCGCAGCACGGAGCAGAGAGCACAGAGTACAGGTTCCATGCCACAGGCTTCGGGCTATTTTATCGGTGCGCCCCGGATTGGTGTGTTTGTGTGTCATTGCGGGATAAACATCGGCGGAATTGTCCGGGTGCCCGAGGTGGTCCAGTTCGCAAAGAACCTGCCGGGTGTTGTCTATGCTGAGGAAAACCTCTACTCCTGCTCTGCGGACAGCCTGGAAAAGATTAAAACCCGCATCAAAGAGCACAACCTCAACCGGGTGGTGGTCGCCTCCTGCTCACCCCGCACCCATGAACCGCTTTTTCAGGCAACGGTTGCCGAAGCCGGGCTTAACCCCCACCTGTTTACGATGACCAACATCCGGGACCAGTGCTCTTGGGTGCATATGCAGGAGCCGGACCGGGCGACCGAGAAGGCAAAGGACCTGGTGCGGATGGCGGTTGCCCGGGTCAGGCGCCAGGAGCCGTTAGAGCCGGTCAAACTACCGGTAACAAAGGCGGCGCTGGTCATCGGTGGCGGGATTGCGGGAATGGCATCGGCGCTGGCGCTGGCGGATGCGGGATTTGATGTATTTCTGGTCGAAAAGGAACAACATCTGGGCGGGATTGCGCGCAACATCTATCGCACAATTGAAGGTGAAGATGTCCAGAGGCGGTTGCAGGAGATGGTGCAACAGGTCAACGACCACCCGCGCATCAAGGTGTTCACCGGCACAACCGTGCGCCAGATTGACGGGTTTGTTGGCTCTTATGAGACGCAATTAAGCAATGGTGAGCGAATAAAGCACGGCGTGGTCATTCTGGCAATCGGTGCCCGTTATCGCCAGCCCGACGAGTACGCCATTAACGCCAGTGGGCAAATCAAAACCCAGCAGGAGCTGGAAGAGATAATCGCCCGCAACCCGGAGGTCCTGCGCGGGACCAGTTCGGTAGTGATGATTCAGTGTGTTGGTTCAAGAAATGATGAGCGTCCTTACTGCTCCCGCATCTGCTGCGTTGAGGCAATTAAAAACGCCCTGGCGCTGAAAGAAAAGAATCCGGATATGGACATTTACATTCTCTACCGCGACATCCGCACCTACGGCTTCAAAGAGGAATTCTACCGTCGGGCAAGGGAAAAGGGCGTTATCTTCATTCGCTACACACCGGAGCGGGAGCCGGTCGTTGCGATGAAAGATGGCAAACTCACCGTTTCGGTGCTGGAGCCGGTTCTGAACATGACCATTGACTTAACTCCCGATATGCTGGTTCTCTCTTCCGGTGTTGTCGCTCAGGAAGATGCGGAAACCCTGGCGAAGATGCTCAAGGTGCCGATGCATCCGGACGGCTTCTTCCTTGAGGCGCATGCGAAACTGCGGCCGGTGGACTTTGCCACCGATGGGGTGTTTCTTGCCGGTCTCTGTCACTACCCGAAATTTATTGACGAGGCGATTGCCTCAGCGCAGGCGGCGAGCGCCCGGGCAATCACAGTCCTGTCCCGGGACTTTGTTGCGGCAGAGCCCTATCAGGCGGTGGTCAATCCCCGGCGCTGCTCTGCCTGCCATATGTGCGAGAACCTGTGCGCCTATCGGGCGATTGAGGTGGTGTTTAATGAGCGGGAGGGTAAGTTTGCCGCGGTGGTTAACCCGGCGCTCTGCAAAGGCTGTGGTGCCTGTGCAGCGAACTGCCGTTCCGGTGCGATTGACATCAAGGGTTTTACTGGCGAAAATATCGTCCGGGAGATACTTGCCCTGTTTTCTTAAACATCGAAAACCAACCTTGCCGTATAGCCCGGGGTATTGTCCGGTAGGGTGGTGCGTTCAATGGCGAAGTGGTGATAGGTGGGGGTTTTGATTTCTATTTTCAAGCCGTGCCTTTGCGGGTCGTAGGTTTCACCATGGATTTTTGCCCTTAACTGCGCCCGCTGCGGGTCCAGGGCGGTGATTTCGGCGCGGGTGATAACAAAGCCCCGGGTGGCGAAGCGATAGAGGAGTTCACGCAGCCAGTCGAGAAACAGTTCTTCCAGGTCCGGTGAGTTTATCTCCACCTCCTCCTGGATGACCTCCCGGACCTTCTGCAATTCCAGCATCGTATCAAATAGCATCAGTGCGGCGTTGGAGAATAGTTCAGGCAGGTCCCGTCCATAGATTTCTACATAGAGGTCTGCGGTGTGGTCCAGGAGCCGGTAAGGGAGCGGTGGGTGTGAGTTCGACACCGCCTTTAAGCGTTTCTTTAACTGGCAGGCGGTTTTAAGGGCGATATTGCCCTTAACCGTTTGACCACCTGCTCAAACACATCGATGGCGTAATCAATCTCCTCTTCGGTATTGTCCTCGCCGACCGAGAACCGCACCACCGAGTTGCGCATAACCGGCGGCAGGTTGATCGCCTTGACGGTCGGGGACGGCTCCGGGTCACCGGAGGCGCAGGCAGAACCCGAGGCGACCGCCACCCCTTCCAGATCCAGACTCATCAAAAGCGCCTCACCCTCAACATAGGCAACGCCGAAGTGCGCGGTGTTGGGCAACCGTTTTTCTGGATGACCATTGAGCCGGACATCCGGGACCCGGTTGAGTATTCCCTGTTCCAGTCGCTGGCGCAGGGCAAGCATCTTTTGAGCATGCTCCTGCCACTCATCCTTTAACAGGGCGCAGGCTCTGCCGACACCGACGATGCCGATGATGTTTTCGGTGCCGGCGCGCAGCCCCCTTTCATGATGACCGCCGTGAATCAGCGGATGAATTTTGGTACCCTGACGGATGTAGAGCACACCCACGCCCTTGGGCGCATGAATCTTGTGTCCGGAAAATGTTAACAGGTCCACGCCCAAATCATTTACATCCACCGGAATTTTGCCTACCGCACACACCGCATCGGTGTGACAGTAGACACCCGCCTCCCGGCAGATGGCGGCGATTTCCCTGATCGGCTCAATTGTGCCAATCTCGTTATTACCCATAATCACGCTTACCAGTGCGGTCTCTTTGGTGATCGCCTTGCGCACATCTTCCGGGTCAACCAGTCCATAGCCGTCAACCGGCAGATAGGTCACCCGCCAGCCATTTTCTTTTAGATACTGGGCGCTGGCAAGGACCGAGGCGTGTTCAATCGGGGTGGTGATGATGTGCCTGCCCTTTTCCAGCATCAGGGCGACCGCAACACCTTTTACCGCCCAGTTGTTCGCCTCGGTGCCGCCGCTGGTGAAGAATATCTCCTCGGGTCGGGCACCGATAAATTGTGCCACCTCCTCCCTTGCCCGGGCGATACCTTCCGCGGCATCCCGGCCGAAACAGTGGATGTTAGACGGGTTACCAAACACATCGTTTAAGTATGGCTCAATCGCCTCCCGGACCCTTGGGTCAATCCGGGTGGTGGAGTTGTTGTCCAGATAAACCCGGCGTTTCATCTTCTATTGCCTCCTTGTCTTTTACCCGCCGGCTCTTTATGCCGGCGATAAACTCGTTGATAAATATCATAATCACACCAGCGACCACAAAGGCGTCCGCCAGGTTAAAGGTAAACCAGCGGAAGCGGATGGCACGCAGTTCAAAGTCAATAAAATCTATCACATAGCCGAGCCGGAGCCGGTCAATGATATTGCCCAGGGCACCGCCGAGAATCAGCCCATAGGCAAAGCCCAGGAAGTTACTTCTGGTCTTCAAACCGAAAAAGAGGACGAGAAGGGCACCGAGCCCGGGCAGGAGAAGGTACATAAACCTCGGACCGAACGGGATACCGAACACACCGCGCAGGTTGGTGGTGTAGGAGATTTTTAAGATTGAGCCAATTAAGGGGATGGGCGCGGCGCCTTCAACGCCACCGGTGATGCCATAGACCAGGATTTTGGTTAACTGGTCAAGGAACAGGGCGGTGATGGCGGTCCAGACAAACGAGCGGCGCAGGGTGGCAGACATTAAACCTTGGGTCCGACATCAACCCGGATTTTGTCCAGTTCGTCAGCGTTATACACCCGGATGTGGTAGTGCTGGGCGATTTCTGCCGCATCCGCGGTTACACCCGGGGTGGCGATCAGGATGACATCACCAACACCGACATCGTAGGCACGGGCATAGAGCCGGATGACCTCCTCGGCATCAACCAGCGGGTTGCCGCAGGCAAAACTGACCAGGACCCGGTGCTCCAGGGGTCCCTGCATCTTGGTGGCAAGCATATCAACGATGTGTTCCGCGCCGGATTTACCCGGGATGCGTACCGACTCCTGAACCGCATAGCCCTCGCGCTGGAGCAGTTCGCGCACCTTTGCCCGGGGAATCTTTTCCAGCCGGAGTTTCGGCACCTGGGAAGGTTCAATGACATATTTGTAAAGCACCAACTCGCGCACCGCATACTTGTCAAACATCCGGTTGCAGGCAGGACAGCGCCAGAACTCAACCGGCGCCCGGGTGACCTCACGGCAGTCAGGGCAGATGTAGCGATAGCCGAGGTCGTCATAGTCGTTACCCAAAAGGAGCAGTTCGTTACGGCACTTGGGACAGATGCGTTCACCGCCGGGACGCAGGAAATCTTTTTCCGGACCGCTCCAGTTGCAGAGCCGGTGCCGGAGGAAGCGGGTGCGCTGGATACTGGTGGAGTTGCACTTAGGGCAGACGATTGTCCAGGCGAGGTTGTGGGAGTTGCAGGCGGGGCAGAAGAGCAGGCGGGCGGAGAACGTACGGGTAAGGTAACCAAGATGGACCAGGTCTTCTAACAAACGGCAGGCATAGGTGGCGTCAACCCCGAGATACCCTTCCACTGCCGGATAACTGACCCAGGAGTCCGCGCGCGGGGCGAACACCGGCTCAAATCCCGGGAGTTTGCCCTCAATTACCTGCTCTAAAAGGCTCAACAGTTTCGGGTCGTTAATCATTTAGCCTCCTGCTTAATTATACCGGAAAAATGCCTTTGGGTCAAATTGCCGTGTGGGTATGTCAGTAACCGCTCTTTTCTGGCACCGCCTCGGTTCAGATGGGTGGTTCTCTATTCAGTTAGAGCCGGAATCGGGCGAAAGTTAACGGTGGCGTTGCGGTTTTCTGCGGCGACGCTGGTGTAAATTTCGGATTGATAATGGGTTACAATTTCGGTTTTCGGTGCGATTCTCGAAAAGGGGCAGGTGGGTGGGTTAATCCGGGGGTAAGGGGGTTGTTAATGGATGAAGATAAGTCCAAGGATAAGTGCGATGATGAGTCCGGGCAGAAGGTTGAGGATTTTCAGTTTTTTGATTTGCAGGATATTGATGCCGAGGCTGATGAGGATGAGCCCGCCAACAGCGGTGATTTCGTCCACGATGCCAGGGCGGAGGATGGTGTTCAAAAGACGGGCAAGGAGGGTGAGCGTTGCCTGATAGAGAAAGAGGGGAATCGCCGAGAGGAGGACGCCGATGCCCAGTCCGGCGGCAAGGGCGATGGCGGCAAAGCCGTCAAGGAGCGCCTTGGTGAAGTAGAGGTTGGGGGTGTTGCCGGTGCCCTCTTCAATCGCACCGAGGATGGTCATTGAGCCCATACAGAAGAGGAGGAAGGCGGCAAGGAGACCTTCGGTGAAGGTGCTGCCTTTGAGTCGGAGCCGGGTTCGCAGGCGTTCGGTGAACCGGTTGAGCCGTTCTTCGAGCTGGAGGAGTTCGCCGATAATTGCACCGGGCAGGATGGAGAAGACGAGGATTAAGATGTGGCTGGTCTTCAGCGCCATGGTGATGCCGATGAAGATGGTGAAGATGCCGATGGTGTTGAAGGCGGTGCGGGTGAGCCGTTCGGGTAGCCGGGTGTGGAGGAAGAGGCCGATGAAACTGCCGATGATGACGGTGATGGTGTTGACGATTGTGCCGAGCACCGGTTAATCTTAACCGGATTGCCGGGGTCGGGCAAGAGCGGGGCAGGGGGAGCGGTGTTGACTTTATTTTTAGTTAGGTTAAATTATGTCTGGTGCGCCCGTAGCTCAGATGGATAGAGCGGCAGACTCCGGATCTGCAGGCCACGCGTTCGAATCGCGTCGGGCGCTTTCTGTTGTCGGGGGGTGTTATGGACTTTTATGAGGTGGTCAGGCGCCGGGTAAGTGTCCGGGCATACAAGCCGGACCCGATTCCGGAGGAGGTTTTAAACCGGATTCTTGAGGCGGGCAGGCTGGCACCATCGGCAAAGAACTATCAGCCCTGGAAGTTTATTGTTGTGCGGGATGAGAAGATAAGGCAGGAACTGGTGCCGGCGTGCCGGAATCAGGCGTTTATCGCTCAGGCGCCGGTGGTTATCTGCGGCTGTGCGCTTCTGGACCAGGCGTGGAAGGGGATGGGCGGTTACTGGTCAGCCGCGGAGGTTGATGTAACCATTGCGCTGGAGCATATCATCCTGGCGGCGGCTAATGAGGGGCTGGGCACCTGCTGGATTGGTGCGTTCAAGGAGGAGGAGGTGCGCCGGGTGCTGGCGATTCCGGAAGGGGTGAAGCCGGTGGCGCTGACACCGGTTGGTTATCCCGCGCACGAGGTTGCGCCCCGACCGCGCAAGGCGCTGGATGAAATTGTATGTTTTGACCGGTATCAGTAGCGGCGTATTTCAGTCCAGTTCCCTTTCCATTACTATGGCGTCCTCACCATTTTCGTAGTAGCCGCGGCGGATATAGGTGGGGACAAAGTTAAAGCGCCGGTAGAACCTCTGGGCGCCGGTGTTTGACATCCGCACCTCCAGGTAGATGTTTTCTGCCTTCTGGTGCCGGGCAAACTCAATTGCCGCCTCCATCAGTTTTGTGCCCACGCCCTGGCGTCGTGCCTCAGCGGCGACCGCGATGTTGGCGATGTGCACCTCCTCCCGACCCCAGGCGACGAGATAGCCGATGACACCGGTCTGGTCTTCGGCAACGATACAGAGCGCATCCGGGCGGCGGATGTCCGAGGCAAAAAAGGAGCGGCGCCAGGGGTTGGGGAAGGTGCGGGTTTCAATCGCCATCACCCGGTCAAGGTCAGATTCGGTCATCGCCCGGATGATGACGCCTTTGCGGATTATCTTCTCGTCGCTCGTAGAATTGATATTAGCCGGAACCGGCACCAAGTCAACAGCGATATTTTGCTTGACCGGAAGTTATGTTATGTTATCTTAATAAATAAAATCGGGAGTAACAGCGACCGACCGGTAAATAAGCCGGTTGCCCGTTTTGGTAACGGGCACAGGGAACGCCGTGCGAATCGGCGGCGGTCTCGCCCACTGTGAACGGTTTGTTGCCCATCAGTGCCACTGCCCGGTTGCCGGGTGGGAAGGCGATGGGTGTTGCCGTGAGCCAGGAGACCTGGTCGCTGTTCAGGCAGGTAAATCCTTGCGCAGAAAGGAGGCGCCGTAATGAGTCTGTTATCACTCATACTCATCCTGCCTTTGAGCGGGATGTTCCAGATAAAAGTTCGGGACGCAATCAGCCGTGAGCCGGTTGGCTATGTGGAGATTGAGGTCCTGCCCGCAGGTAAGACATTTTTTACCGATTCGCTCGGTGAGGTTCATTTAACCGGGCAGGACCTGCCGGATGCGGTGACGATTGTTGCCCGGCGTGTCGGTTATGAGACAAGAACCTGGGTTGGTGTGCCGGTATCAGGTGAGGTAACGCTGTTGATTATGCCCCGGGCGATTCCGGTTGCCGGGGCAACCAGTACCGCCACCCGGCTGGTGCGGCGGCCAGCACCAGCCCAGCCGGTGACCGTGATCGAAAATAAAGGGTTTGTCAACCGGGGGAATGTAGACCTCAGCGGTCTGGTAATGGGTTTGCCCGGAGTGCAGGTGCAGGACTATGGCAACCTGACCACAGTTTCCCTGCGCGGGACCACGGTGGAGCAGACACTGGTTTTGTTTGATGGTGTTCGGCTCAATTCCAGTCTCAACAATCAGGCGGATATGACCCTGTTGCCGCCGGCGTTTGCCCGGCAGGTGGAGGTGGTGCGTGGTGGCGCATCCGCACTTTATGGTGCAAACCCGATTGGCGGGGTGATAAATGTTATCACACCGACACCGGAGTCAACAGGTTTTTGTGGTGCGGTCGGGATTGGCTCCTTGGGCAGACGGCACCTTAACCTCGGTGCGATGCACAGCGGTCTGGTTGACTTTGTGTTTGCCGGCAGTGTGATGAGTGCGGACAACCGCTTCACCTATCAGGACCAGCTGGACTCGTTGCGGGTCAGGGTGAATGGGGATGTCAGAAGGGGCAACCTTCTGGGCAAACTGGGCAGCGGTCTGGGTTCCGGGGGAAGGCATTACCTGTCGGTTCTGGGTTGTTTCACAATCGCGGAACGGGGCTCACCCGGGCCAGTTACATTTCTCACTGACAGTGCCCGGTTAAAGGATGAGCGGTTTTTGACGATTCTCGGCTATGACTGGCAGGAGACCGAGGACGCCCATCTGAGCGCCAGAATCGGGCACCAGCGCTCCTGGGAGAACTACCGCAACCCGAATGAGTTCTTTCCTGAGGATGATACCCATCGGGTTTATCAAACCAGTTTTAGCGCCAATCAGTTACTGGTGCTGTCAGACTGGCTGAGCGGTAATATTGGATTTGAGTCCTATCTGGAAAGGGCAATGAGCAGTGCGGTGGGCGGTCCGGCACGCTGGAGTAATGCGCCCTATCTGGAGTTCAGATTGAAAGGCAGGGGCTGGGCGATAAACACCGGCGTGCGCTATGACCGGTTGCGCTCCAGCGGATTGAACCAGGACTCGGTTAACATCACCGCCACTTATGGTGCGTTCAGCCCGAAGGTGGCGTTTATCTTCAACCCGATTCCCTCAGTGAACTGCTACCTCAGCGCCAACCGCTCATTCCGGGCGCCGACATTTAACGAACTGTGGTGGCCCAGAAACAACTGGAGCGGTGGCAATCCCAGACTGGAGCCAGAATGGGGGACCGGCGTTGAGGGCGGTGTTGCCCTTAATACGGGCGAAGCGCTGTTTATCCGTCTGGCAGGTTACCGCTCACAACTGTCCAATCTTATTCAATGGCAGGAGACAGAGGAGTTTTTCTGGCAACCGGTGAACATCGCCCGGGCAACAATTACCGGCGCGGAACTGGAGGGAAAGGCAAAGTGGCGGTTTCTGGAGTTATGGGCAGGTGCCACCTATCAGGTTTGCCAGAGCGCGGCGTCTGATACCGGTGCTGGTTCTACGGTTCGGGATTTGCCCTATCGGCCCCGGCTGAGCGGTGGTTCTGGTGTCGGACTTAACTTCCAGAAACAAGGGCTGGATATCGCCAGGCTGAAAATAGGCGCACGGGCGGTATCGAGCAGGTTTACCAATAGCAACAACACCGACACCCTGCCGGGTTATGTGCTAATGGACGCAGAGGTTGGCTTCGCACCATTGAACCTGTTTTTAAATGCCAATAAATGGCAACCAAGAGTTACCGTTGGCGCCAAAAATGTTTTTAACCGCCGATACCAGGAGATTAAAGACTATCCCTTACCAGGAAGAGATATCTATTTAGAGATAGATATAGGCTGGTGAGCGGCGACCGTATCGATTGCGGGTGGTGATGTTAAAGATGTTATGAGGGTAAGATAGGAGTTTTTTGTCTCCTGGAACAGGGGCATATATTTCTGTGCGACCGGTTCGGCTCGGGGTGGGATAACTTTTAGCGGGTTGACCGGTTTGCCACCCTGGCGAATTTCAAAGTGGAGGTGCGGTCCGGTAGCAAGCCCGGTGGCGCCAACATAGCCGACAGTTGCGCCCTGCCGGACAAATCTGCCTGGTTTTATTCCGGGTCCGAATCTGGACAGGTGGCCATAACGGGAGACCAGACCGCCAGAGTGTTTTATCTCCACCAGGTTGCCATAGCCGCCGTGCCAGCGCGCCATTGTTACCACACCGTCAGCGATGGCGCTTACCGGTGTGCCTTTGGGTGCGACATAGTCGACACCGTGATGGGGCCGGACAACCCGTAGAATCGGGTGGAAGCGCATCCCGAAGTGAGATGATACCTTGGCGAATGACAGCGGTGAACGCAGGATGGACTTTCTTAAAGACTGGCCTTTTTCGTTGTAGTAGTCCGACCTGCCGCTGGGGTCTTTGAAATAGAAGCCATAGACATTGTGGGTTCTGCTTCGGTAGTGTACCGCATAGACCCGACCGTAGCCGTAGGTTTTGCCATCAACCAGGAGTTTGTCCACCAGGATTTTAAATGTGTCACCGTTGTTACATTCGGTAAAGAAGTCGATGTCATAGCGCAGGATTTCGGCAAACTCCATCACCAGGGATGGTGTGCCGCCCATTTTTAAAAGCGAGTTCCAGAGGGAGTTTTCAATTGTGCCGACGATGGCACAGCGGACAGTGTCAATCGGTTTGTCCACCCGCCGCGCGGTGACTGCGCCCAGAGAGTCAAACCGGACTTCGTAGGTGGTGATAAGGCTGGCGTGGTAGTCAACACCGTGGAGGTTCAAGCCCTGATAGTACAGTGATACCGAGTCACCGGTTCTCATCCGGTTGAATGGAAATTTTATCTGCGCTAGGGCGTTGTAGACCGAGTTAATCTTTTCCTGAGGGATGCAGTAGCGGGCGAGCAGTCCAGCAAGCACCTCGCCTTTATTGAGGATGTCGCCGGTGGAATAGGTGGAGTCAGCCGAAGGAAGCGCCGGTCCGCAGACCGGGTGGTTTTGCCGGTGAGGACGCCTGAGCCCGATGAGAACGAGCAGGACAAGGAGCGGGATGAGAAGAAGATATACCCAGTACCCCTTGATGCCCATTTTTTCTGGCTGGGGAGGAGTGAGTGGCGGGGTTGGAATCATAAAAACACACTTCCGATTTGATAGATGGTGGTGGCGGTGAGCCAGCCAAGTGCGAGTGTCCAGCCGGCGGTGAAGATTGCCCAGCGCCAGCCGAGTTCCCGGCGGATGGCGGCGAATGTGGCAATGCAGGGGATATACAAAAGGGACATCACCATAAAGGCGTAGGCAGAGAGCGGGGTAAAGTAGGAGTGGATAATTCCGGATAAACCTTCTGGTTCAGCGCTGTGGATGGTTGCCATCGTTCCCACAACAACCTCTTTGGCAACGACCCCGGCGATGAGGGAAACCGCAGCCCACCAGTAACCAAAGCCGGCGGGTTTTAATAGCGGGGCAAACAGGGTGCCAATTTTTCCGAGGATGCTCTCCCGTGAGGCGTAGGTAACTCCCCAGGGCAGTTTTCCTAATAGCCAGATGATGACCACCGCGGGTGCGATGACGGTGCCGGCCCGGCGGATGAATAGCCAGGTGCGGAACCAGGTGGGACGAAGCACAGTCTTCAGGGAGGGAGAATGGTAGGGGGGTAGTTCCATAATTAAGGGCGCCTCTTCGGCACGGAAGAAGAGCCAGCGGAATAGGCGAGCGGTGATTACGGCCAGGATGATGCCCAATAGATAAAGGGAGAAGAGGACAATAAACCTGCCCCGGCTAAAGAAGGCAGCGGTGAAAAGGAGGTAGACCGGCAGTCGAGCCGAGCAGGACATAAATGGGTTGACCAGGACGGTGAGGATGCGGTCTTTGCGATTTTCTAGGGTGCGGGTGGCGAGAATCGCCGGGACATTGCAGCCAAAACCCATTATCATCGGGATAAATGACTTACCATGCAAGCCAAATATATGCATAAACCGGTCCATAACAAATGCCGCCCGTGCCATATAGCCGGAGTCTTCCATCAGGCTGATAACCAGGTAGAGGATGACGATGTTGGGCAGGAATTGCAGAACCGTGCCGATGCCCGGAATTAACCCTTCGGTGATAAGACCGGTGAGCCAGTCGGGTGCGGTGAGCGCAGCAAGAACCTCGCGGGTTACCTGTCCGGCGAGGTCAAACAGTTTACCGATGAGTTCGGCGAGCGGTGTGCCCAGGGCAAAGACCAGATAAAATGTCAGCGCCATCAGCCCGAAGAATATCGGGACACCCAGCCAGCGGTTGAGCACCACCGCATCAATCGTCTCAGAGAGCACAAGGGCACGGCTGATTTCCGGGCGCCGGCGGACGCATTCTTTGAGGACACCACGGATGAACCCGTAGCGTCGTTCAACAATTGCACTCTGGGCGTCGTGTTTGTGGCGTTGTGCCAGTTCGTGGCGGAGGGTGCGGGCGAGCTGTTCCGCCTCCGGGATGTCAACCGGCGGATTGTCGCCTTCCAGGATTTTCAGCGCCCACCACCGTTTTTCTTCTTCCGGCACCTGGCCGGTGAGGGCATTGGCAAGGCGGGCAATTGCGGTTTCAATCTCGTCGCCGTAGTTGATACGCAGGGGCTGGTGCGGGAGCGGGTTGCGCCCGAAGTCGTGAATCACCCGGCGCAGTTCCTCTATCCCTTCACCTTTTGCGGCAACGGTCGGAACAACCTGAACTCTTAGGATGCGCTCGAGCCGCGCGGTGTCAATTTCTATCCCCTTTTCCTGGGCGATGTCCATCATATTTAATGCGATTATCAGCCGGGCGCCCATCTCGAGCAACTGGATAACCAGGTAGAGGTTTCTTTCCAGATTGGCGGCATCAACCACCGCAACCACCGCGTCGGGTTTTTCTTCCAGGAGGAAAGCACGGGCGATGCGTTCGTCCAGAGTCCAGGCATCAAGGGCGTAGGTGCCGGGCAGGTCAACAACAGTCACCCGGTGCCCCTGATATACCGAACAGCCAACGCACTTTTCCACGGTTACACCTGGCCAGTTGCCCACCGCGACATTGCCGCCGGTGAGGGCGTTGAAGATGGTGCTTTTGCCGGAATTGGGGTTACCGGCGATGGCGATTTTAATTTCCCGTTTTTCCATTTTCGCTGAGGATGGTTACCTTTATTCGCTCCGCGATGCCCCGTCCCAGGGATACTTCCTTGCCCGCAATCTCGACGATGAGCGGTCCGGTCGGGTTGGCGCGGTTGAACAGCGAGACACCCTCGCCGATGCCCAGCCGGCCGAGCTTCTGTCTGATGCCGCGGCCGCCGGTAATGGCAATGACCTGCACCTTGCCCCGGGGTGCGCTGGTTAAAGGGTAGACCGGCAGTGGTTCTACCTGAATCAGGTCCGCCTCTTCGTGGCGCAGGGAGATGCAGTAGCCCGAGACCGCGCCCGATTCCGGCACCCGGGAGATAAGGGCATAGGCGCGGGGGTCGCCCATCGGCGCACAGTGCTTTACCTCAACCAGTGTGCCCGGGACAAAACCCATTGTTGCCAGCCGGCGCTGGATTGCGGGTTTGCCGGTTATTTCCCGCACCACGCCCCATTTACCGAGTTCCAGTTCGCTTAACCGCTTCATTTCACTCCCAGCCGGCGAACAAATCCGGTTAGACGCCGGGTGGTTTCTGGTGACAGGGCGTGTTCCAGGCGGCAGGCGTCTTCGGCTGCCACCTTTTCGCTGACACCGAGGATATGCTGGAGGAAATGTTTTAGGAGCAGGTGACGCTGGTAAATCGCTGTGGCGTAGTTTTGTCCGGCAGCGGTGAGTTCAACATCGCCGTAGTGTTCGTGGTGGATAAAACCTTTTTCCTCCAAGAGGTTCAGGGCGCTGACCACCGATGGACGGCTGACATTTAAGAGCCGGGCGATGTCTTTTACCCGCACCGGACGACCGCGTCGGGCAAGGATGAGGATTGCCTCGAGGTAGTCTTCACCGCTTTCGCCCAGTGTGCTGGGGGCACGACGATTAGAGTTAAGTCTGGCTAACATTGTTAAGTAAGGCTAATTATATTTGAACCGAACCTGCGTGTCAAGGAAAATATTTGCCAGCCCGAAAAATGGGGAAGCAACAGCCGGGCGATTTTTTGTGTTTCCGGGAAAGGGGAATTTTAACGCTGCCGGTGGTTTCAGCGGTTGGGAAGAAGATGTTTATTTTTTAAATGGTTAGAGTTAAATTGCTTGCCGGAAATTTGTTTTAATGGGGCAGGATAGGGGGTATGCCCAGGGCTAGCCCCCGGGCTGCTGGGGGGCTTGCCGGAAGGTTAGCCATCAGGGTAACATCTGGTTTAATTGCAGTGAGGGGGTTCCGGTTTACTTTTTCTCCTGCTGGAGCGGTTAACCGGATTGTTGGCTGGGGTTTAACCGGTGGTTTTAGCCGGCGGTTTTCTCCGGTGTTTAACCCTGTTGTTGCCGTCATATCTGACCTTCTCACCGGGTCCGGATATTCCGGGCAGGTGTCATTGACAGTTAGCAAGGGTAAAATTATAATAGACAAAAAGGAGGACATTTTGGACCGCGAGACCGCATGGCAACTGGTAGTCAGTTCGGTGAAGAATGAGAACCTGCGCAAGCATATGCTGGCGACCGAGGCGTGTCTGCGTGCCCTTGCCCGGCGGCTGGAACAGGATGAGGAGAAGTGGGGGCTTGCCGGGCTGGTGCATGACCTGGATTATGAGTTGACCAAGGACGACCCGGCAAGCCATGCAATGATTGCCGCCCAGACGCTGAGTAATCACAATGTTGACCCGGAGGTGATTCAGGCGGTGAAGGCACACAGCGGTAATGTGCCGGCGGAGTCGCTGCTGGACAGGGCGATTGTTGCGACCGACCCGGTTACCGGTTTGATTGTCGCGGCGGCGCTGATGCACCCGACCAAGAAACTTGCCAGTGTTGATACCGATTTCGTCCTGCGCCGGTTCAAGGACAAGCGGTTTGCCGCGGGTGCGAATCGGGAGCAGATTCAGCGCTGTGCGGAACTGGGTTTGTCTTTAGAGGAGTTTTTAAACATCTGTCTGAAGGCGATGCAGTGTATCGCCGGGCAGTTAGGGCTTTAGGGCGATGTCCAGCCAGCCGCTCACCTTTCAGGAGATAATCCTGCGCCTGCAGGAGTTCTGGGCAGGGCAGGGGTGTGCGATACTGTCACCCTACAACTCCGAGGTCGGCGCCGGCACATTCAACCCGGCGACCTTTCTGCGGGTGCTGGACACCAGACCCTGGAATGTGGTGTACTGTGAGCCATCAAAAAGACCCCGGGACGGCAGGTATGCTCAGAACCCCTTGCGGGTGCAGCAGTTCTGGCAATTACAGGTGATTTTAAAGCCGGCGCCCGCGGATGTGCAGGACCGGTATCTGCGCAGTCTTGAGGCGCTCGGGATTGACCTGAAAAAGAACGACATCCGTTTTACCGAGGATGACTGGGAGTCGCCGACCCTGGGCGCCTGGGGCCTGGGCTGGCAGGTGGAACTGAACGGGATTGAGATTACCCAGTTTACCTATTTCCAGCAGTGTGGCTCGGTGGACCTGAAGGTGATTCCGGTGGAATTGACCTACGGGCTGGAGCGGATTGCGATGTTCATTCAGAATGTGGAGTCGATATTTGCGGTGCGTTGGAACGAGCATCTCACCTGGGGTGATGTGTACCGGCAGAACGAGGAGGAGTTTTCCCGGTTTAACTTCGAGGAGGCGGATGTCGAGTTGCACCGGTTGCTCTTTGAGCGGTTTGAGTCTGAGGCGCAGCGGTTGTTAAAACTGGGGCTGGTGTATCCGGGTTATGACTGCGTGGTCAAATGTTCCCACTTCTTTAATGTCCTGGAGGCGCGGGGCGCAATCAGCGTCTCGGAGAGGCAGAACTACATCGCCCGGGTCCGCCGACTTGCCCGGCTTGCCGCCATCACCTACTTGAAAAAGGCAGAGCCGGAAGGGGAGACGGCTTAAGCCCGCGGTTTCTATTCACCCCTTAGTAGGACTTGTAGATCTTATAAGACATATATTTTGATGGGCGGGTGTGTCTCTACCCGATAAAAAATGGCGTCGGGAGCAGGGAAACAAGGGGGTTTTTGGTGGGTTGGGAAGGAGGGATACCTGCTCCCGACAAATTGCTTAAATCTCCAGATTGTAAAAGTTACGCACTGACCACAATTTCACCATCCACGACCGAGATGGTAACCTTATCCGGTCGCTTTTCGAGAATCAGCCGTGCCAGCTGATTCTCAATCCGGTGCTGGATTACTCGTTTTAGCGGCCTTGCCCCAAATTCCGGGTCATAGCCTTCCTTCGCGAGCACATCCTCGACGCCCGGATTAATTATAACATCAATTCCTTCTTCTGTCAACTGATTTTTCAATCTGGTTAATTGCAGGTCAACAATCTTGCGGATTTCTTCCCGGGTGAGCGGTTTGAAGATGACAATTTCGTCAATGCGATTGAGGAACTCGGGACGGAAGTGCTGGCGCAGGAGTGCCATAAGTTCTTCCCGGTCAAACCTGCCACCCCGGGCGAGGTCGGTGCCAAGGTTGGAGGTCATAATGATAACGGTGTTTTTGAAGTCTACCACCCGACCGTGACCATCGGTGAGCCGACCATCATCAAGAATCTGCAAGAGGATGTTGAACACATCCGGATGCGCCTTTTCAATCTCATCCAGAAGCACCACCCGGTAGGGACGGCGCCGCACCGCCTCGGTTAACTGACCACCTTCCTCAAAGCCAACATAGCCCGGTGGTGCGCCGATAAGCCGGGACACGGTGTGCTTTTCCATATATTCGGACATATCCAGCCGGACCATTGCGTCCTCACTGTCAAAAAGCACCCGGGCAAGGGTCTTGGCAAGTTCGGTTTTGCCGACGCCGGTTGGACCCAGGAAGATAAACGAACCGATGGGCTTTTTCCTTTCGGCGATGCCGGCGCGTGCCCGGCGGATGGCGTTTGCCACCGCGCTGACCGCCTCGTCCTGACCGATGACCCGCTTGTGAATCTCTTCCTCCAGACGCAGGAGTTTTTCCCGTTCTGATTCCAGCAGGTTCTTAACCGGTATGCCGGTCCATTTTGCCACCACCTCGGCGATGTCCTCCTCGGTTACCTCCTCGCGCAACAGCCGGGGCTGGTTCGCCATCTTGTCCATTTCGGCGAGTTCCTTTCTCAGTTGCAGGAGTTTGCCGTATTCCAGTTCTGCGGCGCGGTTGAGGTCGTATTTCCGCTTTGCCAGTTCAATCTCATGCTGGACCCGTTCAATCTCCTCCTTTAACTGCCGGCGCCTTTCCACCACCTTGCGCTCCTGTTCCCACTGGGCGGTCAGGCGTGCCTGCTTTTCCTTCAGGTTGGCGATTTCCCTTTCAATCTCCGCCAGGCGTGCCCTTGCCGCCTCATCAACCTCCCGTTTCAGGGAAAGTTTTTCCATCTCCAGTTGCAGGATTTTACGGTCAACCTCATCCAGTTCCACCGGTTTGGAGGTGATTTCCATCTTCAGTTTTGCCGCCGCCTCGTCCACCAGGTCAATCGCCTTGTCCGGCAGGTAGCGGTCCGAGATGTAGCGGTTGGAGAGCACCGCGGCGGCAACCAGGGCGCTGTCATTTATCCGGACACCGTGATGGACTTCGTAGCGTTCTTTTAACCCGCGCAGGATGGAGATGGTTTCTTCGACCGTGGGCTGGTCAACAAACACCGGCTGGAACCGTCTCTCCAGCGCCTTGTCCTTTTCGATGTACTGGCGGTATTCATCCAGTGTGGTGGCGCCGATGCAGCGCAACTCACCCCGTGCCAGCATCGGCTTGAGGAGGTTCCCGGCATCAATTGCGCCCTCGGCTTTGCCGGCACCGACGACCAGATGGAGTTCGTCAATAAACAGGATGATTCTGCCGTCCGAGGCGGCGACCTCCTTTAACACCGCCTTGAGCCGGCTCTCAAACTCACCCCGATACTTGGTGCCGGCGATGAGCGCACCGATGTCCAGGGCAAAGATGCGCCGGTCTTTCAGGCTCTCGGGCACATCACCCTTAACAATCCGCTGTGCCAGCCCTTCAACAATTGCGGTCTTGCCGACACCGGCATCACCGATGAGCACCGGATTGTTCTTGGTCCGGCGGGAAAGCACCTGCATCACCCGGCGGATTTCGTCGTCCCGACCGATTACCGGGTCAAGTTTTCCCTCCTTTGCCAGGAGGGTCAGGTCGCGTCCGAACTTCTCTAGTGGCTGATACCGGTCTTCGGCAGACTGGTCGGTTACCCGCTGGTTGCCGCGCACCTCCTTCAGGACCGCCAGCACCCGATTGCGGTCAACACCGAAGTTCTGCATTACCCGGCTAACCGCGCCATCGCGCAGATCCAGCAGCCCTAAAAGGAGATGCTCGGTGGCGATGAACTCATCTTTGAGCCGGCGCGCCTCTTCCTCAGCAACTGACAGCACCTTCTGGGTGCGCGGGGAGAGATACACCTGGGTGCTACCGGAGACGCGCGGGCGGTCCTTCAGCGCCACCTCAATATGCTGGCGGATGTGGGCTGGATTGGCGCCCACCCGGCTTAAAATCTGCGGCACCAGCCCTTCCTCCTGGTCCAGAAGCGCCAGGAGGAGGTGTTCGGCATCAAGTTCCTGATGCCCCATCCGCTGGGCTAATGCCTGTGCTTCATATAGCGCACTTTGCGCCTTTTCGGTAAATTTCTCGATATTCATAGTGTTTTAATTATTAGACCCGTGTAGCTGCCGCGGGGATGCGGGAGGATAATTATCCCAGGGGCGGGCGGTTTTTCGCTTGACTTTATTGATGATGTAGTTAACTTTGCTTATTGATAAGCGGCAAAATAAAGGAGACCGGCGATGACCGATGATGTGCTTTTTTTCTGTCAGGAGTTTGAGGCGCTTGCCCGTCGTCCGGCAGAACCGGGCAGGTATTATCAGCCCCGTGCCTACCGCAACGCCAGCGTCAGTTTTCGCAACAGCACCCGGCACAACTGCGCCCAGGCGGCAGGTTTGATGGGCACGGACGGGTGTCCACTTCATTCAATAACCGCCCGGGCAGAACTGGTGGAGAAGGTTGGCTTGAACCCGTTTCTGTATCCTGCCCATCTTTTGCCGGGCTGCGACCTGCTTTCTGATTCCGGGACAACGACGATGACGATTGAGCAGTGGTCGCAGCTGCTGCTGGGCGATGAGGCTTATGGCTCTAATGAGGGCTATTTTGAGTTGAATGAAGAGATTGGCAGGACCTTTGGCGCGGTGTGGCGTCAGGAGCTCAATTCACCGGTGCAGACCCTCTTTATCTTCCATCAGGGACGGGCAGCAGAACATGCGCTGTTTTTTAACCTTGCCCGGCAGTTGCCGGCAGAAGATTTGCCACCGCTGCGCGCACGGCTGGCGGGTAAGACAGGTGATGTTTACTCCCGCATCCTTGAGGAGATTGCGCGGCTGGAGCACCGGGCACAGGCGAACGGGCAGAAATGGCAGGAGCCGGTTTACCTGATTCCGAGTAACGGACATTTTGATACCACCGAGGCTAACATCGCCGCGACAAACATCGTCCCTTTAAACCTTAGCTGCGCGGAGCATCGCAACAATCAGGAGGACTTTCCCTTCCGGGGCAACATCAATCTGGTAGAGTTGAGCGAGCTTCTGGACGCCATCCCCGAGCATATTCCGCTGGTTTATCTGACCGTGACCAACAATACCGGTGGCGGTCAGCCGGTGGCGATGGCGAATATCCGGTCGGTGCGGCGGTTGACCGCAGAGAAGGGGATTCCCTTCTTTCTTGACGCCTGTCGGTTTGCCGAGAACGCCTGGTTTATCCAAGAGCGGGAGGAGCTGTATCGGGGCTGGCAGATATCGGAGATTGTCCAGGAGATGTTTGCTGAGGTTGACGGGTTTCACATCAGTTTGAAAAAGGACGGGCTGGTTAACATCGGCGGTGCGCTCTTGGTCCGGGCGGATGGGCTGTTTGCCCGGCGCTATCCGGGTTTGTTAGAGAGGTTAACCGATTACCAGATTCTTACCGAAGGGCATCCCACCTACGGCGGTCTGGCCGGCCGGGATTTGAAGGCGATTGCTGAGGGGCTGCGTATGGTGGTCAATCCGGAATATCTTGGCGCCCGGATTGGACAGGTGCGGCGGTTTGCCGAGCGGTTGAGCACGCTGGGTGTGCCGATTGTCAAGCCCGCGGGCGGGCATGCGGTGTATATTGATATGGATCGGTTCTTTGAGGACATCCGGCACGATGATACCGATTATAAAGGCGTGGCGTTTGTTGCCCTGCTTTTGATCGCCGGTCACCGGCTGTGCGAGCTGGGTGTTTATGCCTTTGAACTGGAGGGAAGGAAGCCGCCGCGCAACAACTTTGTCCGGGCGGCGATTCCCCGGCTTGCCTATGAGGACCAGGACCTGTTCGCCACCGCGGAGGCGATCCGCTTGCTTTACGAGCACCGGGAAAGGATTCCCGCGGTTGAGGTGTTATACGGGAAGAATCTGGCGTTACGCCATTTCAAGAGCCGGTTTAAGTTTAAGGAGTAACATAAAAAGGAGGCAAAGATGGAAGGTAGTGTGGTTAGCACTCCGGTTAATACCGGTGTCCAGAACAATGTCCGGGGGATGCAGAAGTGGCTCAAGTTTCTCGGGATTGTGCAGATTGTTGCGGGTATCCTGCAGGCGCTGACCCTGTTTGGTATCCTCTGGGCGTGGTTACCCATCTGGATGGGTGTCATCCTTAATGCTGCCGGCAATAAGGCGCAGGTTTATGTGGAAAATGGCGACCCGCAGGCGCTGGTCGAGTTGACCGGCAAACTGAAACTCTACTTTATTATTAACGGAATTATGATGATTATCTCCCTGGTGGCGGTGGCGATTTCGCTCTTGGTCCTGGCGATTCTGGCGGCGGTGGGTGTTTTGAGTCTGCCGTCGCTTCTGGAGTCGTGGCAGAGTTAGTCGCCCTGCCCGGTAGTTGAGCGCTGCTCCTCAAGCCAGCGTTCAACGGTCCGTTGCCAGGAGCGGCTGGTGTCGGCGATGTCATTGCCGTCCCAGCGTCCCAGCACCCGCTCACCCTCAATCGCCACCACCAGCGGTGGTGAGTCGGTCCAGTCGTGCCACGCCAGGTCAGCCATATTCTCGGGCGTGGCAAGCGCGCCGTTAACATAGCGCACCTGGACATCAATTCCGAACCGGCTGCGGACACGGTTGAGCACATCCTGCGCCTTGGTGCAGACCGGGCAGTTCTCACGGGCAAAGATTTGAAATACCAATAGCGCCTCCTTTCTGGAACCGAGGAAAAGTTAACCAATCAAAACCCCAAGTCAAGAAATAACGCATCTCCTGGGAGAATGTAATTTTTTTATAAGAAGCAGAAGTGTCGCAGTCCCGGGGTCAATTTTAAGCCGGGCCCCCTATCTTTTAGAGCCAGAAAAATAGAAAAAATAACGCCGGAGATCGAAGCAACCGCTGGTTAGTCGGGTTAAGTTTCATAATTATATAGCGTTATCGCACCAGAACCGGAAGCGATTTGCCATTACGGGGCAGGTTATCCCATTAATCCCGGGGTTACCGGTCTGGTGATGGTAAAGTCGGGAGAGGTGCCAGGTTCCGGGAAATGAGTTGCGGCCTTGACAGCGGTGAAAAAATAAATAGGTTTATAACTGGTGGATGAGATAAAACTTCGTTACGGCACCAATCCCCACCAGACTCCGGCACGGTTGTATTTGCCCGAGGGGAAACTGCCTTTAAGGGTGTTGAATGGTGAACCGGGTTATATCAACATTCTGGATGCGCTGAACGCCTGGCAACTGGTCAGGGAGTTGCGGCAACTTACCGGTATGCCGGCAGCCGCCAGTTTCAAGCACACCAGTCCGGCGGGTGCGGCAATCGGCAAGCCGCTGGGTGCGGAACTGGCAGGGTCGCTTTTTGTCACAGATGTGGATTTGACACCGCTCGCCTGTGCCTATGCCCGGGCAAGGGGCGCGGACCGCATGGCAAGCTTTGGTGACTGGGCAGGGTTTTCCGACCCGGTGGATGAGCCGACCGCCCGTTTGCTTGCCCGCGAGGTTTCGGATGGGTGTATTGCACCGGAGTATGAGCCGGCGGCGCTGGCGATTCTCAAGGAGAAAAAGGGCGGTAAGTATCCGGTGCTGGAGATTGACCCGACCTGGGAGCCACCGCTGATGGAGGTCAGGCAGTTGTTCGGGCTTTATCTGGAGCAGCGCCGGAATGATGCCCGGATTGACCGGACGCTTTTAAGGAATGTGGTCAGCGCGCGCAAGGACATCCCGGAGACGGCGGCTGAGGATATGCTCATTGCGGCGATTACCTTAAAGTACACCCAGTCAAATTCGGTTTGCCTTGCCTATGACGGGCAGGTGATTGGCGTGGGTGCGGGTCAGCAGTCACGGATTCACTGCACCCGGCTTGCCTGTGCCAAGGCGGATAAGTGGCTGTTGCGGCTCCATCCCCGGACACTGGGGATTAGATTCAAAAAAGGGGTGAGCCGGGCAGAGAAGGCGACCGCAATTGACCTCTATCTCGAAGATAATGTGACGCCCGCGGAGATGCGCACCTGGCGGGAGTTGTTTGTGGTGCCGCCGGAACCGTTTACGCCGGAGGAGAAATTGTCCTGGCTTGCCCGGTTTAACGGCATCTGTCTGGCGTCTGACGGGTTCATTCCTTTCCGGGACAACATTGACCGGGCGGCACGCTCCAATGTGCAGTTTATTCTGCAACCCGGCGGCTCAACCCGGGATGAGGAGGTTATCCGGGCAGCGGATGAGTACGGGATGGTAATGGTGTTTACCAGTCTGCGGCTGTTTTATCATTAAAAGATTGACGCCCGCACCGGGGGCGCGGGCGCCAGTGTTTTCTTTTCCTGCTATTCTGCTTAATCGGCGATCGCCAGTTTGCCCGCGCGGGTGGTTCTGGCGACGGTCAGGCGGTAGAGATAGATGCCGGGCGTGATGGTGGCATAACTGCCGTTATAGGGCGGTGGATACATCCGCCACTTTGCCCGGCCCTCAGGAGAATATAGCGGATAGGAAGAACTGACATGCCATTTTACCGCGACAACATAACCGGCATAGTCATAACATATCTGGTCCAGCACACTGCTGGCAGGTCGGCAGGAGCTTCAGCCTTTCTGATAGGCTTCTTACAGGACAACGACGCGCTGATAAGCCGGTAAGATACCGGTCACCAAGAGCATTAGGACCGCGATTGCTTGACGCATATTAGCATCCTTTTCAACTATCATTCTATTGTCGGTGCCGGTGGTGTCACTCTTTAGACTTTATCCCCAGCGCCTCAAAGATGACATCCTTGCCGGCGTTGAGGCGCCAGAGGGCTAAATTGGCAATCACCCGGATGGTGTAGCGCAGGGGTTTACTCCCCGGTTCCTGGACCCGCAACAGTAAAGGCAGGCAGGCGAAGCGTGCCACACCGGCAAGAAAGAACATCACATCGTAGTTGTAAAACCGGACCCCGAAAAGGACAAGGGGCAAGCGGGAGAGCAACTGGGCGATGGTGCCGGCGATGAGCGAGGCGAAGAATGCGCCCAGACCGGTGACGACGCTGTAGATGGCAAAGTAACTTTCCTTGCGTGCCGGGTTGTCGGCAAGGTCAAGGAGCAGGTTCCACAGCCCGAGGCTGGCGCCGGTCCAGACAACACCATTGAGCACACCATCAATCCAGATGGGCAGGCGGAAATCCGGGGTGGCAAAGAGCCAGAGGAAGGGCATCGTGCCGACCAGGGCGAAGTTTAACACCGTGACCGGACGGGAGCCGAATTTGTCAATCGCCCGGCCCCAGAAGAGCTGGAAGAGCACGCCGATGACACCGCCAATCATTGAGTAGATGGCGATGGCGGCAAAACTGAATCGGAGGTTTTTAATCAGGTGGACAAGATAGAAGGGTGATGCCAGGGTGCCGGTGAGAAACCAGACCGCCAGGAAGATGGTCAGACGCCGGAACTGCGGTTCCTGTAAAGGTCCGAAGATGATTTCCTTTATGGAGGTGGGGGCACGGGGTCCGGTTAGTGGTTCAGGTTGACGGATAAGGAGCAGGGTTGAGGTGAGACCGCAGACAACCGCGAGTCCGAACGCCAGGGCGTAACCGGCTGGCTCCTGACCGTGCGCCTTGAGCCAGTCCATTCCCCGACCGGCGCTGTAGCCGGCGAGGACACCGGTGATGCCCAGGATGGCGTTGCGGATGCCAAAGAATCTGCCCCGGCGCTCCTCCGGGACCAGGTCGCTAATCCAGGAGGTCCAGGTGGTGCTGGCGATTGCCATCAGGATGCTGGAGATGGTAACAAGGCCAAGGAAGAACTGGATTTTAACCCTGATGCCCAAGAGGAGCAGGGGGACAAGGATGGCAAAGACCGCCCGGCCCAGACCCGCGGTCCAGAGGACCAGGCGCTTGCGTGAACCAAACCGCCGGATAAGGTAACCGGCAAGGAAACTGAACCCGGTGACCAGCGCCGGGATGCCGGAGAGGAGCGCAATCTGGAAGGAGTTGGCGCCGAGGTAGAGCGCCAGTCCGGCAAGAAACATCCCGCCCGCCAGGGTGGTGTACAGGGTGGCAAAGGCGCCTTCAATGACCGAGATTTTCAGGGCGGTGCGCAGGAGTGCGGGCGTGAGCCCGTTCATAGGTCGCTCGCTCCTGCCCGATAGGAACTGCGCACCAGCGGCGCGGAGAATACCTTTTTGATGCCCAGTTGCTTTGCTATCCCGGCTATTTCGGTAAATTCCTCCGGGGTCCAGTATCTTGCCACCGGCAGACAGTGCCGGCTGGGCTGGAGGTACTGCCCGATGGTTACGATGTCGCAACCGGCATCAAGCAGGTGCTGGAGCGTGGTGATGACCTCGTCCTTTGTTTCGCCCAGCCCGAGCATCAGACCGCTTTTGGTGATTAAATCCGGGTTAAGCATTTTGACCCGTTGCAGGACGGTGAGTGACAACTGGTAACTGGCACGCCGGTCCCGGACCAGCGGCGTCAGCCGCGCGACGGTCTCCAGGTTGTGGGCAAACACATCAACGCCGGAGTTAATCACCATTGTCAGGAGTTCGGTGCGGGCGCCGAAGTCCGGAACAAGGACCTCAACCCGGATACCGGGGTTGTATGCCTTGACGGTCTTCACCGTGGCGGCAAAGGCGCCCGCGCCCAGGTCGGGGAGGTCGTCCCGGTCAACCGATGTCAGGACCAGATATTTAATGCCCAGTTCCCGGACCGCCTTTGCCACCCGTTCCGGTTCGTCCGGCTCAATCCTGCCCTGCGGGTTGCCCTTTTTTACCGCACAGAACCGGCAGGAACGGGTGCAGGTGTCACCGAGAATCATTATCGTGGCGGTGCCTGAACCCCAGCATTCTGCCAGGTTGGGACAGCGGGCACCTGAGCAGACGGTGTGGAGTCGGTAGGTGCGCAGGATGGTGTTGACCCGGTCAAATTCCCTACCGGCGGGCAGGCGGGTTTTCAGCCACTCGGGTCGACGCACCGCAGATCAGGTGGAGATTTTAAGACTGGAACGCGGGCACTTCCAGACGCACTGGAAGCAACGGATGCATTCTGCCTGGTTGGGGTCCTGATGGGGCTCAATGTCCATCGGACACACATGACGACAGACACGACACTGGTTGCAGGTGTCCTGATTCAGTTTCATCCGCAAGAGGCTCAGTTTGTTAAACAGGGAGTAGATGGCGCCGATTGGGCAGACGACCCGGCAGAATGGCCGTTTTATCATAATTGCGCTCCAGAAGACAAAGAGGAGTATGCCGACCTTCAGGTAGAACAACCAGCCGACCAGTTCGCGCAGTCCACCGACCGGGTCCCAGAGGACCAGGGGAATTCCCGCCTCCAGCGTGCCCTGGGGACAGAGTTTGCAGAACCAGGGTTCAGCGGTGAAGAAGGCGACAACTCCGGCAACCAGGAGGAGAAAGACGAATTTAAGTCTGGTGGCGGGCAGTTTGATTTTGAACACCTCCTGGAAGAGGAAAAGGATGGCGATGGTAAGAATGGCAAACAACAGACCGATTTCCACGCCGGCAAAAGGTCCCAATCTGACATCGTTGCCAAACAGGCTGAGGACAAACCCCAGGGGTACAGCGATAAGGAGGGTTCGGGCGGTGCCGACCAGGCTGAAAAATGTGAATGCGACGACGCCGACCGCAATGCCCAGGTTGACCTCGTATTTCCAGCCGACCAGAAGACCGAGGGCGATGCCGACGATTGTGCCGCCGGGGTGCCAGTGGCCGGGTAGGTCCATTTTGCCTTTAATCACCCGCCAGAGGAGGAGGATGGTAAACGGTAGCCAGCCAAACAGGAGCGCCTTCCAGATGAGCACCCTGACAAAAATGGCAAGGAGAATAACCGCAATCAGTCCGATGGCAGCGATGACAGCAAAGGCAATCCAGCGTTTTGTCTTTGCCCGGGGTCCGAGTTGAATCTTGTAAAGCAGGTCCTGCCAGAGCCCAAACGGGCAGACCCAGGCGCAGGCAGCCCGGCCGACAACTGCGCCAAAGATAAGAAACACGCCGATGGGCACCCAGGGAATTATCTGCCAGACGGTGGTGCCTTTGAGCCCGAGGATTTGCTGGAATGAGCCGAGCGGACAGGCGAATACCGAGAGGGGGCCGCCATAGCAGTTTAGGACCGGTTCCGGTACGCTTTTGAGAAAGCCAGAATAGAGGATTTTGCCCTGGATGTAGGCGAGGATGTAGCCGTTTAAGATGACGGTGCTGATAATCTGACCGATGCGATAAGGGGCGATGCGCTTTCTTGCCATATTCAGCTGGCAGGGCAGGGGTTATGTTCCGGGTCTACACGAGACCCATACAGGAGAGTCATATCTGGGAGGCAAAGCCGTGAATTACCGTTAACATTCCCAGCCTGATGCCGATGACTACCGCGAGGATGCCGAGAAGGGTAATGAGGATGATGACGGTCCGACGCATCGCTATATCCGGCTGATGAGTTGCAGTTTAACACCGCGGAAGGGCGCTTCGTATCGACAGACACCACCGGAGCAGGTGTAGCCACCTTTTTCCGCGCCGATACGCACCCGCAGGACATTGCGTTGATTGATGTTCCAGACCGTTTCAAACATTGGCCAGGAGGTCTGATTGTCATAGCGTTTGAGTGAATCTTTGTCCACGCCCTGCCAGCCGAGGGTGAAGAGCCACTTTTCACCGTAGCCATAACTGAATGCGATGACCGGCTCATGGTAGCGCCAGACGGCACCGTGGCTCGTGTCAGTGGGCTGTTCCTTTACCCAGCCGAACTCCGTCTCCAGGGCAAAGGTGTGCTCGCCGAAAAGGTAGTTCACCAGGAGGGCGGGGCGGTCGGTCTGGCGTTGATGGGTGCCGAGTTCGATGTTCTTCTGGAGCATATGGTTGAATTTTGCTTCCAGGGTCCAGTCCGCCACCGGTTGATACCTTGCTTTGAGTTCGCCTTCCAGGACACCGGCGCTGGTGTCGTCGTGGACAAAGAGTCTGCCGAGGTCGCCTTCGAGATAAAGTTCATTTAAGGGCGAGCCGGACACCTGCACGCCAAAGCCCCGTTCATCAACACCGCGGTTGATCGCCACGCCGGACTTTATCGGGGTGGGCGGGTCGTTGTAATGGTAAACACCTTCGGGAAAGCCGAGCCGGGTGTAGTCAACAAACTGACCCAGGATGGAGAAGCCGGCGAGTGCCAGGGTGGCGCTGGTGATGTAGCCGAATCCCTTTTCCCGACCACCGATGCCGGGCCTGGTGCCCAGACGCCAGGCGAGTTCGGCGCCGAGCGATACCGGGCCGATGTCAACGCCGGCGTTGCCGCCAAAGAGTTCGGTGAACGCCTTCGGGGTCGGGTCAACGGTGCGGTTAATCCGCACATAGCGGGCGCCGAGGTTGAAGAGCGGCAGCGGTCGGGTGTTCAGGTTGGCACCGAGTACTTGGTCGGTGGTGTCCAGTTCGTTCATTATCTTGTAGGTGTTTTCCTGGAAGAAGATGTCGCGCATCCTGGCGCCGAGCAGGGTCACCTCGCTATTGAGCGGCAGGTTGAAGCGGGCAAGGAGCCCGTGCAGGCTCTTGTAATGGCGGAAGTCGTCATCGGAATAGGTGCGCAGGGTCAGACCCTGACCAAAGGTGGAGAAAAATTTGCCGAAGCGGACCTCAAGTTCCTCCGGGGTATAGGCGATGGTGTAGTCCAGCAGTTTCAGGGGCCGGCGCACCGCGGGCGAGTGTTTTGAGGGCTCAAAGAAGAGGATGCCCACCTCACCTTCAAAGTCGCCGTAACGGATGGACAGGTCGGCTTTGTCCTCAATGTGGGTTGCCCAATTCTCCTGATAGCCCCAGAACTCCGCCCGGTTGACGCCCTGGATGGTCAGGTTGGCGTTGATAAAGAGGGCGGTGAGGATGAGGGATGCGGGCGTCACTCAGTCGCTCACTTTCCCTTTTTGCCCTCGTTTTCCACCGGCGCCTCCTCCTCAACCGGTTCCTCGGGCAGCCACTTGCCCATCTCCTCGGCAATCTTCTTCTCGTCGCCTTTCTTGTAGCCGATATGGGTATAGACAATCTCGCCCTTCATATTGATCAGCACCGCGGTCGGCTTGATGATGATGTTGTATGCCTTTTTTACCTTCTGCTGCTGGTCAAGGAGGACGATGTAGGGCCATTTCTTGGCGCGGACAAACGCCTTGACCCTTGCCTCGTCGGATGGCTTGTCCACCGAGAGGGCAACGATTTGTAAACCGCGGGTCTTTAAGGAGTCGTAGATGGGCAAAAGGGCGTCAAGTTCGGCGATACAGTTGACACAGGGCAGGTCCCAGCATTCCAGATACACCGGACCGTTTTTTAACAGTTCGGACAGCCGGACCTCAACCCCGTTGATGTCCTTTAAGGTGAAGTCCGGTGCGAGTTCATACTTCTTCTCCGCCTTTTTCTCCTCGGCGAAGATAAGCCCTGAGAGTAAAATTGTTGCTATGGCAAGTGCGAGGAGTTTTTTCATCGCACACCTCCCGATTTAATTTTTTAACCTTTCTTTGAGCAGTGATTGATACACCGCCCGGGTGACCGAGTTCTGCACCGACACCGCCACCCCGACCTTTTCAATGTTGTAACCATTCACCGGTGCGACGAGCAGGGTGTCAAAGTCCTGACCGAATTTCAGCCGGACCGGAATGCCAAAACTGTCGCCAATCACCTGCCGCACAGTGCGGGGTGAAAATACGGTGTCGCCCTGCAGCATTGAGTAGTAGGGAACGCTGTCCTCATAGACAACCGCAACCAGGCGCAGGGTGGTCATTGTGTCAACACTGGAGTCGGTCGGTGTGATGCGGATGCCCAGGTGCAGGAGGGTGGGGTCAATGCCGGTGATGGCACTGTCAAGGCTCATCTCGAGAAATGTCTTCTGTGCCCGGGCGCCGTCAATCATATCCCGATATACCGGATAAAACGAGTCGGGCACCGGAATCTGGGGCGAACGACCGGTGCCATCAAAGAACGCCAGTGGCGCCTGCAAGCCGACGCCGTACCATTCTGCCCGCGCCCGTCCTGCCCGGCTTTCCAGTTCCGGGTGCATTTCGGCGAGGTAATAAACCACATAGGCAAGGGAGTCACCGTAAACAGTGCTCAGGCTGTCCAGCGCCCGCACCGCGGACGCACAGTATTCTCATTCATCCAGCGGAGTTGAGAACAGTTCGACCAGGACGACCCGATTTGCCGTGCGCTCAATCAGCGGTGCATCAGAGCAGGAGAGAAGCATCAGTCCCGCCAGCGCACCAGAGAGAAATCGGAATTTATTCATAATCTTATAATCATAAAATATCACGGGCAATAGTCAAGAAATCAACCGCCACCGCGCAGGAAAATAAAAAGGGCGCCCACCTGGCGCCCTTTTCACCGTCTCCGGGAGGGGTTTAGTCCTCGGCGACGATGTTAATCTCCCGAGCCCTTGACTTCTCGGACTTCGGCAGCACCAGTTCCAGGACACCCGCCTTGTAGGACGCCTTTGCCTTGTCACCCTCAACCTCGGTCGGCAGGGTCACCGTCCGCTGGAACTTGCCGTAGGCACGCTCGATCCGGTAGTAGGTCTTGCCCTTCTTCTCGCTCTCCTGCTTCCGCTCACCCGAGATGGTCAGCGTATCGCCGGAGAGGGTAATTTTGATGTCGTCCTTATTCATGCCCGGCAGTTCGGCGCGGACGATGATGGCGTCCTCGGTCTCCTCAATGTCCATCGGCGGTGCCCAGTAGGTTTCACCCCGCTCCCGCGGGAACCTGCCGAAGACCGAGTCAAAAAGCCTATCCAGTTCGTCCCGTAAGGACACCATCTCCCGGAACGGATCCCAAGTTGTGAGATGCTTTGCCATTTTCATCACCTCCTTTTTATCAGTCTTCACCTTATTAGACTATCAGCCGGTTTGCGGGATTCACGGCTTGATGATAAAAAGCCGGTGGATGGGCAGCTGGTAAATCTGGCGGGCGCGGCGGGTGAGCGGGGTGCGGGTCGGTGTGGAAAGTTGTTTCCAGATTTCGGGCTGGACCGCAAGGTGCAGGTGGCAACGGGTGCGGCGGTTGATAAACCTGACCGCACAGGTGTTGTTGCGGGGCTGATGGGTGATGTTTGCCTTGCCCATGGTGCAGCCGGAGCCTATTTGCACCCCGTCAATAAAACAGCGCACCGGCGGTTTTTTCGGACAGGTGACGATGGCGGTGAGTTCAAAGGGTGAACCGCGTAATTTCCTTGCCGCATACCTGCCGGCGCGCACACCCATAACCAGCCAGGGACCAAGATGGCCGTGGAAACGGCGGGCAGCGGCAAGTTCGTTCGGACGCATAGATATCAGTATAACCGGGCAATCATTATCAGGCAAATGTTACATATCAGTGGTTCAAGCGGTGCGTTTTCTCCTGGGGGCAGAAATTAACAGCCCGGGGCGGGAAAGATTCAGGGGGTTACGGGTGTAATATATTTTATTTACTTATAGTTAGCGGGATGGACCGGTTAGAAAAGTGATTAAAAGGGGGCAGGCGGGGGGCTAGCCCCCGGACTGCCGGGAGGCTTGCCCGGAGTTCAGTATCTAATTTAATCCCCCGTCTAACCCCTTAATGATAATCGCACATTACCCTGTTTCCTGCCTCGTTTGTTATTTACGCTGTTCTACCTGATCCAATCGCGGTCGTTGCAGAGATTTTGACAGCCGATATCACCGGTATTTTCCCTTGGGTATTTTATCCTGACCTTGCATCCTTTGCTATGTCTTGTGCAGACAGAAAGTCAGGTTTGCCTGTGGTGTTATTATCGTGTCAGAGCTAAATATTTTCTATTGACAAGAGAAATTTGCCCGCAGCCGGAAAATTGCTCAGCCCGGCTGTGAAAGGAGCAAGGGATGTTAAACAACCGAACCGCTCTATACCCGGGTTGATGCGCAGGCGAAGGATGATGAGACTATTAACGCCTGGGTTCACCCCACCTGGACCATCTATCCTTACTACTATGTGCACAGCAGGTCTCAACCCAATTCGATTATCATACCTACACCGAAGACATCTTTGCCGCGGGTGATTACGCCTACGCCGCGACCCGGGAACAGCCTTGCCTTTTTAGCCGGTGGGCGCTGCCGGGTATTGGACATTAAAGACCCGACCGCACCCAGAATACTGGCAAGGATTGAGCGCGGTCCGTCAAGGGAGGTTTTCTGGGGTGTGCGGTTGTTGCCAACTTCTTGTTGACCACCGAATCTTATGGTGGAATGAGGGTGTTTGACATTTCTGACCCGAAGGAGCCTGTAGGGGTTACTCATCACCAGACGATACACTACCCCGGGGATATTGCGATAGCCGGAAACATCGCCTGTGTGACAAATGACCTTTCCGGGGTCAAGGTGTTTGATATCAGCAACCCGGAACTGCCCCAAGAGGTCGGATACTACAATGGACACTATGGCCGACGGGTGATGTGTCGTGATGGGCTGGTCTATGTTGCTTGTTCTGACGGCTGGGCGAGCATTGAGTATTATGGTCAGGGGATAGAGGAAAAAAGGTCATTCGGTTTGCTTAATCAGAGGTTGCTGGTTTCCTATCATACGCCCAGCCAGAACCTGCGGGTGAAACTGCCCAATCGTCAGGAGAGAGTACAAGCGGTTGAGGTTTTCAATTCTGCAGGAATAAAAGTGGCTTGGGCTAAGAAAGAAAGCATTTCTGGTGTTGCGACCGTGGTGGGGCCACTTTCACTTGCCGATGGTGTATATTTTGTCAAAGTTTTCACGAACCGCCACAGTTACACCGGCAAATTCACCGTGGTAAAATAAGTTAAAGCAAGGGCCACTATACACCCGCATAAGATACCTGTGAGGTGGAACATCTGTGTCCGGTCCTATAATACTGTAAAAAGCTGGATTATTATTGACAAGGCGGGTGCGGTGTTATATTATATTACAATTACGGGCCCGTAGTGTAGCCTGGTTTAACACGTCGCCCTGTCACGGCGAAGATCGCCAGTTCAAATCTGGTCGGGCCCGTTGTTTGAAACAGATTTTGATTTTAGTTTTTGCCAGAGCGGTCGGGGCGGCTATTTTTTCTCCGGCAGAGCTTAACGCCGCGGAGCCAAAACCCGAGTATCAACTGGAATTGAAGGTGCAGGAGGTGGGCAGGGCGCTGGTCAATAATGACAACCGGGCGCTGTATCGGCTTTTTGTACCGGTATTTCAGCAGGAGGTCAGTTTCGCGCGTTTTGACTCCGCGGTGAGTCGGTGGCGGGCCGGGCGCCAGGTGGTGAGGGTGCGCAGTGAGGTGACCGGTGTGCGCGGGCTGGGTGGCCATGCCTCCACCTATGTGTTCTTTCAGCGCGAAAGGGATTATGAGTATGTGTATCAGAACTGGATTTACGGGGATGCGGGCTGGGAGTTGACCTGGCTGTCCAATATCCTGGACCAGTCTTTTCAGTATGGCAGGAGCGAGACGGTGGCGATGCGCGAGGTGGCAGAGACAGCACTGGCTTACTTTCTTTCCCCGGAGGGCAGGAAGAAGGTCGGGCTGGAGCGGCTGGTTCTGCCGGAAACGATGGTGGTGGTTCAGTATGACCGGATTGAGGAGGCGCCGATGGAAATTGCCGGGATGACAATCGTCTGGCAAACACCGCAACAGATAAGGTCGCGGCGGATGTTTCCCAATCTGCCGGTTTGTTGTGAGTTCGGGATGGTGCGGGTTTATGGCACAGTCGCCATTGTGGCGCTGGACTTTCGTGCCTGGCCCCATTACCAGGGTCGTCCGGTGCTCCGGCGACCGCGCGGGCTGGAGTTTTATCTGAAAAAGAAGGGTGGAGTCTGGGAGATTCATTCCACCGGAAAGCGCTGGGGATGAAAGGAATAGCCACCGGGCAGGTGCGGCGTTGTCTGACAGCGGTTTTTCTTTTTTTCCTCGTCCTGGTTTTGTCCGGCTGTCCGGGTGAGGACCTCCTGCCACCCCGGGCGCGGATTGCGTCTCCGGCAGATGGCGACACCGTTTTTGGCCAGGTGGGGGTTGTTGTTTATGCGGTTGATGACCGGGGAATAAGCCGGGTGGAAATGTTTGTTGATGATTCTTTGTTAGAGAGTAAGGCGGGACACAGGGATAGCTTATATGAGTTCGGGTGGGATGTAACCACATACCCGGCAGGGAGTGAGCATCGCTTGCGCGTCCGGGTTCTAGACCGGAGAGAAAACTCCGCAAGTTCCGGTGAGGTGCGGGTGGTGACATTTCCTTTACCAGGGACATATCATAGTGGCACAATCAGTCAGGATGAGCGCTGGCGTGCCTCAGGCAATCCCCATTATGTTACCGGCAATCTTATGATTGAGGCGCTGGTAGAGGTTGAGCCCGGGGTGGAGGTGATTTTTAACCCCGGGGCACGGGTTACGGTCGGAATGCGGGCGGGTGGTGGCATCCGGGCGATAGGAACTTCCGCCGTACCGATTCGCTGGACCGGGACCGCTTGGAACGGGATGCGGTTTCTCAATTTTAGCGACCGGGACAATAATGTGCTTCGGTATTGTGTAATTGAGGGTGTGGATACGGGTGCGATTATCACGGTGGCTGGCGCCCGGGTGACGGTGGAGAACTGCTCGCTAAGGGGTGGCGGCGGTGATGGGGTGGTTTGTGCCGGTGGTGAGTTTGGCGGGTTTACGGGTAATGTGATTACCGGTTGTGCGGGCTTTCCCCTGGTGATTGATGCCCAGGGCGCCGGCACAATTGGTGCGGGCAATGTGTTTCAGAATAACGGGCAACACTTCATTGAGATAACCGGCGGTGAGGTGAAAAGGTCAGTAACCTGGAACACCCAGGCGGTGCCCTATCTGATTACTGGCACGGTGACGGTGGCGGGTGACTCCAGCCCGATATTGACCATCGCGGCGGGGTGTTCGCTTCTGTTTGCCGATTCGGTGCGGTTGCGCTGTGGTGCGGGGAAGCCGGGCGGGATTGTTGCTGATGGCGGTTTGGGTGAGATTGTGTTTACCGCCGGGCGTGACTGCTGGCGCGGGCTGGAGTTCTGGGATAGGGCGTTGAGTCAGAGCCGGTTAAAGAACTGCCGGATTGAGAAAGGTGGTGCGGGTGGAATTGCGGCGGTTTTGACCTATGTGCCAATCAGCATTACCGGTTGCAGAATAGTTAACAGCGTCAGCGCCGGGATTTACTGTGTTGGCTGTGGGTTTGTTCAGTTTGAATACAATACGGTGAGCGGTTGCGCCCGTTATCCGCTGCACATTGAGGCGGGGTTTGTTAGCACGCTCGGGCAGGGTAATAATCTTGGTTTTAATAATCCGGCGTTTGACTTTATCTATGTGCCGGCGGGTGAGATAGTTCAGGATGGGGTGTGGCTGAATCAGGGTGTGCCCTATTATGTTGACGGGCTGGTGGAGGTTGGTTCGGCGCTGGCACCCCTGCTCTCAATCGCGCCCGGGGTCAGAATTAAATTTGCGGCGAACTCCGGCATCCGGGTTGGCGACCGTTTGCCGGGAAAACTGGTGGCGGTCGGGGTCCCGGAATCAATTGTGTTTACCGGTGACAGCGCGGTGCCCGGTGCCTGGCGGGGGATAGATTTTGGTGCGTTCACCGCGAGCGGCTCAATCCTTGACCACTGCCAGTTGCTTTACGGTGGCGGTGGTGGTGTGATGGCACTGGTTGTGGTGCGCAACTGTAATCCGACGATTACGAATAATGAGATTGGCTATTCGGCGAAGTACTGTATTGCGCTTTTTAACAGCGCGCTGGAGCCGGAGCGACTGCGTCAGGAAAACTGGCTCCATCACTGGGGTGAGGAGTATGAAGATATTTATGACGAGGGGCCGTGAAATTCCCTGAGGCTACAGTTCGCCGAGGATGTCTTCGTAGATGCCCAGGATGTCGTTTTCAATCTCCTGAATCTCAACCAGGACCCGGGCGACCTTCTGCTGATTTTCCAGGCTGTTCAGCGGCAGGTTAACCGCAATCAGCCCTTCCAGTTTGCCAATAATCGCCCGGTTGCGGCCGATGACCTCATCAAACAGGTCGGCACTTTCTGGAAAGGCTTCGCGCATATCCGAGAAGAACCGGTTGGCACTTTCCTTATGACCGAGGAGTTGCCAGATGAACTGATAGAACCTTTCTGTTGCAACATCTGGTCCTTCGGGCGTGAGGGGGAACTGGTTCAGTCTTTTGACAATGATGTCGTAGGCTTCCAATCCGGAGTGCCAGCCGGAGTCTGCGGTCGCCAGCCCGATTTCCAGGGCGGACACCAGGGCGGACTTCATATAATCAGCCGGGTCCGGCACAACCTTGCCACGACACCTTACTTCATAAACGCCCTTGACCTGTTCCAGGTTCAGTGGCTGCTCCGCACCGTTGCCAACTGAATAACCGTAGCAGATGGTGTCATCCGGATTAAGGCGGCTCACAATGCCCCACTGGTAGTTATTATCTGCCCAGCCACCCTGCACGAGCAGGACCTGATGGTCTTTGATACCGGTGGCGATGACCTGACGCAGGTTTTCTGTCTCTGCTGTGGCTTGCCACTGCCACAGGAGCCGGCAGGAGAGGTTGGTCAGGTTGGCAACGCCATCAAGAAATTCCCCAGAAAGACCGCCGCTTCCCCAGGAGAAGGGGTCGTCATCGTGCACGGTGAGCGTCATATTTTCGGTGGTAATTGCCGCAAGCCAGTCGTAATAGCCGGTCTGCCCGAAGTGAGTAAGGATGTCCTCCAGCGCCTTGGCGAGACTGGCGGAGTAAGCCATTTTCACCGGGATAAAGCCAAGTGGTCCGGGTTTTGTCCGCAGGGTGAGTTCCTGCTCATCCCTCAAGATGACCAGGGTGATGGAGTCGGGTTTGCTCTTTGCCTTTGTCAGCGCATCTTCGAACTCGGTTAGGGTCAGAACCGGTTGTTCATCATAGGAGATAATGACATCACCGGGTTTCAGTCCGATGAGTTGTGCCGGGCTCTTTACCGGGACCTTCCACACCTCGGGCCGCTCCAGATATGTGTAGGTTTTTCCGATGGGCGCGCCTTCCGGCGCCTGCTGGCAGGAAATAAATAGTGTCAGGAAGAAAATAAGGAGGGATGCCGGAGTAGCCCAGCGGCACAACAGCCAAGCCTTCCGGTGGTTCCCGCGGTGGCTGTTATTCCGGGGTGTTCCGGCTTTCCCCTGACTGCCTGCGGTTTGCTCGGAGTGCGGTGCGGTCATTTCTTCCTCCCTTTTATTATCCTGGCTTGGCGGCAATTACCGGCTCACCGGAACCGATGGGCGCGGAGATGCCTACCGCCAGGTCGGACAGAGCCTTATTGATGTTGCGCAGTTGGGCATCGCCCAGTCCGCTAATTTGAATATAGGGCCACGCCTTGCGGGCAAATGTGCCGGGTGAATAACGGATGTCCACATCGGTGAAGCCGATTTCTTCAAGGGTTTCCTTCATTGTGGCGCTGTTCCAGTGCTCCAGTTCGTACCAGGTGGCACCGGTGATGCCTGTTCTGTTTTCCTGGAGAAACTGCATTCCGATTTCCGGTGCCTGGGTCGGGTTCGGTCCGAGCCGGTCAATGAGGTCCTTGAGCCGGTTAAACCTTTCCTTCATCTCCGGAGTGGGCGTAAACTTAATCAGATAATTTCTCTCCCAGGGTGGACGATGGTGTTTGAGGACATAGTGATAACCCAGGGCGTCTTCGGTCTCGGTAATAAATATCCTTTCAGTTACCCCGCGCTCATCCCCTTCATAGGGTTCAAAGTAAATCCGGAATTTACCACCGGGCTTTAACACCCGGAACACCTCGCGCAGGGCGGTATAGGGGTCAGGAGTCTGTTCGATGGCATAGGCGGCAACAACACCGTCAAAGGATGCGTCAGGAAAGTCGAGGGCGGTTGCGGACATCTGTTTGACGGTAACATTTTTGATGCCGAGCCGGGCGGCGTTGGCAATTGCGGTTGTTACCCTTTTTCCCGCGGCATCAATGCCGGTAACCGATTCAAAGAAGGGCGCAATCCTTAAAAGGGGCCAGCCGTCACCGCAGCCGATATCAAGCACCTTTTTCGCCTCACCAAGCGAGAGGACAAAGTCACGGACCTGCGCCTCTTCAATAAAGTGTGCCTCCTGGGTCAAATCCTGGGGGACATCAATCACCGGCAGGTTGCCCGGGCTTTTCTCAAGTCTTTCGTAGGTCTGTTCGGCGCTGCTGGACTCGGTGGGCTGAATTTCGTTAACAATCCAGGTTTCAATAACTGTATATTTTTTTGGCATATACGCTGTTATAATAATCTTTCTGTCCGTGATGTCAAGAGAAGTTTTTAGTAATGGAACACCGCGCCCTTCGGGCACCTCCCTACAAGAGGGGAATTAACATCCTGTCGGCTATCGCCGGCAGCCCTCTCCAGGATGGGAATGCTGAGGGCGTGGGATAAAGGTGTCGCTGCGGACAAAGATGGGCAGTTCCTCTGCGACTGCGGAGCCAAACACACCCAAGCCACCGAAAATCCGGGAGCGCGACCTTAAACTTTCGCCGTCACCGGCAATCCTGCCTTCATCAATCCAGTAGTAGTAGTTGGTGTCCAGTGCCCAGAGTCGCAGGGTGCAGGCGCGGGGTGGCGAGTCAGGCGGTGGCATCATTGTGTAGAGGAAGAACATCGCGGGTATCCGAACAAAATGCGGGTCGTAGAATTCACCAAATGAGTCGTTGGGAATGAGGATGTCCCAGTAAAAGGTGTCGCGGGCGCTCGGTTCCCGGAATGCCATATAGTAGCCATTTGCACCCTGACTGCGGGTCCAGACCATTGAGTCGTTGATGGAGACGGTGTCACCCGGCCGGGGATAGGTAATGGTAAATGGTCCGGGGACAACGGTGGTGGCGCGGATGGTGTCGTAATCCGGATGGGTGACAACAATCTGATAGGTGTCACCGCTTTGAACCGGGACCGGAACGGTGGTGGTATAGGAGTCACCGGCAATGTGGTTAAAGGACCATTGACCGGCGCGGGAGGTTATGACAATCCTGGCATCGGCAAACACGCTGTCAAAGGGCTGGTCGATTTTGTAGTTGTGGTTGACCTTTGCCCGGACCGGGCTGGTGCCGGTGCGCAGCAGGCAGTGCAAAACCAGCTGGGGCTGGAATTCGGTGTCACCGGGGAATGGACAGCCGGCAAGGCTGAGGAGTAGCAGAAGCGCAAGAGAGGAGAAGAGCAACAGGCGGTTGGGAAGCCGTTTCATTTAGAAGCGCACCTTTATGCCCAGGGTGGGCAGGATAGGAATCATATTAATCTGGTAGCGCCGGGGTAGACCATCGGGCGTGAACTCCCAGTAGTAGAGCAGGACATTGCGGGCGTTATAGAGGTTGATCACATCAAGGAATACGCCGACCTCAACCCTGCCCAGTTTGCCCTGCCGGGCGATGCCGGCATCCAGGCGATGGTAAATCGGATAACGGCAGGCATCACGGTCGCCATAGATGATGCCCCATTCCCGTCGGGAACTGCCGTCCGGTCTGATTACCTCGCGGGGGTAATAGCCGATGACGCCCGAATAGGGCAGCCCGGTGCCCAGGGTCCAGCGGAGGGAAAGGTCAGCACCGGCAAGCAAGCCCGGGAAGTTGATGACCAGGTTGATGTTGTGCCGGCGGTCATAATGGGGATAGTAAGCCTCCTCGCCAATAAACCTTCTGGTCCACATCAAAGAGTAGGCGAGCCAGCCGTTGAACCTGCCCGCGGTTTTGCGCAGGAGGAGTTCGGCGCCCAGCGAGTAGCCATCAGCGTTCAAGAGCGAGTCGGCTGGGGTGAAGAATTCACCGTAGCGGGTTTCCAGGAGGTTGTCGTAGTCTTTGAAATAGCCTTCCAGTTGCGCCGAGATGTCGTCGGTAAACCAGCGTTCAACCCCGGCGATCAGGTGGTAGGCGGTGGGGGTGGCGCGGTTTTTCGGCACCGGCACCCAGACATCGTAGATGGCGAAGATGGGTTCGGTGGAGTTGAGTGTGACCAGGGGCTGGGTGAATCTGCCCAGCGCCAGGTTGAGGGCGGTGTTTTTCTCGGCACGGAACTTGACCCCCAGCCGGGGTTCGGGCTCAAACCGGTTGCCACTGGAGTAGTAGGCAAACCGCAGACCGGGCTTGATGAACAGTTTGTCTTTCATGATTTCCCAGCGGTCCTCAAGATACACGGCAAGCGGGATGATGGTGTCCTGCGGGTTGAAGCGGATGGTGTCAAACCGGACATCCAGTCCCATCCGGTTGAGCTGGGCATCAAAGCCAAAGCCGATGGTGTGCCGGTCGGTGTAGTAGTAGGTGAAGTCGCCTTTGGCGGTCCAGCCGGTCAAGTTGCCCTGCATCGTCAGGTCCTGGGTCTGGGGGAATTTGACCCGGAAGCCGGAGAAGAAGTTGCTCCAGGCGATGAGGATTTCGCCGTAGAGTATCGGGTTGAAGATGGCGTTCCATCTTAACGAGAGCCCGCGATTGCCCCAGGTGAGCCGGGTCTTGAACGCCTCGGGCCGGTCCGGGTCCCAGAAGGTTAAGATGTCCTCCGCGGTCAGTCCGGTGAGGGTGAAACGGGAGTTTTCGCTGGGGACATAGTTTGCCTTGCCCATCAGGTCGTAGAAGTAGTAGTTGAGCCCGGGCACACCGAACAGGGCAAGCAAAAGGTCGGGCAGATAGGTGCGGCGCCCGGCGATAAGAAACGAGCCGCCGGGGAGCGGTCCCTCGGCAATCGCCTTGGCGGCGATCATTGACACCGAGCCCTCACCGGTATAGCGCCGGTAGTTGCCTTCCCGGGTGACAACATCCAGGACCGAACTCAACCTGCCACCGTAACGGGCACCAAAACCACCGGCGAGCAGGGTGACATCGGACACCGCCTCGGGCACAAAGGGCGAAAATATGCCAAAGAGATGCGCTGGGTTATAAACGGTGATGCCGTCGAGAAGGATGAGGTTCTGGTCAGGTGAGCCACCGCGGATGTAAAGTTTATTGGAAAAGTCGGACACGGTGATTACCCCGGGCAATAACTGGACGGTGCGAAACACATCCACCTCGCCGGCGAACTTCGGGACCGAGATTAACTGCCTGGTGTCGAGCCGGCTGACCGAGACCGCCACCTCCCGCTCAAACCTTGCCCTTTCCGCGGTCACCTTCACCTCACCCAGGGGTACCGCTTCCGGTTCCAGTTCCAGTTGCCGGGTGTGGAGTTTGCCCGGGCTGACGGTGACCGGGACCTGAAGCGTCTGATAACCGATAAAAGACACCTCCAGGGTGTAACTGCCCGGTGGCACATCACCCAGGTAAAAGTAGCCCTTCTGATTGGTGGCGGTGCCGATGCCGGTGCCCTTCAGTTCAACATTGGCATAGGCAAGCGGTTCACCGCTGCTGCGGTCCCGGACAAAGCCGTTAATGGCGCCGTTGAGCGCAAAACCAGGGTTAAACAGGAAAAAGATGAGGAAAAGGGGGGTGCTTCGGCAAGACACAGCGACGGATTTTACTTTAACAGCGCCTGCCTTAACTCCTGACCGAAGCGCTTTGCCGCGCGGGCGACCTCCAGCCTCCGCCTTAACTCCCGGGGACGCCCGCAATTCGGGACAACATAATGCCCCAGATACTCCACCTTCCCAAACTCAGCCAGGCGCCGGAACATCTCCACCGCCAGGTCGGCACCGTCAAAGTGGTCACCGCCCGCGGTCAGAATCACCGCCCAGCGACTGCCCTTCAAAAGGTTTTCACCATTAAGCAGGGCAAAACAGCGGTCGACTACCGCCTTAATCTGACTGGTTACACCCCAGCAGAACACCGGACTGGTCCAGAGCACCAGGTCGCAGTCCACCAGCAGGTCATAGACCTCCAGCATATCGTCCTCCTGCTGGCAGCCAGCACCCTTCTTCTCGGTCACGCACCCCTCACACTCCTGACAGCCGTTGATATTCAAATCGCACACCCGTAGCCGGATAACCTCAACGCCCTTTTTCCCCAGTCCGGAAAGCACCCAGTCGGTGACAATGGTGGTGTTGCCCTGCCGCGGGCTTCCTTCCAGCACAAGGACCCTTTTCTTTGCGGTTAACATCCTGATGCTCCTTTCTGTCTCAAAGATAAATTATCTCTCCGGTTGCCGTTTCTGTCAAGGAAAATGCGTTGTCCGGTTACTCTTTGCCACCCGGTGGCGAGTTCCAGAAGGCGATTTCATCAAGGGGCTTGCGTTTCGGGGTGCGCTCACCGACATCCGCGGCGGGATAGCCCACCGCAATCAGCGCCACCGCCCGATAGCCCCGTTTCAGCCCGAGATGTTTTAACAGCGCCCGGGTGTCAAACCAGCCGATCCAGCAGGTGCCCAGTCCCTGTTCCGCGGCTGCCAGGACAAAGTGCTCGCCGGCTATCCCGGCATCAACAAACTGAAACGGTGTGCCCGCGGCACCGCCTCCCAGCCGGTTAATCAGAAAACTTTCCTTAATCAGCAGTGCGACCAGGACCGGTGCCCGGGCGAAATGCCGGGAGGCGGCAAAGACACCGGTAAACACTGCATCGGCGAGCGCCCTTTTCTTCTCCGGCTGGTCAAACACCAGAAATCGCCAGGGCTGACCGTTATCCGCGGATGGTGCCAGTCGGGCTGCTTCCAGACATAACTTCAGTTTTTCTCTCTCCACCGGTTGCTCACTGAAACGGCGTACCGAACGACGCCTCTGACACAACTGCAAAAAATAAGATTCACCCATAACCAGACAAGATTAGAAAAAACCGGTTAAGAGGTCAAGCGATATGTGGGGCAACCCCGGGAGTAAGGGACACACCTGCCCCTGATTACACCGAAAAAATTCCCAACAGTTTGATAAACAGAGGCTTAACTGGTGCCATTCAATAAACAGCGTGAAAAACCCGTCTTTTTCTGGCTCTAATTAAATAATAGGAGATGGGCTGCCGCGGGGTGACGGGAAGGTGGGCTGGATGAAGGTGTTGCGTTGAGGAAAAATAACCGGTATAATGCCTTTGTGGTAGTGGCAAAGAGGTCTCGTCCGAAGGAGAGCCCCCAGTTAAGGGCGGCGATTTTACAGGAGAAGGCAAAGGGCACACCTGACGCCGAGATTGGCAGAAGGTTCGGGGTTTCCTTCCGATATATTGAAAGGGTGGTCACCGAGGCGCAGGGGTTGAATGTTAGCGCATTAAATGTCCAGAGGCGGATAAAGACCTTCTTTCCGAAGGATTTTAAAGAGGAAAGGACCACGGTCTGGAGTTTCAAACACCGGGGGAACTGGGCGACCCACAGTGGCGAGTATCGCGGCAACTGGTCACCGTATATTCCCCGGAATGTGATTTTGAAGTACTCCCGACCCGGGGAACTGGTGCTGGACTACTTCTGCGGTGCCGGGACAACCGCGGTTGAGGCGAAGTTGCTGGGCAGGAGGTTTATCGGGATAGACATAAACGAGCGGGCGATTGAACTGGCAAAGAGAAATGTGGATTTTCAGTTACCAGCCACGCTGCCCTATATCGGCGGTGCGGATGGTGGCGGTATTTATGAGCCGGAGTTGCGCACCGGTGATGCCCGGGACCTTTCCTTTCTTGCGGACAGTTCGGTGGATTTAATCTGTGCCCACCCACCCTATGCCAATATCATCCATTATACCGCGGATAATCCGGGCGACCTTTCCCGGCTGGAGATGGATAGATTTCTTGAGGAGATGAAACTGGTTGCCCGGGAGAGTTTTCGGGTGTTAAAGCCGGGCAGGCGGTGTGCCATTTTAATTGGCGATACCAGAAAGAGGCGCCATATAGTTCCGCTGGGGTTTAAGGTGATAAATCTCTATCTGGATGCCGGGTTCCGGCTGCGGGAACTGGTGATCAAGCGCCAGCATAATTGTAAGACCACCGGTTTCTGGTATGCGAACAGTCTCAAAAATAACTTTCTCTTACTGGCACATGAGTACCTGCCAGTATTTGAGAAACCGGTTTCGCGAGCTCGGCTGCGGGAGACCGGAGTCGCTGTGCCGCGGCTGGTGCCGGTTGTTGAGTCCAGTTTGCCCCGAAGAAGGGTGGAGCGCCTGGAGACAACCACCGTCTGGATATTACCGGCAGAGGACATTGAGGGCTATTTAAACCGGAATGTTGTCGCCCGTTACAGCGGAAACCGGGGACATCTGACCATCAGGCTGGCGCCCCAAAAGAACCGGGCACGGGTGGAAGATAAGTCGGGGTCTTCCCGCAGAAAAGGGTTGCTGTTTGTCAAGGCACCGCCTGAATACCTGGAGGGAGAAGTGGCGATAACTGCGTACCTGCGGCAGGTTGGTGAGGTCGTCGAAGAGGAACTCACCCGGGTCCTGCCGGATGGTTTTGTCGTGCTGCAAACCCGGGATGTCCGGGTGGAAGGTTATCTGGAGCCGCTGGCAAAACGGCTGGTGGAACTGTTAGAAGGCAAACCGCTTTTACTCAAGGAGATTGTTATTGTGACCGACCCGGGCGGTGAGCCGGACGAAGACGGGAGCGAGAAAGAGTACTTACGACCCGCTCATCAGTACCTGCTGGTGTATGAGAAGAAATAAAGGAGGCAAATATGTATGAACCCGAAGTAGGGATGAAGTGGCGCGGAAAGACAATAAGAGAAAAACGCCGGTTAAGCAACGGCTGGATTCTATTAAAGACCGACAACGCCAAGTCCCCCGCGGATTTTAAGGTAAAGGTAATCATTTCTCTCGAACCACGACGCTCAATGACGCCAAAACACGCCCACTTTTTAATTGATTTTTATGGCAAGTTGTGTGCAAACAAAACCGAGGGGATGAAGGTGCTGCGGGCAATCGTCCGGATGTGGCACGGTGCGGAGGTTACGGCTTTGCTCAAGGAGTTTGAACCTGACATCAGGGGGCTGCCCGGGTATTCTCTGGAATATATTCTCTATGCCCTCTCCTGGATTTTGGAGCAGGAGGATATTAATTTAATTTTACGGAAAGACCCGAGCGCAAGCAGCGAGAACTTGATGAAATATGTGGTCGGCAGGGAGTAAAATCACCACCGGGGCGGCTGGGAAGTCAACTGGCGGTGTCGCTGTTGTGTGATGTGGCGAACGGGACCCATCCGGTAGAGGCACTATTGAGGGCGAATCTGGATATCACCCCCGGCGAATCCAGGGGTGATCACCGAAAAAGGACGGGGTGGTGGGTTTTGTCTTGAGGTGCGGAATCACTTGTCAGGCAGGGCTGATGGCATAAAATAAAATCATGACGGTTGTTTACAACAACATCAAGATTGAGTGTGTGCAGGGCAACATTGCGGCGCAGGAGGACATAGATGCGGTGGTTAACGCGGCAAACGCCTGGCTCAAACCCGGTGGCGGGGTGGCGGGTGCGATTCATCGGGCAGCGGGTCCAGGGCTGTATGATGAGTGCAAACCGCTGGCGCCAATCAAGCCGGGCGAGGCGGTGATTACCGGCGGCCACAACCTGCCCAACAGTTATGTCATTCACTGCCTGGGACCGGTTTATGGTGTTGACAAACCCGAGGCGGAGCTTCTTGCCCGCTGCTATGAGAACGCCTTGAAAAGGGCGGAGGAAAAGCGGGTGGAGTCAATCGCCTTTCCAGCGATATCAACCGGTATCTTCGGTTATCCGATAGAAGAGGCGGCGGCGGTGGCGTTGCGCACGGTGCTGGATATGCTTCCGCAACTCAAGTCGGTAAAAAAGATTCGCTTTGTCCTCTACAGCGCCAGTGACCTGCGGGTGTATGAGGAGATGTTAAAGAAGATGGTGGCGGGGATTACTTGACAGCAAGGGTGTTACACCGGATTGAGTAATTAAAATTTATTGTCCGGTTGACCCGGTGCGGGATGGGTTTATAATTTGTCTGTGCTGGGTTTGTTAGCCGGGCTTTTGTTACCCGCCTTTTGTTTCTCACCACCGGTTTTTGCCGATACGCTGGAGAGTTTTGAAAGCGGGGAGGTGGCGCTTTTTTCTTTTCCGGGTGAGGATGAGGAGCCGGCACGCTGGTGTCTGGATTCGGTGGTTACCCATAACGGTTCCCGGTATGCGCTGAAGTTGTTCGGTAACACCTGGAAGGTGGAGTCGGTCGGTCCTTTGCGGCTGGATAGCGGTGATGTGTGGGAGGTGTGGGCTTATGTGGAGAGTGTGGCTGATGTGCAGGGGTTTGGGCTGGTGAGTGCGGGTGAGACGCTGCTGTATGCCTTCAGCGGTAGCCGGCGGGTTGACCCGGCGCGGTTTGTTACCGTTTATCAGGGTGCGTTTCCGTTGCGCACCTGGAATTGCTATCGGCTGCCGGTGGGTGAGGAGTGGCTTTCCCGTTTCGGGCATCTGGCAACGGTTGACGGGATGGTGTTTTTTAATGACCGGGATAGCAGCGGGCAGGGGGTGATATATTTTGATGATGTGGTTAATATCACGGCGGATTTGCCGGTGGCGCCGGTGGTGACGGCGTGGTATGAGATTGAGGGGGAGGAAAGGAATTTAGATGGTTCGTGGACTGTTACGGTGCACTTTTTTAGCCGGGTGGACGACCCGGACAGTAAGGGGCATTTCTATCGCTGGGAGTTTGGCGATGGCGGGGTGAGTTTTGACTCCTGTCCGGTGCATACCTATGTGGTGCGGGATGCGCATCGCTATACCGTGCTGCTGGAGGTTAGTGATGAGAGCGGTTTGCGGGGCAGGGATTCCTGCTGGGTGCCGGTGGAGCCGGGGCGGTCAACCTTTCCTCTGCGGTTGAGTTTTGTTGGTGATGTGATGCTGGCACGGCGTTATGAGCCGTTGATCGAGACGCTGGGGGTGGAGGGGGTTTTTGCTTTGATTCAGCCGTATCTGGCTGGGGCGGATGTGCGGGTGGCGAATCTGGAGTGCCCTTTGACCGACCGGGGGACAAGGCATCCGACCAAGCCGATTGTGTTTCGGGGCAAGCCGGAGTATGTTGAGGGGTTGCGTTACGCCGGGTTTGATGTTGTATCCCTCGCAAATAATCACATTATTGATTACGGGCTGGAGGGTTTGCAGCAGACCCAGCGGGTGCTGGATTCTGCTGGTATCAGGTACGGCGGTGCCGGTGCGAACAGTTATGAGGCGTCCCTGCCGGTGTTTGTGGTGAAGTCCGGGGTGAATATCGGGTTTCTTGCCTACAGCGACCGCACCGGTCAGTATGACAATTATCAGCCTTATCTCAATGCGGGGTATAATAAGCCGGGTTTTGCACTGCTGGACAGTTTCCGGGTGTTTGCAGACATCCGGCGGGTACGGGAGGTGAGTGACCGGGTGGTGGTGCAGTTGCATTCTGGGGAGGAGTATCAGCCGGTGCCGGGTGATGATGAGTGGTATCAGCCGGCTGCGGTGGTGCCGGGTCAGAACCAGGTGGCGCTGCGGCGCCGGTTGATTGATGCCGGGGCGGACCTGGTGGTGTGTCACCATCCGCATATCCTGCAGGGGTTTGAGGTTTATCAGGGCAGGTTGATCGCCCACTCGCTGGGGAATTTTGCCTTTGACCAGGAATATCCCGAGACCTATCCATCGGTGATTCTTCAGGGGCTTCTGGATGGGCGGGGCTTTTATGACTTTTCGCTGGTGCCGGTTTACATTGATGACTACATTCCCAGAAGGGCGACTGGCGAACTGGGTGTTTATATCCTGAAATATCTTGCCCGGCGGTCAAGGGAGTTGAATACCTATTTGCTGGTGGACCCGGAGAGCGCTTTCGGTCAGGTGGTTTTGGATAGTAGCGGTCTCCACCGCCGGGTGACAAGTCGCACAGTCCGGACTTTACTTGTGGCGGATTCGGTTTACCGGACCTCGCCGCCGTTGCGGATAGGTGATACGGGTTCTATTTCCCGGGTGGTGGGTGTTGTGCCGGATGGTGAATGGCAGTGCCGGCTGGGCCGGGAACTGGTGTGGTTCGGGAATATGGAGGATGAGGGGGCAACGCTGTGGAATCTTAATCAGAGCGGTGAGTTGTACGATTCGTTGTCAAAACGGGGCAGGCGCAGTCTCGGTCAGGAGCGGCCGGCGGGTAGCGGCACAATTATCACCAACTTTGAGGAGCGGATGGTTTTGCCGGCTGATGGTCAGCGGTTGACCGTTTACGGCTGGCTGCGGTGCGAGAACGGGCGTAACGCCGGGATTGTCTTTAATTGCTACAACAGCCGGATTGGCGGGTCAAGGGTCGGGGCGTGCAGTCTGGGGATGGTGAGTGGTAGTTGCGGGTGGCGGTATTTCTTTGCCAGTTGCTCACTGCCGGCTAATGCCGGGTTTTTTGACCTCTGGCTGGTGAGTTCCGGGCCGGATTCCGGCACTGGCAGGGTGTGGTTTGATGATGTCGGGGTGATTCAGTGGTCCGACTGGCAGGAGTTGGATGCGCCGTTGACGGTGGCGGAGCCAAATGATTACTGGTGGTTGCAGGTGCGGACAACCGCCGGGCTGGATAGCGCGGTGGTGAATTATCAGGAGACCGATTACCGGTTGAGCGGTGCGATGCGCGAGGGTGGTGCGGTCGCGGTGCGGCTGCCAGTCGTGCAGGTGCAACCGAGCGTGGTAAAAGGGCGGGCGGTGATAAATCTGTTTTTGCCCGGTCCGGCAGGATGGCGGTTGCAGGTTTATGACTGTGTCGGGCGACTGGTGCGGGAGTGGCGGCTGGTAAATCGGAGCGGTGGACAAAAGGTTTTCTGGGACCTGCGCGATGGGAGCGGTGGCTCGGTTGCCGCGGGAACCTACTTCTTCCGGCTGGAGGGCAGGGGCGGTTCTGCGGTTACCCGGGTGGTGGTGCTCCGGGATTGAAAAAATCTTTCCGGCATCGGTCTAACGGGTTGAGGTGTCAAATTAGTTATAAGGAGGATTTATGATAATCAATGATGCGGTGAAGAAGCAGGCGCAAGCAGCACTGGCAGATTTGAGTAATCCGGTGCGGTTAATTGTGTTTACCCAGGAGATGGAGTGCCAGTTCTGCCGGGAGAACCGGCAACTGGCTGAGGAGGTCGCGGGTCTGTCAGATAAAATTTCCCTGGAGGTTTACAATTTTCTCCTGGACAAGGAGAAGGTGGTGGAGTTTCAGGTGGAGAGGGTGCCGGCGCTGGTTGTTGCCGGTGAGAAGGACTATGGCATCAGGTTTTATGGTGTGCCGGCAGGTTTTGAGTTTTCCTCACTGGTGGCAGCGATTAAGACCGTGGGCATGCGGGATAGCGGTTTGAGTGTGCGGACAAAAGAGCAACTCGCCGGTTTGAAGACACCGGTAACGATTGATGTGTTTGTTACCCTGACCTGCCCCTACTGCCCGCTGATGGTTTCACTGGCGCACCGGTTTGCAATGGCGAGCGATTTGATTACCGCCAGTGCGATTGATGCCCAGGAGTTTCCAGTGCTGGCAAACTATTATGATGTGATGGCGGTGCCGAAGACTTTGATTAATCGGTCGCAGGGGTTTGAGGGTGCGGTGTCTGAGGAGCGGTTGCTGGATGAGGTTTTGAAAGCGGCGGGCACCGCAGGAAAGGGTCAGGTTGCGGGTCAAATATAATACGACTTGACGGATGATTTAAGGAGCGATTCCGAACTGGTCGGTTGTGCCCGGCAGGGCGACCTCAGCGCCTTTGAGGCGCTGGTGCGGCGCCACAGTGCCGGGCTTTTTGGTTTTATCTACCGGATGGTGGGGAATCGGGATGATGCTGAGGAACTTGTCCAGGCGGCATGGGTGAAGGCGTGGCAGGGGATAAAGGGGTTTAAGGGAAAAAGTGAGTTTAGGACCTGGCTGTTTAGAATCGGCGCGAACCTGGCGATTAATTTCCGCACCCGGCACCGGGTTTATGAGGAGTTGAGTGAAGTGCTACCCGCGGCGGCGGACAATGAGCCGGTTGCGGTTTATCAGAAACGGGTTCGGGAGGAGCTGGTGCAAAGGGCGTTGCAGCGCCTGCCAGCAGCGCAAAGGACCGCGATTGTCCTTGCGGTTTATGAGGGGATGAGTTATCAGGAGATTGCGGCGGTGATGGGCAAGTCGGTGCGCGCGGTGGATTCACTTCTGGTGCGGGCGCGGTGGGGGTTGCGTCAGATTCTGGCACCGGCACGGGAAAAGGGGATTATTTGATGACCGCAGGAAAATGAGAGTAATGGTGTCTAAACTATCAGGAGATGAAGATGAAGTGTCATAAGGTCAGACGCCTGCTTTCCCGGATGATTGATGGCGAGTTAGACACCGGGGTAATGGAGGCGATGGCGGCGCATCTGGAGGTGTGTTCTGAATGCCGGGTAGAGTTTGAGCAAATTAAAAGGGATAGGGAGTTGTTGCTCTCCGCGGGTTTGCCCGAACTCCCGGACTATTTTGTTACCCGGACCATCGCCCAGGTCCGGGAATCAGATGTGAAGCGAATGTCAGCAGGACAGCCTGCGGGTTTGCTGTGGCGGGTTGCTTTTGTATTGTTTGTCGCGATAGGCCTGGGTGTGGGCATAATAATTGGTGCGGGAATAGGTGGTAATGGCGGGAGCGGTGGTGAACTGGCAACAATTAATGCCGTGCCATCAATTGAGGAACTTTTTGCTGGAGGGGAGTGATGAAGGGACGCTGGATTTATGTTGTTCTTGCGGCGTCGCTGGCGCTTAATCTGGCGGCGTTAGGTGCGTTTGGTTTTCAGCGCTACCGGCGCTGGCAGCGGCGTCAGGGGATAATCAGGAAACTGGCAAGACTGGAGCCGCAACGGGTGGCACCGATTTTGATGGAGTATCGGGATAAGATGGACTCCCTGCGCCTGGAGTACTGGCGGGCAAGGCGGGAACTGGCACGGCTGAGTTTTGAGGAGAGTCCGGCACAGGAGACGGTGGAGATGGCGCTGGAGCGGGTTGGGGCGCTGCACAGAGAGATTAACCGGCTGGTTTATGAGACCGGCCGGCAGACCGGGATGTTTTTACCGCCCGGGCACCGGGAGCGGTTGCGCCGGCACTGGTGCGAAATGATGCAGTGTCCACCACCGGGTCCGGAAGGATTTTTCCCGGAACGGAGACCAGGATTCAGGCATAAAAGAGAAAGGAGTAGAAGATGAGAAAGGTAATAACAAGCATAGCAATCATCGGCGTGCTGGTCTGGGCTGGTATAGCAGGGGCACAGGGAGAGAACAGCCCACCAGCCGCGGCAGAGGCGATGCCGGCACCAGCGGAGCATCACTGTGAGCATGAGGCGATGAAGCCGCCGTTGATGGGCATTCCCAATCTAACCGATGCGCAGAGGGAACAGATTCAGGCGCTACGGCTAAAGCATCTGAAAGAGGTTCTGCCCGTTGAGTCGGAACTGCGGATAAAGGAACTGGAACTTGCCGGGCTCTGGGATGCCGAGAAACTGGACACCAAGGCGATTGTGGCGAAGGTGAAGGAGATTGGCGAACTGCGCAACAAACTGGAACTGGCACGAGTCCAGCATAAGATTGAGGTGTATAAACTGCTGACACCGGAGCAGAGGAAAATGTGGCGCGGGGGTGGAGGAATAGGCAGAGGGATGATGCGCCGGATGAGAAGGGTTTTTCCCGGTGGATGTCACGGACGGGAGGGTCCCAGACCGGGCGCGATGCCCTGCTGTCCAGAGCGATAGCGCCTCCTCTGGCGGTGCCGGTGCCGGCACCGCTGTCGTATCGGTCTCACTGCCCCCGCTCCCCGGCGGGGGCAGTGTTTATATTGACTAGTGCCCGAAGAACCATATATTAGCATTTATTAATGTATATTAAGGAACTCCAGCTGTTCGGGTTTAAGTCTTTTCAGGAACGAACAACCCTGCGCTTTTCGCCTGGATTAAATTGCATTGTTGGTCCCAATGGTTGTGGTAAGTCCAATGTCCTTGACGCCCTGCGCTGGGTTATGGGTGAGCAGTCGTTTTCGGTTTTGCGTTGTGCGCGGAATGAGGATTTGATTTTTGCGGGCACCGCCCGGATTCCGGCGGTGAATTATGCTGAGGTCCGGCTGGTGCTGGCGACCGATGACCGACCGGAACTGGGAAGTGAGGTGGAGATAAAAAGACGTTTTTTCCGTTCCGGTGAGAGCGAGTACTATCTTAACCGGGAGCCCTGCCGGCTGAAGGACATTCAGGAGTTGTTTCTGTCGCAGGATATCGGGACCAGGGCTTATTCCATTTTTGACCTGCACCAGATGCGGGAGATTATCGCCGGGAATATCCGGCGGATGTTTGAGGAGGCGGCGGCGCTGGCAAAGTTCCGGGAGGCAAAGGAGGAGTGCCAGCGGAAACTGGAGTTGACCACAACCGACCTGACCCGGCTGGAGGATATCATTGCCGAGCGGGAGAGGGTGGTGCGCAGTCTGCAGCGGCAGGCAGGGAAGTTGCGGGCGTTTCAGCGGTTGAAAGAGGAGGAGAAGGGGTTGCGACTTCTGGAGTTGCACCGGGATTACCAGGCGCTGTGCCAGGAGATGGCACGGGTCCGGCAGGAGACCGAGGCGCTGGAGGTGGTGGCGGCAGAAAGAGCCCGGCGGTTAAGGGAGAATGAGGCGGAGTTGCGCCAGTTGCATAACCGGCTGCTCGATGGCGAGCGGGAGAAGGAGAAGCTTCTAACAGAGTTACAGCGCCGGCGGGAGATGTTGCGGGAGGCGGAGACAAAGTTAATCCTCCAACATCAGGAACTGGAATTTCTCCTGCGCAACGCCAAAGCGGCGGAAGAGGAAGAAACACGGGTGCAGGCGGAGGTGGCACAGCTGGAGGGGTTGTTTGCCGAGATTGTCAAACAGGAAGAACAGCGGAACGAGCGGCTGGAGGCGATGGAGCGAAAACTGGCGCGGTTGCGGGATGAGATTAAGGCGCAGGAGGAGCGGCTGCTGGAGCAGCGGGTGGCAGAGGGGAATGTCAAGGAGAAACTGCGGTTGTTGCGCGAGGAGGAGCAGGCGTTAGAGAACCGGCTGGTGCGGCTGGAGGCAGAACTGGCAAATACGGTGACAGGTGCGGAGCGGATAACAAGGGAGCGGGAGGAGGTTGCCGGAAGGATAAAGGGTATTGCTGGTGAGGTAGAGGAACTGGCAAGGGTGATTGCCGGTATCAAGGAGCGGCAGGCGTTGCGGCAGGAGGAGTTAAAGCCGGTGGAGAAGAGCCGGGAGCAGGCCGCGAGGCGGCTGGAAGAGATAAAAAGGCGGTTACTGGCATTGCGCGAGGAAAGGGAGAAACTGGAGCAGGAGGTGGCGGCGATAGACGCCCGGCTGGCGCGGGAGGAACTGGCGTGCGCCCGCTCGGTGCTCGGTGCCAATCGGGTGCAGGAGTTGCTCGATTTTATCCAGCCGGCAGCGGGCTGGGAACAGGCGTGCGAGGCGGCGCTCTATCCGTTTCTGGATTTATTTGTTGCGCCCGGCGTTACAGCCGAGGAGATAGAGAAGATGGGAAGGGAGGCGGAAAGGTGGCGGTTTGGTTTCTTAATGGAGGCGATTTCCGGGGAAAATGAGCACCATGAAAGACGGGTATCCATTGGTGAGCGGGAAGATGACCCGCGGGTGCTGGGTGGACTGGAGAAGTTTGTCGGGGTGAAGCCCGGGGCGCCGGCAGCGCTGTTGAGTTTTATCCGTAGTTTTGTTGTTGCCCGGGACCGACAGGCGTTTGTGGAGTTGACCCGGGAGTTTCCCGCGGGGATGTTTGTCAGTCCGGAGGGTTTTGCCTGGTTCGGGGATGGCAGGCTGGTTTTTGCCGGACCTCGCTCCGGACGGTTGCTTTTTGCCGCGGAGGCGGAGAAAAGGCGGGCACGGCTGGCGCAGGTGCATCAGGAGATTGAAAAACTCAGCGGGGAAGAAGTAGCGGTTGAGAATCAGCAAAGGGAATGGACGAAGAAGAGCGAGGAGATAACGAGTGAACTGGTGGTGCTGGAGAAGGAGTTGATTCTGGTTAACGCCCAGCGGGAGAGTAAGGAAGGGCTTTTAAGCGAGTTGCGCCGGGATGAGGAACGGCTGCGGGATGAGGTGCTGCGGCTTGAACGGGCGGGTGCGGAGTTGCGGGCGAATGTTGAGAAGACGAAGGCAAGGCGGGCAGAACTGGAGGCGGAACTGGAGAAAATTGGTGCCGAGAGTTCCGGTATGGAACAGGCACGGGAGGAGGCGGAGGCGGTGGTCAAGGGGTTGCTGAAGGAGGCCTCCGAATTACTGGCGGAGGTGAGCGAGGAGCGGCGCCAGGTGGAGCGGCTGGATGTCCAGCGGACACATCTGCATCAAGAGATTGAGGAGAAGAGACGGCGATTGCAGGAACTGGCAAAGGTTAAGGAGGACGCCCGGTGGCGCCAGGTGGCGCTGGGTCAGGAGGAGAAGGAAAAACTGGCGGTGATTGAGCGGTTGCGGGAGGAGGTGCAGGCGGTGGAGAGAGAACTGACGCGGTTCAGCACCCAGGAGATTGCCCAGGCAACCGAGGCGCTGGAGAAAAATATTGCCGAGTTGCGTCAGGAAGAGGAAAGGGGGCAGAGGTTATTGCTGGAAGAGCGACTCAAACTGGCGGAACTGGACACAAAAATCAGGGCGGTGGTTGAGGAGGCGCAGACAAGTTATCAGACCGATATCACCACCTTTAACCCGCCGGCGGATGCCGACTTTGCCGAGCGGCTGGAGAAGGTGCGTCACCGCCTGGAGGTTCTGGGGCAGGTAAACCCACTGGCAATCGAGGAGTACGAGCAGGAGAAAAGGGACCTGGACCGGTTGATTTTCCAGCGGGACGATGTCCTGCAGGCGAAGGCGAATCTGGAGCGCTCACTGGGAGAGATTGACCGGCATGCCCGGGAACAGTTTCTTTCTACCTACCAGGAGGTGCGCGGGCATTTTCAGCGGATATTCAAGGAGTTGTTCCTGGAGGGTGAGGCGGACCTGGTTCTGGTGAATGATGCCAATCCGCTGGAGTCCGAGGTGGCGATAATTGCCAAACCCAAGGGCAAGAACCCGAAGCGGCTGGAGCAGCTCTCGGATGGCGAGAAGGCGATGCTGGCGGTGTCGCTCCTTTTTGCCTTTTATCAGGTAAAACCGGCGCCGTTCTGCTTTCTGGATGAGGTGGATGCGCCGCTGGATGATGTCAATGTCAACCGGTTTGCCGACTACCTGAAGCGGCTGGCGGAGAGGACCCAGGTGGTGATTATCACTCATAACCGGGCAACCGTGGAACGGGCGGATGCGCTTTTTGGCGTGACCGCGGAGGAGCCCGGGGTGTCCAAGGTGGTGTCGGTGAGTCTGGCGGATTACCGGCCAAACAGGAGCGGGAGTGGCGGAAGATGAGTATCTGGGACGGATTGCGGCGGACAAGGGAGTTTTTCCGACGATTGGCCGGTACGGTGAACACCGAAGAACTGGAAGAGATTCTTCTGGCTGCGGATGTTGGTGTACGGGCGACTGAGATGTTAATTGCGGCGGTGCGGCGAGGTGGTGGTAACCCGAGGGAGGCGTTAAAACAGGAAATTGTCCGGATACTTGCCCGCAGCGGTGGCGATTTTGCCCTGAACAATCCGCCCGCGGTGATTATGATTGTCGGGGTGAATGGCTCGGGTAAGACGACCACCGTGGGCAAGTTGTCCCGCTGGTTTGTCAGGCAGGGTAAACGGGTGGTGGTGGCGGCAGCGGACACCTACCGGGATGCGGCAGCAGAGCAGGTGCGGGTCTGGGCGGAACGGTCGGGTGTCGAGCTGGTTTTTTCGCAGAAGGGGCAGGATGCGGCGGCGGTGGCGTTTGATACCATCCAGAAGGCGATTCAGCAAAGGCTGGATGTGGTTTTGATCGACACCGCGGGACGGCTGCATACCCGGAAGGATTTGATGGCTGAGGCGGAAAAGATTAAACGGGTGTGCGGCCGGGTGAAACCGGGGGCACCGGATGAGGTGTGGCTGGTGCTGGATGCGACGGTAGGGCAGAACGGCATCCGGCAGGCGCAGGCGTTTAATGAGAGCCTCGGGCTCACCGGGATAATTATGACAAAACTGGATGGCACGGCGAAGGGCGGGGTCTTAATCCCGGTGGTTTTGGAACTGGGGCTGCCGGTCCGGTTTATCGGCACCGGCGAGGGGATTGAAGACCTGGAGCGGTTTTTGCCCGAGGAGTATGCCCGGGCACTGTTCGGGGATTAGGTCTGCGGTTTGATGGCGGCGAGGACCGCGACCGCCCAGCGGGCAATCTCTTTCACCTCTTTAGGCTCCTGACTCAATGGCCAGGGCCGGGCGATGCGTTGAAGCCTGTCAAGGGCATCGGTGACGCGTAGCTCGACCAGCGCCTCAATTACCGCAACCCGTACCGATGGTTCCGGGTCGTTAAGGGCGTTAATGAGAATGGGGGTGGCGGCGGGATTACCAATCCGGCCCAGGGCGCGGAAGGCGCTGGCGCGCACCAGGTCGCTCGGGTCGTTCGTCATTTCTAACAGTTTCATACTTGCACGGTAGTCCCGAATTTTACCCAGCGCCTCAGCCGCCATCGCCCGGACGATATGATTGGTGTCGTCAAGGGCGTGGAGCAGTGCCGGTGTGGAGGAACTTTCACCAATCTCACCCAGCGCCTGCGCCGAGACAATTCGCACCCAGCTGCTGCTGTCGCTTAATCCCTGAACGAGCCGTTCACAGGCACCCTGATAGCGCAGACGTCCCAGGACATCAATCACCCGGGCACGGATTTCTGCCGACTGGTGGCGGAGGAGCTGAAACACCGGCTCCACCGCCAGGTCGCCCAGGGTGGCGAGCGCGCGGGCGGCAATACCGGCGACTTTCGGGTCCGGGTCTTGAAGTGCGACGGCGAGTTGCTCGGCAGCACGGATGTGGCGGATTTTACCCAGCGCCTGTACCGCGGCGATCCGCACCCCGCCTTCCGGGTCCGAGAGCAGCCGGGCGATGGTGTCGATAACCGCTGGCTCGCCAATCGCGCCCAGCGCCTCGGCAACTGTTGCCCGGATAGAGGGGTCCGGGTAGTCAATCAACTCTGATAGCGGGATGATGGCGGTATGACCGAGTTCCACGATGCGGGTAAACGCCTGATTGCGGGCGCCGATGTCATCCACCGCAATTGAATCCAGGAGGTTTTTAACCGAGCGGTCCGAGAGTTCCTGCAGCGCCTGCACCGCCGCGGTGCGGACCTCAGGTGCCGGGTCTTCGGCGATAACCTTGCTCAGGGCAGCAGCTGCGGCACGGTCACCGATTTTACCCAGGGCACGGACCGCTGCCTGACGCACCGCCGGGTTGTCGTCGCCCAGTTCATCCAGCAGGGGATTGACCGCCTCCGGGCTACCGAGCTGTCCCAGTGCCTCAGCCGCGGCGATCTGGACCCGGGCAACGGTATCCCGCAGGAGTTCGCATAAACCGACCAGTGCCGATTCACCACCGATTTTTCCCAGGGCGCTGGCGATCGCCTCCCGCACCGCCGGGTCCGGGTCATTGAGATGGTTAAGAAGGATGTCAAGGGCAAGCGGGTCCGCGAGTGCCCCCAGCAGTTTCGGAATTTCGGTGCCCAGGGAGCCTTCCCAGCTGGCGAGATAGCGCACCAGTGGTGCCACCGCCGCCTTGCCCAGGGCGCCGAGGGTGGTGATCGCCTGTTGCCGCACCGCCGGTTCCGGGTCAGCGAGGAGAAAGACGAGCGCGCCGGCAGCGGTTTCCGGCGCGAGGGTGCGGAGTTCGTCGATGGCAAGACTGCGCACCACCGGGTCCGGATGCTGGAGTCGGGCGAGGATTTCGGCAAGTGGCAAGTTAGCTCCGTTTCACCGGCGGGGTTAATTCCTGCTGTAACCAGTTGAGGTAGGGCGGGTAACCGGTGCGGATGGGCAGGGCGATTATTTCCGGAATCTCATAGGGGTGAAGGTGTTTGACCATTTTCTCCAGCCGGCGGTAGCGGCGGGCGCTGGTCTTGACAATACACAGGAACTCCCTGCTGCGGGTAATCTTTCCCTGCCACCAGTAATGGCTGGTAATCGGACCCAGGACCTGGATGCAGGCGGCAAGTTTTGCCTGAAGGAGTTGCCTGCCGAGCGCCTCTGCCCCCTTTCTGTCGGGCAGGGTGATAAAGACCTGAAGATATTCTGCCATACAGTAAAGTTTGCCCGCGGTTTTATCAAGAGTCAAGCAGTTGACTTTGCGGTAATCAGATTATATAATTCCACCAATGGTATTAGCACCGTCTTTTTGTATTTCCCCAAAACCCAAGGAGGTGTTTTTATGAAGCGAGTGGTTCTGGTGCTGGTGCTGGTTGTGGCGCTGGCGCTGGCGGTGATCAGTCCGGAGCTGGAGC
>FWWL01000304.1_pt1 | contig 123024 bp, 108 predicted proteins | sample 2228331 | NCBI WGS metagenome assembly FWWL01 (sample SAMEA103939775, study PRJEB20133) | metagenome | reverse complement strand
GCCTTCTCGCTCATGGGCATTTCGGTGTAGGGGATGTAGGTCGCAATTCGCGCGCGCACGCGCCGTCGCTCGCCTTTGTCAGGAGGCAACATCAGTTTGGCTTTGCCATGCATCAAGCGGAACTGACCCCCTGTGATTTCGGCGACATCCTCTTCAAACACAATCTGCACATCGGCGTTCACCTCATCGTCCGTCCACTCGATGCGCGGGTTGCCGCCAAGCGCTTTATTCCAGTTTTCCACAGCCTGACGCGCGGCGTTGCGGAACGCCTCACGCTGCGCTGCAGGAATGGTGAACCAGCTCGCGTAGACCCGTATCGGGTTCGCGATCTCAATTCCTCTCACTAAACGACTGGCTTCCTCAAAGCTGGCTTTGGATAAAAGATTCGCTACTTTCGTTAATTGCTCCGACTCCAGCTTGTGAGTGCTTTCAGGCAGAACAGGAGCCTTGGGTGCGTTACCTTGCCCGTACCCAAACCCCACTGCGATCGCGAGTGCTAACATCCAGAGATGTTTCTTCATTTGGAATCCCTCCATGCTCTAATTATAGCCCATCAGAAGGGCAATACGGAGACCGACTTCGCCACGAGCGCCAGCGCGATACCGAGCATGCCGACCAGCCCCATGCCGCAGAAGAAGCCTGCGAGCAGCACGGGCGCATAGCGGAACCAGTTTTCTTCGCCGAAACGCTTTTTGAAGTAGCGGTGCCCCAGCCATGCGCCCAGCAGGCGCGGGAGCGTGAAATGGGGCAACTGCCCCACACCGCCCACCAGACCGTAGAAGAGCAGAATGGGCAGCTTGAAGGCGTTGAAGACCCAGAACAACGCCAGCCCTGCGACGAAGCCTGCGCCGATTCGTGGGATGTTCAGCGCGCCCAGCACCAGATCGCGCATCGCGCTATCGGGTCGGTTAATCTGCTTCCACACCGCCTCCATCTGCGCATAGTAGGGCCACATCTTCTGCGCATACGGGAACAGCGTGGACGGGATGGGGCTGGCGCTCCAGAAGAACGACCAGAACAGGAAGCTGGCAACCAGAATCACGAAAAACATCGCCACTTCCGCTTTGAAGATGCTGGTGAACTTCGTGCCGGTGAGCTCCACCTCACGGAAGCGTTGCGCCGCCCAGCCGTAGTCGTAGAGGGGTAGTGGGGCATACCAGATATCCACCTTCGGGTAGCCACTGCTGATAACCGCCACCTCTTTCAGGAACGGCACGGACACGCCCTGCCCCGTGATGCCAATCATTCGCGCGGAGACATAACTATTGAGTGGACTCCAGAGCAAGCCGAACACGCCCACAATCCACAGCGGGAAGTCGGGCACAAGCCATCGGCAGAGCATGATGTAGGCAATCACCGAGACGAACCAGACCCCGATTGGAATCCACAGGGGCGGGTCGCCGCGTCCGGGGGGCGGTGTGGCGCCGCGCGCATGCAGGTTCCGCGCCTGACGAAACTCGCGCACGGTTTTAATCACCATCATCACCCCAATCACTGCCACCGCCAGCTGCAGTCCCACAATAATCGCCAGCCAGAAGTCCAGGTCCGCCGAGAGTTTGGTCTGCAGGGCGGGCGAGTTGGGCTGCCAGCTGGGGATGAGTCCTGCACGATACAGGATCGGGTTCGCCACCACATAGGTCAGCACCGAGCTGATGGCGGCGCCAATCAGAATCTGGTAGGGGAGAACAAACCCCACCAGCACCTCGCCGAGATTGATAGAGACGCCCACGATGGCGGTGGGCAGGGCGTTCTCCACATTCTGAGTGAGGTCCAAAAACGGGATAGGGATAAGCGTTACGGCGTTTCCGAATAGCACCCCTGTGAACACGGGGATGCCCACATAGAACACGCCGAAGCCCATGCCGATCACCGCGCCTGTGGAGAACACGCCCCAGCGCCACGATTCTTCGCGGCGCCCTGCCTCGGCGAGCGCCAGAGCGCCGGAGGCTGCCACAGGCGCCAGCGGGAATGGCAGCCGCTCCACATCGGAGGTCGCGCGAAACATCAGGTAGCCCAGGCTCAGCCAGCTCGCACGCCCCAGAATCTCTGTAATCAGCAGCACCAGCAGGGGAAGTGCCCACTCAGGGTGAAAGAAGGTGCGCAATCGCAACGCTTCCGAGTCGGGGGCAGGCACCGCCCATGCAGGAATCTCCTTCGCAATTGGCGCGGCAGGCGCCGACTGCACAAAGAACTGGTCCCAGATTTTCCACTGGAGCGGACCGCCCGACAAACCGTACGCGCCCGCGCCCATCGCCGTGAGCGACGCGGCGATGTAGTAGAGCATATAAATTTCTTGCCGTTTCAGGGGCTGGAGCGAGCGGCGCATCACCTCCGCAAACAGCACAATCGTGACCCATTCTGCCGCCGCGCCCAAGCCGACGCCCGCCACCAGACCCATGTAGATGCTGCCCGGCAACATCACAAACGCCACAAACAGAAGTCCGAGAACGGTTCGGAAAGTGAACCCGTCCTCGAACTTATGTTCTTCGGCGGCGACCTCTTCGGCGGTCTGGCGCGCCTTCTGAAGTTCGTCAACCACAGCCATAGGTGGGTTCTATTTCGCCAGCGACGGAGGGGTTCCTGCCAACTCGATCCAGCTTGAGGGCGTTCGAAAAGTCCCGTTCTCGTACCTGACGGCTGAAGCTGCTCTGTCGCAAGGATAGGGGCGTGAGCGTTCCGAGCCCCCCTCCTTCAGGTCTTAGGTAAAGGCTTTTTGACGGGCGTGCCGTCTTGGAACTTGTGCCCTGACGGCTGAAGCCGTTCCTATAAAACGAAGCCGACCTGCGTCGGCTCAGCCCCCCAACCCCCCGTAAACAGGGGCTATAGCCAGCGGAGGCTGGCTTTGTCTCATAGGAACGGGTTCACCTGCTCTGTTGCAAGGATGCTCATATCGCTTTCCTGGCGCTGGGGGTTTCGCCACGCAGGGCGCGGCGACCGCGCCCCTACGCATACGAGTAGGGACGCGGTTCCCGCGTCCTGTTTCCCGAAACTCGTGTTCTTTGCAACAGAGCAGGTTCCCCCACCCAGCTGGGCAGCGATTTGTCTAACATCCCCAGCAAACCTCAGCAGCCTACGGGTTCACACTGAGGGGAATGGAAATGTCAATATGCCCGCCGATGCTTTCTACGGGCTTGCCTTCCACCAGAATCTGGAGTTTACGGATGTCGGGGAAGCCGCGGGCAGTGCGGGTGAGCGCGTTAATCAGCGCCGCCTCGTCGTCCGAGCCGCCCGCGAAGTTCTCGGTCAACTCTTTAGAGAAATCCAGGATCAGGGTATCGTCGCGGCGCTCGGCGCGGAGCAGGCGTGTGCCCTGTGGAAAGCCCGACGCATGCTGAAGCAGATATTCAAATGGTGCACGGTAAGGGTCGGCGGAGGGCGAAACGGCAACTTCTTTTGTGTCGTAATCCACCTCACCCTGAGGCGAGACTTTGGGCAGATAAACATTAACTTTCGGCGGGATGATTGCCGACTTAGGGGGCGGGGGCGGGGTTAGCCGCAACCAGACCCCCACCCCAATGGCAACGATGGCGATGATGACCAAAATTATACCCAGATAGCCCTGAACCTGTCGCGCCTGGTTCACGGTTTTATGCCTCGCTTTGCGGTGTGTCCTGCGCTGGCGTCGCATCGGCGTCCTCGGAAGGGGCTTCAGGAGTTGCCGCGGGGGTGTTCCACTCTATCACGAACTGGCTCTTGCCCAGCGTGAGCGTGGCGCCCTGCGGAATGGGCGTGGGCTGATTGGGCATGATGCGCATCTCGTTCACGAAAGTGCCGTTCGTGCTACCTAAATCGGTAATGCGTACCTCGTCGCCCACAATCTCAATCGCGGCGTGCTGTCCCGACACATAGGGGTCCGGAATTACGATATCGTTGCCTGCGCGGCGCCCAATCTTCTGGGAGCGTGCATAGAGCGGGAACCGCTGGCTGGGGTCTTCTTTGTTCACGAGAAAGGCTAACGGCGGGGCAACCTCTTCGGCGACGACGGCGGTGGTGAAGCCTTCGGGCAGCTCCAGAGTCAGAACCACGCTTCCGAACTGGAGTTCCGCCTGCGGGGGCAACGGCACGCGCTCACCGACTGTAAGGGGCTGCCCGTTGAGTTTCGTGCCGTTGGTGCTGCCGAGGTCTTCAATAAAGGCGGTGTTGTCTTCAATCAGGATTCGGGCGTGGCGTCGGCTCACCGTGCCGTCGGTCAGCAGCACATCAGAGGCGGGGTCGCGCCCAATCAGGTTTTCGCCCGCTTTCAGCAGGAATTCGCGCCCTGTGGCGTCGCGCAGTTTGGGATAGGCTCCCTGCGGCGCCTGCTCTTCTGGGGGCGCACTGCTCAACAGGAAGCCGCACTCCACGCAGTAAATCTCGCCGACGGGGTTCACCTGCCCGCAAATGGGACACTGAACGGGAGCTATCGCCTGCGTTGCGCCCGGAGCCGCCATCGCCTGCGTCGCGCCAACCGCTACCGTCGTTTCGCCTTGCATAGCGGTTATAAGTGTACCCCATCAAGCGAAACCGCCCCGTGGGGGAAGGACGGGGCGGTTTCTTTGGGGGACGGGTCGGATGGAAGGCTCAACGGAAGAACTCAAACTCTTCAATTGCCCGCTTGATGCGTTGCAGAAACCGCCCCGCGTACATGCCGTCAATCAGGCGGTGGTCGTAACTGAGGCAGAGGTTCATGATGGGGCGGATGGCAATCATATCGTTAATCACGACGGGCTGCTTGACAATCGCGTAGGTTCCCAGAATCGCGGTCTGGGGATGATTGATGATGGGCGTGCCAATCAGCGCACCGTAGCTCCCGGGGTTGGTGAGCGTGAAGGTCGCGCCCTGCACATCGGCGACGCCGATTGTTTTGTTGCGCGCCCGCTTCGCGATATCTTCCAGGTCGCGGGCGATGTCAATAATGGACTTCTTATGCACATCGCGAATCACGGGCACGATTAAGCCTTCCTCGCCCTTTTCGCCCAGCGCGACGGCGACGCCCATATGCACATAGTGGCGCACGATAATCTGGTCGTCAATCAGCGAGGCGTTCATCATAGGGAACTCCAGCAGGGCGTCGGCAGCCGCCTTCACGAAGAAGGGCGTGTAGGTCAAGCGCACGCCATACTGCTGCTGGAACGCCTCTTTGTTGCGCTCGCGGAATTCCACCATGCGCGACACATCCACCTGAATCACAGTGGTTACATGTACAGCGGTGTGATAGCTCTTGGTGAGGTGTTCCGCAATCGCTTTGCGCATGCCCACCAGCGGGATGACTTCTTCGCCCTCTTTGGGCTGGACGGGCGCAGGTGCGGGGGTAGTGGGGATCGGCGCAGGCGCAGGTTCAGGGGCGGGTGTCGTGGGCGCGGTGCGACGCTGGGCAATGTAGCGTTCAATATCGGCGCGGGTTACGCGCCCCCCTGTGCCTGTGCCGGGGATGCGCATCAGCTCTTCCTGCGAAATCCCGTGTTCGGCAGCGATTTTCGCCACAACGGGGGAGATAAAAGCGCGTCCCGGGGCGCGCGTGCGCCCGTCGCCAGCGGTGGGCGTCGGTGCGGGCGCAGGGGCAGGCGCAGGCGCGGGGGCTGGAGCGACGGGGGCAGGCTCCTCATGCCCTCCGTAGAAACCCACCTCCGCCACAGGAGGCGGTCCAGAGGGCGCGGGCGATTCGGCACGCGCCTCGGTCTCAATCCACGCCAGCTCCTGACCGACTTTTACAGTGGCGCCTGCGGTTGCCAGAATCTGTTTCAGCACGCCGCTGGCAGGCGCGGGCAGCTCCGTGTTGACCTTATCGGTCATAATTTCCACCAGCGGCTCGTCTTCCTTGACCAGCTCGCCCTCTTGCTTGAGCCAGCGGACGATGGTGCCTTCCACGATGCTCTCGCCCAGTTCGGGCATAATCACAGCCACAGCCATCGGTATGCCTCCCTCAGTAGTGCGCCAGCTGGCGCGCGGTGTAAACGATGTCGTCGACGCTGGGCAGTACGAACTTCTCCAGCGGTTCGGCGAACGGCACGAAGCTGTCTTTGGCGGCGACGCGCATCACGGGGGCATCCAGCCACTCGAAGCACTCTTCGGTGATGCGTGCCGAAATCTCCGCGCCCACGCCCCCTGTCCTCGGCGCCTCATAGATCACCAGCACCTTGCTGGTCTTGCGCACGGAGTTATAAATGGTCTCCATATCCAGCGGCTTGATGGTGCGGAGGTCTATCACCTCCATCGAGATGCCCTCCTGCTCCAGCATGCGGGCGGCGTCCAGCGCGAAGTGAACCATCGCGCCGTAGGTTACCACCGTGAGCGTATCGCCCGGACGGCGGATGCGCGCCTCGCCTAACTTAACGATGTAGTCCGCCTCGGGGTTCGGAATCGTGCCCTTGATTCGGCGGTAGAGATACTTATGCTCCAGAAAGATGACGGGGTTGTTGTCGCGGATGGAGGCTTTCATCAGCCCATAGGCGTCGTCGGGGAAGGCGGGCTGTACCACCTTGAGACCGGGCACATGGAAAAACCATGCCTCAAACTGCTGGCTATGATACAGGCTTCCGCCGACATAGCCGCCTGACGGACCCCGCACCACAATCGGGATGCTCACCTGACCACCCGAACGATACAGATAGGTCGCGGCGACATTCACCACCTGGTCAAACCCGTAGGAGATGAAGTCGATAAACTGCATTTCGGCAATGGCGCGCTTGCCCGCCGCCGCGGCGCCGATTGCCACGCCGATAATGGCAGTTTCAGAGATGGGGGCGTCCACCACGCGATCAAACCCGAACCGCTCCTGAAAGCCAGTGGTCACGCCGAACGCGCCGCCCATCTTGCCGATATCTTCGCCGATGATAAAGACATTCGGGTCGCGCTCCATCTCTTCCCAGATGGCGGCGCGAATCGCCTCCAGAAAGGTCACTTCCCTCATCGCGACACCCCCGCGCTCTCGTCGTAGATATCTTCCAGAGCCGTGTGCGGTTCAGGGTCCGGACTCTGGATGGCGTACTCGACAGCGTTCTGAATCTGCTCCACAATATCCGCAGGAGGTTCGGGCAGCTCGGCTTCGGTGAACAGCCCCGTGGTGAGCAGATACTCGCGGTATCGGACAATGGGGTCGCGTTTTTCCCACATCTCAATTTCCTCGACGGGGCGGTACTGTCGGGCGCGGGTCTCGTCGTGGTCGGCGTGCCCCTGCAGGCGATAGGTTACGCACTCTATCAGCACGGGACCCTTGCCTGCCCGCGCATGTTCGAGCGCCTCGCACATCGTGTCGTACACTTCCAGCACATCGTTGCCATCGATGGAGTAGCCCGGAATCCCATACCCCTTCGCGCGGTCTGCCACCGTCGGAGTGGGCACCTCCAGTTCCACAGGCGTGGAGTAGGCGTACTGATTGTTCTCCACCACGACAATCAGGGGCAGTTTGTGGACGGCGGCGTAGTTCAGACCCTCATGGAAGGGTCCTGTGGCGGTTGCGCCCTCGCCCAGATAGGCGACGCACACACGGTCGCGATTGCCGTCCAGCCGCTGCGCCCACAACACCCCACACGCCACAGGGATGGTAGACCCCAGCATGCTGGTGGAGTGGATAATGCCCAACCGCATATCGCCCATGTGGCTCCATGAGTCTTTGCCGCGTGTGGGGGCGTTCGCCTTCCCCCACACCTGGCACATCACCTGCTCCACCGTCATGCCCCGAAACACGAAGATGGGCATATCGCGGTGGATGGGGGAGGTGAAGTCGTCGGGGCGGAGGGGATAGGTCGTGCCTACCTGAATGGCTTCCTGCCCGCGCGAGCCATAGACATTCCCGCGCCGCAGACGCCCTTTTTTCTTCATATCGTACAGCGTCTCGTCAAAAACCCGCGCGAACCAGAGTCGGCGATAAATCTCCAGTAAATCGTTTTTCGTCAGGCGATCCCGATAGCGTATCGCTCCATCCTGTTTTACCCGTCGGTTGCGTACTGTGGTGCTCAAGGCGCGTCCTCCTTGTTCCACAAAGTATACCCTATCGGTAAGGGCGCAGGCGGTATAATACACTCGATGCGGAACCTGTTTCGGTGGGAGATTATCGCGGGCGCTATCATCGGGGCGGTGGGAACGTTTTTGCTTTACGCCATTCCGGGTTATGCCTCACCCCAAGATTTACTGTTTCTTAGCGGTGCAGGGGCTGTGGTGGGAGGCGCCATCGGGGGGTTGGTGCGCTGGTGGCGTCATCGGCGGGATTCTTACATGCTCCCGTTTTACCGCAAGGAGCATTTGCGCCTGCGTCAGATTGCCCAGCAGATTCGGAGCAACCTCCAGCGCATGACAGGGATGCGGGGGGCGTACCCTGAGTTAGATGAGATTCTGCGCAAGGACGCCGAGTTGCGGTGTCAGGCGTCGCGCCTGCGGATGACCATCGAGCGCGAGGCGCGTCGGGGGCTGTCGTGGTTAGACCATCTGGCGGTTGCCTCCGAAGCGCTTTATGAGGGGCTAAGTGGAGGCGGATTTCGGCGTGTGGATTGGGCATGGCGGGCGTATCGGGCGAAACTGGAGCGCGAGCTGAACGCGCTCGGACGCCGACTGGAACGCAATCGTGACCCCTTGCTGGAAAGCTCGCTCAATCGCGCCTATCGCCAGAAAGCGCGCGAGCTGGCAAGCTTCCAGCAGCTGGAGCGCACCCTGCAAACGCTCGAAAACGAGTGCGCCACAATTGCCACCGGGCTGGAAAGCCTGCTGGTGGAGACGATTCGGCTCAGCACCGCGCCCCACCCGATTGCCATCCCCACAGAGAACCTGCTGGAACCCCTGCGCCAGCAACTGGCAGCGTTTGAGCAGGCGCTCAAGGAGGCGTATCAGCCCACGCCCGACACCCAGGTGTTTCTGGACACTACTGATTCGCCCGCACGATAGCGTCTAACTCTTCCAGCGCGCGCCCTGTGCCAATCGCGACGCAGGAGAGCGGGTCCTCGGCGATATACACAGGGATGTTGGTGGCGTGCGAGAGCAGTTTATCGAACCCGCGCAGCAGCGCACCGCCGCCGGTCAGCACAATCCCGCGCTCGATAATATCTGCCGCCAGTTCGGGGGGTGTCTCTTCCAGCACCGAGCGCACTTTCTCCACAATCTGGTTCACCGGCTCCGCCAGCGCGCTCCGAATCTCTTCGGAGTGAATCACCACCGTTTTGGGCAGACCCTCCACCAGATCGCGCCCGCGCACTTCCATCGTCAGCTCCTGCGGCAGGGGGTAAGCGGAGCCGATTTTGATTTTGATTTCTTCCGCGGTGCGCTCGCCTATCATCAGGTTATGGGCGACGCGCACATGGCGCATAATCGCCTCATCAAACTTATTGCCTGCAACGCGAATACTGCGGCTAATCACAATCCCGCCCAGCGAGATGACCGCAATATCGGTTGTGCCCCCGCCAATATCCACCACCATGTTGCCTCCGGGCTGGCTGATGGGCAGCCCTGCGCCGATGGCGGCTGCCATCGGCTCCTCAATTAGATGCACTTCGCCTGCACCTGCCTCTCTGGCAGCCTGAATCACGGCGCGGCGCTCCACATCCGTCGCGCTGGAGGGCACGCACACCAGCATGCGGGGATTGAAAAAGCGCCGCCTGCCCAGCACTTTGTCAATCACATAGCGTAGCATCTCCAGTGTGATGGAATACTCGGCGATCACCCCGTTTTGCAGGGGGCGGATGGCGACGATGTTGCCTGGGGTGCGTCCCAGCATCAGGCGCGCCTCTTCGCCCACTGCCAGCACCTTGTTGGTGGTTTGCGAGATGGCGACCACCGACGGCTCGCGGAGCACAATCCCGCGCCCCCGCTGATACACCAGCAGGTTCGCCGTACCGAGGTCCACGCCCAGTTCGGCTTGCAATCGGAACATCAGGCTTCTGACGCCTCCCCTAAAGGTGTTGCGACGGCGTATGGGTAGACACGCTGAATTTGCGCCCCTAAGGATTGCAGCTTGGCTTCCAGATTCTCGTAGCCCCGATCGATGTGGCTAATCTCCTGAATCCGGGTTGTGCCCGTCGCGGCGAGAGCCGCCACCACCAGCGCCGCGCCGCCGCGCAGGTCCGTCGCGCGCACAGTCGCCCCGCGCAACTGCTTGACTCCGTGAATAAAAATCGTGCGCCCCTCCGCCACGATGTCCGCACCCATTTTACGCAGCTCGGGCACATGCTGGGTGCGGTTCTCATAGATGGTCTCCAGCACTTTAGACGCGCCTTGCGCCATGGTCAGATAGGCACACATGGGTTGCTGCAGGTCGGTGGGGAATCCGGGGTAGGGCATCGTGCGGATATCCACGCCCTGCAGAGGGTCGCGCGCACGGATTCGGGCACTGTCTTCGCTTTCTTCAATCTCCACGCCCGACTCGCGGAGTTTCGCAAACAGCGCGTGCAGGTGTTCAGGAATAATATGCTCCAGCGTGATGTCGCCGCGCGTGATGGCGCCCGCCAGCACGAAAGTGCCCGCCTCCAGCCGGTCGGGGATTACCGAAAACTCCACATAGGGCTTCAATCCCGTGACTCCCTCGATATAAATCGTGCTGGTGCCTGCGCCCTCAATTCGGGCGCCTGCCGCGTTCAAAAAGTTCGCCAGATTGACCACTTCGGGTTCCATCGCGGCGTTCTCGATGATGGTCAGCCCGTCCGCCAGCACGGCAGCGGTCATCAGCTGCTGGGTGGCGCCTGCGCTGGGCATATCCAGATAGATTCGGGCGCCTTTCAGACGCGAGGCGGTGGCACGATAGAGAGATTCCGACTCCTCAATCGTAGCGCCCAGCTCGCGCAAGCCCCGGATGTGGAAGTTGACAGGACGCGCCCCAATCTGGCAGCCGCCCGGATGCGGCATGTTCGCATAGCCCAGCCGCGCCAGCAGGGGACCAAAAATGTAAAACGACGCCCGCATGCGATTAACCCGCTCCGGGTTCGGACTGGCGTGCGACAGCGAGCGCGTCTCCATCCACAAACTATTCCCCTGCCACTCAAAACGCACCCCCAGATCAGCGAGCAGCGCCATCATCGTCTCCACATCTTCTATTCGGGGCACATTGTGGAGCAAGACCTCGCCGTTAATCAGCAACGCGCCCGCCATCAGAGCCAGTGCGCCGTTTTTGCTGCCACTGATAGAGACGCTACCTTTTAAAGGAACTCCGCCGTGAATTTCGTAAATTTCCAACCTGTCTCCTCCTTGCGCGTGGTGTGCCTCCTGCATGGATAGTAGGATTATACCTGTTTTCGTTTCACGGCTTTTCACGCGAGGGGTGCGCTGGCGCAGGCATCGAGGTCATAATCGTCGCGCTCGCCGCGTTTCAGGCGGAACCAGCCCGCCAGCGCAATCATCGCCGCGTTGTCCGTGCAGTAGCGTGGGGGTGGAATCAAGACTTCGATCCCCGCCTCGTGGCACGCTTCACGGATTTGGGTCTGTAGAGCGGAGTTTGCCGCGACGCCGCCCACTACGGTCAGCACGGAGACGCCTTCTGCCTGCGCGGCGCGGACAGCTTTGCGCACCAGCACCTCCACCACCGCCTGCTGAAACGAGGCGCATAAATCCGCGAGTGTCTGCTCGGAAAGGGGCTTGGGCAACGCCTCCACCGTTCGCAACACGGCGGTTTTCAAGCCGCTGAAGCTGAAGTGGTGCGTGCCTTCCAGCCATGCGCGGGGAAATCGGAAGGCGTTCGGGTCGCCCTGTTTCGCCCAGCGGTCAATCGCGGGTCCGCCGGGGTAGCCCAGCTCCAGCAGGCGCGCCACTTTATCGAACGCCTCGCCTGCGGCATCGTCCAGCGTGTGCCCCAGCAGCTGGTAGTCGCCGTGTCCGTGAACCTTGACCAGCTCGGTGTGTCCTCCCGACACAATCAGGGCGAGATGCGGGAACGGGATGGGGCGCTCTGGCTCGGTGAGAAACGCCGAGTAAAGATGCCCCTCCAGGTGGTGAACCCCCACAAACGGGATGTTGAGCGCAAACGCGAGCGCTTTGGCGCAGGCAAGCCCCACCACCAGCGCGCCCACCAGCCCGGGGCGATTGGTGACGGCAATCCCTTCAATCTGGGCGAGTGGGATGCCCGCCTCGTCCAGCGCCTGCTGAAGCACGGGGTTCATGCGTTCCACATGCTGGCGTGCTGCCGCTTCGGGCACAACCCCGCCCCAGCGGGCGTGCAAATCTGCCTGCGACGCCACCACACTGGAGCGCACATAACGCCCCTGCAGAACCGCCGCTGAGGTCTCGTCGCAACTGGTCTCGATGCCCAGAACCCAATCCACACCAAGATTATACTGCTTCGCGGTCGTGGGCGCGGCGGCGATACTCCTCGACGCGTTTCAGGAGCCAGAAACTGCTACGCGCCAGCGCGTCGTCGCCGCATTCAGGGGCGATGGGTTCGGGCGTGCGCCCCATCGCCAGATCGCGCATAAACTGCTCCACAAGGCGAAGACACTCTTCCATCTGCCGAATGTAATGCTGAGCCTGCTCATACTCTGTGAGGGAGGGATTGGGCGTACTGGATACCTGGCGCAGACGCGCCCGGAGACGCCGGGCAGGCAACACCCAGCGCCAGTATAGCAGCGTGAAGAGACCCAGTAATCCCGATACGCTCATGACGCCGTATTCCCCCAGCTGGCGGTACAGCGCGTTCTGCTTCTGCACTAAGAGGGTTTCCAGCGAGCGGTGCAGGTCGCCCAGCGCCCGGTTCAGGTTGTCCTGCGAATCGTGCCGAAAGGCGCGCAGGGTGGGCAGGTTCGGCGGCTGCTGGGCATCGGAAAATGCCAGAAACTCGCCCAGAATCGAGTCGATGCGTCGCCACTCGGTACGCACGCGCGTGAGGTTCCAGAAAAACTCTGGCGAACCGCCCGTGCTTTCCCACACCTGCAGCTGTTCCAGCATCGCTTGTGAGGCGCTCTCCGTTTCAGCAAAAGCCTCCTTGAACTCAGCGCGAATCGCGTCGGGATTGTAGCCTGCGGTACGCACAGCGTCATGCTGGGCAGACGCCAGCTCCAGCAGGAGCCGCTCGGTGTTCAGGAGCGCGCGCTCAAACTGATTCAGAGTGCTGAAGGTGTGCAGGCTGTCGTCATAGAGGTGCTGAAGCTGCTGCAGGCTCTGGAAGACGCCCGTCAGCCCCACTCCGCACAACACCACCATAAAAGCCCACAGCGCGGAGTACCCAGCACGCCTGTACCGTTGCCACATCCCAGTAAGGGGGTTGTTCCATACCCGGCGCCAATTTTGCAAAGGGAGCGTGTGCTATCCCCCTGTGCGCACTCTGCTGGTTTCTGCCGCGTGGGGCATGGCGCCCCTCCTCTCATACTTTGTAAGGGACGCAGGAACCGCGTCCTGTTTATGAGGCTTCTGTTCTTTGCATCAGGGCAGTTTCCACTGTTAAGCACGCACGCTTTTACGATTTCGCGGCTTGCTCGTGTTCTGAAACAGCCTCTCAGGGGTCCTCTGAAGCCTCTCTGAAGAAACGCCGCTTATGCTCTTCCACCTGCTTTCGGAACTCTTCGGGCAGGTTCTCCAGCGTGAACGGCTCGACGCCCGCCACCCGCTCAAAATCGGTCAGCCCTGTGTCCCATTCGCTGATGCTTATCGTGAAGGCGCCAACGCGCACAGTGAGCGCGTATCGTTTTTCATTCACCAGCGACATCACAGCAGTTCGATACCGTTCATATTCCCGCTGAGAGAAGTCGTTGATTGATTGCGAGGTCGATTCAGATTGGGCGTATCGTTCTATCATTGCGAGGCGCAGGGCGTCACAAAACGAGGACCACACCCCCGCACGGCGCGCCGTGAAAGCGCCCAGATTCGTTGTTGCTGAAAGCGAAATTTGGGCATCTTCCGGGATGCCGTTTGGAAAGAGCGGGTGAAGCCAGCCGTACCTCAGGATGCCCGCAGCCTCTGGCACGCGCGCGTTGGTTCCTTGTTTCTGTGTTACGGAGATGTATTTGTAAACATAATACAGTTCCCGGAACAGCTGCTCTCGCGATGGTCGTGAGAGCTGATTCAACGCGATGCTTTCGCCTGTTAGCAGCGCCTGACGCTGGGCTGGGGTCAGGCTCAGCAAAAAAGCGGTCGCTCGCGGCGACATAAAGGAAAATTCCCTGTCGAGAAGTTGAACATAGGTATACGCCACGCTTTGCCGACGCTGGTGTGTTATCGCGGCGAACTCCAGAAAGTGTTGCAGGCGCAGGTGCTTGTCTTTCAAAATCTGGTGCATCAGGCGGCTCAGGGCAATCCGATCTACGCGTGGCAACCAGCCATAAGAAGACCACTTCGGTCTGAGGGAAACAGCCTTCTCCGTTTCGCGCTCTTCGTAAGTCGTCATCAGCGTGCGCACATAGAGGTTGAGTGGGGTTTGCCCTTCAATGTAGTCTTCTATCAGATTCGCCAGCGACTCGCTCACCAGCGCAACGAGGTTTTTTTTCTTGTGCTGGGCATAGGTCAGCAACACATCGGAGGGGACGAGCGTGAGCGGCTCTGTGCGGGCAGGGTCCAGCAGAGCGGGCAACGCCTCGGCTTCTGCCATGCGGAAAAACGCGCGCACGGCGTCCCCAAACTGGCGCGTCTGCTCACTCCACTCAATTTTGCCAATAGCAGGGAGCTTTGGCTCGTCCAGCGCTTCCTGAAGCACCAGAATCTCCTCGTTGAGGAACGCTGCGAGGCGAATTGCCTGCTGGCTCTCGTCGGTGAGCAAGAGCGTTATCCACAGAGACGCAACGCCGTAACGCTCCACCTCAAGGTAGACACAGCTGTAAATGCCTTCCGCTTCCATCGCTTCACGCGCGTCGGAGTGACTGAAAAAGTGGGAGCGATAGCGCGACTCGAATTCGTTCCAGAGTCCCTCGTCGAACCCCTCGGCGGAGCGCCAGAGGGTGCGCAACAATTCCCGTTCGCGCAGGTACTGCTCCAGAAGGGGTTGAACGGAGAAGCCAAAGGGGGTCAGGTAGCGCCCTGATACATTGCTGAACACGCGCTTCTCGCCCACAGGAATCTCCAGAAAGCGTTTCAGGTCTATCTGCTGGAGCAGGCGCGCAATCAGGCGGTATTCCGGATTCATTGCGTTGAAGGCTCTCTCTACGGTCCTGTGCGTGTCGCTATCCAGCTCTGTTTGCGTCGGATCGTGTTTATCAAGGGCATTTCTGATAACCTGTCTTATCTGGCTGAACTGGGTGCGCAGCTGTTCAGCAGTCAGCGGCTCGGCGAGCGCTCGGAACCGCTCGCTGAAAAAGAGTTCGCGCCACCGTTGCAGAATCTGGGCGTCGTCTTCGGCGCGGCGACGCTGGGCGACGCGCGGCGTGCGCGTGAGCCGATGGCTCCCATCCTCTTGCTCCACCCACTCGCCATCGGTTACATACGCCAGATGCTCCATCAACTCCTTGAGCGGCATTCCCTCCACCGCCACCAGCACGAACTCGTCGCGAATGGGTGGGGCGGCAGTCAGGCGCACGCCCGTTTGTCGGGAAAGCGTCTCCAGCAACTGCTTGACGGTAATTGCAGGCTGGCGGAAGGTGATGGGCTGTTCAAAGTCTGCCACCTGAGGCGACGCCAGCGCGAAGAAACTCACCATTCCCCACAGAACCATGCCACGGCACGATAGGCGCATCTCAGCGACCTCCTGTGGGACAATTTAGGACAGGTACTGGAAAAATCCTGCTATTTTCGTCCCAGAATGTTTTTGAGAATCACGGCGCCGCCCGCGTCGCCTTCCACATTCACCATCGTGCGGAACATGTCCAGAATGCGGTCTACCGCCAGAATCAGCCCGATGCCCTCAATCGGCAGGTTGACGGCTTGAAGCACAATCACCATCGTGAACAGTCCCGCGCTGGGGATGCCCGCCGCGCCAATCGCTGCGAGAGTCGCCGTAAAAAGCACCACAATCTGCTGGGCGAAGGTGAGTTCAATCCCGTAAGCCTGCGCGATAAACAGCGCGGCGACCGCTTCGTAGAGCGCCGTGCCGTCCATGTTCACCGTCGCGCCAATCGGGATGCTGAAACGGCTGATGTAGGGGGGCACTTCCAGCTCATTTTCCACGACGCGCATCGTGACGGGCAGGGTGGCGGCGCTGGAGCTGGTGGTGAGCGCGGTCAACATCGCCTGCGCAATCCCCCCGAAAAAGCGCCACGGGGGCATGCCTCCCAGCAGCCACACCAGCGCAGGCAGCACCACCAGCCCGTGAAATGCCAGCCCGCCCAGCACCACGCCCATATATTTCGCCAGCGGGAGGAGCGCGTCCGTGCCCGCCTGACCCAGCGTGCGCATCAACAGCAGCGCGACCCCGACGGGCAACAGGCGCAATACCCAGCGCACCACCACCATCGCCATCTCCAGCACCTCGTCCACGAAACGGCGCACCGTGGCGCTGCTGTCGCCCATCAGGTTGAGCGCAATCCCCACAATCAGGCTGAAACTGATAATCTGGAGCATGTCGCCCCGCGCGAGGGCGTCTATCGGGTTTGCAGGGATGAGGTTGCGCAATAAGTCGGCGAAGGTGGGCGGCTGTCCCTGCGCAATCTCTTTGGGCAGTTCCGATTTCGCCAGCGTTGCCCCGATGCCAGGGTCAAACAGGTTCACAATCACCAGTCCCAGCGCCGCCGCCAGCACGGTGGTACTCAGATAGTAAGTGAACGCCAGACTTCCCAGGCGCCCCAGATAGCGCGTGTCCAGACTGGCTGCGGCGCTAATCAGCGACGCCATAATCAGGGGCACGATAATCATGCGCAGTAGCCGAATAAACAAATCCGCCCCAAGCGCTACCACAGCATACTGGGGCGACTCCACACCAACCGTTTTGTTCAACACCAGCCCGCCAACTAAGCCAACGAGGATGCCTGCCAACACCCAGCGTACCGATACGAACTCGCCGCGCTTACTCATCGTTTGCCTCACATAACGGGGAAACTCACGTAATCAACCCCGGCGCGAAGGGCGCCAGCGGGATGATTTTATCCGCGTGTGGTTTGAGCGCGCTGAGCGTCTTTTCGGGTTCCAGCGTGAGCAGGATAATCGTACCCCCTGCGCCGCCTGCGCCTGCCAGTTTCGCGCCCAGCGCCCCGTGCGCCCGCGCCACCTCCACCAGTTTGTCCAGCGACTCGCCGCTGCCGCCCAGCGAGCGAATGATGGCATAGTTCTCATTCATCAGCTGGGCTAAGGTGTGCCAGTCCTGCTCCAGCAGGGCGGTGCGCCCGCGTCGCGCCAGACGCGCAATCTGTGCCATGCCCTCCACCACGGCGGTTTCGCCCGATTCCCAGCGTTCGCGCAGGGAGCGATGCACCGCGCCCGAAAATCGGGTACCGCCCGTGGTCGCCAGCCAGAGCGGGAGCGCGACACCCCTCAAGTAGGGCTGCAGCGATTCGACGGTCGCCAGCGGCTCGTCTGCGTCGCGCCCCAAGCCCTCCTTATCCCTGAAGTCCATCAGATTGATACCGCCAAAGACCGCCATATAGAAATCCTGATAGCCGCAGGCGACCTTGAGCAGTTCCGCTTCCACGCGGCGCACGCGCTCCGCCAGATGGTGCGGTGAGCGCCACGATTCATTCTGCGCCTGAAGCAAGCACGCCACAATCGCGGTCAGCAGCGCCGACGAGCCAGCCAGCCCCGACTGCGGGGGAATGTCGGTCTCAATGCGCAGGGCAAAGTGGGCACTCTCTGGCGTAAAGCCCAGCGCCATGAGCGCCACCCGACACACATCAAACTCGTCCCCCTGAAGCTCCAGCGTGTCGGGCACGACGGTTCGCTGGGGCGACTGGAACAGCAGATGTTCCGCTGGCTCCAGCGTACAGCGGGCGCGCAGGGGGATGGCGCACGAAATCACCGTGCCCCCATACATGTCGCTGGGGTTGCCGATAATCCCCGCGCGCCCGGGGACCGAACAGCGTATCGGCTGGCTCAGCGAGAGGCGCATGGCTCACTCCTTCGGGCGTTTGCGATAGCGCTCATAGAGGCGAATGTGCTTGCTGGTCATCTCAATCGGGCGTCCGCCAATCCAGACCTGCACCACCTGTGTGCGGATGTCCAGCGGGTCGCCCGTGGTCAGCATCAGGTTCGCGTCTTTGCCCGGCTCAATCGTGCCGAGCCGATGCTCCAGCCCCAGAATGCGGGCAGGGTAGAGCGTGATGGCTTTCAACCCCTCTTCGTAGGGCAGTCCGTAGGCGACGGCTGTCGCCACATGGTAGGGCAGGTTGCGCACATTGCTGGCGTCCCGACTGCCGATGCAGAACAGCACGCCTTTTTCATGGAGCTGTTTAGCAACGGTGAACGGCTGGTCGTAGGGGCTATCTTCGCTGGCGGGCATGTTGTGAACGCCTTCCAGAATCACGGGCACGCCCTTTTCGCGGAGCAGGTCGGCAACTTTGGGCGATTCGGCGCCGCCCACAATCACGATTCGTACTTTCTCCTCTTCTGCCCAGCGGACGGCAGCCTGAATTGCGAGCGCTGTGCTGGCACGCACGAAGCACGGCAGTTCGCCTTTGAGGATGGGAATCATCGCCTCGAAGCGGGGATCGCGTTCGTGGGCGGGCACGCCTGCCTGACCGCGCGCCTCGTGAGCGCGCATGTAGCGCCGCGCGTTCTCAAAAAACTCTTTGAGCGGGCGCATGCGGGCTTCCCAATCGCGTCGCCGCGCCTCCGCCGACTGCGACGCATCGCCCGACGGCGCGGGGAAGTTCACAAACAGCCCAATCGGCGTTTTAATCACCATCTCTTCCCATGTCCAGCCGTCGAGGTTCATCACACAGCCCATGCCCGACAGAATACCCCCCGTGGGCGCGGTCAAAACAGTCGTGATGCCGTTCACCCGGGCAACAGGAATCAGCTCCGAATCGGGATTGATGGCAATTTCCGCGCGCACATTCGGGTTGAAACTGCCTGTTTCGGTGGTGTCTATGGTGGCGGCGATGGAGCCGATTTCGGTCAAGCCAAGCGTTGTGCTGGCGTCAATCAGCCCGGGGTAGAGATGTTGCCCTTTTGCGTCGTAGACCTGCGCCCCACGGGGGATGGACACATTGCGCCCCACCGCCTCGATGCGCCCGTCTTTAATCAGCACGGTGGCGCCCTCAACAGGCGCGCCGCGCATGGTGTGAACCGTCGCGTTGCGGATGGCATAAACGCCGCGCGTTTTGACAGGGCGCTCCAGAGAAGCGGAGTAAACGGGCGAGAGCGCGCCGCTCAGCGCCTTCTCGCCCGCAAACGCCACAATCGCTATCAGAACCCATAGCCCAACGCCAACAAGTTTTCGCATACCGCGCATGGGATTCGGGCTATGGGAAGGGGTTCCTGCTATGAACCCGCCTTGCGCACGCGCTCCACATAGGTGCCTTCGCGCGTGTTGACCTTCAGCACATCGCCGACCTCGATATGGAACGGCACCTGAATCACGGCGCCCGTCTCCAGTTTTGCGGGTTTGGAGCCGCCCGACGCCGTGTCGCCCCGGAAGTTCGGATCGGTCTCGGCTACAGCCAGCTCCACGAATTCGGGCACTTCCGCGCCCACAATCTCATCGTTGTGGTAGAGCAGGTACACATCCATGCCGTCTTTGATGAACTTCGCGCCCTCCCCGAACTGGCTGACAGGTACATGAATCTGGTCAAAGGTGTGGGTGTCCATCACCACCCAGTCGTCGCCGTCGCGGTAGAGGGTCTGCATCTGCTTGCGCTCCAGAATCGCTTGAGGGAACCGCTCGCCCGACTTGAAGGTGCGCTCGAAAATCGCGCCGTCGCGCAGGCGTTTCAGGCGCACGCGCACAATCGCGCTCCCGCGCCCCTGATGCGATTGCTGGTACTCCAGTATCGTATGGATTTCGTTATCGATAATGATATTCAGTCCACTGCGGAAATCGCTGGTGTCTACCATTGATGAACCTCCTTCGTTTTTGAGTTTGGCACCAAGATTGTACCCGACAGAGCAAGGTACAATTGCACCGATGTCGGAATTGCGCTGGCACCCGCTACTGCAGGAATGGGTTATCACGGCGACCCATCGTCAGGAGCGCACCTTCCACCCGCCGCCGGAATACTGCCCGCTCTGCCCCACAAAACCGGGCGCGATAGAGACCGAAGTGCCTGAACCTGATTATGAGATTGTGGTGTTTGAGAATCGCTTTCCGTCGCTGTTGCGCGAGCCGCCCCCGCCGAGCGTGGCGCCTGCGCCGTTTTCGCCCGTGCGCCCTTCGGAAGGCGTCTGCGAGGTGGTGCTTTACACCCCTGACCATCACGCCAGCCTGACCGACCTGCCCGTAGAGCGCATCGAGCAGCTTATCTGGGTATGGCGCGACCGCTACGCCGCGCTGAGCGCACGCCCCGAAGTGCAGTATGTGTTTATCTTTGAGAACCGCGGGCGCGAGATTGGCGTAACCCTCAGCCACCCGCACGGGCAAATTTACGCTTACCCCTTCATTCCCCCCAAACTGGAGCGCGAGCGCGACGCCCAGCGCGACTATTTCGCTCAACACGGGAGATGCCTGCTCTGCGACATCGTGGCATACGAGCTGGAATCGCAGGCGCGTCTGGTGGAGGTCAACGATTTATGGGTGGCGTTCGTGCCCTTCTTCGCGCGCTATCCGTATGAAGTCTATCTTGTGCCCCGTCCGCATCGGGGCGACCTGCTTGCCCTGGATGAGGATGAGATTAGCCAGCTGGCGCGCCTGCTCAAGCGCGTGCTGTTGCGCTATGACCATCTCTGGGGCTTCCCGATGCCGTATGTAATGGCGCAACATCCCTGCCCCTGCGACGGCAGGGACTACCCCGAATGGCATTTTCATATTGAGTTCTATCCGCCCTATCGCACGGCGGATAAGTTGAAGTATCTGGCAGGCTCCGAGTCGGGCGCGGGTACTTTCATTAACGACACCCTGCCCGAAGAGACCGCCCGCCAGCTGCGCGAAGTACCGATTGATTAGACGCCCATCTGCCCGTAGTCGCGAATCAGCCCTATCACCTTGCCAATCACCCGTGCCTCTTCAGGGCGCACATAGATGGGTTCGTACGCGGGGTTGGCAGGCTGGAGGCGCACCCGGTCTTTTTCAAAATAGATGCGCTTGATGGTCGCCTCGTCGTTGACCAGCACCGCCACCAGCTCGCCGTTGTAGGCGGTCTCCTGTGGCTTAATCACCACCAGGTCGCGCGGCAGGATATGCTCGCCCGTCATACTGTCGCCTTTGACCCGCAGCAGGAAGGCGTTTTCCACATTGCGCACCATATCGGCAGGCACGGGGATGAGGTCTTCAATATTCTCCTGCGCGAGGATGGGCGTTCCTGCGGCAATATCGCCCACGAGGGGCAGGAGCCGCACACGCTCCGAGTCGGGCTGATAGTCGGGGTGCAGGATCCGGATGGAGCGCGCCTGACTGCCACGCTCGATGTAGCCTTTGCGCTGGAGGGCGTCCAGGTGAATGGCGACCCCACGCAGGCTTTTCACGGTGCCTGAATGCTGCTGAATCTCGCGCAGGGTGGGCGGATAGCCATGCTCGCGCGTATACTCCACAATGAACTGCAGTATCGCCTTCTGTGCCTTCGTCAAACCCTTTGCCATGGTGAACCTCCTCAGGGTGTGCGCCCTCCCCTTATTGGGGAGGGCAATTGCGCTCCGCTCGAACGGCGTATGAAACGGTGGCTCGCGCCTGGTAGAATATTTTACACCATCATTTGTCTACCTGTCAAGGGTTTGGGGGTTTTAAGAGGCAAATTGGGGGTGAATTCAGGGCAAAATTCCCGGAGTCGCTTAATCTCCCTCATAATATGCGGACACGACCCTGCACTGCCCGCAAAGATGGAACAGGAGCTCGGCAAACTTTATTCCCTGATGGAAACCGCCTTCAGTCCAGCTCCCGTCTTCTACAGGCTGTGTGTCCACATAGTCGTTTCCAACGCACGCCAGAAAAGGCATCTCTTCCCCGCAGAGGGGACACAGAATCCGCCAGCCATCCTGGTAGCCGCTGAAGCGGATGACCACCATCGGCTCGCCTCCTACCTGATGTTGAGGATACAGCTCGCAGTCCCACTCGGGAGCAACCTCTCTTATTTCACCATCGATGTAGCCCCGATTGTAGAGCCGAAAGAGCAACTGCAGAACCTCTGGCATCGGGAGCAGGTTCGCCCAGCGTTCGGGATAGAAGTCGGGATAGTCTGTAGCAGGATAAGTGTAATTGCTCACCGCCTCTTTCGGGGTGTATTGCACAACTCGAATCTGGTTGTCGCCCAGCAGTTGATAGGACAACTCCGTTTCGGTCGCCACTGGGCAGCGGGGACAAAACAACAGGGGCAACCGTTTCACTCCCACTCCCTGCAAGTTCAGGCGTGGGTCGCTCGTGTCTAACTCCAGATAGCGAATCAGGGGCAATCCACAGAGCGGACACTCAGCCCCCGCTATCTGGTGCTGTCCACCAAAGCGGTGTTGATAGACCATCCTGACCTGCCCGTAGGGCACATATCGGGCTAAATAACCGTGATACAGCCACAGCTTCGGGTATTCCATGACCGACCTTATGAGAGTTTACCCTTCGCCCTCGTTCTCTATTCGCTGGTAGCAGAACGCGATTCGGTTTGTCCCGGTTCGTTTCCTTCTCTTACGAAAACCTTGCGAGCAGGGTCCCAGCGCAGAAGATGCCTGTGTTGGGCGTACCACTCTTTCCATAACCTCCCGACACGCTTGCGCTGGTCGGTGGTGGTGCCGTCCCTGTTTGAGAAGCCAATCTGATCGTCCACCCCATCTCGTATTGTCGAGAGAAGCACCAGGCGCACACAGTCGCTGACCGTGCTGACATCGTTGTATCGGAAAGCTTCCCAGCTGTCCGCTGCCCGATTGCGCAGGCATACTGTACGAACCTTCACAGGGGTCGTGTTGTCGGCTTCCTCAATCAAATAGGGCAGATACCAGCACAACAGTCTCACGACAACCCATCGCCCCAGAAGCCGCTTAGCCACTCAAGCATGTCGTCTCCCATGCGTTTTGGCACCCGACGCCACCACCAGCGCTCCAGGGAACCCTCAGCGAGCGGCGAGATGGGAATGGGCACTTCAAAAGTCGCTTGCACAAACCGCTCGTCTATCGGCGCTAATAGCTCAGCATATGCTTTTCGCCCCGCCTCTGAAAGCAGTTGCATCACTTCGTCGATGTCATCGCGCCGCCAGATGTCGTTCTCATAGTCTTCAATCGTGAGGTTATATCCGCGCTCGATGTACGCCACCACATCAGACCAGTTTTCAAGCAAGCCTATCAGGTAGGACTCAGGCTCGCCCGAAAACACGACCTCATTCCCCAGGCAATCCACCCACTGCTTCTGGGACAGCCATGCGCGAACGCGCTCTTTATCTTCTGGGGTAAGGGTTAGTTCGTATTGCATGTTCATCCCCCACAATCTGATTGGCACTCCTTTCGGAGGCACTCACCTCCCAGCCCCCTCAATCGGGAATCAACATGCTCTTCACGGTGCGCCGTTCTTGCATTGCGTGGAACGCCTCGCGCCACTGGCTCAAGGGGAAGACGCGCCGCATCGGGGCAAGTCGCAGGTGCTGGCTCGCCATTAACTGAAGCACGCGCTCCCATGTCGCCCATGTGTGGCTGAAGGAACCCTGCAGGCGCACCTGCTTGCCCACCAGCGGGTCTAAGCTGAACCCCAGTGGTTCGGGACCCCAGCCGACTTTGGTGATTTGCCCGTCGGGGCGCACCACGCGCAAACATGGCTCCAGCACGGCAGAAGTGCCCACGGCGTCTATCACCACCTCCGCGCCGTAGCCGTCCGTGTAGCGGCGCACCCAGCCCTCAAGGTCGTCGAGGTCGGCGAACAGAATGGGCGCCACCCCCACCGATTCTGCCATCTGCAGGCGCGCGCCATCGGTGGAGAGCGCCACCAGCGCCGCCCAGCGCGGACTGCACAAACGCGCCATCTGATAGCACAGCAACCCTATCGGACCGCTGCCGAACACCACCACCGTGTCGCCCGGCTTGATACGGCTCAGCTCCAGCACGGCGTGCGCCGCCACCGCGCACGGCTCCGCCATCGCCGCGTCTTCAAACGAAACGCTTTCAGGGATGCGGTGCAACAATCGCGCCGGCACACGCACATAGCGCGTCATCGCCCCATGCGTGCCGTAGCCGAACCCCAGTCGGTGGGGGCACAGGTTATAGCGCCCACTGCGACAGTAGATGCACTGCTCGCAAATCACGGCGGCGGTTTCGCTCACCACCCTGTCGCCCACCTGCCAGCCATGCACGCCCTCGCCAACTGCCTCAATCACGCCCGCAAACTCGTGCCCCAGCACCACAGGATAGTTCACCCGCCACGAGTGCGTGCCGTGATACTGGTGCAGGTCGGAGCCGCACACGCCCACAGCCCGCACGCGCAGAATCACCTCGCCCGCGCGGGGGGTTGGCTCGGCAATCTCCCGCAACTCCACACTGCCCGGTTCCGGTGCGTAGTTCACCACCGCCTTCATGCCATCTGCTCCCGGAGAAACTGCGCGCACTTCGGCAGCTCGGTGTTCGGGTCGCCCGCGATGCCGCACTCCAGCGCCATATAGCCCGTGTACCCAATCGCTTTCAGCGCGTCAAAGCAGGCACGAAAGTCGGTATGTCCCTGACCGGGCAACAGGCGATTGCTGTCCGCCAGATGCACATGGGCGATATACCGCCCCGCCTGCCGAATCGCTTCGGGCATATCCGCCTCCTCGATGGACATATGGAACAGGTCTGCCATGATTTTGATGTGGGGATGCCCAACTTTCTCGCATATCGCCGCCGCCTGCTCCAGCCGACGAAGGAAATGGGTTTCGTAGCGGTTGAGCGGTTCCAGCAGGATGGAAGCCCCTGCTTTTTCAGCAGTGGGTGCCAGTTCACTGAGCAGTTTGCAGAGCAGTTCGGTTTCCAGCGCTTCGGAGCTGGCGAGCGGGCGCAGGTCGGGAAGGCGCGGCGCTCCGAAAATCGGCACAGTAATCACCCCGACGGCGCCCAGATCGCCCGCCATAAACAGCAGGTCGCGCAGGTCTTGCATGGCGAGCGCCCGTTCGTGGGGGTTGGCGTCCAGCAGGCATCCGCGATAGCCCGCGCATATCGTGCTGACCTTGAACGCCGTCTGCTGGAGCGCGCTCTGCACCTCCGCGAGGCGTTCCCGCAAGCCCCCGCCCCACAGCTCGATCGCCTCGTAGCCCCACGCCGCAAGGCGCTCCATCCGCTCCTGCAGGCTGTTGCCCGGAACGAGATTCTCCTGACAGGCAAGTTTCATAGATACTTCTGTTCCCTGCACACCTCGCGATTCCTGCCTTCAGGCTATTCAGGAGAATGAGCAAGTCGCGGTTTGTGCCTGACGGCTGAAGCCGTTCTGTTGCAAGGATAGGGGCGTGAGCGTTCCGAGACCCCTTCCTTCAGGTCTTAGGGGGGCAGGCTTTTTGACAGGCGTGCCATCTTGGAACCTGTGCCATGACGGCTGAAGCCGTTCCTATAAGACGAAGCCGACCTGCGTCGGCTGATGAAGCCAGCGGAGGCTGGCTTTGTTTATTAGGAACGGCTTTAGCCGTCGCTCTTTCGGGGCGTCGTGGGTTCCAGAAGGTATCTTTGCAAGAGCCGCTTTAGCCGTCTCATTTCCCCAACGAAGCCGACCTGCGTCGGCTGAAGTAGCAAGCGCATCCCTGCGCTTGAGTTTGGGCAGGCTGCCCAAGATACGAAGAACCAGCGAAGGCTGGCTTCGTTTCATAGGAACGGAACCTCAGCCGTCTGGCGTCAACGCGGTGCAATTCTGTCGCTTGCTCGCTTTCACTGGATAGCCTCTTATGGCCAGTTGTGATAGACCCCCGCCACCTGTTCCACAAAGGGTTTCGCGCGTTGTTCCATCGCACGCATCGTTTCAGGAGGGAGTGGCTTGAAGGTGCGCGCCGCCTCAATCAGCTCGCGCAGCTGGCGCATGTCGCCGGGCACAATCACGGCAGTATGAATCGGGTAGCTCAGCGCATAGTGGAGCAGTTCCGCCGCCGTGAACTTGCCCTCGCCCACCAGACGCCCCAGCCCCACCACTTTCATCACCGCCAGCCCAATCCCCAGCTTTTGGGCGAAGGGCAAAAACTCGCGGGTGAAACTGCGCGGGTGATGCACTTCCGACGGATTCAGCGGAAACAGCACCATATCGAAAGGAAACCGCTCCAGCATCGTTTTGAGAACCTGCGGGTCGTTGTGCCCCGAAACGCCGATAAAGCGCACCACCTTCTCCGCTTTGGCTTTTTCAAAGGCTTTCAAGGCGCCGTCTTTGGCGAACAGGCGCTCCACCTCGTGCGGATAGGAGACATGGTGGACAATCCACTGATCCAGCGTGTCGGTGCGGAGGTTTTTAAGGCTGGTCTGCAGGTCGCGCATGGCGCCGTCGTAGTCGCGGGCGTCGCTTTTGGTGCTGAGGAACACTTTGTGGCGCATGCCTGCAATCGCCTCGCCGAAAATCTGTTCGCTGGCGCGGTAGTTGCGGGCGGTATCCAGATAGTAGACGCCTGCCTCGATGGCTTCCCGAATCATGGCAATCGCGTTCGGTTTGTTGTTGGGGTCTTGCAGCGCATACGCGCCCCCCAGCGAAAACACAGGCATCTGCACGCCCGTCTTGCCGTAAGCACGCTTCGGCATCGTCTGCACCATACCCTGATTGTACCCTTTATTTATCAGAACTGGCGTCAGGTACAATAAAGCGGGAGGGACGATGCCGATTTTCAGGCGCGGGTGTCGCTGGGTACGCCGACAGCGGTGGCGCTATCTGGATCAAACGCTCTCGGAGTCGGAACGCGCGGCTGTGGAACGCCATCTGAGTACATGTATTGCATGCCGTGCGCTCATCGCTGAAGCCCAGCTGGCGCTGGAGACGCTCAAAAAGGGGCAGCCGCTGCCGCCGAATCTCAAGCAGAAACTGGAGCCGCCGCGCACGGTAGGTCTCGTGCGGATTGCTCTCGTGCTAATCGTGCTGGCACTTGGGGCAGGAGCCGTCTACTGGTCGTTCCCTCCTGAGGCGAAAGCGTGGATTCTGAGGCAGGAAGTCGTGTTCCCTGAGGTGGCACCTGACGCGCCGAAGCCTCCTGTAGCGATTCTGGAGCCATCCCCTCAACCAGCCCCGCCTGAGGCGCCTCAACAGCCCCCTGCGGAAGACCCGAAGCCCCAGCCGAAGGTGTCGGAAACACCCAAACCTGTCGCTAAGCCTGCGCCCCCTGAGCCTGCTCCAGAACCTGCACGAAAGCCTGCCCGAAGACCTGCCGTGCGTCGGGAACCGCCCCAGCGCAACCCCGCCCCAAAAGAGCGTGCCACTCAGCCCACTGCCCCGCCCGAAGGCACAATTGAAATCTACGACGCCGAGGGCAACCTGATTCGACGCCAGAAAATACAGGAGGAACGCCGATGAGACGCCTTCAGGAAGAGCCGCGCATCACTCTTGAGGCACAGGGCAAAGATGCTCGCGAGGTCTTTGCCGAATTGTTCGCGCAGGCGCAGAAAAGTTTCGTGGTGAATGTGGCAGTGGAGCGCAAGGTCTACCTGAGCCTGAAGGAGGTGCCCTTCTTTAATGCGCTCAAGCTGCTCTGCGAGGCGACGCAGACCCGCTTTGCGGTTCGAGATGGGGTCTACTACATCGAGCCGCTGGGCGCGAGCCTGCCCCCCGAATCGCCCCCGCCTGCCGAAACACGGCGCATACGGCTGGTGGGCACGGCGATACCCCTGCGTACCGTCGCTCGTGAGATAGAAAAGCAGGCAGGGGTGCGCGTGGAGGTCGCACCCGATGTGCCCGACTTGCGCCTCTCGCTGAACCTGCCCCAGAGCGAGGTGGAGACCGTGCTGGACGCCCTCTGCGCGGGCACAGGCTTGCGCTGGGAACGCACGGCGCAGGGTTATCGGATCACGCTCGCGGAGCCGCCGAAGGTGCGCTCCACACCTGCGCCTGCCCCTGCCCAGAGCAGCGAGATACGCACTTCGTCTGCCGCGCCGCGCACTGCGCCCCCACGCCCCACACCGCCTGAACGCCCGCTCCAGTGCCCCAAATGTCGCTATAACCTGCAACTGGACTGGCGCTACTGCCCCATCTGTGGCGCGTTTGTGAAGCACCTCACCGACCGCGCGAAACGGGAACAGGGTAGGCGATGAACTGCTACTGGCATCCGCATACGCCCGCCGTCGCTCAGTGTACCGACTGCCGAAAACCGCTCTGTGAGGTCTGTCGGGTCTCTCTCAACACGCATCCCTACTGCGAGGCATGCTCGGCGAATCACCATCAACAAAGCCCGCTCGCGGCGTTTTTCTTCGGACTGCTGGTGCCCGGATTGGGACAGATTTACAACGGCGAGTACCTCAAGGGCGTGCTGATTCTGCTCACGGGCTGGCTGATTCTCCCGTGGATTTATGGGATTGTGGACGCGGTGGTTATCGCGCAGGCAATTGCGGAGGGGCGCCGCCCCGCGCAGGGCGTGCCGCCAGGCTATCTGATTCTGGCGTTGAAAATCGGGGTCGTTTTTCTGAGCTGCCTCTACTTTGGGGTGATGTGGACGGTGGCGAGTCTGGCGCACCTCTATTTTCTGGGGGGCTTCTGAGGGTATAATCCTGCAGGTTGTGGAGCGATGCCGATGGAACGGGTACCAGAGAGCGCCGTTTTGTGGGTCTTAGGATTGCCGTTTGCGGGCTTTTTGTTTCATGCGCTGCTGGGCGGCTGGCTGATTCGCGTGCTGGGCGAGCGCACGGGCAAATGGCTGGTCGGGTTTGTGGGCACGGCGGTCGTACTAAGCGCGTTCGGCTTCGGCTGGCAGCTGTATCAGTGGCTCCTGCAGCAGGCGCAACCCCAGCATGCGTTCACCCTCGCTGACTGGCTCCGTGTCGGCTCGCTTCAGGTGGCGTTTGAGTTTCTGGTAGACCCCCTCTCGGTGCTAATGGTGCTGATTGTAACGGGCGTCGGGGGGCTGATACACCTGTACGCGACGGGCTATATGGCAGAGGACACCGACTATGCCCGATTTTTCACCTATTTCAATCTCTTTATCTTTTTCATGCTGGTGCTGGTGCTGGCGGGCAACTTTCTGGTGATGTTCATCGGCTGGGAAGGGGTGGGGCTGTGCAGCTATCTGTTGATTGGCTTTTTCTATCGGAATGCGCAGTGGAAAGAGAACACCGACGCGGCGAACAAGGCGTTTATTGTGAACCGCATCGGCGACGCGGGCTACCTGCTGGCGATGTTTCTGATTTTCAGCCTGTTTGGCACGCTCTCGTTTGTGGAGGTGAATGCGCAGGCGCAGAGCGTGCTGACGGCGGGCTCCGCGACGGCGCTGGCGATTGCGTTGCTGCTGTTTCTGGCGGCGTCGGGCAAGTCGGCGCAGTTGCCCCTCTACTTCTGGTTGCCCGACGCGATGGCGGGTCCGACGCCCGTGTCGGCGCTGATTCACGCGGCGACGATGGTCACGGCGGGGGTCTACCTGCTGGTGCGGGTGCATCCGCTGCTGCTGATGTCGCCGACGGCGATGGGGGTTATCGCGGGCGTGGGCGCGATCACCGCGCTCTTTGCGGGCACGATTGCGCTGGCGCAGACCGACATCAAGCGGGTGCTGGCGTTTTCAACGGTGAGCCAGCTGGGCTATATGTTTCTGGCGGTGGGCGCGGGCGCCTTCTGGGTCGGGATGTTCCATGTGGCGACGCATGCGTTTTTCAAGGCGCTGCTGTTTCTGGCGGCAGGCTCGGTGCTGATGGCGCTTCACCATATGGGCGACATTCGCCAGATGGGCGGGCTGGCGCGTGTTTTGCCCCTCACCGCGCTCACGATGGCAATCGGCGTGCTGGCGATTGCGGGCATTCCGCCGCTGTCGGGCTTCTGGTCTAAAGAGGCAATCCTGCTGAGCGCGTATGGCGCGCAGCCGCTGCTGTTCTGGGTGGGTGTGGCGACGGCGCTGGTCACGGCGGGCTATATGGCGCGGCTGTGGGTGCTGGTGTTCTGGGCGCCGCCCGCGCATGAAGTGCATGCCGAGCGCGAGCGCTACTGGAGCGTGCTGGGCGTCCTGATCCTGCTGGCGCTTGGCTCGGTTGCGTTCGGGTGGCTGCTGCCAGGCGAGAAAGCCTTTCACGAGTTTCTGAAGTCTGTCGCCGAGTCGGCGTCGCCCTTGCCCGAAGCGGGCAAATCGTTCGTGTTCGGGGTTGCGCTGGGCGCGAGTCTGGCAGGGCTGGCGTTTGCCCTGATGCGCTATCGGCGAGGCGTGCCCCAGCCCGAAGCGCAACTCACGGGCATCTGGGGTGTTCTGCACCGCCAGTACGGCTACGACGGGCTGATGCGCAAGCTGGGCGTGGAGGTCGGCGGAGCAATAGCGATGTTCTTCACGATTATCGTTGAAAATCTGATAGACGGGATTGTGATGCTGGTGGGGCTGCTAACGCGGGGTCTGGGAAGCCTGTTGCGCCCCGTTCAAAGCGGTTATGTGCGCTCCTACGCCTTTGTCATGATGCTGGGAGCGTTGCTGCTGCTGGCGGCGGCGTTTGTCTACGGGTTGCGTTAGGTTGGGCAGGCGATGGAAAAAGCGTGGCTGATTTTGCCGGGGCTGATCCTGCTGATGGGCGGCGGCGAGTGGCTGGTGCGCGGTGCCTCGCGTCTGGCTTCGGCGCTGGGCATTCCGCCTGTGGTGATTGGGCTGAGCGTGGTGGCGTTTGGCACCAGCGCGCCCGAGCTGGCGGTCTCTGTTCTTTCGGCTTATCGGGGGCAGTCGGATATCGCGGTGGGCAATGTAGTGGGGAGCAACATCGTGAACATCCTGCTGATTCTGGGGCTTTCAGCGGTGGTCGCGCCCCTGACGGTGAGCCTGCGGATTATCAAGGTGGAAGTGCCGATGATGATTGGCACGGCGCTGCTGTTCGTGCTGCTGGGGATGGATGGACAACTCAGCCGCTGGGATGGGGCGCTGCTGGTGACGATTTTTGCCGTCTATCTGGTCTGGATGGGGCGCACGGCGCGGCAGGAACCCGAGCTGGAAGCCGAGCTGGAGGAAGTGGAGGAACTCGCCAAGCCGCCTGTCGGCGCTAAAGACTATGTGAAGATTGTTTTGCTGATTATCTTTGGCTTGGGGGGATTGGTGCTGGGGTCCGAGTGGCTGATTCAGGGGGCGGTGTCGCTGGCGCGTGCGATGGGGGTCAGCGAGCTGGTGATCGGACTGACGATTGTCGCGGTGGGGACTTCGCTGCCTGAGCTGGCGACCTCGGTGATCGCCAGCCTTCGCGGCGAGCGCGACATCTCCGTCGGCAATGTGGTGGGGAGCAACATTTTCAACATCCTCTCGGTGCTGGGGTTCAGCAGTCTGGTGGCGCCCAACAGTGTTCAGGTAGCACGGAGCGTGCTGTTTTTTGATGCGCCCGTGATGATTGCGGTCTCCCTCGCCTGTTTCCCCGTGTTTTTTAACGGCTTTCGGATTATGCGCTGGGAAGGCGCGATTTTCGTGTTCTATTACATCGCCTACACGGTCTATCTGATTCTGCAAGCAAGTGCGCATGACGCGCTGGAGACCTACCGGCTGGTGATGGCGTGGTTTGTGCTGCCTCTGACAGCCCTGACGCTCACAGTGTCGGGCATCTTTGCATGGCGCCAGTACAGGGGCAAGCCCGTCAGGTTGTTGCGTCGGATAGAAAAGTGAGGTACACTTATTGCTGGAGGTTGCTTAATAATGGAGCGTCTTGAAGAGGCGTTAGAGCAACGAAACCGCCAGCTGGCAGCGGTGTTTCAGATTACTTCGGCGTTGTATGCGCGTGCGAAGGAGGGTCTCCGGGCGCCCGCACTGGACGAACTGTTGCAGGAAACCCTTCAGGTCGCGCTGGATGTGGTAAACGCCGACGCAGGCACGCTGTATCTTGCCAATCCTGAGCGCCAGACTCTGGTTTTGCGCTATGTGGTCGGCGAGAAGGCGGAACAGCTGCAGGGAATGGAAATCCCCGACGATAAGGGGGTGGCGGGAGAAGTCTTTCGCACAGGGCAGGCGCGTATCACCGCGGATGTGAGTCAGGAGAGCGCCTACTTCGCCGAGGTGTCCCAGCGCGTGGGCTATGAAGCCAAAAACATGGTGACCGTGCCCCTGCGCGATGTGGAGGGCAAGCCGATTGGAGTCCTTCAAGCGCTCAACAAGCGCGAGGGCAACTTCACCGAGCATGACCTGGAACTGCTGACAATTGTGGCGACGCTGGCGGGCACCGCGATTGAAACCGCCCGCATGCAACAGGAACGCCAGCTCGCGCTGATTGCACGCCTGCTCGGCAATATCACCCACGACATCAAAAATATGCTCTCGCCCGTGTTGCTCAGCACCCAGACCCTGCGCACTTTTTACGACTCGTTCCGCGACCAGTTTCAGTATGTCTCACCATTTTTAGAGGAGCCGAACCGCTCGCTGATTCAGGATGCTTTTCGGGATTTTGACGGGCTGTTTGAAGAGACGATGGCGATTCTTTACGAGAGCGCGGAACAGCTTCAGCGGAGCGTGCGCGAGATTGCCGACGCGGTGAAAGGCGCGGTGTCACCCCCGCATTTTGTGCCCACCTCGGTAAACGAAGTCGCCGAGAAGGTGTTGCTTGCGCTGAAGCCTGTCGCCCAGCAGCAGGGTGTGGAGCTGAAACTGGACACCACCCCCGACCTGCCGATTGCCGATGTGGACCCCCATCGGCTCTATAATGCGCTTTACAATCTGGTGAATAACGCCATTCCCGAAACCCCGCTGGGGGGAAGCGTTACGGTGCGCCTGCGCGGAAAAGTGGAAGGGGTCTTTCCCGAGGGCAACTACCTGCAGATTGAGGTGATCGATACGGGGCGCGGCATTCCCCCCGAAGTGCTTCAGACCCTGTTCACAGGGCGTGCGGTGTCCACCAAAGCGGGTGGCACCGGGCTGGGCACGCAGATTGTCAAAAATGTGGTGGAGGCGCATGGCGGCACGATTGAGGTAGAAAGCGTGGTGAATAAGGGCACGACCGTTCGCATCCGCTTGCCGCTGGAGCGCCCCGAACAACAAAACCCGTAACGGATTGGCAGGAACGGCGTCCAATACGACGAATCCCACGAACCTACAGGAGGCTTATAGAAGGCATGAAACGATGGATTGCAGGGACATGGATGGCAGTGCTGACCGCGCTTGCCCTGAGCGGCTGCGGCGGGGGCGGCACAGCAGGCGGGGGTCAGCAGGTGCTGACCGATTACGCCTTCGTGATTCGTGTGTTAGACCTGAGTTCAAAGGCGCGGTTGACGGATGCGGAGGTCTATTTTATCACAGCGAGTGGCGATCGGCTCCCGTGGCAGAAGGTGGTGGTTGGCAGCCCCAGCAACCCCAACGAGATTTCGCTCACCCTTGCCCGCACGGTACGCAGCGACCTCCGCGAGGGCGATTTCCTGCTGCGGAATGTGCCGGGCACGCTGGTGGTGCGCGGAATCTGGATTCGCCGTCCCGCGGGCTATACAGCGGTGGCACGCCACACCACGCCTGAGAACATCAAGCGCACCATCCAGCTACCCGACGAGCCGAACACGGCGCCGGGCTGCTTGATTGCTTCCAACAAGGCAGGCGAGATACGGCAGGTGTTTGGAGCGCCTCAGGTGATAGACTTTGGAGTTGTGGAAATTGCGCCTGACCGTCCCGATATTCCCCCACCCCCTGTGGATGAACCCTGCCCCTGAGTTCTGGAGCGCGGGGGTGTGGCGCAAAGCCCGCCCCCTGCTCTACTTGATGCTGTCCGTGCTGGGCGCGATCGCAGGGTTATGGGGTGTTGAAACCCTGCGCCAGCAAGACCCCTTCGCTCGCTTTACCCGACGACTTGCTCAATCGGGCTTGCAGGAGATTGAGCTGCTGCTGGAGCGCCCGCAGATTACTTTGCGTGCTGGCGCCCGCGCCGTCGCCACCTTAGAGGTAGACCGCATTGTAGTAGACCGCGCCCGGATCACATGGCGTGCTGAGAACCTGCGCCGCGCCGTGTTTTACGACGAACAGGGGAAGCCGATTGCGCAGGCGCGCGCAGGCGCGATTCTCTACAATCAGCCCGCACGCCGAATCCACCTGCAGGGTCAGCCGGAGTTCGTGTATCTGCGTGCGCCCCTTGTGGAAAAACCGGTGCGCGTGCGGATGGCGTGGCTCACATGGGACCTGCGCCTGCGCCAGCTGAGCATTCCTGCCCGCATGCAGTTTGAGTGGGAAGGCGGCACAGGAAGCGCGGAGCAGTTTGTGTGGGACCTTGCAAGAGGCGAAACTTCTCTGAGCAACGGGGTGTTCCGGTTCCGTGTCGCGCTGCCCGATTCGCCCCAGCAAACTCGCGAGATAGAGGTGCGCTTCAAACAGGCACGCGGCACGGGCGAAGCCCAAATCGGCACGAGTCTCACCTTCCGCGATCAGGACGCCCACGCCGCCGCCGACAAGGCGGAAGTCTACGACCGCAAAAAATACATTCTGGCAACGGGCGCCCTGTTTTTTGAAGACCCCCGCGTGCGGATTGAAGGCGAGAAGATGGAAATCTGGTACGACTCGCAAAAACGCGCTCTGCTTCACGGCAAAGTGCGCATGCGCATCAAGCCCCAGAAGACCGAGCCGCCTGCCGAAGAGGAAACCGAAGCCGAAAAAGCCAAACGCTACCCGATTGACGCCGAATGCGACGGCGGGATCGAGTATTTCTACCGTAAAAAGATTGCCTATCTGCGCGGCGGTATCAAAGCCACCCAGCAGATTGAAGGGCGGACCCGAACCCTGACCGCCGACAGCGCCGAATATGACCAGAAAAACGAGCGACTCATCCTGCGCGGGAATGTGGTGTTAGATGACCCGGAGCGGTTTCGCATCACCACGCACCTGCTGATTGTCTCCACAAAAGAGGGAAGCGACGAGTTTGAAATGCCAGAGGGCGGCTCTGGCGTGATTTATTACACCGAAGAAGAGGAGGAATCGCGCCCTGAAAATCCCCCCAGTCGCTAACACACTTCGTGAGCGCGTGGTGTTCGAAGGCGTCGGGCTTCACACGGGTGAGCCGGCGCGCGTTGTGGTGCATCCTTCCGATGCAGGCGCGCTCTGGGTGCAGAAAGGGCAGACCCGAATCCCCGTGCGCTGGGATTATGTGGTGGATACGCGCCGCGCCACGGTGCTGGGCGGCGAGGGAATTACACTCAGCACGGTGGAGCATCTGCTCTCGGCGTGTTGGGGCTTGCGGATCGGTAGCGCCGTGATTGAGGTGGTACAGGGGACGGAGGTGCCCGCCCTGGATGGAAGCGCGCTCCCTTTTCTGCAAGCGTTTGAGGCGGCAGGAATCGTGCCGTGCCCCCACGCACCTTGCTTTGTGGTCGCCCAGCGATGGATCGTGCAACAGGGCGAGAGCGTGGCAAGCATGATGCCTGGCACCGAAACAGCATTTGCCTACATTCAGTTTCCAGCGCCGCTGGGGGTGCAGGCGGGCGTGTTTGGCCTTCGCGACTACGCAACCGAGATCGCTCCCGCCCGAACCTTTGGGTTTTTGCATGAGGTGGAAGCGTTGCGCCAGCAGGGGCTGGCGAAAGGCGGCTCCCTCGAAAACGCCCTGCTGATTGACCAGAACGGGTATTATAATTCCGCACGGTTTGCAGACGAGCCGTTGCGCCACAAAGTTCTGGATGCACTTGGCGACCTGATGCTATGTGGCGCATGTCCTGTGGGGTTCCATCTGACCCTGATCAAGGCAGGACACACCCTGCACCGGGAGCTGGCGCGTCTGCTAATGAGCGAGTGCAACCGAATGGAGGCGCACGATGGCGGAATGGCACCTGGATATTGAGCAGATACGCAGTTTGATCCCTCATCGCTATCCGTTTCTGCTGGTGGATCGGATTCTGGAGCTGGAGCCCGGCAAGCGGGCAGTCGGGCTGAAAAATGTTACGGTCAACGAGAGCTTCTTTCAGGGGCATTTCCCCGTCAAAGCCATCATGCCGGGAGTGCTGATTCTGGAATCGATGGCGCAGGTGGGCGGCGTGATGGTGATGACGATGCCTGATATGCAGGGCAAGGTGGCGTTACTGGGCGGGCTGGACGATGTGCGCTTCCGCCGCCCGGTAGTGCCCGGCGACACGCTGATTTCTGAGGTGGAAATGCTCTGGTTTCGGCGCGATATTGGGCGCGTGCGCGCGGTCGCGCGGGTGAACGGTGAGGTGGTCGCCGAGGCAGAAATCACCTTCGCGCTGTTGGACCCCCAGCGCCTGCAAAGCCCCCCGCCGCCCGTCGCCACAGCGCTGACCAACCATGAGGGATGAGCCATGGCAAAAATCCACCCCACAGCGATTGTTCACCCGAAGGCGGAGCTGGCAGAGGATGTGGAGGTCGGTCCCTACTGTATTATCGGACCGAATGTGGTGATCGATTCGGGCACTGTGCTGGGCGCCCATGTGGTGATTGAGGAGAACACTTTCATTGGCAAGATGAACTCCATTGGGCACGGGGCTGTGCTGGGTGCGCCGCCGCAAGACCGCAAGTTCAAGCACGAGCGCACTTATCTCCGCATCGGCGACAACAACCTGATTCGCGAATATGTGACCATTCACCGCGCCAGTGGCGAGGGCGAGGAAACCGTTGTCGGCAACAACTGCTTCCTGATGGCGTACTCCCACATCGGGCACAACACACGGGTCGGCGATGGCGTGGTAATGGCGAACTCGGTGGGCATTAGCGGGCATTGCATTATTGAGGACGGCGCAAACCTCGGCGGCATGACAGGCGTGCATCAATATACCCGTATCGGGCGGCTGGCGATGGTGGGTGGCATGTCGCGCATCACACGCGATGTGCCGCCCTACCTGATGGTAGAGGGCAACCCTGCAGAAGTGCATGGCGTTAATCTGGTTGGCTTGAAACGCGCGGGCATCCCGGAGGCGAACCGAACCGCTTTGCGGGTTGCGTGCCGACTGCTCTACTTTGCGAACCTGAACACCTCGCAGGCGATTGAACGCATCCGTGCCGAAGTGCCCCTCGTGCCCGAAGTGAAGCACCTGCTGCGCTTTGTGGAGGAAATCCGTCAGGGACGCAACGGGCGCTATCTGGATCAGCCCTCACGCAAATGACCCGCCGCGTGGTGATTGTCTCCGGCGAGGCGTCTGGCGACCTGTACGGCGCCGACCTGGCACGCCACCTGAAGGCACAGCTGCCCGATACAGAGCTCTGGGGAGTGGGGGGCGTGCGAATGCAGGACGCCGGGGTGCGCCTGCTGGCGGACAGTCGCGCGTGGGGCGCTATCGGGATTATCGAGTCGCTCAAGGTTGCACCGCGCGTGTGGCGCGTGTTTCTGTGCCTGAAACGGGCGCTCAAGCGGCTTCAGCCTGACCTGCTGGTCGCTATTGACTTCGGCGCGTTCAACATCCCCCTGTGTCGCTGGGCGAAAGCGCAGGGCATGCGCGTGGTCTATTACATGCCCCCTTCCAGCTGGCGTCGCGACCGTCAGGGGCGCGACCTGCCCGCCGTTGCGGATGTGGTGCTGACCCCCTTCGCATGGTCAGCGGAGATTCTGCAGGCGATGGGCGCGAACGCCATCCGCATTCGCCACCCCTTGTTGCGCCTGACCCATCCAAGCGAGTCTAAAATCACTTTTTGCCAGCGGCTGGGGTTAGACCCCGACCGCCCGATTGTGGCGCTTTTGCCCGGCAGCCGACGGCACGAGGTGCGTGCCCTGACCACGCTCTACGCCCGCGTTGCCAGCCTGCTCACCGAGCGCATGCCTGAGGTGCAGTTTGTGCTATCCGTGGCGCCGCATTTCACCCCCGAATATCTGCATACGCTCTGGGCAGACGGTCAAAAGCAGTGGGTTCCGACGGAGACGCGCCCTGTTGCCGACATGCTGGCGCACGCCGATTGCGCGGTCATCTGCTCTGGCACGGCAACGCTGGAGGCGGCGCTGCTGGGCACGCCGATGTTGATTGTCTATCGGGGCGACGCGCTGATGAATCTGGAGTACCGCCTGCGCAAACGCCGGCTCGCGCTGGAGATGATCGGGCTGCCCAACCTGATTCTGGGGCGTAAGGTCATCCCGGAGTTGATTCAGGAGCAGGCGACTCCGCGCACCGTCAGTCAGGGCTTGCTGGAACTGCTCAAACGGGGCGAATTGTATCATCAGCAAAAGCAGGCGTTTGGCGAGATACGGCGAATACTGGGCGAGGGAGAGGACTTATGGGAAGCCCCGGCGTGGATCGTGCGCTACTTGACCGAATTGACGCCTCCGCGCGCGGCATCGAGCGAGTCGCCGTATTGATTGGACGCAAGCGCAGTCGGCTCTTTTTGCCCGTGCCCCTGTTGATGATGGCGCTGGCAGAACCTTCCATCACGACCGTGGGGTACGGGTGGCTGCTGGTGCTGCTGGGTTCGCTCTGGCGGCTCTGGGCAGCAGGCTACCTGATGAAAAACGCCGTTTTGATCACGGCAGGTCCCTATGCGTGGGTGCGCCATCCGCTCTATTTCGGCATGGCGCTGGTGCTGCTGGGCTGGGCGACGCTCACAGGCTGGTCGTGGCTCACCGCAGGGCTGGTTCTTTATTCCGCGCTGATTTACGGGTGCGCGATGCTGACCGAAGAGCGACGCCTGCTGTTCCTGTTCCCTGACTATGAAGCGTATCGCCAGCGCGTGCCGATGATTGTGCCGCTGGGTTGGCGCAACCGGGGAGAACCCCATGGGCATTTTGACTGGCGCACAGTCGCCCGCAACGGGGAATGGCGCATCATGATGTGGAACGCCGCCGTGGCGCTGCTTCTTTCGCTACGGCTTGTGGTTTAGAGGGGGCGTTCCCCCTTCAGGGCGAAGGGGGAACGGGATTCTCACTGGAACAGTGGCGCGAACACAAGCGCCACGATGCTCATCAGCTTGATGAGGATGTTCATGCTGGGACCTGTAGTGTCCTTGAAGGGGTCGCCGACGGTATCGCCGACAACAGCCGCTTTGTGCGCCTCGCTGCCCTTACCGCCTTCGTGCCCTTCTTCAATATACTTTTTGGCGTTGTCCCACGCGCCGCCCGCGTTCGCCATCATCAAGCCCGTCACGACGCCCATGCCCAGCGCGCCTGCGAGGAAGCCGCCCAGCGCCTCCGCACCGAGCAGGTAACCCACGGCGATTGGCGCAATCACGGCAATCGCGCCGGGCACAAGCATCTCCCGTAATGCCGCGCTGGTTACGATATCGATACAACGGTTATAGTCGGGCTTGCCCTTGCCCTCCAGCAGCCCCAGCTCGCGGAACTGGCGGCGTACTTCGGCGACCATCTGGTCGGAGGCACGCGCCACGGCGTTCAGGGTTAGCGCCGCAAACAGACTGGGCATCGCAATCCCAATCAGCAAGCCAATCAGCGTTTGCGGGTTGGTCAGGTTAATCGCTTCGAGTTTGGTCTGGCTCTGGTAAGCGGCGAACAGCGCGAGCGCGGTGAGCGCGGCGCTCCCAATCGCGAAGCCCTTGCCAATCGCCGCCGTGGTGTTGCCCAGCGCGTCCAGTTTATCGGTGATACGGCGCACCGTCTCGCCGAACCCTGCCACCTCCGCAATCCCGCCCGCGTTATCGGCAATCGGACCGTAGCTGTCGGTGCTCATCACAATCCCGATGGTCGCCAGCATGCCGACGCCCGCGAGCGCAATCCCGTACAGCCCGTTCGTGTTGTAAGCCGCCCAGATGGCGGCAGCAATCCCCAGCAGGGGCAACACGGTGCTGAGATAGCCCACCGCGACACCCGACAGGATGTTGGGCGCCGTGCCATACTGGGACGATTTCGCAATCGCGCGGATGGGCGGACCGCTGGTGTAATACTGGCTCACCGCGCCGATAAACACACCCGCGAACAGCCCCGACAACACCGCCCAGTAGGGCGCCAGCGAACCGACCATCGTCTGCGTGAGCCACGCGCCGCCCAACAAAAACAGCAGAATCGCCACAATTGTGGAGCCGTTCAGCGCCCACTGCGGCTCCATGCTCCGGAAAAGCCGAATCGAGAAGACTCCAATAGCGGAGGCGATTAACCCCAGCGCGATCAGCGCCAGCGGCAGCACCACATACGCCAGCGGGCTGCCGTTCGCAACCGCGATGCTGGCGCCAATCACCGCGGTTGCCACCACCGAGCCGACATAACTCTCAAACAGATCGGCGCCCATGCCTGCCGTGTCGCCCACATTATCGCCCACATTGTCTGCCAGCACGGCAGGGTTGCGCGGATCGTCTTCGGGAATGCCAGCCTCCACCTTGCCCACGAGGTCGGCGCCCACATCGGCGGCTTTGGTGTAGATGCCACCGCCCACACGCGCAAACAGCGCCACCGACGACGCCCCCATCGAGTAGCCTGTCAGATACTGCACCAGCACCGACAGATCCAGCGACTGACCCCACCACACAATCAGCCCGATTCCCAGCAAGCCCAGCGCGGCGACCGACAGCCCCATCACCGAGCCGCCCGTGAAGGCGACCACCAGCGCTTCGCCCATGCCGCCCTGCCGCGCCGCTTCGGTGGAGCGCACCCCACTGCGCGTGGACGCCTTCATGCCAATAAAGCCTGCCAGCATCGAGCTGAACGCACCAAACAGATATGCCACCCCAATATAGGGGGCTTGCTCACGGAAGAAGTAGGTGAGAACGGCGAAAAGAATCAGAGCAAATATCGTAATTGCAATATATTCGCGCTTCAAAAAGGTCATTGCGCCGTCGTGAATCGCCTGGGCATAGGTGCGCATCGCCTCCGTGCCATCGGGACGGCGCGTAACAATCCAGTAGTTCAATCCTGCCAGAAGCATGCCGCCCGCACCCAACACAGGCGCCGCAATCGGCACAATCTGCAAAATTTCCATAGCGCTGTACCTCCTTATTTTTTGTATAAAATCTGCCTGCACAACCTTTCTGGGGGCTGGCAGGCGCTTAAGTATACCCCCTGTGCAAAGGTATACTTACTTCATGCGCAAATCCCTGAAAGAATGGCTTTTCTGGCTGGTTGCACCCGCCCCCAAGGGCGGGTGAGGATTGAAACGATGGCTGGCGCGAACGCTTTTCGAGCCTGACCCGTTGCACCCGCCCCCAAGGGCGGGTGAGGATTGAAACCAAACATGCCTCGCCCTCGCAGAAGAGATACAACAGAGCGTTGCACCCGCCCCCAAGGGCGGGTGAGGATTGAAACGGAATCTTCTGGGGACTGATAGTGCTTGGGGCTTTGCTGGCGGCGCTACGCGACGACCGCCATCTATCGGAGCGCGTTGAGCATACGCTCCGCTGGGCTATGTGGGGCGTGGGGCTGTTGCTCGTTCTGGTGTTTATGCTACAGTGGAGCCGCTACCTGACGCTGAACGAACACCTCCTCCATCAGATAGACGGCATTGTTCTCAATGAGCGCAACGCACTGGGGCTTTAGAACTCTTCATCGAGCAGGGGCAGCTCGGGCGCGTCGGCTTTGCGCTTGAAAAGGCGGTGTTCCTCTGCGATACGCCCCCGCGCCAGGCGTTGCACAATCATCTCATGGTACTTGGGGTCAATTTCGGCAGACAGGAAGTGTCGCCCCAGCCGCTGACACACCTCCAGCTCCGAGCCGCTCCCGCCGAAATGCACCAACACAATATCGCCAGGCTGGGTACAGCTCAAAATCAGCATTTCGGAAAGTTTTTGCGGAATCTGGCAGGCATGGAAGGTTTTCTCACGGCTCACATTTTTCACGAGGTCAAAATAAAACCAGCTATAGGGCATGCGCCCTTTATGTCCCTGTGCCATCCGCTGGCGGATTCGCCGATCAGTAGGGTTTTGATAAGGCTGAGCGACCTGATCCTTGAAAAACTTATTGTGCCGTGTTTTGCGGCAGTGCAGAATACTACGGTGTGCGGTGGTGAAGCGTTTCGGGCTGTGTCCGATATTCGTGTTGTAAATCCAAACATAGTCCTGCACATCATAGCAAGCCGAGTCGAGATACCGCACGCGCAGGTAGGCGTTTTGCCTGGGATAGTTGATAAAGAAGGCGTTTCCATCATCTTTCAGCACCCGCAGCGACTCCCGTGCCAGCTCTATGTACCACTCAATATATTCTTCAAACGATCAGGTATAGGAGCGGTCGTTATAGCGAACGCCCACATTGTAGTCGGGGTCGCTATAGACCATATCCACCGATTTATCGGGCAGCTGGCGCATCAGGTCAAACACATCGCCCAGGTAGACCCGATCCACCAGATGTTCCGGGATGCCGCTCATGCCCCTACCTCCTGACCAGTCGGTACTCCGCCTTGCGCACCAGTCGTATAGAGTCTATCCGATCCCTCCTGCCATGGCAGGTATAATCTCCCCCTGATGGCGTGGGTCTATCTCTTCATCGCGGGTATTATGGAGGTTGTGTGGGCGATTGCGCTCAAGTTTTCGGAGGGGTTCACGCGACCGCTGCCTGTGGTGGTGGTGATTGTGGCGGGGCTACTGAGCTTTCTCTTCCTTTCGCTGGCGGTGCGCGAGTTGCCGATAGGAAGCGCCTACGCCATCTGGGTGGGTATCGGCGCGGTGGGCGTGGCGTTGCTGGGCATTGTGTGGTTTCGCGAGCCAGCCGATTTCTGGCGGCTCTTTTTTATCGGCTTGATTGTGGCTGGGGTGATTGGCTTGCGGCTGGTCACGAAAAATGGGCACTGAGCGTTCACCGGTGGGCTACAGCTGGGCGCGCGCCTCGATGGTGATGATGAGCGCGATTTTTGCCAGCCGCCTGCTGGGGTTGTTCCGCGATACGGTGATTGCCTACCGCTTCGGGCAGAACGAGCTGACCGACGCCTACCGTGCGGCGTTCCAGCTGCCCGATTTGCTCTTCTTCATGGTGGCGGGGGGCGCGCTCTCTTCCGCGCTGATGCCCGTGTTCTCGCGCTACTGGGAAAACAATCAAAAAGACGAGGCGTGGCGCGTCTTTTCCACCGTGGCAACGATTATGGTGAGCCTCACCCTCGGGCTGGTGGTGCTGCTGGAGGCTCTCACTGTGCCTGCCATCCGCCTGATGTTCCCCGGTTTTGACCCCCTGCGCCATGAGCTCACGGTGAGCCTGACCCGAATCGTGCTACCCACGCAGGTGTTCTTTCTGATGGGCGGACTCATGATGGCAACGCTTTATGCGCGAAAGCAGTTCACCGTGCCCGCGCTGGGACCGAACATTTACAATCTGGGGATTATTTTTGGGGGTCTGGTGCTGGCGCTCTGGTGGGGGATAGCAGGGCTGGCGTGGGGGGCGGTGCTGGGCGCGTTTCTGGGCAGTGTGGTGTTGCCGCTGGTGGCGATGGCGCGGCTGGGAAGCCACTTTCGCCTTGCGCTGGAGTGGCATCATCCGGGGGTGCGCGAGGTGTTCCGGATGATGTTGCCCGTGATGTTCGGGCTGTCGCTACCGGGGGTCTATATGCTGATTTTGCGCGTGTTCGGTTCGCTGTTGCCAGCGGGCGCGATTTCGGCGCTGGATAATGCGAACCGACAGATGCAGGCGCCGCTGGGCATTATTGGGCAGGGAATCGCGCTGGCAATCTTCCCCGCGCTGACGACACTGGCAGCCACCGAGCGGTGGACAGAGTTGCGGGCGGTCCTCAAGCGCGGTCTACGGCTGGTCTGGTTCCTGACCGCGCCGGCGACGGTGCTGCTGTGGGTGCTGGCGGAAGACATCAGTCGCGTGACTCTCCAGTACGGCAAGTTTACCCCTGCGGACACCGAGATGGTGGCGAGCGCCCTGCGCGGGTTTGCGCTGGGGCTGTTCGCGTGGTCGGGGCAGGCGCTGATCGCCCGCGCCTACTTCGCGATGCGCGATTCGCTCACTCCCGTGCTGATTGGCTCCGCCACGACGGCGCTGTTTGTGCCGTTGTGCTTCGTGCTGATGAATACGCTGGCGATGGGGCATGCAGGGCTGGCGCTGGCGACCTCTGTCGCGGCGTCGGTGCAGATGGTCTGGATGCTGTGGGTGTTGCGTCGGCGTTTACCGCGCGATAGCGAGCGCGATACCACCCCCTTCGTGCGTCCGGTGGTGCTGAGCGGTGTGGCGGCGCTGGGCGTCGGCGTGCTGGGTGCGGGTGTGCATGCCCTGTTGTGGCGGATGCTGGAGACGATGGGCTGGCAGGTCAACCTCGGCGCGTTTGTGGCGGTGATGCTGACCTTCGCGCTGGTGATGGCAGGCTACCTCGCGGTATGCCGCTGGCTGGGCGTGCCGGAGGTGGATTATGTGCAACGGGTATTGCGCCGACAATCCTCATAAAGCCCCCCAGCGCTCCCTGCGAATGCGGTATAATCGGCACGGTTCTGCACTATGGGCGTGCTGGAGATTATTGCGAAGAAACGCGACGGCGGCATTCTCACCCGCGACGAAATCGCTGAGGTAGTGATGGGCTATGTGCGCGGGGAGGTGCCCGACTATCAGGCGGCGGCGTGGCTGATGGCGTGCTTTTTGCGCGGGCTGAACGAGGCTGAGATGCTCGCCCTCACCGAAGTGATGGCGCAGTCGGGCGAGCAGTTAGACCTCTCGGATTTGCCCCCACCAACGCTGGATAAGCACTCCACAGGCGGTGTGGGCGATAAAACAAGCCTCGTGGTAGTACCCCTGCTGGCGTCGGCGGGATGCACCCTCGTCAAGATGTCGGGGCGCGGACTGGGCTTCACCGGGGGAACGGTAGACAAGCTGGAGTCCATCCCCGGTTTTCGGACTGCCCTTTCCAAAGAGGAGATGCTGGCGCAGGCACGCCGTATTGGCTGCTGCCTGGCGGGTCAAACGGAGCAGTTAGCCCCAGCGGATAAGAAACTCTATGCGCTTCGGGACGCGACGGCGACGGTGGAGAGCATTCCCTTGATTGCCTCCAGCATTATGAGCAAAAAGCTGGCGGGCGGCGCCCAGCACATTATTCTGGATGTGAAGGTGGGCGAGGGGGCGTTCATGCGCACTTTAGACGAGGCGCGCCTGCTGGCGCGAACGCTAATCGCAATTGGTACTGGGGCAGGACGCAAGGTGCGTGCCCTGTTGACCGACATGAGCCAGCCGCTGGGGCGCACTGTAGGGAATGCGCTGGAAGTGCGCGAAGCGATCGAAACGCTGACGCCCGGCGCGTCGCATCACCCCCGCTTTCGGGAACTGTGCCTGAGCCTTGCGGGCGAGGCGCTCCATCTGTGTGGATTGGCGCCCGACCCGGAGGCAGGCAAAGCGCTCGCACGCGAGCGTCTCGATTCGGGCGCGGCGTTAGAGAAGTTCCGTCAGCTTGTGGAGGCGCAGGGTGGCGACCCCCATGTAGTGGAAAACCCTGACCTGTTGCCCCGTGCGCCCTCTCAGGGCGAGGTGTGTGCCCCCGAATCGGGCTATCTGGCTCAGGTCGCGCCGCGAGCGGTTGCCTACACTGCGCTCCGCCTCGGCGCAGGCAGGCAAAAGAAGGAAGATAAGATAGACCCTGCCGTGGGCGTGGAGGTTTTCAAGTCGGTCGGCGCGCGCGTGGAAAAAGGCGAGCCGCTATTTCGCGTGCATGCGCGCACTGAGGAGTCGCTACAGGCGGGGATGGCTGCCCTCCAGGACGCCTATCAACTTTCTGATACACCCGTTAACCCCGTTCCGATTGTGCTGGAACGGGTGGAGCAGGGAGCATAGGCTCCCCGCTCCGTCGCGCGACCTCCTTACGGGTTCCACTTGCTGATGACCAGATCGCGGTTGGGCGAGCCTGCGTGGCAGCCCTGACACTGCTGCACGGGGTCCGTTACGATGGGTTTGCCCGATGCATCCCACGCCTGCCAGCCCCAACCGCCTGACCTGGCGTAGCGCTTGCTGTCTTTGACCATCAGCGCGGTTACCTTCCGCTTGCCCGCCACATACATCCCGTTCTCATCCTTTGCCTCATACAGCACGAACACAATCTGGCTCCCATCGGGATACTTCCTGGCGTTCTCGCGATAGGCTTTCGTCGCGGGCGCGTTCGCATAGATGTGATGCACACCGCCGAACGCGCCAAACAGAGGGTGCTTCTCGCTATAGATGACGCCTGTGGTGATGTGAGTCCAGTTGCGCCAGCCGTCGGGCAAGCGGGTCGGCACAGGCGCTTTCGCCTGTTGCGCAATCGCGACAAACAGCAGTAAGCCTAACAGCCCCACAACAATTCCAAAGGTTCGCATAGAGTTCACCTCGTAATCACAATTTACCACGCACTTCAACAATTTGTCAAGAGGTTTCCAGAAAGTAAGGGGATTACTTTTTGGAAAGAATTGGCGGAAACGCATGGCGCTTCGCGAAAAGGGATCGGTTTCGTAAGGGTATACTTGTATGCGGTGAAGACCAGTCGCTACTTTATCTGCGGGGGGGCACTCTGGAAGACGGCGAGACAATACACAACGCATTTCCAGACCGTAACTTCAAACAGGAGGCGGAATAATGCGAGTTTTCTACTATGCGGAAACGGACAGCCTGTATATTGAGCTGCGCGAGGAGCCAGGGGTAGATGCTGTTGAAGTGGCTCCTGGGATTGTTGTGGACCTCAACGCGCAAGGCGATGTGGTGGGGATTGACATTGATCGTGCGCGGGAAAGGCTTTCTCTGGAGCGGCTGGAGGTGCATGACCTGCCGTTGAAGGTACTGGTTGCCCAGGCTGGCGAGGAGCCAGTTCGCTGACCTGAGTGAAGGCAGCCGCCTGCAAAGAGGTATAACTTCCCTTATGGAACGGCGCCTGATTGAAGGGGTGTTTCTGAAGCCGCTGGTGGCGCACGCCGATGAGCGCGGCTACCTGATGGAGATGCTTCGATGCGATGACCCGATTTTTCAGAAGTTCGGGCAAGCCTATGTGTCGCTGAACTATCCGGGCGTGATTCGCGCGTGGCACTGGCACGAGAAGCAAACCGACTACTGGGTCGTGGTCAAAGGGATGGTCAAAGCGGTGCTGTATGACCGTCGCCCTGAGTCGCCAACCTTCGGGATGATCAACGAGTTCTTTTTAGGGGAGCAGAATCGGGTGCTGCTGGTGATTCCGCCGAGGGTAGCGCACGGCTACAAGACCATCGGGGTGGAGCCGTCGCTGTTGATTAACTTCCCGACGGAGCCATACAATCGGGAGCAGCCCGACGAGTTCCGCCTGCCTTACGACACCCCTGAAATCCCTTACGATTGGTCTATAAAGATGGGGTGAGCCGATTCCTGCAGTCGGCGACGTCTCTGGTCTGCCACCCATGCGCGGGCGTATTCGTAGTCCTCAACGGTGTCCACATCGTATACCAGCTCGGGCATCACCGAGAGGTAGAAGCGGATTCGGGCGTTGACCGTGCGTTCCGCCAGGAGTGGCAGCTCGTGAATGGAGAGGCGTCCCGCCACAAAGCGCGCCAGCGCGGGCAAGCCGCGCGTGAACCAGTGATAATGAAACGCCAGCGACAGATGCCATAGCGAACGCACCAGCGACTTGCGCGACTCGGCGAGCTTGTGGAGCAAAGGCGCATGCTGCTGCAGAAATCCCACCCGCATAATACTCACCGAGGCGTTCAGAAAGTTGCCCTCCTGAAAGCTCAGGGCGCGATAGGGCGCCCCCGGATAGACCCCCAGAAAAACCGCTTCGGGCACCAGCCCTGCCACCAGATCGGCTTCGGGGTCATCGTGCGCCAGCAAATCTTTCACCGCTTCGGGGGTTATCATGGGCAAATCCACCGCGCTGTGCAGAAACCGATCGTGGGGTCCCAAGCCTAACCGCTCCGCGCCGCGCAAAAGGTTGTCGATGGGGTCGCGTCCTTCCGTGGCGAAAAACACACGATTAGGGTCTTCAGGTAGCGCCTGCATCAGCAGTTCGGACCCCACCACCGCCACACGGGGAAAGCCTGCCTGAAGGAGCGCCCGAACCACCCACTGGACCAGCGGCATGCCGCCGAAAGAGAACAGCCCCTTGCGTGAATGCCCTGCAACCTCTGCTAAGCGGCGCGGGGCATGCCCGCCTGCAATCAAAATGGCATCCATTCCCGTTCCAGAGTATTATACTCGCGCACCCTCCGGAACAATAGGGACTTAAGTCCTGATTGAAACGGACTCAAGTTAAGCAAAACGCCCCTTTCCTTGAGGGGAAAAGGGGCGTGAAGAGCAATAAAGGACGCCCAGGAGCGCGCCTCTTTGTGTGGCTCTTAGCGTTTTCGCAGGCGGCGCCCCATCAAGCCAGCCAGCCCGACGCCCAGCGCAATCAGGCTCGCAGGCTCCGGCGCAATCACTTTGGAGGAATCCCCGCCCTGGAGCGCCTGGAAGTGTACCATCGCGCTGTTGTCGAACCCCGCAAAGTCCGACTCCGAAACGCCAAACAGCTGGAAAGTGGACGCCAATCCCTGCGTTAGTCTGGCAGAGGGTGGGGCGACCTTGAAGTCCACTTTCACATTGAAAGACAATGAGGCATCGGTAAACGAGCCTATCGTGATGTTGGTGATGTACGGGTCGCTGAGTGTGCTGGAACCAGCAGGATTCGTATTGAAAAGCAGGTTCAGCTGGCTGAGGAAACGGTTCGGCTCGTTTGTCGTGTCTGTGGAAAGGTGGTTCAGGGTGATTTGCACGCCCCCTGAAATGTTGGTGATGGTCATTGTCGCCCAGGCAGGTATGCCACCCGGAGTCCCCCCACTATGAGTGTTGGTGAAGAGAAAGGTGATAGACGCATGCGATACAGCCACAGTGAGCATCGCCGCAACAACCCAAGCCAGATGCTTATGCAATTTCATGGTTCTTAGCCTCCTGTCCTGAATTAGACTTTTGTCTGAAAGCGGACACTCTACAGAAAGCAACTTCCGTGCCTTTCGGGTTCAAGACGACAGGGGAACGCCGAAATCTCGTATTTTTACAGGGTACAATCCTTCCCACAGGAGGGTCTCATGGCGCGGTGGTGGGCGGTTGTGGTGGCGCTGATTGGGGTAGGGTTCCTGCTTTATCCGGGCAGTGCGCCGTATTTGCGCTGGTATGTGCTGGCGCCGATAAGCATTCTGGGCTTTCCCCAGGCGACGGGCGAGTTTGTTCGCAGGGGCACGCCCGAAGCGCCCCCGCTCCACTGGCTGGAACCCTGTCAGGCGCGCTACCCTGGTGACCTTGCGGTGCAGGTGGGGTGTTTTCTCTTTGCCACGCCAAACCCCTTTGGAGAGCAGGAGGTCGCTCTGGAAAAGCTGGACGCCCTTCAGCGTCAGTTCCCCCAGGAACCTGCGCTCTACCTGATGCAGATTCGCTATCGGATTCGCAACTTCAATTTCGTTCGCGCCGAGAGCTTGACCCGCATAGGTGCGAACCCGCCGCCCCCACGAAACCCTGACCCCCAACTGGCGCGCCAGCTGCTGCGACTGGCGACGGAGGGCGAGCGCATAGACCCCCAGAACGGCTTCTTCCCTGCTATCCGGGCGCTGGTGCTTTATGCGCTGGAACGCGACGACGAGGCGCTCCGCGCGCTGGAACGCGCCGGCAACTGCCCCCGTTGGGAGACTTACGAAGCCTTTTTCGCGAACGCACTCGTTGCAACCTACGAGCGCTGTCTGGGATGGCGCGGCGCTTACCCTGCATCCACCTTTTATACCGTGTTGATTTTCCCTGAGATGGCGCAGATGCGGGAGATGGCGCGAACGGTTGCAGGGCTGGCGTTGCAAGCAGAGCAGCGGGGCCACTTGCGTCAGGGGGTGCGCTTGCGGATGGCGCTGGCGCGACTGGGCGCTCTCATGCGAGCCGAAAGCCCCACCCTTATCGGTTCGCTGGTGGGAATTGCCATTACCAGTATCGCAGGCGGCTCGTTTCAGCAGAACTGGCAGATTCCCAAGCCGCCACCGCCTGACCCCGCAAAGTGGCGTCAGGAGCGATTTCTGAACGCGCTTATGCGCAACGGCTTCCAACGCGAGGCGCAGTGGTTCCGCAAAGAGTTTGAGCGAATGAAGCAGGCAAAAGCCATAAGCGCAAAGGCATCCGATTGGCTGGATACACGCATCCTCGCGCCGTTTGCGTGGCTGATTGCATGGCATATGCTGGGTATGCTGTTGCAGGGCATTTTGCTCTCGATGGGGGTGATGTGGGTCTGGGCGCTGTTGGCGGCGCGCAGGCTGGAAGGCAAGTGGTGGCTTGCGCCCCTTTTCGGCGTTGGAGTTGCGTTGCTCTGGGCGCTCTCGCCTGCAGGCACGCTGGTGGTGAGTTTTGGAGAATCGCTGCGCGGTTTCGCCATGTTTACCGACAGTGCCCAGGTGGAGGCTATCTTGCAACGCCTGCCTGAAGAGCTAACCGCTTTGAGATGGCTGAGTTTCGGAGGGGTTGCGTTCGTTGCGGTTGCCCTGCCTGCAGTGCTGGCGCTGATCGTGTGGCTCCTCAAGCCGCATGCTGAACCCGAAACGAGCCGTAGCGTGGCGCGAATGTGGGGCAGGATTGCGCTTTTCTGGCTCACGCTCTATGTGGCGACGCTGGCGTGGCTCTGGTATCGGGACAGGGGACTGGAACAGGCAATGCTCCAATCGTTTTCCCATGAGATACGGTTTTACACTCAGCTGTCGGGCGAGGCGTGGCCTGGGCGGGAGTGAGCCTTATCAAACAACCGCACCAGCTGGCGCGTGGCTTCGGTGGGGTTTGGGGCGCTCAGCACCGCCGAAATCACGCAGATTCCGTCCGCCCCTGCGGCAAGCACCTGTACGGCGTTCTCCGCATTAATGCCTCCAATCCCGAAAACAGGGATGCGCACCGCCTGCTTGATCTGCCGAAGCCGTTCGGGACCAACGGGTGTGCCTGCGTCGGGCTTGGTGGCAGTGGCGAACATGGGACCCACGCCGAGATAGTCCGCGCCTTCCTGCTCTGCCTGCTGGGCTTCTTCTACGGTCTCCGCAGAGACGCCGATGAGGAATTGCTCACCCGCAATCTTTCGCGCGAGCGGCACGGGTAGATCATCCTGCCCCAGATGCACGCCGTCCGCTTCCACTGCGAGCGCGACATCGAGGCGGTCGTTCACGATAAAAAGCGTGTCATGCTGGCGGGTGAGTGCGCGGATTGCCTGACCCCACTGCACCAGCTGGCGCGTGGGGGCATGCTTCGCACGCAGTTGCACGATTTGCGCCCCGCCCGCCAGCACCTGCGCCACCGATTCTACGGGGTCTGCCAGCGCTGGCTCGGTAATCACATAGACCCCATGCAAGCGCTCCCTCATAGCACCGACGCCTCGGTATAGGTTCCGTACACCTCTTTGAGCGTGTTGACCATCTCGCCGAGCGTGGCGTAGGCTTTCACGGCGTTCAGAATCGGCTCCATGAGGTTCTCGTCGCGCTGGGCGGCGACTTTGAGGTCGTGTAATGCCTGCTGCACGGCGCGGTTGTCGCGTCGGCGTCGGAGGTCGGCGAGGCGTTTGACCTGTTTCTCATGCGCCTCCGCCTCAATCTTGAGGATTCGGAACGGGATCGGCTCCTCGTCCATCTGATACTCGTTGACGCCGACCCAGATGAAGTCGCGCTCTTCCACACGCTGCTGGAAGCGGTAGGCGGCGTCGGCAATCTCCTGCTGGAAGAATCCGCTCTTGATGGCAGGAATCACGCCGCCTTCCTGCTCGATACGGCGAAAGTATTCGCGGGCGCCCTCTTCCATCTTGTCAGTCATCCACTCTACGAAGTACGCGCCGCCGAGCGGGTCTACGGTGTTCGCGACGCCCGTTTCTTCGGCAATCACCTGTTGTGTGCGGAGCGACAGCAGCGCCGCCTCTTCGGTGGGGAGCGCCCACGCCTCGTCAAACGAGTTCACATGGAGCGACTGCGTGCCGCCCAGCACCGCCGCCAACGCCTCAATTGTAGAGCGAATCAGGTTCACATACGGCTGTTGCATTGTCAGCGAGCAGCCCGCAGTCTGCGTGTGGAATCGCAGCCACCACGAGCGCGGGTTCTTCGCGCCGAAGGTCTCGCGCATCTCCCGCGCCCAGATGCGCCGCGCCGCGCGGAACTTGCCAATCTCCTCAAAGAAGTCTATATGCGCATTAAAGAAGAACGAAAACTTCGGCGCGAACTCGTCAATATCCAGCCCCCGATCCAGACACCAGCGCACATACTCGAACCCATCCGCCAGGGTGAACGCCAGCTCCTGTATTGCCGTGGAGCCTGCTTCGCGAATGTGATACCCGCTCACGCTGATGGGATGCCACTTCGGCACATATTTACAGCCGAACTCTACGGTGTCCACAATCAGCTTCATGTGGGGTTCGGGCGGGAAAATCCACTCTTTTTGTGCAATAAACTCTTTGAGAATATCGTTCTGAATCGTGCCTGAAAGTTTCTCCAGCGGCACGCCCTGCTTCTCGGCAACCGCCAGATACATCGCCCAGATGATGATGGCGGGCGCATTAATCGTCATCGAGGTGGTGATGCTGCCAAGGTCAATCCCCTGAAAGAGGATTTCCATATCTTCCAGGGAGGCGACACTGACGCCACACTTGCCGACCTCGCCCTCCGCTTCGGGGTCGTCGGGGTCCACGCCCATCAGGGTGGGCAGGTCAAACGCCACCGACAGCCCTGTTTGCCCCTGCTCAATCAGGAACCGATAGCGGGCGTTGGTCTCCTCGGGGGTGGCGAAGCCCGAAAACTGCCGAATCGTCCAGAGCTTGGTGCGATAGCCCGATTCATAGAGACCGCGTGTGAAGGGATACTGTCCGGGGTCGCCTAAATCGCGGGCGTAGTCCAGATGGGCAATGTCCTGGGGGGTGTAGAAACGCTTGATTTCGATACCCGACAGCGATTCGAATCGCGCTTTGCGCTCGGTCAGCGTTTTGGGATTCATCGTTTCAACCTCCTTAGCGCCGTTGCTATGTGTATTATACTCTACCGCCTCGCGAGTTTGCGGAGCGCCCGCAGCATGGCGTCTTTATAGTTTTTGAGGATGAACAGCGACGCCCGCAGAATCAGCCCCACAGGAACCAGCGGGCGCATCCAGAAGGGCGTTTGCTTCGCGTAGTGTTTTTTGTAGTAGCGGTACATGCTCTGGTGGAAGGTGCGGATCATCTTATTGGCAACGAGGTCGGTACTGCGCCCAATCGCGTGATAGATAACCGCTTCGGGGTAGTAGACGACCTTCCAGCCCGCCTGCCACGCGCGATAGCATAAATCCATGTCCTCGCAATACATAAAGAATTGCTCATCGAAGCCGCCCAGTTGCTCATAGACCTGCTTGCGAATAAAGAGCGCGGCGCCCGAAACCCAGTCCACCTCGCGAACGCTATTGTGGTTCCAATCGGTCATGAGGTAGTCGCGCGTGTAGGGGTTGTTGGGAAACAGTTTGCCCAGTGGCGTGTTGCGGAAGAGCGCCGCAACAGGGTTGGGAAACCGCCGACACGAGTATTGCAGACTCCCATCGGGATTGAGAATCCTGGGACCGAGAATGCCGACTTCGGGGTGCGCCTCCGCGAAAGCGACGAGCTTCTCCAGCGCGCCCGCCTGCACCACGGTGTCAGGGTTAAGAATAAAGAGGTATTTGCCCCGCGCGTGCCGTGCGCACAGGTTATGCCCTTTTGAGAAGCCGAGGTTCTGCTCGCTGACCAGCAGGCGTACCTGAGGGAACTCTTTTTCCACCATCTGCACGCTGCCGTCGCGCGAGTCGTTATCCAGCACAATCACTTCATAGGGGAAGGGCGGTGGCGCGGTGAAGATGGAACGCAACGCCTGGCGCAGCGGCTCCCGCGCGTTCCAGTTGACAATCTGAATGGTCAACACCACTTCGGAGTCTGACATTCAATCCCTCATTATGGAGTGCGAAAGCGTGGCTCTCGCACTCCATAGCATTACTCTGCCACAGGTTCTGCCTCGTCGGCGGTTTCGGCGAGCGCGACCGCCGTAACAGGCTGCTGCTGGATGTAGGCGCGGACTGCCTCTTCCAGCGCTTCCACCACTTCGGGATGCTCCTCCAGGTAGGCGCGGGCGTTCTCGCGCCCCTGACCCAGACGCATATCGCCGAAGCTGAACCATGTGCCCGATTTTTTGATAATGCCCAGCATCAGCGCCTGATCCAGCAGGTCGCCCAGTTTGGAGATGCCCTTGCCGAAAATCACATCGAACTCCGCCTGACGGAAGGGCGGCGCCACTTTGTTTTTGACCACCTTGACCCGCGTGCGCACGCCGATAATCTCGTTGCCCTGCTTGATGTTGTCCACGCGGCGCACTTCCAGCCGCACCGACGCCCAGAATTTAAGCGCGCGCCCGCCTGGGGTGGTCTCAGGGTTGCCATACATGACGCCGACTTTTTCGCGAATCTGGTTGATGAAAATCACGGCGGTGTTGCTCTTGGCAGCGGAGGCGCCCAGTTTACGCAACGCCTGCGACATCAGCCGCGCCTGCGCCCCGACCGTAACATCGCCAATATCGCCCTCCACCTCCTGACGCGGGATCAGCGCCGCGACCGAGTCCAGCACGGCTACATCGAACGCGCCGCTGCGAATCAGCATGTCCATAATCTCCAGCGCCTCGTCCCCTGTGGAAGGCTGCGCGATGTAGAGCTTGTCCACATCGACGCCAATCGCGCGTGCGTAGTCGGGGTCTAAGGCGTGTTCGGCGTCTACGAAGAGCGCGTTCCCGCCGCGCTTCTGGGCTTCCGCAATAATGTGCAAGCCCAGTGTGGTCTTGCCCGACGATTCCGTGCCATAAATCTCAATGATTCGTCCGCGCGGGATACCCCCCACGCCCAGCGCCATATCCAGTGCCGTACTCCCTGTGGGAATCACATCCACTTGCAGGCGGGTCGCGTCGCCCAGGCGCATAACGCTCCCCTTGCCAAACTGGCGCTCCACCTGACTGAGAACCGCCTCCAGCGCCTTCTGCTTTTCGTTCTGGTTTGTCATCAGTGCCTCCCGATATATGCTACCCGATTCGCTCAGGTAGAAGATTGTCTACTATTATACCCTATCCGAAGGCTTCATGCAAGAGGGGGAAGCACTCGAAAAAAAAATGGGCGACACTGTCGAAAGGAGGATCAAAGCCCAGTGCCGCCTACAATCTCGTTATTTCGCCCTGTGGAAGGACCCCTTGCAGAGGTCTTCCACCCCAATTAGACTCAAAAACGCGCCAAAACCGGACAGCCGTGCGGGCGAATTCGGGGGAATTTGCCCCCAAATTTCCCGATGATGTATACTTCTTTCGGCATGGGAGCGAAAGGATGGGTTCTGGTGTTGCTGGGATGCCTTGCGTGTTTGGGCTGGGCGCAGTTTCAGACGGGTTCGCGCGTGGGTCTCACCGCGGCAGGGGCGGGGCTACCCGTGTATGAGCGCCCGTGTGCGGGCAATCCCATCCGCGAGGTGGCGGTCGCGGGCACAGACGGTTTCCTGATGGCGCCGCCGTTTTCGTGTGGGAGTGTGCGCTGGCACTTTGTGGCGTGGCAGGGCGGTTTGCGGGGCTGGTCGCCAGAGCAAGCAAGCGGGCGCACGATGCTTTTGCCCCTGCCCGGGCGCGGGGCGTACCCGAACATTCGCGCAATGGGCGCCTATCGCGTGCAGGTCGCACCTGATGGCAACCCCCTGAATGTGCGTACGGGACCGGGCTTGAGCTATTCGGTCATCACGCAGAAACCGGCGGGTTCCACAGGATGGGCGTATCAGGTGAGCGTGGATGCCGCCAACCGGCTGGTGTGGTGGAAGATTCGCTGGGACGATGCGAACGGGGGGCAGGTAGGCTGGTCCGCCGATTCGCGGCTCAGCGGAGGGGTCTATTTGACCGTGCTGGAGCCACCGCGCCCGCTGGCGACGCTCTCGCTTGCCTCAAATAATTCGGGCGTGAGCGTGCAGGTCAGCCTGCGCGACTTGCAAGGCAATCCCCCCTCTGGCACAACGAGCCTGCCCGCCAGCCTCAGCTATGTGGAAGGCACGAGCGTGACTCTTATTGCGCCCACAACCGCACCCGACGGCACAGTATTCGTGCGCTGGGAGCAGAACGGCACGCCACTTTCCACCAGCCCCAGCATCACGCTCACGGTATCGGGCACGCTCAGCCTGCGAGCGGTCTACGAAAACGCCGAAGCCCACTTTCTGGCGAACCTGATTGCCCCATGGCGTAGTGGACAACTCTGGACGCCCTCCACCTACGACACCCACGCGGGCGGCAATCCGCTCTACGCGGTGGACTTCAACCGCGCCGCCAGCAGCCGCGCCACCTGCCCCTACACCTCGGGCTGGATTCAGGACTGCGAGGAGGTGCTGGTCGCCTCGCACGCAGGACGCGCCTACACCCGTGCCCAGAGCGGCTGCACAGGCTACGGCAACTATGTGGTCGTGGTGAGCAACACGCCCGTTTCGGGTTCCAGCAACACCTATCTGGCGACGATTTATGCCCACCTCAACTACTTCCTTGTGCCGAACAACACTTCGGTGTCGGCGGGGCAGCCGATTGCGCGACTGGGTAGCACGGGCAGTTCCACAGGACCCCACCTGCATTACGAGGTGCGGGAGGTTACGGTGTCTGGCTCCACGCTCACGCTGGGGACGCGCCGACAGGTGCTGAACAACCCTGCGATACGGCTCAGCGGGCAGCCCTTGAATGTAGACCTCAACTGTCAGGTCAGCGGGTTGGGCTATGCGGGACCGCCAATAACAGGCACAGTTAGCGTGGGCACGATTCCGGGCAACCTCGCGGGAACCTGCTCGCCCTATTCTTGCGGCGGCTTCCTGCACGAATCGCCCTTCACCGAGCCTGACCGTTGTCTCATTATCGATGACGAACTGCCCGAGGTACTGTATCTTACCGATGTGAACGGCGACAGCGTGGTGGATGAAGCCGACCTGCTTCAGGTACTGCTGGAGTGGGGCTGCCAGGGCGAGTGCCCTGCTGATGTGAACGCCGACGGCATCGTGGACGAGACCGACCTGCTCTGGGTGTTGAGCGACTTGGGGCGTTAGGGGGCGCTTCGAGGTACAATACTGCTGGTATGTCGCGCGTGACGGTGATTGGGGGCGGTTTTGCGGGTGTGGAGGCGGCGTGGGCAGCCGCGCGTATGGGCGTGCCCGTGCGCCTGTACGAGATGCGACCGCGCAAAAGCACGCCTGCCCATAAAACAGGCTGGCTGGCAGAGCTGGTCTGCTCCAACTCGTTCAAGTCGCTGTTGCCCACCACGCCTTCGGGGCAGCTCAAATGGGAGATGGAGCGACTCGGCTCGCTGGTCATCCCCACAGCACGCGAGTTCGCCGTGCCCGCGGGCGAGGCGCTGGCGGTAGACCGCGAGCCGTTCGCGCAAGCCATCACCGCACGCATCGAGCTGCACCCATTGATTGAGGTGGTGCGCGAAGAGGTCACGGAAATCCCGCCCGACCGCCCGCTGATTATCGCCACAGGTCCGCTCACTTCCGACGCGCTGGCGCAGGAGATTGCCCGCCTTACGGGGAGCAAGCATCTTTATTTCTACGACGCCGTGTCGCCGATTGTGGACGCCAGCACGATTAACTACGAGCGCGTCTTTTTCGGCAGTCGGCGCGAGAAGGGCGACCCCGCGTACATCAACTGCCCATTCACCAAAGAGGAGTACGAGCGCTTCTGGGAGGCGCTGGTGAACGCCGAGCAGGTGCCCCTGCACGACTTTGAGGAGCCGAAGTTCTTTGAGGGGTGTGTGCCGCTGGAGGAGCTGGCGAAGCGCGGCAAAGATACCCTGCGCTTCGGACCGCTGAAGCCCGTGGGGCTGATAGACCCACGCACGGGCAAGCGCCCTTACGCGGTTTTGCAGTTGCGCCCCGAAAACAACGAACGCACGCTCTACAGCCTTGTGGCGTGCCAGACGCGCCTGAAGTGGGGCGAGCAGAAGCGCGTGTTCCGCATGGTGCCCGGACTGGAGCAGGCTGAATTTGTGCGCTACGGCGTGGTGCATCGCAACACCTATCTCGACTCGCCGCGCCTGCTCCGCCCGACCCTGCAGTATTGCGAAGATAGTCGGCTCTTCTTCGCGGGGCAGCTGGTGGGCGTGGAGGGTTATATCGAGTCGGCGGCGGCTGGGATTATCGCAGGCATCAACGCTGCGCGGCTGGCGCAGGGCAAGCCCGCGGTGGCGCCGCCGCCCGAAACCGTGATTGGCTCGCTGTTGCACTACATCAGCACCTATCCGCACCCCGACTTCCCCCCGATGAACGCCAACTGGGGGCTGCTGCCCGAACCGCCTGACGCGCCCAAAGACCGCGAGGCGCGGCGTGCGCTCAAGCTCCAGCGGGCACGCGAGGCGATGGAAGCCTTCGCCAAGCAGTTGGGGCTGTAGGCACTTCACGCCCCCAGAGCCAGTATAATCTTGCTGTAATGAGTACCGTCGCCGAAGTGCTGGTGTTTGCGGGCGGGGAGCTGGAGAACAGACTGCTTTCCTATACGGTTCCCGACTCGCTTGCGGGGCAGGTTCAGGTCGGTTCGGGGGTGATGGTGCCCCTGCGCACGCGAACGGCGCTGGGTGTGGTGCTGAACCTCACGCAGGTGGAGGAGGCAGCCCTCACCTCACTGAAACCGATTGAGGCGGTGCTGGACCAGCCCCTGCTTCGTGGGAGCCTGCTGGAACTGGTCCATCAGGTACAGCGCACGCTGCTCTGCTCGCTTGCGGATGCGGTAGACCTGGCGCTCCCTGCGCTGACCCGTGCGCAGATTCAGGCGGTCATCACTCTGCAAGAGCCTGTGCCGCCGTTGCGCTCTCAAGCCCAGCAGCGCGTGGTGGAGGCTCTGCGGGCGCGTGGGGGGCGCGCGACCCTGACGCAACTCAAACACGACCTCGCCAGCGCGATTCTGAACCCGGGGCTGTCGGGACTGCGAGCGCGGGGGCTGGTGCGTACCGAATACACGCTTGAGCCGCCGCCTCAGCCGCCTGCTGGCGAAATCTGGATTGAGCTGGTGCATCACCCCGACGCGCTGGAGCAGTTCTTTCAGGAGTCGGCGAACCGCGCACGGGCGCAGTCGGCACTCCTCACGCGCCTGCTACTCCATCCTGAAGGCAAGATGCCCATGCGCGCTCTGCTGGAAGAGACGGGCGTGAGCGCCCAGAGCCTGCGACAGCTGGAATCGCGCGGGCTGGTGCGTCGCGTGCGCCAGAGCCGAACCGAGACCACCCCACCAGCCGCCCCGCCCCTGACCCTGACCCCTCACCAGAAGCACGCGCTTGAAGCCCTGTTGCCCGCGTTGCGTGCAGGGCGCTTCAGGGCGTTTCTGCTCTACGGCGTAACGGGCAGCGGCAAAACGGAGGTGTACCTGCGTGCGGCGACCGAAACCCTGCGGATGGGGCGCACGGTGCTGTTTCTGGTGCCCGAAATCGCGCTGACGGTACAGCTCACGCAGGCGTTTCGCGAGCGGTTCGGTGAGAGCGTGGCGGTCCTGCACAGCCAGCTCAGCCCCAGCGAGCGGTATGAGCAGTGGCTGCGGGCGCGTTCAGGGCAGGCGCCGATTGTGGTGGGCGCACGCTCTGCCATCTTCGCCCCGCTGGAGAATATCGGGCTGATTATCGTGGATGAGGAGCATGAAGCCTCGTACAAGCAGTCGCATGCGCCGACCTATCACGCCCGCGAGCTGGCATACGCCCGCGCGAAGGCAGAGAACGCCATCCTGATTCTGGGTTCCGCCACGCCCTCGCTGGAGAGTTTCTATCGCGCCGAGCAGGGGCTGATCCAGCGCGTAGACCTGCCAGAGCGCGTGGGGCAAACCCCCCTGCCCGAAGTGGAGATTATAGACCTGCGCGGCGGGCGGTTTTGCATCCTCAGCGAGCCGCTGCTGGAGGCTTTACAGCAGACCGTTTCGGCAGGTTATCAGGCGATATTGTTTCTCAATCGGCGGGGATACGCGCCGTTTCTGCTCTGTCGGGAGTGTGGCTATGTGCCGATGTGTCCCAACTGCTCGGTGAGCCTGACCTATCATCGGGGGGAGGCGTGGCAGTTGCGCTGTCATCATTGCAATCACACGGAGCGTCCGCCTGCGTTGTGTCCGAACTGTGGGGGCGTGCGGCTGGCGCCGTTCGGCGTGGGCACCCAGCGCGTGGAGGCGTTTTTGCGCGAGCGCATGCCTGAGGTGCGCGTGGCGCGGCTGGATCGGGACATCCTGTCGGGGCGCGAGCGGTTTCTGGAAACCCTGCGCGCCTTTCGGGCAGGCGAACTGGATGTGCTGATTGGCACCCAGATGGTGGCGCGAGGGCTGGACTTCCCGCGCGTGATGCTGGTGGGGGTCATCTCCGCCGACATGGGGCTACACCTGCCCGACTTTCGCGCCAGCGAGCGCACTTTCCAGCTGCTGATGCAGGTGGCAGGGCGCGCGGGGCGCCGCGAGCGACAGGGGCGCGTGCTGATTCAAACCTACAGTCCAGACCATCCCGCGATTCTCTGCGCCCAGCGACACGATTACGAGGGTTTCTATCAGCACGAGATTGCCTTTCGGCGCGAGCCGCTCTATCCGCCCTTCTGTCGGCTGGTCAACATGGTGGCGACGCACCCCAACCCCCATCGCGCCGAGAGCCTGCTGACCGCGCTTCGCGCGAGGCTAACGCCCGATTCGCGCCTGCTTCAGGTGCTGGGACCCGCGCCCGCGCCGCTGGAGCGACTGGAGGGGCACTACCGGTATCACATGCTCTTGAAGTTTGACCCTGAAACCGAGCCAGCTGAATACTTATCGCCCCTGCTTGCGGAGCTGCCCCCTCGCGAGCGCAGCTGGCTCGCGATTGACATAGACCCACTGAGCTTGATGTAAGAGGCAACCCAGCTCCCTCTCCAGACAGGTTGCCCCCTTCTGCGGGGGTCTCCTCCTCAGGAACGGCTTCAGCCGTCAGGCAACCCTGCGCCCCCTGAAAACCTGACGGGTGAACCCGTTCCTAAAAAACAAAGCCAGCCTTCGCTGGCTCTTTTAGCCGACGCAGGTCGGCTTCGTCTCATAGGAACGGCTTTAGCCGTCAGGCAACCCCGCACCCCCTGAAAACCCGACGGGTGAACCCGTTCCTAAAAAACAAAGCCCGCCTTCGCTGGCTCTTTTAGCCGACGCAGGTCGGCTTCGTCTCATAGGAACGGCTTCAGCCGTCTGGCAACCCCGCGCCTCTTGAAAACTCAGGAACGGAACCTCCGCCGTCAGAACATCACGCCCCCCACCAACAAAAAACACCCCTCCCTCGTGCGAGGAAGGGGCGTCTTCCGTTTCAATCTCCCACAGGTAGGCTACAAACCTGATAACGCTCCGCTGGCGCAGGCTCTGAAAGGGTTCCAGTCCCAGCTCGGCGCCTGTGAGAATCCGACAGCGGTCTCTTTCCGTAAGCCTGGCAAGACGCTCCCGGCGCTGAGCGCCCTCGCGGCATAGCGCGCGGCGCCTTCCTATCGCTTCAGGGGGGTCTGATTCTTCCTTATACGCCTCCGCTAATTGCGCGATTATACCTCCGTGTCTGGTTCTGGCGCTTCCTCCGATTGCTGTTGTCGCTCGTGCCGGAGCCGCCAGCGCCGCGCGAACCCGCACTCGTAGGGTTCATACGGGGGCACGGTCTCCAGTTCCAGAATCTCGTAGCGTGGGGCATCCGGGTTCTCCTGCACATGGGCGTGGTTCCGGGCAACGAACTCCTGCAACTGCTGGTTGACCGCTTTGACGATATGGTGTGGGGAATGCAACGGCACCCCGCTCAGGTCGAACCCCGGCGGGTTTCCCCGCAGGATATACTCGCGCGGGACGCTGGTCTCCCAACCAATCAGCAGGTCGTTCAGCACGGCTTCGATGGTGCCCTGAGTACGCTGGACGCTCCCGTCCGGCTGGGGCACCAGATACACTGCATTATGGATGCGTAATCGAATCGGCATCTTCTCCCCTCCTTATAAAAGTATACCCTCATAAAGAACGCGCGCCAGCATTTGCATCCCTCACAGGTAGGCTACAAACGAAGTTGCGGTCGATTCGCGTCAGGAAGAAAAACGCGTTTCAATCCCTCACAGGTAGGCTACAAACGCGCCTGACCCTGACGCGCCAGCGGCAGGGGCAGGGTTTCAATCCCTCACAGGTAGGCTACAAACCAACCCGCTCTTTGCGGGTCGGTCCCGAAAATGAGTTCAAAACGGTTCCGATTGTCAAGGTTCGGGCGTTGCCCGTTGGCGGGTTTATTATACCCCATCGGTGTCGGTGAAGTCAAGCTTTGGCGTCGATCGGACTCGGATTTGAACTCAAGGGGTGAAAAGTTGGCGATCGACGCCAAGTGGGTTTTTGGGGTACAGGATGTGGTGTGTGGTAGCGAATGCAACACGCTATCTGTGGTGTATCGCTTTTCGGTTTGTCGTCGAACGAAGGGTTAGTCAAAGAATGGGGCAAAATGAGTTCAAAATGGGGCAGAAAATGGACTCCGGGAGCGGCAAACGGGGCGCGGCTTTGTGGGGTGCCATTGCATCCTGCCCCGCTCGCCCTCAGCAGGGTACAATTAGCCCTGCGCTATGAAAGAATGGAAACGGACTCACACCTGCGGGGAGCTGCGCCCCGCGCATGTTGGGCAGACGGTACGCCTCAACGGCTGGGTGCATCGCATTCGGGACCTGGGCGGGCTGGTGTTTGTGGATTTGCGCGACCGCACAGGGCTGGTGCAGGTGGTGTTTGACCCCGCGATTGATGCTGAGTTGCATCGCCGTGCGGGCGACCTGCGCGTGGAGTATTGTGTGGCGATTGCAGGCGAAGTACGCCGCCGACGCCCCGGCGCCGAAAACCCCAAACTGGCAACCGGCGAAATTGAGGTGTTCGCCCACGCCCTGCATGTGTTCAGCCCCTCCAAAACGCCGCCTTTCCCCATCAACGAGGAGAACCTGCAGGTGGACGAAATGGTGCGCCTCAAGTATCGTTATTTAGACCTGCGGCGCCCTGCGATGTACGCCCGTCTGGAACTGCGCCATCGCGTGGTGAAGTTCATTCGCGATTTTCTCTCCGAGCGCGGCTTTCTGGAGGTGGAGACGCCGATCCTTATCAAAAGCACGCCCGAAGGCGCCCGCGACTACCTCGTGCCCAGCCGACTCTATCCGGGCAAGTTTTACGCGCTTCCCCAGTCGCCCCAGCAGCTCAAGCAGTTGCTGATGGTGGCGGGCGTGGAGCGCTATTTCCAGATCGCGCGCTGTTTCCGCGACGAAGACCCCCGCGCCGACCGCCAGCCCGAATTTACCCAGTTAGACCTCGAGATGTCGTTCGTGGAGCGCGACGACATCCTCAACCTGATTGAGGAGCTCTATATCGGGATTGTGGAGCAGTGTTCCTCCAAGCGCGTGATAAAGCCCTTCCCGCGCCTGACCTATGACGAAGCGATTGCCCGCTACGGCACTGATAAGCCCGACCTGCGCTTCGGAATGGAACTGTGCGACCTGACCGACGCCCTGCGCGAAACCCAGTTTCAGGCGTTTCGCAATGTAATCGAGTCGGGCGGGATCGTGAAGGCAATCGCGATTCCGGGCTGTGCGGGCTACTCACGCAGGGAGATTGAGGAACTGACCGAGTTCGTGAAGCGCTTCGGAGCGAAAGGGCTGGCAACGATGGCGCTCACCGAAGAGGGCATCCGCTCCCCAATTGCCAAGTTCCTCTCCGAAGACGAGTTGCAGGCAATTCTGGCACGCACAAACGCCCAGACGGGCGACCTGATTGCGATCCTCGCCGATACGCCCAGGGTGGTGCATGAGGCGCTCGGCAGGCTCCGCCAGCGGATGGGGATTCAACTCAAACTGGCAGACCCCAACCTGATGGCGTTCGCGTGGGTGATTGACTTCCCCCTGTTCGAGTGGGACGAAGCCGAAGGGCGCTGGAACTCCACACACCATCCCTTTACCGCGCCCCACGAGGAAGACATCCCCCTGCTGGACACCGACCCCGGCAAGGTGCGCGCCCAGTGCTACGACCTGGTGTGCAACGGCAACGAGCTCGCCAGCGGCAGCATCCGTATCCATCGGCGCGACCTGCAGGATAAGGTTTTCAAACTGCTGGGCTACACCGACGCCGAGATTCAGGAGCGCTTCGGACACCTGCTGGAGGCGTTTGAATATGGACCGCCGCCGCACGGGGGAATTGCGCCAGGCATCGACCGCACGGTGATGCTGCTGACCGACGACGAGACGATTCGGAATGTGATCGCCTTCCCCAAGAACACGGCGATGGTGGATGTGATGTTCGGCGCGCCCGCCCCCGTGAGCGAGGAGCAACTGCGCGAGCTGCATATCCGAATCGTACTGGATGAAGAAGATGCTGAAAGGCACGGCGCCCGCGAAGATTAACCTCACGCTGGAGGTGCTGGGGCGCCGCGAGGATGGCTACCATGCGCTGGCGAGCGTGTTCCATACGCTCCACCTCGCCGACGAGGTGCGCGTGGAGATTACGCCTGCCGACCGCGCCAGCCCGCTGGAGATTGCGCTGGAGGTGGAGGGGTTCCCTGCGCCTGCCGATTCGCGTAACAGCGTGTGGCAGGCGATCGCGCGCTTCTGGGAGGCGATGCCGTTCGGGGCGCAGGTGCGAGTGTGGTTGCACAAGTGCATCCCCATGCAGGCGGGGCTGGGCGGCGGCAGCAGCGACGCCGCAACCGTGCTTCGGCTTCTGGCAAACTGGGCGCACGCGCAGGGATTGCCCATACCTGACCTGCAAAACATCGCGGAGTCGGTCGGCTCCGATGTGCCGTTCTTTTTGCGGGGTGGGTGTGCGTATGTTTCGGGGCGTGGCGAGCATGTGGAGCCGTTGCCCCCGCTTCCCCCCTTCTGGTGGGTGCTGGCGAAACCGCCATCGGTGGGCGTGCCCACTGGCTGGGCGTATGCGCAACTGCGCCGCCCGCCCCTGACCGATTCGGAGCCAGCCGCGCCCTACACCGAGCGGTTGGTGAACGCCCTCAAGAGCGGTGCGATTCAGACTCCCGACGCGCTGGCTCCCTACCTGCATAACGATTTTGAGGCGGTGGTGTTGCCCGCTTTCGCCGAGCTGAAGGCGCTGGCAAAGCAGATGGAGCGTCTGGCGGTGTTGCGCGTGCTACTCTGTGGCAGTGGCGCGACACTGACAGGGCTGTGCCACTCGGAAGAACACGCCCTTCACGCCGCCGACGCCCTCCAGCAACAAGGCTACTGGAGCGTGGCGAGTTGTCTGGTGGGGGGAGGTTAGGTTCGGCTCTTCAGAGGGATACAGGGACACGGAAGCTCAAGATTTCGGTTCTCCTCGCTCTATTGCAAAGAGACCTTCTGGAACCCACGATACCCCCGAAAGAGCGACGGCTAAAGCTGTTATAATACCAATCTGCGCTTCAAACCTCGGGAATCCCACACGATGCTGCTCTGAAAACCCGACGGCTGAAGCCGCTCCCAGTAGACAAAGCCAGCCTCCGCTGGCTATTTTAGCCGACGCAGGTCGGCTTCGTCTCATAGGAACGGCTTTAGCCGTCTGGCAACCCCGCGCCCCCTGAAAACCCGACGGCTGAAGCTGCTCTGTTGCAAAGATCAGGAGATTCAAGGAACAGGACGCGGGAACCGCGTCCCTACCGACATGCGTAGGGGCGCGGTCGCCGCGCCCTGCGTGGCGAAGCTCCCAGCGCCAAGAAAGCGATAGGGGCATCCTTGCGACAGAGCAGCTTCAGCCGTCAGGGCACAGGTTCCAAGACGGCACGCCTGTTGCAGGAACTCCTTCCCCTCTGGAGAAAAGCTTTCTTATGCCCTACGAGTACGTGCTTCAAAGCCCGGAGAAGGTGGAAATTCGTTATGAGATTGGGGGCATCGGCTCGCGGGCGCTCGCGGCGGTGCTGGATGACCTGCTGGTGCTGGTAGTGGTCTCCCTGATCGTTGCCGTTATCGCGCTACTGGAAGACTCGTTCCAGACTCTTACAGGGCTGGTCTCGCGCTTCGGAGAGACGCTCACAGGGATTCTGTTCCTGTTTCTGGCATATGTGCTGTGGTTTGCCTACTATATCAGCTTTGAGATTCTCTGGAACGGTCAGACTCCGGGCAAGCGGGCGCTGGGGTTGCGCGTGATGATGCTGGACGGCACGCCCGTGACCCCCTATGCGATTTTTATTCGCGAGCTGGTGCGGATTGTGGACGCGCTCCCTATCTGCGTTCTGGGCTACAATGTGGCGGGGATTCTGGCGTTTTTTAACCCGTATGGTCAGCGGCTGGGCGATATGCTGGCGGGCACTTTCGTGGTGAAGGAGCGGCGTGCGGTTTTGCCAGAGCTGAGCCGCCTGAGCCAGATTCGCACCGAGCCGCACCCGCTGGAGAGTCATCTGCCCCTGCTGCTGGAGGTCAGCCCCAACGAGTATGCCGCGCTTCGGGCGTTTCTGGATCGGCGCGAGTTGCTGATGCCCGAATTCCGCCAGCAGCGCGCGTGGGAGCTCTATCAGCACTTCGCCCAGAAGCTGGGGCTGAACCTGCCGGGCGAGGTGCCCATCGAGGGGATTCTGGAAGCCATCGCCACGCGCTACGCCCGCGAACACGGGCGACTGGAGTGAGCCGATGCGGTTCTTGCTGGCGCCAACCGCCTACAAGGGCACGCTCAGCCCCGTAGAGGCGACCGAAGCGATGGCAGAGGGGATTGCCTCTGTGATCCCCGACGCGGAGTTAGACCGTTGCCCGATTGCGGACGGCGGCACAGGCTGGCTGGAAGTGTGGGCGTTCCACTGCCGCGAACGCGCCGAACGCCACAGAGTACAAACCCTGGACGCGCTGAACCGCCCGATTGAGGCAGAATGGCTGTTTGTGGAACCTCACTTCGCGATTGTGGAGTCGGCGCAGGCGTGTGGGCTGCACCTCCTGTCGCCGGAGGAGCTGGCGCCGCTGGAGGCAACCAGCGCGGGCGTAGGCGTTTTGCTCCGCGAAGCGGCGGCGCACCCGCGCGTGCAGGAAATCTGGCTGGGGCTGGGCGGCGTCGCCAGCACCGACGGCGGGCTGGGCGCGCTCTGCCAGCTGGGGTTTGGGGTCTATGATGCGCTGGGAACGCCCGTGCCGCCGAATGGGAGAGGCTTGCTGACCGCCGAGCGTATTGAGAGACCCATGCAATCGCCTCTGGGGAGCAAGCGGCTGATGCTCTGCGCCGATGTGGAAAACCCGATGGTGGGCGAGGAAGGCTCGGCGCGGGTCTACGCGCCCCAGAAAGGCGCCACTGCAGAACAGGTCGCCCTGCTGGAACAGGGGTTGGCACGCTGGGCGCACCTGCTGGAGCGTACCTTCGGTGTACCGATTGGCACAACCCGCGGCGCCGGCGCGGCAGGGGGGCTGGCAGGGGGCTTGAGCGCCGCGCTGGGCGCGCCCATCGTCTCCGGAATCGGCTGGCTGATGCGCCACATCGGCTGGAACCAGCGGCTCAGTCAAGCAGATTACCTCTTCACCGGCGAGGGACAGGTCGATTCCCAAACGCTGATGGGCAAGGGGGTCGGCGTGATGGTGCAGTCCGCCGTCGCGCGGGGCAAACCGGTGTGGATTCTGGCAGGGCGGGCAGGCGAGGGCGCCGAAGCCCTCACACGCCTGCCCGCGGTGCGGGTTGCCACCCTACTGACAGACGCACCCGACCAAACCGCTCCGAACACAGTGCTACGCTCCCTCTGCGCCCGGATTGCGCAAAAAATAATTTACTCTGCTCGCCCAGCGGAGGAATAGGGACTTAAGTCCTGTTTTGGGGTCTAAGCAGTAGGAAAAACGCCCCAAACGGGGAACTGGAGAGCCGTTATGCGAATCGCACTAAAGTCAGGATGGGTTTCAGGGAGCTTCTGCCTGTTGCTGTCGGCTTTGATGGCGCAGCCGCAGGCGACGATTCAGGTGAATCTGGAAGATTCGGCAAAGATTCGCGGCATCGTGCGTGTGGTCGCCACCGTGCAGACGGAACTGCTGGTGCAGCGCGTGGAGTTCAGTGTGGATGGCGTGTTGCGCGAGGTGGACGAAAGCACGCCCTACGAATACGAGTGGGATACCCTTCCCGATTCTGAGGGTGAACACACGCTCAAAATCACCGCGGTTCTGGAGGGGAATAAAACCGCTACGAAGCAAATCAAAGTCATTATTGACAACGAGGTAGACAAGGGCGCGGATTATCATTATCAGCAGGCGCGGGAGCAGTTTATTAATGGGCAGTTTGAGAAGGCGATTGAGCATGCGCGGGTGGCGCTCAAGGCAGATTCGGGGCACCGTGAGGCGCGCGTGTTGCTGATTCAGGCGTACCTGCGTCTGGGGCGCGTGCGTGAGGCAGACGAAGCCACCGAAGATCTGGTACGCCTCTACCCCGACTCCATAGAGGCACAGGAGTTTCGGGTTGCGGCGAGTCTGCGTCGCGCCCGCACTGCCCGCAACGAGCGCCCCCTGATAGAAACCGCGATAGACGCCCAGCACAAGGTGAACCAGCTCCGCCTGAAAGCGCTGGAGAACAACACCACGCCCGACGCAATTGCCCAGCGCGCACGGCTCCAGATTCTGGAGGGCAACGCAAGCGCCGTGATTGGCGACCTGGTGAACCTGACCCTGCGCGAAGACCGCAATACGCGCTATCTGAACCTGCTGGCGTATGCCTACTTACAGGCGGGACGCTGGCGCGATGTGATTGTCACGACCGACACCGCAATACGGCGTCAGGTTGCGGACGACTACACTTACGCCATTCGCGGGCTGGCGGCAGGCATGCTGAACGATGAACGCACGCGCGATCTGGCGTTCGAGCAGGCGGAAAAGATCGACAGAGATTCCAAAGCGCTTCGGGCGGCGCGCGCTTCGCTCGCGATGCTGGATCGGCGCGTTGTAACGGTGTCGCGGCTCGCGGTGCAGGCGCAGGAGCGCAGCGATAACTCGCCACAGGTGGCGTTTATGCGCTACTGGAGCTTCGTGGCGAACCGCGAGTTTGACCGCGCCCGCGACCACTTCTGGCGCGTGCTGGATTTAGACCCCCTCTTTGCGGAAGTCTATGTGTTGCGGGGGCTGGCGAACCTCGCGGACGGCTTGCGCCCCGGCGAGGAAGATTTGCTGAACACGGCGCGCGAATGGTTCGAGCTGGGCGTGCGTGCCCGACCGAACTACGCGCCCGCCCATCTGGGCGTCGCGCTGAGCTATGCGTTCCAGATTTATGTCGCGCGGCGCGATGAGCAGAAGCCCGATGAGGCGCTCGCTCAAAAGGCACGCGAGGCGCTGGACAAAGCGCTCGCCATCACGCGCGACACCGCATGGGCGCAGGTCGGCGCGGCGTTCGTGCTGGAACAGATAGGTAGAGGGCGCGAGACGGATCAGGCGATGCAGGTCGCCAATCGGCTGGACCCGCGCCGTGTGGGGTCCCTGCGACCGCCTGACCCCAACCGCCTGGTGGAGATTCTGCAGGCGCTGATGTTCGCGCCGATGATTCAGGCACCCTGACCTGTCAGCGCCACTTCCTGCTCGTACAGCACGCGCGCCTGCTCGTCGGGGAAGTCGCGGTTGCGCTTGTGAAGCACGCGCACAACCGCCTTCTCCGCTTCCGGCGGAACGGGCACACGAATCACGCGCCGCTCACCGGGCTTGAGGCGTGTGTCCGAGCCGTCTATGGCGGTGTTGTCCGCCAGCAGGGTCTGGCGCTTGCTCAGCTCGGTCTCGCCCTTGAAAAAGCGGGTCTCCACAATCACCACCACATATTCGGGTCCTGTGGGCACGGTATGCCCGACCTCCACGCTCTCCATCTTAATCTGGAGCTGGTCTTCACGCGGCGTAATCTCCATCTTGACGCCCTTCTGGAACATGGCAGGCGTGGCGCCTTCGAACTTATGCACGCGCGCCTTGCGAACGGGCATGCCCTCACCTGTGGCAATCGGGCGCTCCACCACGGGCATATGGCAGTTCACACAGCCGTTGGGGTCTTTGCCCCACGCGCTCTGCTTGTACCAGTCCACCGTGCCGAACACCTCGTGGCATGTGGCGCACATGTCCACCGTGCCGAACTTCTCGTTTTTCACGGTGGGGTGGGCGTCGGTTTTCGTGCCCAGCGTGCCGTGATACGCGCCGTTGGCGTCCTGGTGGCAGCTGATGCAGTCGATACCGTGCGGACGCTCCTCAGCCCGAAGTTCGGGATGCTCCCCGAAGCCTTTCACCAGAATTGGCTCTGGCGCGTGGCACGGAAGGCACATCTTCAGTGAGCGGTTGCGAGAGGTGGCAATAAACGAGTCGCTTTCCCATGCGGCGGCATGGCGCGATTGCGCCCAGTCTTTCGCTTCGTTGGGATGACAGGTCTGGCAGTCGCCGCGCACTTTCGGCAGGTCGTTCTCTATGGGGCAGGAGGCAGGCGTCGTTCGCCACGCGAAACCCATCAGCCCCAGCAGCGCAACGCACGAAACACCCCAGTTAGAAACCACCTTCATAAACACTCTAATACGCGCCTATGAAGCCGATTCCTGCTCGATAATCTGCACGCGGTTGCCCTCAATCTTCAGACGCCCCTCTGCAAAGAGCCGAATCGCTTCCACATAGGTCGCGTGTTCCACAGGGAGCAGGCGCTCGGCAAGCGTTTCGGGCGTGTCGCCCTCTAGCACGGGGATGGTGCGCTGGAGGATAATGGGACCCGTGTCGTAATGCTCATCTACAAAGTGGACGGTACAGCCTGTTTCTTTCGCGCCGCTTTGCAGAACCGCCTCGTGGACACGCAAGCCGTACATGCCCTTGCCGCCAAACTGGGGCAACAGCGCGGGGTGGATGTTCATAATCCGATTCGGGTAGGCTTTGACCACGCGCTCTGGCAGCAGGCGCATATACCCTGCAAGGCAGATGAGGTCAGGTTGCACGCGCTCCAGCACCCACAGCAGGGTGTCGCCATAAGCGGCGTCGTCGGGGAAATCGCGCGGGTTCACAATCATGGTGGGCACGCCCAGCGCTTCGGCTTTGGCGAGTGCGGGCGCGTCGGGGCGCGTGCCCACCACCAGCACCACCTCGCTCTGGGGGATCACGCCCGACTGGCACGCCCGAATAATCGCCTCCATGTTCGTACCGCGCCCTTTGCCAGAGACCAGAATCGCGATTCGTGCCATCTTATGCCACCACCCAGAGCGCAATCGCCTGTGCGCTGGTTTCGGTATGCGTGATACTCACGAGCAGTGTGCCCTCGGAAACAACCGTCGCGCTGTAGCCGTGCAGGTGAACCTCAGGCGCGCCCTGTGCATTCGGAAGAATGGCGACTTCCTGCCAGCGCAGGGGGCGCCCCACGGCTTTGGCGATCGCCTCTTTGCACGCCCAGCGCCCTGCAATATGGGGCAGAGGGTTGCGCTTGCGCAAGCAATAAGCGCGCTCTTCGGGGGTGAGGATGCGCTCCACAAATTGCGGGAAACGCTCCCACACCCGTGCAATACGCGCCAGTTCCACACTGTCAATTCCCACTCCGCGAATCACTGGCGGGTTTCTCCTGAAGGGGTGGGGCTTGCCACAGGGGGCTGCCCTCTTTGCTGGCGAACATGGCTTTCGGGTTGCCCTCGGCGTCCAGCAGAATCCATGCGCGGGCGTTGCCTTCGCGGTCGTACAGAAACAGCGCTGGCTCGCCAAACGGCATGCCCAGCTCCGCTCGCACGCGCCCTTCCGAATCGATCAGGCGAAACTGACGGGCGTCCACACGCTCTGCCACCCGCGGCGCCCGCTGCGCCTCCCGCTGCTTAGACGCCAGCACCATCCCGCTCAGAAAGCCAAACAGCCCAACAATCGCAACCAGAATCAGAAGACGCCAGAACCGTTCCATCGCTCGCATAGCCTCCCGCCCAGATTGTACCTGATGCGAGGCGAGTAGAGGCAGCCCGACAGGCTGCCCCCTTTACATGCAAGTCTCTGGATAGGACGGAACGGGGTACAATTCCACCATGACCGCGCGTGAGCGTGTGCAGGCAGTCATGGCGGGGCAGGTCCCTGACCGTTTGCCCTACAGTTTCTGGTACCACTTTCGCACGGAGTCGTGGTTTCCGCCCGCCTTACACGCTGAGTTTCGGGCGTCCGCTTCCCCTGAGCTCCTGCAAACCTATGTGGAGGGGATGGTGCGCGCCGAGTATGAGTTCTGGCGCCGCTATGAACCCGACATCCTGAAAGTGATGCACGACATCCCCTACGAAACCCCCGACGGGATGCACTGCGTCCACACGCCCGAAGACTGGGCGCGTCTGCCGCGTTTGGACCCCGACACGGGGCACTTCGGCGCCCAGCTGGAGGTGCTGCGCCAGCTTCGGGAGCGCGTCCCTGAAAGCACGCCGATTGTGGAGACTCTTTTCAACGCCTTCTACTACGCGAACAAAATCAGCCACAAGCGCCTGCTGGAGCATCTGGAACAGGAGCCTGAAGCGGTGCAGGCGGGCTTGCAGACCCTGCAGGCAAACCTGCTGGACTACGCCCGCGCCGTGCTGGAGGTGTGCGACGGAATCTACTATGCTGTGAACGGGATCAGCATCGACACCGCCCCGCGCGAGGTCTACGCTCGCTACTTTCTGCCGCTGGATCGGGCGATGCTGGAGGCGCTTGCCAGCGCGCCGCTGGTGATTCTACATCTGCACGGCTATGGCGAGCTGTACGCTGATTTGCTTGCCGATGCGCCCTGCTCCATCGTCTGCTGGAGTGATCGGGGATGTACCCTGAGCCTCGCCGAAGGCAAGCGGCTCTTCGGCAAAGCGGTTATGGGTGGGATTGACGAATTGAACCTTGCCCAGATGAGCCGCGAGCAGGTGTTCCAGCAGGCGCACGAAGCGTTTGACTCGCTGGGGCAGGCGCCTTTTATCCTTGCGCCGGGGTGCGCTGTGCCGACCAACATCAGCCCCCAGCTGCTCGGCGCGATTCGTGAATTTGCCGAGCGCACGCGATTTCGCCTCGCATAACCCTCATTTTGCCCGCCGAATATGGAATAACCCCCCTTGACGGAGGGTAGGCATTGGTTGGCGTTGGCGAGCTTTTCGTCCAGGAAGGCTTGATTACCGAAGCGCAGCTCCATGAGGCGCTCCAGAAACAGCAGGAGGGCGTGCCCCTCTCGCTGGACCATCTGCTGGTGCAGCTGGGCTACATCAGCGAGAAGGATCGGGTGCGCGTGATGGGACTGCTCTGGAATGCGCCCTTTTTAGACCTCAACGACACACCCCCCGACCCTGCACTCGCCGAACTGATCCCCGTCGAGTTAGCCAAACGCCACCGCGCCGTGCCCGTGTGCCGCGAAAACGGCAAGCTCACCGTCGCGATGGTGGACCCGCTGGACATCTTCGCCATCGACGAGATTACAAACTACACCAAACTCGATATCGAAGCCTGCATCGCCACCGAAGAGGATGTGCAGAACGCCATCCGCAAGCTTTATAAAGACAAGGCGAACCAGGTCGTCAACGAGACGGTGCGTGAGCTGTTGCAGGACCTCGCGGGGAGCGACATCGATATCAGCACGACAAGCGAGGAAGAGCTCTCGGCGGAAGCGTTGCGCGATCTGGCAGATGAGGCGCCCGTCGTTAAACTGGCGAACCAGATTATCGCGCAGGCGATTGCCGACGGCGCCAGCGACATCCATATCGAACCCGCTCGCGACTGTGTGAAAGTGCGCTACCGCATCGACGGCGTGATGATCGACTCGCTGGTGCTGCCCAAAAAGGTACAGGCGCCCCTCACCTCGCGCTTCAAGATTCTGGCGGATATGGATATTGCCGAAAAGCGCCAGCCACAGGATAACCGCATCAGCGCCACGATAGACGGGCACGAGTATGACTTCCGTGTCTCCACCCTGCCCTGCGTTCACGGCGAGAAAATCGTGATGCGCGTGCTGGACAAAGGAAGCGTGCGCGTGGGGCTGGATAAACTCGGCTTCCTGCCCGACACACTGGAAACCCTGGAAAAGGTCATCAGCCGTTCGTATGGGATCATTCTCGTAACAGGACCCACAGGCTCTGGAAAATCCACCACGCTCTACTCGATTCTCTCGCGCCTCAACACGGGGCTGGTGAACATCATCACGGCGGAAGACCCCGTGGAGTACGAACTGCCCGGTATCAATCAGGTACAGGTGAACCCGAAGGCAGGCTTAACTTTCGCCAGCGCGCTCCGTGCGATGCTCCGCCAGGACCCCGACATTATCATGGTGGGCGAGATGCGCGACCGCGAGACCGCCACGATTGCAATTGAAGCCGCACTCACGGGGCATCTCGTGCTGTCCACGCTCCACACCAACGACGCCTCCAGCGCGCCGCCGCGCCTGATTGAGATGGGCGTGGAGCCGTTTATGATTGCCTCGTCGCTGATTGCGGTGCTGGCGCAACGGCTGGTGCGCACACTCTGCCCGCGCTGTAAGGAACCCTACCGCCCCACCGAGCAGGAGTTCCTGCGCTACGGCTTTACGCCACCCCCGAACCTGCACGAGATTGAAATTTATCGCGCCCGTGGCTGCGAAGCGTGCAAAAACACGGGCTACAAAGGGCGCACAGGCGTGCATGAGCTGCTGGTGGTGAACGACCCCATCCGCGACCTGATTTTGCAACACGCCGCCGCCTACACCATCCAGAAAGTCGCGAAAGAACACGGACTGCGCCTGCTCAAAGAAGACGCTTTAGCCAAAGTGCTTTTAGGACGCACCAGCATCGAGGAGATTGTGCGCGTCATCTACAGTGGCTAAGGAGGTTATCCGGATGAATACGCAGACCCAGACGATTCTGCAGAAGGTCAAAGAGTTAGCGGTGCTGCCGCAGGTGGTGCATCAGATTATCAACCTGACCAACAACCCGAACGCGAGCGCGCGCGATCTGGAACGCCTGATCGGCTTGGATCAGGGTATGTCGATGCGTGTGCTGAACACGGTCAACTCCGCCTATTACGGCATGCAACGCAAAATTGGCTCTATTAAAGATGCGGTGGTGTTGCTGGGTTTCAAAACCGTGCGCCACATCGCGATGACGGCGAGCGTGTTTGACCTGTTTGTGGGCAAGACCGACCGGCAGAACCTGCGTCGGGGCAAGTGGTGGCGCCACGCGATTGACACCGCGCTCTGCTGCCGCCTGATCGCCTCGCAAACGCCCGACCTCTCGCCCGACGAAGCCTACACGCTGGGGCTGCTGCACGATGTGGGCAAACCGTTGCTGGATCGCTACGGGGGCGAACCCTATGAGCGCGTGGAAGACCTGATGGCACAGGGCATGTCGGAGCTGGACGCCGAGCGTCAGGTCTACGGAACCGACCACGCGGAAATCGGCGAGGTGGTGTGCCTGCACTGGGGCTTTCCCGAAAAACTCGCTTACGCAATCGGGGAACATCACGCCGACCATCCTGAAGGGCTGATGGATGCCCGCATGACCGCGCTGGTGGTGCTGGGGAACGCGCTGGCGCACTGGTTGCGCCACCCCGACACCTCCGAGGAAGAGTTTCTGTTTCTGTTGCCCGAATGGGTGTATCAGACGCTCCACCTGCAGCCGAGCCAGATCAGCGCCCTGCGCGTGGCATGCGAGTCGGAGATGAGAAGTTCGCCGCTGGCGGCGCTGGCGCGATAAAAAACGGCTTATGCCAGAGCGCCCACCAGCGCCTCGATGCGCTCCAGCTGGCGCGACTCGGCATAGGCGCGCAGCCCCGCAAGAATCTCCATCAGGGCTTGGGGGTGCATATAGTGCGCTGTGCCCACCTGCACTGCCGAAGCGCCTACCAGCATGAATTCCACCGCGTCCTCCCAGCTGCAGATACCCCCTACGCCAATCAGGGGCGTTTCGGGCATCGCCTGACGCACACGCCACACATGGTACAGGGCTATCGGCTTAATCGCGGGTCCCGACAAGCCCCCTATGGGCGTCGCTAACCGAAAACGCTGGGAGTGGGCGTCTACCGCCATCCCCCACGGGCTGTTGATCAGGCAAAGGCTCTCGGCTCCTGCCGCAACCGCGGCGCGCGCTATCGGCACCGGGTCGCCCCCATTCGGCGAGAGTTTGGCAATCAGAGGGAGCGGGGTCGCGTTGCGGACTGCCTCTATCACCTGCGCCGTGCGCTCTGAGCTCAGCCCAAACTCAGCGTGCCCCTCTTCTGTGTCGGGGCAGGCGAGGTTCACCTCGAGGGCGGCGATTCCCTCCGCCTGACTGAGCTTCCCGGCGACGGCGCGATACTCCGCCACCGTTTCCCCGCCGATACTGACGATCAGGGGTGTGCCGAGCGTGCGCAGGCGGGGCAGAATCTCCAGCACAAAGGTTTCCACGCCCTCGTTCTGCAAGCCAATCGCGTGGAGCATGCCTGCGGGCGTCTCGGCGACGCGCGGGGGTGGATTGCCTGCACGGGGCGTGAGCGTAATCGTTTTGACCACCAGCGCGCCTGCCTGCGCCCAGTCCACCAGCGGCGCGTACTCCAGCCCGTAGCCGACGCACCCTGCCGCCGTCATCACGGGGTTCGGCAGCCGCAGGCGTCCCAGCTGTACGCTCAGGTCGGTCATTCCCAGCGCACCTCCTCCGCGCGAAACACGGGACCCTCCACGCACGCCCGCCGATACCAGACCCCGCCATCGGGCAGGGCAATCGGCACGGCGCATCCGCCACATGCGCCCACCCCGCACGGCATCGGCGCATCGAGCGAAATCTGACACGGCACGCCCCGCGCCAGACAGATTCGGCTCACCACCTGAAGCATTGCGTTCGGTCCGCAGGCGTAGACCGCACTGGGTACGGGTTCGGTCAGCGCCCCCTCCAGCAGATCGGTAACCAGCCCCGCGTAGCCCTGCGAGCCGTCTTCAGTGGCAATCTGCACTTCCGCGCCCAGCGCCCGGAACTCGTCCAGCCCCACCAGCAGGTCGCGGCGGCGTGCGCCCGCCAGCATCACCAAGCGTTGCCCTTTCGGAAGCACCGACACCAGCCGCGTCGCCAGAAAACTCAGCGGCGGCGCCCCCACTCCGCCCGCCACCAGAATATGCCGCACTACCCCCTCCACAGGCTGGAAATGATTGCCCAGCGGACCCAGCACCGAAAGCGTCGCGCCCACAGGTTTCAGCGACAGCAGCTCCGTAAACGGACCCTGCACCGCGTAGAAGATGCTGAACACTCCCTTATCGGGGTTCGCACGCCAGATACTGTAGGGGCGTCGCCACAGGGGCGCGTAGAGCGCCATCGGGCGCACCATCACAAACTGACCGGGTTTGGCGGTCTCGGCAATCGGCGGCGCGTGCAGAATCAACTCATACTGATTCGGCGCACGCACGCGATGCTCCACCACAGTCGCCGCAAGCTCCCACATCACCGGTAAGTGTACCCGTGCAGAGCGCCCTCTACCTCAGGAACCTCCCACTCCAGCCCAAACACCGCGCCGAACTGGCGTTGCACGACCTGCTTCACCTGCTCCATCGGCACGGGACGCCCCAGCAGGCGCGAAAGCGAAGTAACGCCCTTGTCGGCAATCCCGCAGGGCACGATGAGCTGGAACAGGCTCAGGTCGTTGTTCACATTCAGCGCGAATCCGTGCATGCTGACCCACCGCGCCACGCGAATGCCAATCGCCGCAACTTTCTCGTCGCCGACCCAGACTCCCGTGTAAGGTGGGTTGCGCCCCGCATTCACGCCAAACTCGGCAAGGCTCCGAATCAGCGCCTCTTCAATATCGCGCAGGAAGCGGTGCAAATCGCGCCCGTGCGCCCCCACATCAAAAATCGGGTAGCCCACCAGCTGACCGGGATTGTGGCAGGTCACATCGCCCCCACGGTCAGTGCGACACACCTCAATCCCGCGCTGGGCGTAGAATTCGGGGCTGAAGAGCAGATTCTCGGCGCGGAACCCTTTGCCCAGCGTAATCACGGGCGGATGCTCCAGCAAAAGAAGCGTGTCGGGGATGGCGTGCATCTGGCGCTTCGCGTGGAGTTCCTGCTGAATCTGCCACGCCTCCGTGTAGGAAATCACTCCCAGGTCCAGTACCCATCCCCGACGCATGGCTTACTGGGCGCGCGCACGCTGGATTGCCTGCTGAATCACGGGGCGCACTGCCGCTATCGGCAGAACGCACTCTGAAGCGCCCGTGCCGAACCCCAGGTCTTCCTCGTCGTCGCTCTTTGTGGCGGGGCGTATCGTGGAGATGACCCCTACCGCGAACCCTTCCGCATCAAATACGGGCAGCCCCTGCTCTGAGGTCGCCACATCGAGAATGTACGCTCTGCGCGGCTTGGAAACCTCCGCCACAACCATCAGCTTCATCAGATAGGGCACGAAGTCGTAGCCCCTGGGCATGCGCGTCACGCAGAAAAGCTCCGAGCCGAGCTCCAGCGGGTTCTCCTTGAACTCCACAGGCTTGAGCGTGCGTCCCTGCAGGTCCTTGATTTTGAGAAACGCCAGCCCCAGCTGGGAGTCGGTCGCCACCAGCTGTGCCTCGTATTCCTTGCTCTCCTGCTCAAAAATCACCTTGAAGCTCTGGGGAGCGAGTTTCAGGTCCACCTTCTCCAGGTCCTCGAGGTCTATATCCATCAGCTGCGCGAAACTTTCGGTGGTCAGGATGGAGCTGGAAATCATGACCACTCCGTCTTCGGAGACGACAGCCCCGCGCTGGCTGAACTTGGCTTCTTCTGAGTGGCTTTCGCCCTCTGCCTTGACATCCACCTTCACCACCGCCCGCACGGTGACGATGCTCGGCGAAACCTTCTGCACCAGCGTGCGGGTTCGGCTCGCAGGCGACTGGGCATGGGCAACCAGCGCCAGAGAGAGGAGACAGGTAAGCCCCAAAAGCGTGCGTGCTTTCATCGTCGCCTCCTTACTGCTTGCGCTCCAGCGCTTTGTCCAGCGTGGGCTTGAACTCGGCGTAGGGGAGCAGGTAGACGCTGAACGCGGAAGCGCTTCGTCTACCAAAAAGCCCGCCCGATTCTTCTTCCTGGGCACTCTGGTCGTAGAGCAGGATGATAACTCCGACGGCTTCGCCATCAGGAGTATAGAGCAAGGTGCCTGGCTCTACCCCTGTCGCCGCCTCCGAGAGAATCATGGCGCGACGGGGCTTATTAATGGCGCCCGTGACAGGCACGCGCTCCAGATAGGGCGCATAATCAAAGGTTTTTCCCTTGCGCCGGAGCGCCCAGAGTTCCTCGCCCACGCGCGGGGTGGTGTCTTTGAATCGGACAGGGGTGAGCGTGCGCTCGCCCAGCTCCTTCACTTTAATAAACCCCACGCCCAGCTGGGAGTCGGTTGCCAGCAGCTCGGCGTCGTACTGTTTTGTATCCCCGGCAAAAGTGACCTTGAAGCTCTGGGGGGTCAGTTTCATCTGGAACCCCTCGCGCTCGCCGAAGACCTGCTTCAGCCACTCTGTGGAGAAGGGGATAGAGGGCACCAGAATCACCCCATCGGCGGTCAGCACTGTGCCCGTGAGGGTCTGTTTTTGCTCGCCGGTATCGTTCTCCTCGCCGAAGGAGACCTCGTAGCGCACCACCACCTCTACGGAAACGATGCTCGGCGCGACCTTCTCAAGGAACTTCTGCTGGGGCGTCGCGGCAGACTCCTGCGCCGTGGCGCCAGCCGTGATTATCAGGGCAGTCAGCCCGATTAGCCATGTTCTCATCTGTTTTGCCTCCTAATTGCTGTTGGTAATCTCTTTCCAGTCAGGTTCCAGAAAGGCGAAGGTGGTCTCACGCTCGCGAAGCACGAACACCACCAGCACGGGGGGCTGCTTCTGGAGCGCGTCCCGCATGACCTGCTGGAAATCTTCCGTATTGCGGATGGGTTGTTCGTTGATGGCAAGAATCACATCGTTCACGCGCAGCCCGCCCAGCTGCGCCCAGCCGCCGTTCGTGACATCCGTAACCAGCACGCCCTGCTGGTCTTCCTTCCAGCGGTTGCGCATGCGGTCAATCGGGGTGATGTCGCGCACGGCGAACTCCAGCTCGCGCTGGCGCACCACCTTCACCGACTCGGCGGAAGCAGGGCTGGGTTCCATCTTGACAGGGATTTCCATGCGCTCGCCGTTGCGCAGAACCGTGAATGTGGCGTTTTCACCGATGGTCAACTGCTCCACGCGGCGCTCGAGGTCGCGGGCATCCTGCACTCGGGAGGCTTCCAGCGGCTCCCCGTTCAGCGCAATAATAATGTCGCCTACCTGCAGCCCCGCTTTGCTCGCTTCGGTGTAGGGAAGAACCTCCGTGATACGGAATCCCTTCAGGTCGGGCTGCCCCAGCGACTCGGCAACCTGGCGGGTGATGACCTGCGTGCGCACGCCCAGCCACGCGCGCGGCAGCTCCACGCTGGGGCTGGGATCGCTGGGCGGCTTGTTGCGCACGGCGCTGATGAGAATCTCCTCCCGGCGCTGGATGGTGATGGGGATGAGCTCTTTATCTTTGTAAGCCTCTATCGCTTCCGCCAGTTCCTTGAGGTTGCGGGTGGGCTTGTCGCCAATCTTGAGGATGGCGTCTCCCGTGTTGATTTTGGGTTCTGCGCTGTCCATCGGGTAGCCGGGGCGGATTCCTGTGATTTGCACGGCGTCGCGGGGGAGTTTCTGGGCGCGCGCCATCGCGGGGGTAATCTCTCGCGCCGTGAATCCCAGCGAGCGGAACTCGTCTTCCTGCCCATAAAATGGCTCCAGCCGCTCCACCGTGATGGGGAGCTTCTGGCGTGTACCGTTGCGTTCAATCTCTACCGTAACGGTTTTGCCTATCGGCAGGTCGGCAATCAGTTGATAGATGAGCGGAATCTCTTCCACGAAGCGGGCATTCGTCGGTTTGCCGTCAATGGATAGCACAATATCGCCTGCTTTCAGCCCTGCCCGTTCCGCAGCCGAATCGGGCGTTACGGCAGCCACCAGCACGCCTGTTGTGCGCTTGAGTTTATCCACCGGCATCGCGCGAAAGCCCAGCCAGCCGCGCTCCACTTTGCCCGTGGTCAGCACCTGCTCCAGCACGCGCTTCGCAATCCGCGAGGGAATCGCAAACCCCAGCCCCGAACCCCCTAACTGGTTGATACCGACCACTTCGCCTTTGAGGTTGACCAGCGGTCCCCCGGAGTTGCCGGGCAGAATCAGCGCGTCGTGCTGGATCCAGCGGGTCAGCATGCCAGAGCGGTCGCCCTGCTCGAACTCCACGCTTTCAATCTCGGAACTGATAGGGTTCACGAACACCCGTTTCGGGTTGGACACAATCCCCAGCGTCACGGACGAGGAGAGCAGCAGCGGGTTGCCCATCGCCAGCACATAGTCGCCTGTCTTAAGCGCGTCCGAGTCGCCCAGCGGGGCGTAGGCAAACTTGCGTGGGGGCGCGTTTTCGGGCTGGCGGATTTTCAACACGCTTAAATCGGTCAAGGGGTCGTTGCACAGCACGCGCGCCTCAAACCGTTCGCCTGTGCCCAGCGTGCAAAAGATGCGCACCGCATCCTCCGCCACATGGTAGTTGGTCAGCACCACGCCGTCGGGCGACACAATCACGCCGCTGCCGCCGCTGATTCCGTACTGGGCACGCCCATTGTCGAAGTAGCGTGAGACCACCAGAATGTTCACCAGCGCGGGGAAGACCTTATCGCGCGCCTGTTCAATATCTCTACGGAGCGCGTCGGGCACGCGAGTACGCTGTGCATAAACGGGAACGACCGCCCACACCAGCAGAAGAGCAATCAGTATGTTACGCCACATAGAGAGCATCCTCGCAGGGAATTATACCTTTCGCTCAGGGTGCGGAGGTACGCTCTCCGCACCCTGCGGGTCTCATATTCCATAAAGCGCGCCGAACTTGCGCTCGAAGTAGTTCAGCAGGGGTTCCGCGCTGGGCGCTTTGCCCGTAACACGCTCCACCAGCTGCTTCGCTGTGTAGCGCTTGCCGTGCTGATGGATGTTCTCACGGAGCCACTCCAGCAGGGGCGTGAACTCGCCCTTGCGGAACATCGCATGCAGGTCGCCCAGATCGCGCTCCGCCGCCTCAAAAAACATCGCCGCGTACAGGTTGCCCAGCGTGTAGGTGGGGAAGTAGCCGATCATCCCGCCCGACCAGTGGACATCCTGCAGCACGCCTTCCGCATCGTTCGGCGGGGTGAACCCCATGTAGGCGCGGAACCGCTCGTTCCACGCATCGGGCAAGTCCACCGCTTCCAGCTCGCCCCGCAACAACGCCAGCTCCAGCTCAAAGCGCAACAGAATGTGCAGGTTGTAAGTGACCTCATCGGCTTCCACGCGGATGGTGGAGGGCTGGACGGCATTAATGGCGAACACGAAGGCGTCCAGTGGCACATCGCTCAGGGCGCCGAAGTGCTGCTGGGCGATTGGGTAGAAATGCTCCCAGAAGGCGTGGCTGCGCCCCACGAAGTTTTCCCACATGCGCGACTGCGACTCATGCACGCCCAGCGACGCCGCGCCCCCCAGCGGCGTGCCGAAATGCTCCGCGGGCAATCCCATCTCATAGAGTGCATGCCCCAGCTCGTGGATCGTGCCGAACAGCGAGGGGCTGAGAAAGTCTTCATAGTAGCGCGTGGTGATTCGCACATCGCCGGGCGTGATGCGCGTGGCGAAGGGGTGAACCGTGGGGTCTAAGCGTCCGGCTTCCCAGTCAAAGCCGATGCGTTCCGCCACCAGCCGGCAGAACTTTTCCTGCGCGTCGCGCGGGTAGTGGCGATGGAGGATGCTGGTATCGGGCTGGCGGGGGGCGTTGCGGATGCGCTCCACCAGTTGGGGCGTGCGCTCGCGCAGGGGCGCAAAGAGCGCCTCCACCTCCTCGGCGGTCATGCCCTGCTCATACTCGTCCAGCAGGGCGTCGTAAGGCTCTTTTTCGTAACCGAGTCGCTCCGCTATTTCGCGCACCAGCGCCACAATCTTCTCCAGATGGGGCTTGAAGTGCGCAAAATCCGACTTTTCGCGTGCCTGCTCCCACGCCTTTTCGGCAATCGCTGTAACGCGCGTGAATTCTGCCACCAGCTCGGTGGGCAGTTTGGTCATGCGGTCATAGCGTCGGCGCCACTGGCGAATGTTCACCGCGCTATCGCTTTCAGGGTCTGCCACCAGATCGCTCTGCTCCACAATCTGGAGCCACTCGCCCACGCGCGGGTCGGTCGTGCGCTCGTGAATCAGGCGCGAGAGCAACGCGAACTGCTCGGCGCGATACGGGGTCGCTTTGGGGGGCATCGTGACGCGCTGATCCCAGCCCAAAACGCCCATCACCGAACCCAGAAGCGAGGTCTCTTTAGACCATGCCACTAACTGCTCATATGCGGTTTTTGCGTCCATAGGTGCCTCCTTCGTTTTTTCAGTAGCTCATGTGCCCTGGTGTGGGGCAGCGTACCTGCCCCGTGCTGGGGTCATACTGGTAAGGTTGCCCGGACACCGGGCAAACCAGCATCGTGGAGGGCAAGCCCAGCCCATTCAGGTCAGGTGGCGGAGTTTCTTCGGTGGTCATGCGGATTTGAATCGCCTGCCGTATCTGGCTCAGGTTGTTGCGGCATTCCACGCTTTCGGCGGCTTGCTTGACCTCGCCGACGCGGCTCACAGGCGGCGCGCCCGAACCCGAAGCAGGCGCGCTCCCGCCCGTGCCGTAGTAGAGCCAGACCATCAACAGCACTCCGAGGATGGCTACGGCTGCTAAAATTCCGACTAATCGCATCGTTTCGCTCCTCGCCTGGTCTATTCGCCTTCCAGCGCAACATAGGCGCGGAGTCCGTGAACCCCGCCTTCGCGCCCGAAGCCGCTCTCTTTGTAGCCACCGAACGGGCTGGCGGGGTCAAACTTGTTGTAGGTGTTGCACCAGATAACGCCTGCCTTCAGTTTGGAGGCGAACGCGAGGTAGCGGCTGCCCTTGCTGGTCCAGACGCCTGCCGATAGCCCGTAGCGCGTGTTGTTGGCAATCTCCACCGCCTCGTCGGGCGTGCGGAAGGTCAGCACCGCCAGCACGGGTCCAAAAATCTCCTCGCGGGCAACCGTGTGCGCCATGCTCACGCCTGTCAGCACCGTCGGGCGGAACCAGTAGCCCCTGCTGGGCAGCTCGCACTCGCACTGGAACACCTGGGCGCCCTCTTCCAGCCCGATTCGCACATAATGCTCAATCTTGCGCAGTTGCATCAACGAGTTAATCGCGCCGACATCGGTGTTCTTGTCCAGCGGGTCGCCCACGCGCAACAGTTGAATCCGGCGCTGAAGCTTGCGAATCACGATCGGGTAGATGCTCTCCTGTACCAGCAGGCGGCTGCCCGCACAGCACACATGCCCCTGATTGAAGTAGATGCCGTTGATGATGCCCTCTATTGCCTGGTCAATATCGGCATCCTCAAAGATGATGTTCGCCGCCTTGCCGCCCAGCTCCAGGGTGAGCTTTTTGCGCGTGCCCGCGACCGCCTTCTGGATTTTCTTACCCACTTCAGTGCTGCCCGTGAAGGCGATTTTATCCACATCGGGGTGTTGCACCAGCAGGGCGCCCGTTTGCCCATCGCCTGTGATGATGTTCACCACGCCGGGGGGCAGTTCCGCCTGCTGGAACACCTCGCACATCAGCAGGGCGGTGAGGGGTGTCGTTTCGGCGGGTTTCAGCACGACCGTGTTGCCGCAGGCCAACGCGGGCGCGATTTTCCATGCGAGCATCAGCAGGGGGAAGTTCCATGGGATAATCTGTCCTGCGACGCCCAGCGGGCGCGGCTTGCGCCCTGCGAAGGCGTATTCCAGCTTATCCGCCCAGCCTGCGTGATAGAAAAAGTGCGCCGCGGCGAGTGGGATGTCCACATCGCGCGATTCGCGGATGGGCTTGCCCCCATCCAGACTCTCCAGCACGGCGAACTCGCGCGAGCGCTCCTGAAGAATTCGGGCGATTCGGAACAGGTATTTGGCGCGCTCTTTGCCGGGCAGTTTGCTCCAGACCTCTTCGTAGGCGCGGCGGGCGGCGCGCACGGCGCGATCCACATCCTCTGCCCCTGCGTAGGCGACCTCCGCCAGCACCTCCTCGTTCGCAGGGTTCAGTGTCGGGAAATACTGCCCGCTCAGAGGCTCCACAAACTCGCCGTTGATGAACAGCCCATAGCGCGGCTGGAGTTTGACAATCTGGCGCGCCTCAGGGGCAGGCGCATACTCCCAGCGCACTGCCTTCTGTGCCGATTGCCCATTCGTGCGGCTTGCCATCTCACGATCGCTCCTTCTTGATAATCTTGCCGCCCTCGCGTGTGCTGGCGTCTATCTCATTCTTGAAGGTGTTGTTGCCGACCCGCCTCTCTTTGAAGAAGCGCCCAATCACCACCACCTCGTCACCGTCCTCAATATCGGGATGCCCGTAGGTGAAGACGGTCAGCGTCTGCTTCTCGCCGAGCTTGAAAGTGGTGTATTTATTGCCAGCGCGCGAGGTACGCTTCTTGATGTCTGAAACTTTGCCTTCCACCTGAACCAGTTTCTTGTGGAAGTTATCGGGGTCTTTGAGGATGGCAGCAACCGTTGTCTGAACGGGTTTCTCTTTTGGCTCCGATTTTTCCTGTGCGCCCAGCGGTGCGCTCCAGAGCAACGCCACAATCGTCAGTAAGGTTAGCGTTCGCATCGTTGTCCTCCTGATCGGGTTTTCGCGAAGCCGCCTGTTTCTCCTGCAATTCTACCCTTTCCCGCGAAAACCCGTAGATTTTGCAGTGTAAGGTGGGGGATGGGGGATGGAATAACCCTTTCAGCGGAGGAAACGGCGTGCTGAGCGCCGCCCGCCAGTGCGCTTTTCCTCCCCAAATACCGACCATAGGAGGATGGAGGGAATGATGATGCGCAATCTGATGAGCCACCGACGCCGCGAGCGAGGCTTTACGCTCGTTGAGATTATGATTGTGGTGCTGATTATCGGCATCCTGCTGGCGATTGCCGTGCCGAGCTTTATGAACGCCCGCGAGCGCTCTCGCGCGAATGCGTGCCGTTCCAACCTGCGCCAGATTCAGGCGGCGAAAGAGCAGTGGGCGATGGCGACGAATCAAGCACCCGACGCTACACCTAACTGGAATAACCTCGTGCCCCAGTTTATCCAGCAGCAACCCACTTGTCCGTCAGGTGGCACCTACACGATTAACGACTTAAGCACACCACCAGCCTGTAGCATCACAGGACACTCGCTGTAAGCCACAGGCTTTTCGCATCACGCATAGCCCCAACCGATTGCGGCTGGGGCTTTTTGCGTTTTAAACCCACCGCGCGATGACGCCCAGTTCTTTGCCGACTTTTTCAAACGCGGCGAGCGCTTCGTCGAGGTCTTCGCGGGTATGTGTTGCGTTGGGCATGGTGCGCACGCGCGCCTTGCCCCGCGGCACGGTGGGATACACGATTCCCAGTGTGAACACGCCCTCTTCACGCAGGCGCGCCTCCATCTGCTGGGCAATCGCCTCGTCGCCACAAAACACGGGCGTAATCGGCGTCTCCGACCCCATCGTGTCGAAGCCCAGCTTCTGCAGGTTCTCCTTCCAGTAGCGGGCGTTGTCCCACAGCTTGCGCATCGGCTCGGGGTCGGTCATCAGAATCTCCACTGCCTTCAGAATCGCGCCCACCGCCGCAGGCGGTAGCGCGGTGCTGAACAGATAGGGACGCCCGCGATTGATCAGCCACTCCTTGAGCAGCTGGCTACCTGCAATGTAGCCCCCCACGACGCCAATCGCTTTGGAGAGCGTGCCGAGCTGAATATCCACGCGCCCGTACAGCCCGAAGTGGCTGGTGGTGCCGCTGCCATGCTCGCCCAGCACGCCAGAAGCGTGCGCATCGTCCACCATCACCACCGCGTCATATTTCTCTGCCAGCGCGACAATCTCTGGCAGGGGCGCAATATCGCCGTCCATGCTGAACACGCCGTCGGTTACAATCAGGCGCTTCTTGAAATGCCCGCATCGCTTGAGGATGTCCTCAAGGTGGTTCATATTTTTATGCTCATACACATAGCCTTCACTCTTTTTGTATTTGGCGTTGCTGAGGCGCACGCCGTCGATGATGCTGGCGTGGTTCAGCTCGTCGGAGATAATCACATCGCCCTCGCCAAAGCAGGAAGGGATGGTGCCAGAGTTCGCGTTAAAACCCGACTGGAACACCAGCACCGCTTCGGTCTTCTTGAATTCGGCGAGTTTCTGCTCCAGCTGCTCATAGAGCTGGTTTGTGCCGCCCAGCCAGCGCACGGCGCCCGCGCCCGCCCCCCACTGCTGGACGGCTTCAATCGCCGCTTGCTTGAGCCGGGGGTCGTTCGCCAGACCGAGATAGTTGTTAGACGCCAGATTAATCAGCCAGCGCCCGCCAATCTTCACACGCCCGCCCTGCGGACTCTCCAGAATCGGGGGTTGCTTATAGAGATTCTGCGCCTTCAGCTCGTTGAGGCTCTCAGCCAGCCACCGCTGAAAGTTTGCGTTCATCGTTTGTGCCTCCTTCGGTCTCTGCAATTCTACCATGAACCCGCGCAGGGGTTGAATCGCCCCTACCGATTGGGGTATAGTATCCCATACAGGCGAGGGGTAGACCGATGGCGCACATGAGTCTGGAGCAATGGTATCGGTATCTGGAGTCGCAGTTTGAGTCGGAGAGCCAGTCAGCAACGGAACCGAAGCAGGAGGCGTCCCCAGCAGAGCCTGAGGCGCCCTCTCAAGAGACGCCGAAGGGAGAAGCCCCCGATCCCGTAGTGGAGTCAGCCTCTTCTCGCGCAACCCCCGTTCCCACTCAGCCTGTTGCGCCCACACCCCAGACGCCGCCTGCCCCGCCTCCCGCGCAGATTTCGATTCGCGTGCCCCACATTCTGGAGTTTTTGCCCATGTTGCGCCCCGAAGGGGAGCCGCTGCCTGAAGCGGTGGTGCAGATGGACACCCCGGAAACCGCTGCAGAACCCCCCTCCGAGGGACCCCGCCTGCGCAAGCGCAAGCGACGCCCCAAAGTGGACCCCAACGAAATCGTTCCACCCGAAATTGATGAAATCTGGGCGAAACTGCCCCGCTACCTGCGCTATCTGGCAGAGTGGACGGATGACAGCGTCACGCGCAAGTATTACCCTGCCCGCATCCGTGAGAGCCGCGAGGAGCTGATTGCCCGCCTCACCGACCCCGTGCTGACCTTAGAGGAAACCGCCCGCTTGCTGGGGGTCTGTCCCGCCACCATCCGCCGCTATACCGATCGGGGCTGGCTCCGCCACTTCCGCACGGAGGGCAATCAGCGACGGTTCCGACTCTCCGATATTGTGGCGTTTCTGGAAGAGCAAGCCAACCGACGCCCGCTGGGCAACCGCAACGCCAGCAAGGAGGAGTCTTCCAACGAGCCGTGAAAGTCGCCCTCTTCTCCGAAAGCTACCTGCCCTATCTGAATGGGGTCAGCATCTCGATTCGCATTCTCTATGAGGAGCTCACCCGTCGCGGGCACGAAGTGTGGATTTATGCCCCCCGATTCAAAGGCTTTCAGGACCCCATTCCCACCGTGCGGCGCTTCCCGTCGGTCTATACCCCTTTCGAGCCTGACTACCCGATAGCCGTTCCTGTGTCGTTGCGCCTGTGGCGTGAGTTTCGGCAGCAGCGGTTTGATGTGGTGCATACGCATACGCCGTTTTTCACAGGGATTGCGGGCGCGCGCTGGGCACGCCGCCTGAAAATCCCGCTGGTGAGTACCTATCACACGCTGTATGAGGAGTACCTGCACTATGTGCCCGCGTTTGTGCCCCGCAATCTGGTGCGGCGCGTGCTACGGGCACATCTGAAACGGTATTATGAGGGCGTGGACGCGGTGATGACCCCCTCTAACATCGGCGCGGATGTGTTGAAACGCTACGGCGTGCGCAAACCGATTACCCCCATCCGCAACCCCGTGCTACCCTTTCCTGACCTGACCCGCGAGGAGGCGCGCGCCCGACTGGGCATCCCCACCGAGGTGTGGATGCTCCTCTATGTAGGGCGGATGGCGCCCGAAAAGAATGTGCATCTGCTCCTTCAGGCGATGCCCCATATTCACCGCGGATGCCCCCAGGCGCAACTCTGGCTGGTGGGTCCGGGTCCCGCGCTGGAGTCGCTTAAAGCGCAGGCAGAATCGCTGGGGATTCAGCAAATCGTGCATTTTACAGGACCCGTGCCGCGCGATGAGGTGTCGCTTTACCTGCTGGCGGGCGACCTGTTCGTGTTCCCCTCCGTAACCGAGTCGCAGGGGCTGGTGCTGGACGAGGCACAGGCGGCAGGCTTGCCCTGCATCGTGGCGAACGGTGGCGGCGCGCCCGAAGCGGTGGACTACGGCGCGAGCGGGCTGATTGTAGACCCCACCGCCGAAGCCTTTATCGAGGCGGTGCTTTACCTCACGCGCCATCCCGAAGAGCGTGAAAAACTGCGTCAGGCAGGGCTGAAAAAGCGCGAAACGCTCTCCGTGCCCGCTGTGGTAGACCGTATTCTTGCGGTGTATCGACAGGCGCAAGAGGCTTACACCCCCAAAGTAGAAGCCAGCCCTGTCGTATGAGGTACGATGAATCCCGAAGGGAAAGCGCCGACTCCAACATTTCAGGAGGAAAAACGATGAGACGATTTTTTGCTTTCTGGGTGTTGATGGCGCTGGCGTGGCTGGCACAGGCGCAACAAACGCCGCTGCTGAGGGAGCCGACCCTGGTTTCCACAGAATGGCTGGCGCAACACTTGAACGACCCGCGCCTGCGAATTATCGACGCGCGTGCCTCCCTGCGTGACTATCTGCAAGGGCATATCCCGAACGCGCTTTATCTCAACACCGAGACGCTCCGCATTTCCCAGGGCGGCGTCCCCGCCCAGCTGCTGCCCCCGGAGCGAATCGCCGAGATTCTGGAGGCGATGGGGATTGGCAACGAGCATACGGTGGTGGTCTACTCTTCGTCTGGTGAAGGCGACTTTTTCGCGCATGCGACCTATGTGGCGTTCGTGCTGGAGTGGCTGGGGCATCGGAGCGTCGGTGTGCTGGACGGGGGAATCGAAAAATGGCGTGCCGAAGGACGCCCGATAACCCAGAGCTTCCCCCGCTTCCCCAAAGCCACCTTCAAGCCCAACCCGCAGAATCAGCTTCTGGTGGACGCCGCCGCGCTCCAGAACGCCTTGCAAGCTGGGCAGGCAACTCCCCTGGATGCTCGTGCTCCCGCTGCCTATCAGCAGGGGCATATTCCTACCGCCCGCAACGCCTTCCTGCGCAATAACCTGCAGGGCGATACCGTGCTGACATGGCGCTCCCCCGAAGCGCTTCGAGCGATGCTGGAGGGGATGCAGGTCTCAGGCGATCAGCCCGTGGTTGCGTATTGCACCAGTGGGCGCGAGGCGAGCCAGCTCTGGTTCACCCTGAGGCATGTGCTGAAACTACCGAATGTGAAAATCTACCCCGGCTCGTGGATTGACTGGACCGCCCGCCAGATGCCTGTGGAGAAGGCGGAATAATTAGCTGCCGCTCACCCAATCTCCCGAATCTGGGTGGACGGCTCGGCGTTCAGCGAAACGGCGCCATCCTCGGTGAGGGTGTAGACATTCTCGATTCGCACGCCGAAGCGCCCTGGCAGGTAGATGCCCGGCTCAATTGTGAAGCAGTGCCCGACTTCCAGCGGGCTGGTGTTGCCCTCCACGAGGTAGGGCGGCTCGTGGACGGATAGCCCGATTCCGTGCCCCGTGCGATGGACGAAGTAGTCGCCATAGCCTGCTTCGGTGATAACAGCGCGAGCGGCGCGGTCCACTTCCTGCGCGGGCACGCCGGGTTTGGCAGCCTCGCGGGCGCGCATGTGGGCGTCGTAGACAATCGTGTAGAGTTTTTTCGCCTCTTCGGGCGCGGCGCCCACGCTCACCACGCGCGTGATGTCGTTGCAGTAGCCCTCATACACGCCGCCGAAGTCAATCACAATCACATCGCCATGCTGGAGCAGGCGGTGTCCTGTGGTGTAGTGGGGTTTGGAACTGTTCTCGCCCGAAGCGACAATCGGGATGCCGAAGGCGAGCTTGGAGCCGGCGTCGTACAGGGCACGCTGAATGGCAAGCGCCAGCGACCACTCGCTGTAGCCCTCGGCGCAGAGCTCCAGCCCTGCCGCCAGCGACTCGTCGGTCAGGCGCGCCGCCTCGCGCATCAGGGCAATCTCCGTCGCATCTTTCTGAGCGCGGGCGTGCGCCATCAGCTCGCCCCCACGCCGAAACAGCGCGGCGGGCAGAAACTCCTGTAGAATCAGCAGAAACATCGCGGGCATCTCGTCGTCCACCGCAATCACGCCCGTCTCCAGCTGGGGGTAGTCCTGAATCAGGCGCTGGAGCGCATTCGCGGGTCCCTCCGAGTCGTGCCACACATAGCGCACCGCCCAGCCTGCGGGGTTGGCTTCTGCGCTCTCCGCGCTCAGCGCAGGCACAAACCACACGGGGTCGCCCTCGCGCGGCACCAGCAGGAACATCAGGCGCTCCAGCGGCGGCTCCGAGAAGCCACTCAAGTAAAACATATTCACAGGCGTGCTGGCAAGGAAAGCGTCTGCCCCCTCCGCCAGCATCCCCTCCTGCACCTTTGCTAACCGCTTGCGAAACAGCTCGTGCGCCATCGCTTTGCCCCCTTCAGATTCGGATCATCAGCCAGTCGCTCAGCAGGTAGTAGATGCGCCCGATCAGCAGCGCCATACGCGCCATCACCGTATTGCCGAAAATCGCGCCCAGCCCGATCATCAGGAACCAGCGCCCCGCGGTGGCGATATTCTTCACCACACCTTTCTGAGGGTACGAGAAGGTGAAGTAAACCAGCACGGAGACCAGAATGATAATGAAAACCCAGTTCGTGATAACGCCGAACAGGTCTGCCTCGGGATTCGCGCTGGACATCCAGAGCGGTCGGGAAAGCGTGCTGTTGAGCTGCACCACATAGCGCGAGGCGAACTCCTGAAAGAAGAGCCCTGCAGAAGTGCCCACCAGCGCGCCAATCACCAGACGGCTGACCCAGCCGTAGCGCTCACTGTAGATGAAGTAGAGGTACATGCCAAAGGGCACGAGGAACGCCCACGCCCACTGACCCTGTACCCAGATGGGTGTAATCCAGTAGCGGTAGAGAATATCCACACCCAGCGGTCCCAGCGAGTAGCCCGCCGCCAGCCCGATATACATATGCTCGAAGAAGCGATAAAGGGGGTTCTCGCGGTACAGAAGCGAGTAGATGGCAAGGGTGCAGAGAACCCCAATCCACACATTGATTCGGTCTAAGCTCAACGGTAGGAATTGCTGCAGATCCATCGCATCAGCCCTCCTGCCTCATTTGGCGACGATTCATAAACAGCGCCAGGTTACCCAGGAAGATAAACAGAATAATCAGCACATGCGAGAACGAGATCGCGTTCACGAAGCGTGTACCCAAGCCGACGATACCGAGCAACTGCTCGTACTCTTGAGCGCCCTTTGCGCCTGTAATCATGCCTTTAATCTGCCCCGAATCGAGGAAGGTGTAGGCTTCTGCCGCCATCACCGAGGTGGGGCAGTAGAGAATTTTGGTCTCTTTGGGGGCGTAAGAAATCCAGAAAGGCACGGTGCCCGAGGGGGTCACATCGATAATCATTTTATACTGGCGCAGCGAGGTGATGCCCTTCAGCAGGGGCAGTTCGCTTACGGGCGTCCCACGCACATCTTTTTTGATGGTGTCAGGCAGGTTGTTGACCATACCCTTGATGGATACAATCAGGTTGGTCACGAAGCCGAAGTGCGCCCAATCGCGTCCGTATTCGTAGCCTCCTTCCGGGGTGAGGCGGGATGCCAGCCGGTACGAAATGTCGCGCGACTGGGCTTCCACCGAGATCAGGGTGAATTTGGCTTTCTTGCGCATCAGATGGCGAATAACTGCCTCCAGCTGCGGTTGATTCTCGGCGAGCGTGCTGGCGCTCCAGTTGGAGGAGATCATCACCAGGTCGCCCGGCTGGAGTTTTTCTATCTCATCATAAAACTTTTGCACTGGCGGCGAAACCGCAGCGCGCATTCGGATAGGCAACAGCAAAAACAGCACGATATTCGCAAACAGGAGCAGGTAGAGAATGCGCCTGTCGATGCTCAGCATGCGCTCCCAGATGCTTGGTCCTCGGGTCTGCATCGTCGTTTCCTCCTTATGTAACCCCACGCTCCAGACTCAGCCACAGGCGGATTGCCATCGCCAGCCCGCCAATCCCGACGCCGAACTCAATCGCACGCTGGACAGGGGCGTTCAACGAGGTGAGAATCCAGTTCGCCACACCGGGCAAATACGGGCTGATAGTGGCTCCCAGCGGCACCACGCCGATCATCACCACAATCGCAGTGAACATCAGAATCCCCGCTTCCACCGAGCGGATACGGAAAGCACGGTAGGCGGCGGAGAAGATATAGAACGCAATCAGCGAGATCATCGCCGCGTCTAACTGTACCAGCGTATAGTCAAACAGAAGCTTGAAGCCTTGCTCAAGCAGAGGGGTTTTCTCCACCAGCCCCTGCTCCGAGAGCGTGTTGGCGATGCTGAAAGTCGCCATCACCACGAACGAAATCAGCAGCACCAGGCTGTATCCCCACTGGGTGCGCCGTTGAACCACATTTCGCAGGTGGAGCCGCACTAACCCGTAGGTTCCCAGCCCCAGCGCCAGCGCGGTGATGACCTGCACGGCTTGCTGGGCAGGTTGAATGGCATCGGTTAAAAAGTTCTTTTGTTCTTTATTAACAGGCAGGAAAAACTCGGTCGCAAAGAAGAGACCAGTGAAAAAGGTAATGGTAACGATAATCGCACGCCGACCGCGGGGAGGTAAGGCATGCAACAGGGGCACTAACCCCATAATCATAATGAAAGCGCCCAGCACAATCATCCAGAGGATGAGCTGTCCTGTTGGTGTGTTCGGGTTCTGAATTTGCCACATTATTGACCTCCTCCGAAAAAGGCGTCCCAGCCGCCCGGTTGCCCCAGCAGTTTGACGATGGGCGCATCAGCGCCGAAAATAGAGGTGAGAACGGCGCCTGTGATGGCAATTAACACGAACAGCAGTTTGGCGATATCCTGTCCTACGAGGCTTCCCAGCAGCACTGGCTCGCGGCTGAGGTAGGCGCTGGTCGCGTAAAACTCATCCCCGATAATCGTGTAGTCGCATGCCGCAACAAAGAAGGGTACCTGCGTGAAATTAACGGTACCTGCAACCTGAATGGCGCCCACGATATTACCTGTTTCGGCAAAGATGAGCGATTCGGCGTAGAATTCGCCAAACATAAAGTTTGCCGCGACGCGCTCGCGCTGAATCAGCCCTGCCACGCCAGAGGCAAAGGCGAACTGACGGTCGGACAGGAACCGAATCGCGTCGGGGTCGTACAGGTCGGGGCGTCCTGCCTCGTTATAGGCATCCTGAATCGCTTCCTGCGCCACCGCGTACACCGTGGCGTTGCCTGTCAAAAGGCGCATCGGCGTCGCGAAGCGGGCAATCTGCTTGGTGATGTATTTGAAAATGGTGAGCGCCTGCACTGCCACGACGCCGAAATCGGTCATGCCAGGGATCATCGTGACGGGGCGTCCCATTTCGGTGGAGCGCCCGATTGCCTCATCGATGGCGTCCAGCCCGGGGATGCGCCGAATATACAGCGACGCCCCCGAACGGGCGATACCGATGCTCACCAGCACGGTGATGACAATTATCGCAATCAAGATTGCGGCGAACCAGTTGTCCGCCGCGTGCTGATATTGTGCCAGTCCACTAAGCCACAGGTTCTCCATAGGCGGCTATTCTCCTTGGGTTGTTGGGCGGCGTCGAGCGTGGCGCTGTTCTTCCTCCAGCTCTTCGATGCGCTCGATGAGCCGATCCCAGTTTTCACGCTCGCTCATCAGTTGAGAGTACAGGTCAATCTTATCGAAGCCGAAGAAGGGCGCCAGAAAGGGGGCAAATGCCACAGTTGCCTGCGAGCCAATAAACGCCAGCGGGCGATGCAGGGTCAGCATAAAGACAGCCGGCGCTGCCAGCCCACGCTTGACTATCTGCTGTGCCAGCGCGTCAATCAGCTCCGCTTTCTGCTCCTCGCTCAAGGGTTCCTTCCAGAATTCACGCATAACGGCTCACCTCGCCGCGTTTCCGCTTTTTTCGGGCGGATTTGCTCTGGCTCTCCGCGGCGCGACAATAGGCGCGCACCAGCTGCTCAATCTGATCGCGCTGGTCGCCGTACCATAAAAAGATACCCCGATAGGCGTCCAGACGGCTGGGATGCGCCAGCGGGCTGAGCAGCACGCCCTGCTCGCCCCACACCACGCGCTTGACCTGCTCCCAGCGCATCACGCGCGGCGCCAGACCGCGCTGGCGAACCCCCTGCGCGTCCGCCTCGTAACGAATGGGCAGCAGGTAGTCTGCCGTCGCCGAAAACAGCATCCAGAACGCCACCAGCCCGAAGAGCCAGTGCCCCATGAGCATCCCGCCCAGCAGCGGCGCTCCCAATAAAACCAGCACCACTACAGGCAGGCGCTCCGGCATCTGCCGTGCCAGATGAACCGTCCAGCGATACGCCAGTTGCTCGTCCGTCATGCGTCGCCCCTGTAGATTCGTGCCTGCTCCCTGTATTCCTGCTACTTTCCCGCAAAACCGCCCCATGAGGTACAATTCGCCTCACGGAGGACTCTCTCAACGATGTTGGAAACGCCTATCCGAACCGAGCGTGCCCGCTTCGAAGCGATTGCCGAGAAAGTGCTTGCTGGCGAACGCCTCTCATTTGAGGACGGGCTCGCGCTCTTTCACCATCCCAACCTCCCCGAACTGGGCGCGTTGGCGCATCTGGTACGCATGCGCAAAAACCCCCAACCCTATGTAACCTATGTGATTGGGCGCATCATCAACTATACCAATGTCTGCTGGGTGCGCTGTAAGTTTTGCGCCTTCTATCGCCCGCCGGGCAACCCTGAGGGCTATTTGCTTTCGGATGAGGAGATTCTGCAGAAAATTGACGAGCTGGTGCAACAGGGGGGCACAGAGGCGCTCATTCAGGGCGGTTTAAACCCCAAGCTGAAGATAGACTATTTCGAGAACCTGTTCCGCCTCATCAAAAAGCACTATCCGCAGGTGATTATTCACGGCTTGTCGCCTGCAGAGATTTTGTATATCGCGCACATTTCGCGCCTGAGCGTGCGCGACTGTTTGATTCGCCTGCGCGAGGCGGGGCTGAACTCGGTGCCGGGCGCTGGGGGCGAAATTCTGGTAGACCGCGTGCGCCAGCAGATTGCCCGCTTCAAAGACACCACGCAGGAGTGGCTGGATTTTATGCGCACCGTGCATGAGCTGGGCATGAAAAGCACCGCCAGCATGATGTACGGGCATGTGGAGACGCTGGAAGACCGCGTGGAACATCTGATACGCCTGCGCGAGCTGCAGGATGAAACAGGCGGCTTCACAGCGTTCATCTGCTGGAACTTCCAGCCCGAAGGCACGGAGCTGGCACATCTCCCCAAAGCCACAGCGGCAGATTACCTGCGCACAGTGGCGGTCTCCCGCCTGATGCTGGATAACTTTGACCACCTGCAGGCGAGCATTCTCACGCAGGGTCCCAAGATTGCGCAGATCGCCCTGCGCTACGGCGTGGACGACATGGGGTCCACGATGATCGAGGAGAATGTGGTTTCGGCGCAGGGGTCCAAATTTATTCTGAGTGCGCGCGAAATTGAGCGCGTGATTACAGGCGCAGGCTTTATTCCGAAGCGGCGCAACACACGCTACGAGATTCTGGACTGAGTTATGGGTTCTGCTGGAACCGCTGGCGTCGCTTTTTAGCGATCCGCGCCACCAGAAAGATGCTCAAAAAGTAAAGAAACACCATCGGGATGCCGATTGCCAGCATCGAGAAGGCGTCCCCTGAGGGCGTGATGAGCGCCGCAAGTGCCACAATCACCAGCACGGCGTAGCGCCACGAACGCCACATATTTTCGGGTGTGGCGATGCCCACCTGTGCCAAGAACATCAACACAATCGGCATCTGGAACCCCAGCCCGAAGGCGAACATCATCTTCACCACGAACAGCACATACTGGGCGGGGTTCTGATACAGCACGGCGTTGGGGTAATCCTGAAGATAACTCAGGAAGAAGGTGAAGGCGGCGGGCAGAATGAAGTAGCCCAGCGCCACGCCCAAAAAGAAAAGAAACGCGCTGAAAGGCGCGACAAATAACACGGCGCGTCGCTCGGCGCGGGTCAAACCCGGTGCAATAAAGCCCCACACCTCGCGCATCACCAGCGGAATCGTGAGAATCAGCCCGATAATCAGGGAGAGTTTGAATTTGAGGAAAAACGGTTCGGTGGCATGGGTGAACACGAACTGCGTGCCTTTGGGCTGGGTTTTCAGAAGCGGCTGCGCCAGAAAGTCGTACACATACGGCTCGATGAGGAAGCCCACGACCCAGCCCAGCATGATGTAAAGGAGCGCCCGGAAGATGCGCTTGCGCAGCTCTTCCAGGTGCTCCATAAAGGTTGCCTTCGGTTCCTCATCGGTGCGCTCAGGCGGTGTTTTCAATCCTGCAGGCGAAGTCATCGGTCAGAGAATTTTGTCCAGCACCATGTCCTCGTTAATCGTGAGGCGATTGATGGTGCGTTGGGGCGCCTGTCCGCCTGCCCCGAGTCCGCCGGGTGCTCCGGGGGCGCCGCCGGGCAGTCCCAGTCCGCCGCCGCGGGGACCGCGTGCGCCGCGTCCACCTATCATGCCGCCTTCGTCCTCATCGCCGCCTGCGAAGCCGCCGCGTCCGCCCATTGGGGGTGCGCCGCCTCCCATGAAGCCGCCACTGGCTCCCGCCTGCTCGCGCTGGGTCGTCTCGATTTCGATGGTGGTGCGCTGGCGCACAATCTGCCCGATGTCGTAGGCAAAGTAGGTCTCACGGCGGAACTTGATTTTGGCTTTTTCAAGCCTGATACCGCCTACATCCACATCGCCTGGCAGATTGCCGGTGAACTCGTAGACAATCTTGGCGCATTTGTAGCCGCGCTCCCACTCAAAGCGCTCCAGTCGCGCGGCTGCGGGCACCTGATCCTCCGCCACCTCCGAAATGTCGCCAGAGCGAAGCGGGTTGCCCAGCACAATCGTGCCTGTCCAGCGGTCGCCTGGTTTGAGCGGCTTGGGCGGAATGATGGCGAGGTCGCCTACCCAGTAGTAAAGCACATCGTACTCCTGCTGGAGTTGCTCACCAATCCGGGCGTTCTGATAGCGCACGCGCCCTGTCGACTCCACCTCCTGATAGACAGGGGCGAAATTCTTGCCCGTCAACACCTCATACTGCCCCGGCGCGCCGCGCACCGCAGGCGGAAACACAATCCACGAAATCAGTCCCAGATTGTTGCGCCAGTCCAGCACATTCAGGTCGCCTTTGAAGCGGAGTTCGTAGAGAGTGTTCTCTTCCGGCGTCAGCCCCGAATACTGGATCTCGGTGCTTTCCTTGACGGTGTAGGTCATGTTATAGCGCACGATTTTGCCCGGGGGCAGCCACCGGTACTGCAGTCGGATGCCGCCTGCGGGCGGTTTGATTTCGTTCTCCACAATCACCCGCACGGAGCTGCGCGCCAGCACGCGCGGGTTGCCCCCTTCCGTGCCCGAATAGAGCGTCAGCTCTATCGTGTGTTGTCCATCGGGCACATTGCGTGCTTTGGTGTTCCATTCATAAATATAGTGCCCTCGCTCGCGGTCGGAGCGCAGCGACGCGGGCGCCACCGCCTCTACAAACTTGCCGTCGATGCTGACCCCAATAAAGCCACCCTGCGGCACGCTCCGGATGGGAAACCGCACCTGCACCGTTTCACGCACGCGCGCACCGTCCAGCGGGCGCACAATCGTGAACGGCGCCTGCGCCCACGCCACTCCGAAGATGAGCCATAACCCGACTATCAAGCGGTTCATCGGTTCTTCTCCTCCACAACAGGGATTGTACCCTATCTGACTCCGTTGTTCGCTCTGTGGCTCGGATTTCCTGCGACTCGCAGGGTGGTGTATAATACCTCTATGCGACGCATCAGCACGCTGTTTATGCTGACCTGGGTTCTGATTGCCGCCGCCCTTGCCCAGCTCACATGGGTGGGCAACACACGACTTTACATGACAGGCTACGGACAACTCCCCTCCCGACTGGGCATGATGGAACCCTGGCAGACGCTCACCATCACCACTCAAACCGCACCGATTGCCCCCGGACAGCGCGTGGTCGCCGTCGTGACCACCGATAACTGGCGCACTACACGAGAATACGATTTCTCGTTTGACTTCAACACAGGCGGCAACACGCAGTGGTATTGTGTGCTGGGTCCCTTCCCTGCGGGCACTTATGTGCAGTTTTACATTCGGGCGCAGGGCAGCGGCGGCGAAGTGTTATACGACAATAACGCCAGCAGCAACTATAGCGTGTGGGTGCGCTATGCGCCACCCGTAAAAGAGACGCCCATCCTGCAGTGGTTCCAGACGGACTACCGCACAATCATGCAACGACTCCCCGAAGTGGTGATGGCAGGTTATGGCGCTCTCTATCTGCCCTCGCCTGTGAAGTCGGGAGGGGGCGGCTTCAGCACAGGCTATAACCCGTTTGACCCCTTTGATCTGGGCGACCGCCTGCAAAAAGGAACCGTGCGCACGCAATATGGCTCCACACAGGAGCTGATGGAACTGATTCAGCTGGCGCACCGCTTCGGGATTGAGGTGTATTGCGACCTGGTAACCAATCACGCTGACAACCGCGCCAGCACGCCGATTGACCGCTATCCCGCCTTCATTCCCGAAGATTTTCACATCCGCTCCACCGCCGACCCCACCAATAACGAGGTGGATTTCAATAACGCGCCGCCTTTTGGCTTTGGCACCCTGAATTATGATGTGGTGGGGCTGGCAGATTATGCGCATGAGGACGGCAACAACACCCGCACGGGCGCGTTCAACCTGCCCAGCTATGCCCAGTTCAACGCCTATGGCAAGCCCACTTTCGTGCGCCACCCGAATAACCCCTATTATTACCCCAACGGCACGCCCGTTGCGGAAGACATTCGCCAGTTGCTCAAGCGCTGGGCATGGTTTCTGACCACCGTGATTGGCTTTGATGGCTATCGAATCGATGCCGTGCGCCACACGCCGCCCGGCTTTTTCGGACGCACGCCCCAGCAACCGGGGGGTATCGTCAGCGAAGGCGACCTCATCCCCTATCTCTACTCCCTGAACCCGAACCTCACGATTTTCGGCGAGGTCTACTCCAGCAACAGCTGGGAGCTGCGCGAATATGCCAAAACGGGCATGAACCTGCTGGACTTCCCGATGAAGTTTATGGCGAGCAACCTGTTCAACTCCAACGGCTACGGCGACCTGGGGGCGAGCCTCAGCAACAGCTTTGGCACCGACCCTGCCACAGGGCTGCCCTACGAACTGGGCGGGCTGGCGAGCTATCTGGGCATCGGCTTCGTGCAGAGCCATGACGACGGACCGCCGCGCTCCAACAATCTGGCGCATGCATGGCTGCTGACGCGCCCCGGACGCCCCAAAATCTACTATGACGGCAACAATATTGACCCCAACGACTGGAGCCACTTCCCCAAGCCGGGACGCTATAACGCGCTGGGGAATGGCGACGACACGCTCCTGAAGTTGCTGGATGTGCGCAAACGCTTCGCGCGCGGGCGGCTGGTGAACCGCTGGGTAAGCCAGAACCTGTATATTTACGAGCGTCAGGTGAACGGCTATGGTGTGTTGCTGGTGGGGCTGAACAGTCGCGGCGATTTGACCCCGCTCACGGCGACGGTTCAGACCGCCTTCGCGCCCGGCACCGTGCTGTACGATTATTCGGGTCAACGCCCGCCCGTTACGGTGGACTCCAGCGGCAGGGTCACGATTACGGTTCCGCCCAACTCCACGCCCACGAACGACAACAACGCCTACGGCTATGTGCTGTACGCGCCGCGCACGCCGAACCCCCTGCCCGATGTGGCGCCGATTGAGTTCCTCGACTCGCAGGGCAGCCCTATTCCCTTTGAAACAATTCCGACCCCGGGCGGCGCGTATGCCAGCGGGCGCAGTTTTCAGGCAGTAACGCTCACCGAGCCGCGCGTTTCGCTGCGCGTGCGCACCGATGTGTTCGGCGCCAGCGCGTACTTCAAAATTGACAACGGCGTCGCCCTGCCCGGCTTGAACCCCCTGCAAAACACACCCGAAGGACTGAAAGATGGCTTCATCCCGATGACGCGCCTCGCCGACGGGCACTTCGAACAGCACGGGCTGGATTTGAGCGGGCTGCCTGCGGGACTGCATGTCGTGCGGGTGCGGGTGTTCATGAACACCCCTCCGGGGCGCCCCGAGCTGTTTAATGAGTTTCTTGCCTTCTTCTATCTCAAGCCACGCGCGGGGGCGATTGTGGTGGACGGCGACCTGAGCGATCTGGGCGCGCCGATTGCTACTCAAACCCGAACCCCCAGCTCCAATCTGAACCGGCTGGACGCGCTCTATGTGCGCAACGACCATCGCCATCTCTACATCGGGATTGCGGGGCGCGTGGATACAGCGGAGAATCAAACCTACGGCGTTGCGCTGTTTGTGGATGTGGACTACGGGCGCGGCACGGGGCTACGCTCTCTGGAGCCGCTGGCTGACGATAGCGGTCCCGTCACGCGCCTGATTTCGAACCAGCGCCTCACCGCGCCTGAGGGGTTCGGGGCGGATTTCGCCGTCGGTGTGTTCCGCCATCGGGGGTTGCACAGCGCGCCCGAAGCGCCTTTCACAGGCGACGCGCGACTGCCCTACATCGTGGGCGCCGAAGCGGGCGCATACCGCTTAGACCCCGCACGCCTCAACTGGCTGGAAGGCATCCCTGCGCAGATTACCTGGCGCCCGCGCCTGAACCCCACCGACCCACCCACAGGACTGGAGATTGCCATCCCCCTGAACGCGCTCTATGCGAACTCGAAAGCGAGCAGCCCGCTGGCGCTTTTCGCGGTGCTGCTCAACACAGGCGAGGTGGGCACGATCTTTTCGGCATACGACTCGCGCCGCGCGACTTTCGGACCCCGACCGCCTGCCACCAGCTGGCTCAGCAATCAGTTCTTGCCGCCCCAGCCGCATATTGTGAACAATCCGGGCGCCGTGGCGGTCAGCCTGCAGACCGTGGCGACCTACACCCTGCAGCGGATGCCCCTCGTTTCCACCCCCTATCGCATCCGCTGGGGCGTGATGCGTCGCGACCCTGCCACAGGCGAGTACCGGGTGCGCGGGCGCGTGGTGAACGCAGGCGCGGATGTTGCAGGACCTGTGGCGATGCTGTTCCGCCTGCCCCACGGTGTGGAACTGGTCAACCGCGCAGGGATGAGCCTGTTTGAGTCGGGCATGCCGTATGTGATACTCACCGAGGGGGTATGGCGGTCGGGCGAGGTGCTGGAGTTTGAGTTGCGGTTCCGCGCCTCGAATCCGCGCTTCTTCCCCCCCAAAGTGGAGCTGCGAGCGGGCGTGGGGGCGCTGTGAGCTCCGCTTGCACACACAGCAGGGATGCCCAGGCTCTCCGGAGCAGGGGCATCCTGCCCCTGCCCACGCGCAGGATGCGCGTGCTACTTGAGCTGACGCAGGTCGGCTTCGTCTCATAGGAACGGCTTCAGCCGTCTGGCTGACTCCATGCCCCTGTAAACCCTGACGGGTGAACCCGTTCCCAGTAAACAAAGCCAGCCTCCGCTGGCTCTTTTAGCCGACGCAGGTCGGCTTCGTCTCATAGGAACGGCTTCAGCCGTCAGAACCTCACCACCCACAAGCAAAAAACGCCCCTCCCTCGCGCGAGGAAGGGGCGTCTTCCGTTTCAATCCCTCACAGGTAGGCTACAAACTATTGGGTCACAGAGATTCATGGGGGGTTCCGACTTGTTTCAATCCCTCACAGGTAGGCTACAAACCGAACACGACCCCGAACTGGGACGGTTCGCGCAAGGTTTCAATCCCTCACAGGTAGGCTACAAACAAGTGGGCGCGTACTGCAATACCGCGTCCCCCACCTCGTTTCAATCCCTCACAGGTAGGCTACAAACGACTCCGAATGCGCCAACGCAAACACCCCGTCCCCGCGTTTCAATCCCTCACAGGTAGGCTACAAACACATTTAGTGAATGTATTTTATATGATGTTGCATTGTTTCAATCCCTCACAGGTAGGCTACAAACGGCAGGTTGCCTGCCTCAAGCCACTCTTCAGCCCGTGTTTCAATCCCTCACAGGTAGGCTACAAACTGACAAAGATGGAAGAGAGAAAAATTCAGAGCAATTGTTTCAATCCCTCACAGGTAGGCTACAAACCAACCCGCCCTTTGCGGGTCGGTCCCGAAAATGAGTTCAAAACGGTTCCGATTGTCAAGGTTCGGGCGTTGCCCGTTGGCGGGTTTATTATACCCCATCGGTGTGGGTGAAGTCAAGCTCTGGCGTCGATCGGACTCGGATTTGAACTCAAGTGCCCAAAAGCTGGCGATCGACGCCAAGTGGGTTTTCTGGGTACAGGATGTGGTGTGTGATAGTGCAGATAACACGCTATCTGTGGTGTATCGTCTTCTCGTTTGTCGTCGAACGAAGGGTTAGTCAAAAACAGGTTCAAAATAGGGGGTGCTGTTCTCGTTGGGTGCGACCCGCCTCTGCCGCAGGAGAAGCATGGCAGGAAAGCAAACCGGTTCAGCAGGAAGCAGAGCGCATGCGTCGAAGTATAGCCCCTATGCGCACGCTGATTGGGTTCCTTCTTGCAGGGTTGATGCTTCTTACAGGCTGGGCGCAGGCACAACTGGATGTCGCCAAAGTGCAGGCGCGCTATCGCCAGCTGATACGCGAGATTTCCACCGAGCGAATCGGCGCGACGGTGCGCTATCTTTCGTCGCTGGGGTCGCGCGTGGCGGGCTATGAGGGCGATACCCGCGCCGCAGACTATATTGAGCAGCAGTTCCGACAAATTGGGCTGCAGGATGTCAGGCGCGAGCCGTTCCCCGTAACGGTGCCCGTGGATAAGGGCGCGTCGTTGCGCCTGCCCGACGGCACCACAATTCGGCTCTACGCGCTCTGGCCCAATCAGGTGCGCACCAGCCAGCTCCCGCCGCAGGGCGTCTCTGGACGGCTCCTCTATGTGGGCGATGGGCAGCTCCAGCGGTTTCGGGGCAAGCCCGTGGAGGGCAGCCTCGTGCTGATGGACTTCAACAGCGGCAACAACTGGCTGAACGCGGCGCGACTGGGCGCGAAGGCGGTTCTCTTTATAGAACCCGAACGCACCGACCGCGGCGAAGCGGAAGCCAAGTTCATCGGCATCCCGCTGAATGTGCCTCGATTCTGGCTGCCCGCTACTCAAGCCGCCCGCTTGATTGCCTATGCAGAAACCCACCCCAACCCGCAGGCAACTCTCAAAGCCAGCATGCCGTGGGAAAAGCGCACCGCCTACAACATTATCGGCGTCCTCCCCGGCACTGACCCCGAACTGCGCAACCAGTGGATTGTGGTTACGGCGTATTACGATTCCATCTCTATTGTGCCTGCGCTGGCGCCTGGGGCAGAGAACGCCACCAGCATCGCCAGCCTGCTGGAGCTGGCGCGCCTGTTCAAAAAGTACCCGCCCAAACGGAGCGTGATGTTCGTGGCGTTCAGCGGGCACTTTCAGGCGCTGGAAGGCGTGCGCCAGTTTATTGAAAAACGCATGCCCGAATGGAGCCGCCCCAACATCTTTGAGAAGCTGCTGGGCGATAAACGCCAGCCGCCCGACATCTACCTGTTCGTGGGGTTAGACCTCGCCAGCCGCTACACGGGCGTCGGCGTGTTCTACAAGGGCTGGTTTTACGATATGCGCGAGGACATCCAGCGCTTCTACACCGACATCGGGCGCGTGATGCGCGAGCATGCCGACCGAATCGCGCCCGTGCTGGGCACAGAGCCTGCCAAACTGTTCGCCGACGGCATTAATGCCGTGCAGGGACGCTACTGGCGCACCTACATCCCCAGCAAGCCCGCGTTCGACGCGGAGGCGGCGACCCTCGCAGGCGCGTGGGGCATCACCTTCGCCACCATCGAAGACGCCCGCCCCCTCGTGGACACCCCGTTTGACACCTACGAAAACTGCAACATCGCCAATATCGCCCTGCAGACCAAAGTGATTGCCTGCCAGTTAGACCATGTGTTCAACGACCCAAATAAGCGGGGCGATTTCGCGCTGCGGTTCCCGATAGAGAAGCCTTCGCAGTGGGTGCGCATCGGCTTGCAAAATGGCTTCGGGCGCCTGCATGGCAATGTCTACCGCTTTGACCCCAACCGCAGCTTTTTGCCCAACACGCCGATCAACGGCTCTATTGTCGTGTTGCGCCACTGGATGAAGTCGCTGATGGGCGTGCGGGGCAACATGTTCCAGCTGGTGGACGACAGCAGCCCCATCCCGCGCGAGCAGGCGCGTTACGAGTTCGTTGGCGTGCCCCCCATCACCGCCTACGGCTGGAACCGCGAGTTCGAGATTAACGCCTACTACTTGAACCCCGAAACGGGCGAGATTGAGTACGCCCCCGACCAGGGCATTCAGGGGTCGCAGGTGTATCCCATCAACATCCGCATGACGGTGGGCGACAAGGAAGCGCCGATTATCGTGTTCCGCTGTGTGGCGACGGCGATTTATGACCTGATAGACCCCCAGTCGCTCAGCCCGCTGACCACGATGGAGATTTACGACGGCGATACCAACGGCACGCCCCAGATGTACGGCATGATTATGACCCCGAAGGATGTGCCGCTGTCGTCGTATGTGGAGGATGTGGCGGTGATTTTCTCGCAGCCCGGCTCGCGCCTCAAGATTAAGATGGGCATGGGTCCGGGCGCGGACCGCCTGCTGCTGATTAACGCCACGCCCGAGGACCCTGAAGGCAGGGGCTATCTGGTGGGGGGCGACCCGCGCGAGGCACAGGGCTTCACCGTGCCCACTTTTGACCCCAGAACGCTGACCGAGCGCGACCTGATTGCCCGCGGCGGCGTGATTACCTACACCGCCCTGCGCGTCGCCGAGGATATGTATACGCTCAACGATTACCGCATCCGCACGCTCGCCAGGCACCGCATCGTGAACAAGGGTATCGACGAGCTGCACGCGCTGGCGAAATCCGCGCTGGAGAAGGCACGCGCCGCGCTGGAAAAGAAAGACTACGCCGCGCTGGATGTGTACGCCCGCATGGCGTGGGGCTACGCCGCGCGCGCCTACCCCGATGTGCGCGCCACCGCCAACGATGTGGTGAACGGCGTCATCTTCTACCTGTTCCTGCTGATGCCGTTCGCCTACTTTATGGAGCGCCTGCTGTTCGGCGCGCCCAGCCTCAAGCAACAACTTACCTACGCCTCGTTGATTTTCGTAGCAGTGTTCCTGCTGTTGCGCTACCTGCACCCCGCCTTTGAGATTACGGGCAACCCGATTATTGTGTTTATCGCCTTCACGATGGGCGCGCTCTCGATTATTGTGGCGGTGTTCATCTCCGGCAAGTTTGAGGAGCAGCTCAAGAAGATTCGCAAGCAGGTGATTGGCACGCATCAGGTGGATGTGGGGCGCATGAGCGTTGCGGCGGCGGCGTTCAATCTGGGCGTTTCGAATATGCGCCGACGCGCCCTGCGGACTTTTATGACCAGCCTCTCGCTGGTGCTGGTGACTTTTATTGTGCTGTCGTTCACCTCCATCGTGAGCGTGTTGCGCTTCAACGAGACGCCCGCGCCGGGCACACCGCGCTACAACGGGATTATGATGCGCACGCCCGACTGGCAACCCCTGCGCGATTCGGCGTACCGCCTGATGAACGATGAGTTCGGCGCGACTCGCGGCGTGGCGCCCCGCGCGTGGTTCTTCGGCACGCAGATTGGCGAGCAGGCGTTCATCACACTCACCCGCGCCGACCGACGCTTCAGCGCCCGCACGATTGTCGGCATGACGCCCGACGAAGCCAAAGTCACGCGCCCGCAGGAAGCGCTGGTGTATGGACGCTGGTTCCTGCCCGGCGAGCGCAATACGATTATCCTGCCCTCCAACGCCGCCGAGGCGCTCGGCATCAAACCCAACGAGGTCGGACGCGCCCGAATCCAGTTCGCTGGGGTGGACTACACTGTGATTGGCGTGTTTGACCCCGCCCTCCTCAAGCGCATCAACGACTTAGACTCCGAGCCGCTGACCCCTGTGGACTTTATCCTGATGCAACGGCTGCAGACTCAGGGGCGTCAGGGCGGACAGGGCGGCTTCCGCGAGTATGTTCACCTGGAACCCGATACGGTGGTGATGATGCCCTACGAGACGGTGATTAATCTGGGGGGCAACCTCTATTCGCTGGCGATCGAGTTCGCCACGCGCGAGGAGGTCTATCGGGTTCTCAAGCAGGAGCTGATGCCGCGGCTGGGGCTGAACCTGTATGCGGGGCTGGGCGACCGCATCGTGCGCTATAGCACGATTCAGGCGACCTCAGGGCAGGGGCTGGAGTATGTGATTCTGCCCATTATTATCGCCGCGATGATTGTGCTGAACACGATGCTTGGCTCGGTGTACGAGCGCGTGCGCGAGATTGGCATCTTCAGCGCAATCGGGCTGGCGCCCAACCATGTGGCGATGCTGTTTTTTGCCGAGTCGCTGGTGTACGCCGTGCTGGGTTCCGTCGCGGGCTACTTTGTGGCGCAGCTGGCGGCGAAACTGATTGTGGTCACGGGCTGGTTCCCTGAGCTTTATCTCAACTTCTCCTCGATGTCGGCGGTGTTTTCCACGCTGGTGGTGGTGGCGGTGGTGCTGCTCTCCACGATTTATCCGGCTCGCAAGGCGGCGGAGGTGGCGCGTCCTGCCGAAGAGCGCACATGGCGTCTGCCCGAACCCGAAGGCGACCTCTGGCGCATCCCGTTGCCGTTCTCCGTGACCAGCGCGCAGGCGCACGGCTTGAGCGGGTTCCTCGCGGAGTGGTTCCACGCCTACGAAGAGTATAGCGTTGGCGAGTTCATCACCCAGGCGGTGCGCACCGAGACTTTTGAGAGCGAACACGGCAGGGGCTACCGCGTGGAGTGCGATGCGTGGATTGCGCCCTTTGACCTCGGCGTGAGCCAGCATGTGCGGATTGAAATTATCCCCACCGATTACGCGGGGGTGTACGACATTCGGCTCACGCTCACGCGCCTCAGTGGCGATATTGCCAACTGGAAGCGCGTGAACCGACGGTTCCTGAATATTTTGCGCAAGCAGTTCCTCATCTGGCGCACCCTGCCCCAAGAACAGCGCGAGCGGTACCTGCAGATGGTGGGGGTGGGGGGATAAGAGAGAGCGATGAGCGCAGAAATTCGCCTTGAGGGCTACATCGAGAGCCTCAGTTTCGCGGGGCAAAGGGCGGAGCTGCCTGAGTACCCCTTGGGCAAGTTCAATATAAATACCTGCAAACCTGCTTGCAAGGTGGCGATGGGTAGTGGCAATACAATCGCACTCTCTCGCTGGAGCGGACCCAAGCGAACACGAACCTATCCCTTCGCACGCATATACGACACCTACTCCCACAGCGGGAAGATAGTTACGGTGATTCCTGTCGTGAAGGACGAGGGACGGGATACTAATCTGGACAGAGTGAATTTTATCACCCTGTCGTGGATGAACCTGATGAACATCTATGTGATTTTAGCATGGTATCAAGATGCTGAGAAGAAAAGCAACACAAAAATCACAAAGCAGCGGATGAGCAACGAATACATTATAGAGACACTTCAAAGGATAGACTCCTACAGGCTTGACGCACACCACTGGAACCGCGAGCACTTTGAGCAGTGTTTTATCCCAGTATATAGAAAGGCGATCGAAGCCTACGAGAAGATTGCACAGAGTCGGAATGTTCTGTTGCATGACCTGCAAGTACACGAGGAATTCATCCAGAAGGTGCGTGGAGAGGGCGACACTTTAGATCTGAGTAAATTCCGAGAGGTAACTTTGAAAGCTTCCGAACGCTCTGCTCACGCCGAGCAGCAAACTGTTCACCGTGCTGAACACCTGACCGAGGGAACGGTAAAAGCCTTGATCAAAATCCGAAATAACCTTGGCGGGGAATACTATCTCACATGCGATGAGGTCGTCAGGCTATCAGAGTCGAGCATACTGATTCAAGAAAGCAAGAATACATCAAAAGTTCTACCTTCGCTTGCAGACACAAAAGACGGTTTATTCAAGCTCCTCTTGTTCTCCCATATCAAAGAGCTTTACTGGTTGAAAGAGGGGAGCGGTAAGGTTCCACTCCACTTTGAAACTCGATTGCGGCTTACGGGGAGATTTTCTGGGTTTCTTTATCTTCCTGCTTCTGAAGAAGAACTCAAGAGATTCTCAAGACAGCACAGGTTCAATATCAAGCAGGAAGCGAAACTGTTGTGGCTGAACGAAGAGTTGAGGCTTTTAGGAATTAGGGGCATACTGGAGGGGCGCAGTAATGAAACATAACGCTCTGCAGAAACTGGCGGAGGTACTGTTATGGTGAAAAGCCCGCTTCGCTTTCCAGGAGGAAAATCGCGGGGGCTAAAGCAAATTACCCCCCTCATTCCCGATTTTGCAGAATATCGGGAGCCGATGGTGGGCGGAGGCTCTGTTTTTCTGTTCCTGCGCCAGCGTTACCCCGACCGACGCTACTGGATTAACGATATCAACTACGAGCTCTACTGCTTCTGGAAGGTGCTTCAAGAGCAACCTGAGGCTCTCGTGGAAGCGGTGAGCGCCATCAAAGCGCGGACGACCGACGGGCGCAAGCTTTTCTACGAGCTAGTGGAGCAGTATGGGCAAGGAACTCCTTTCGAACGCGCCGTGCGCTTTTTCGTGCTGAACCGTATCACCTTTTCTGGCACAGTCGATTCGGGGGGATACTCCGAGCAAGCATTCCGCGGGCGGTTCACATGGTCTGCTATCAATGCACTCAAGCAGGTGGCGCCACTGCTAAAAGGCGTTCGGATTACCTGCGGCGATTACGAGCCTGTGGTTATGGAAGAGGGAGCGGGGGTTTTGATCTTTCTTGACCCGCCGTACTATTCTGTGGCAAAGTCGCGCCTCTATGGAAAGCGCGGGGAACTTCACCTCCAGTTTGACCATGAGCGGCTGGCGCGCGTTCTCCAGCAGTGTCCGCATCGCTGGCTTCTCACTTATGACGACTCGCCGTATATCCGCCAGCTGTATGAAGGCTACTATCAGAGCCGATGGAAGCTTCAATATGGGATGAATAACTACAAACAGCCTCGAGCGCGCGCAGGCAACGAGCTGTTCCTCAGCAACTATCCGCTTGCGCCTGCTCGCAGCCAGCAACTCACGCTTGTGATGGAGCGTGCGGAGCCTTGCACCGACCTTGAGAAACGAAGCAGCCAGCGCTGGCTCCCTGCAACTTGAGCATCCTGCCTAAGCGCAGAAAAGGCTGGCTCCTTTAGCCGACGCAGGTCGGCTTCGTTTTGTAGAAACGGCATTACTGAACATCTTCTAATACATCCTGTATAACCGTAAGGCGAAATAGCTGGCAACCCAGCACGCAAGAAAACTGGCACGAAACAAGCTCACCCGATGATGCTTTCGCTGCCTCGACTCTTCTACTACCGCATATCCGGCTACTATCATCAAGAAGCCAGTACCTATATTCGGCGCTACCTGAAAAACTGCATTCTCGAGCCAGCCTATCGCACTTCCTGTAAAACAACCAGCCAGAAACCAGCCTATCTGCTGCCTCGTGGAGCTGTCCCAGAGACGCTCTGTTTTGACTGCCCAATCCGCAAGAAGCCCAACAGCGGGAACAAGCCAGCCTGTGAGCAGGGAGTGAAACCAGGCAATCATGCCAAGTGCCCCCCAGGGCGTGGATACGGCTTTGAGAATCGTATCCCTTGCAAGCCGCCGAACACTCATGCTTTGTGCCTCCTTATTCCCAAGAATATGGCGGGCGAGTGCAAGACGAATGTCTCGCAAGTTCAGACTTCCCGATCCTACACCGCCGTAAAATTCCGCCCTATTTTACCTAATCTCCACGCGGAACAGTCGCACGCTTTGTCGCAACCCTGCGTACACCCAGCCCAGCGCGTACAACCGCCCCTGCCGATCCACCTCCAGCCACTGAATCTGGGAGGCGCTCCGCAACGGCTGCAACACACCCAACGCCCCGTTCAGCGCAAGATGCCACCGAACACTCCCCTCAGGCGCCACACAGGCAACTTCAGTAATCAGGTATTTCTGACGCTTCTCGAGGCGTTCTCCGTGCCAGTAAAAGTTCCCTGCCTGGTCTATGCCGAACAAGTGCCACTGGGCGACTTCGGGAGAAAGTGGCTTCAAGCGCTCTGGCGTTTTCTGCCACTGGAGCGGCTCTGTGGAGGCTATCGGCTCTTCGCTGCTTAGATAGACGCGCCCCGAGGCATCCACTGCCAGCCCTGTGAGGCGTTTTCCACGCTCCGCGGTGATCACGCGCTCAATCCGCCCATCCGACACCGAAATCCGATACAGACTGTCTGCCTGCATCCAGAGCGGGGTTGCCAAAGGCGCTATCGCCATGCGCACAGGTGGCGCATCGCTTATCTGGTTTTCGCCTTTGCCGAACCCGTTGCCAAAGCGCTGGCGCACGCGCCCCTCCCAGTCCATGAGGGCTATCGTATAGTCGGATAGCAAGGCGACGAGGAGGTCGTTAGAGCAGGCGATACCCCAGAATTCGGTTTGTTCGCCCAGCGGTGCTTTCAGGAGGCGCGTCTTGCGGCGGTTGGGGTCCATCAGAATCAGGTTCGAATCGTTGCAGAGCGCGATTCTGCCGTTGGGCGCCACAGCGAAGGGATAGCCCGCACCGTCGTCCTGCACAGGGGGCACGGCGAACTGCCCTGCCTTGCGCCCCTTGTCCGCTATCAGCAGGGTCGTTAGCCGTACTCGATTCATGACAGCGTACCTCCTGTGCTGGAAAAATTCAGGATTCGCCAGTGATCAGGGTTTGTTCAGGATTTTAATCTGCCTCAGTAGTTTTTGCACGCTTTCCTGCACATCGTGGCATCTCTGCTCATCGCACAACCACTCTACAGCGAGACAGGCTTGAACGGTAAATACTTCCTCAGTGTTTTTGCCTGTCGGGCAGATTATACCATCTACAGCAACCCTACAGAATTGCCTCCATATCCCGCCAGTTGGCGCCCGCTTTGGCTTCTACGGTCAGGGGCACGCGCAGGGTGTAGGCGCGCTCCATCTCGTGGGCGACCGCCTCGGCGACGGCTTTCTCCGTGCCCCACGGGGTCTCCAGCAGCAGTTCGTCATGCACCTGCAGGAGCATCCGTGCGCGCGGCTCGCAAACGGGCAGCCGCTTCGCCACGCGAATCATGGCTAACTTCATAATATCGGCTGCCGTGCCCTGAAACGGCATATTGATGGCGGCGCGTTCGGCGGCGAGCCGCTCGTTGCGGTTCGCGCTGTGCAGTTCGGGCATCGGGCGTTTGCGCCCCAGCAGCGTGCGCGCATAGCCCGTGCGCCGCGCCTCCTCCAGAATCTGCTCCGTGAACGCCTTGATGCGTGGGAACCGCTGGAAGTATTGCTTGATAATCGCGTTCGCCTCGCTGACCGAAATGCCCAGTTCCTGTGAGAGACCGTAATCGCTCATGCCATACAGCACGGCATAGTTCACCGTCTTGGCGCGACGGCGCATCTCCTTATCTACCTGGTCTATCGGCACGCTGAACAGGATGGAGGCGGTCGCCGCGTGAATATCTTCGCCCTGCTCGAAGGCTTGGAGCAACATCGGGTCCTGCGACATGTGCGCCAGAATGCGCAACTCAATCTGGGAGTAGTCCAGCGAGAGCAGGGAATAGCCCTCGTCGGCAATAAAGGCGCGGCGGATGGCGCGTCCTGCTTCCGTGCGGATGGGGATATTCTGCAGGTTTGGCTCGCTGCTGGAGAGGCGTCCTGTGGCGGTTACGGTCTGGTTCAGTTTCGTGTGGATTCGCCCCGTAACAGGGTTCACCAGTTTCGGCAGGGCTTCGGCGTAGGTACTGCGCAGCTTGCTCAGCTCGCGATACTCCACGATTTTGGGCACAATCGGGTGCTGACCTGCCAGCGTTTGAAGCACTTCGGCGTCGGTGGAGTAGCCCGTTTTGGTTTTCTTGACCACGGGCAAGCCGAGTTTTTCAAATAGAATCGCGCCCAGCTGCTTGGGCGAGCCGATATTGAATACCTCGCCTGCGAGCGTGTAAATCTCCTGTGCCACGCGCTCCATCTGCTCCTGCAGTTGCGCCGAGAGCTCCTGCAGATAGGGCGCATCGACGCGAACCCCGTACCACTCCATTTCGGCGAGGATGGGGATTAGCGGCATCTCAATCTCGTAGAAGACGGTCGCCACCTCTTCCTGCTCCAGTCGCGCCTGCAAAAGGGGGTAGAGTTGCCAGAGGGCGCACGCGCTGGCGGGCAGGGCGTTTTCGTCTTCAGGCAGGCGCATGTCCAGCAAATCTTCGGTCAGCCACTCCAGCGAATACTGGCTTCGAGTGGGTTGCCACAGGTAGGCGGCGATGAGAGCATCGAAGGCGGGTGGCGCCATCTCCAGCTCCAGCACGCGGGCAATCAGCAGTTCAGTCTTGGCGTCCCAGGCAATCCGCACGCGCTCCGTATCGTTCAGCAGGCGTATCAGGGGTTCGGGAGCAAACAGCTGGGCGCCCCAGTCTATCACAATCGCGCGATTGGCGTCGGTGGCAATCGCGAGGGCGTGCAGTTCCGCCGCGCGGGCGTGCTGGAGCTGCCCTGCCATTTTGACCGCCACGGCGCTGCTGCCTTCCAGCAGGCGGGCGAGAGTGCGCTCGTTGGGATTGCGGATGACTTCGGGCTTCAGCGTCTCGCGTGTGGAGACCAGCGGCGCGGGCGCGCCCTCGCCGAACTGCTGGGCTAACTGGGGCAACCGCTTCAGGATGGAGCGGAACTCGTAATCTTCCAGCACCTGCTGAAGCGCCTGCAGCCTGTCGGGCGTGAGCCGAAATTCGGGAATTGTGTTCAGGGGCAGGGGCGCGTCCTGCAGAATCGTCGCCAGCATCTTGCTCTGGCGAATCTGGTCGGCATACTCGGCGATTCGGGCGCGGAGCTTCTCGTCAGCAACCTGATCCAGATTCGCCAGCAGGTTCTCCACCGTGCCGAACTGCTGGAGCAGTTTGACTGCCGTCTTCTCGCCGACGCCGGGCACGCCGGGGATGTTGTCGGATGGGTCACCCTGCAGCGCCTTGAGGTCAGGAATCTGTTCAGGGTCAATTCCGTACTGCTCGCGGACGGCTTGCGCATCGAAGATTTTCAGGTCGCTCACGCCGCGCAGGGGGGCACACACGCGCACATGCTCGCCCACCAGCTGGAGCTGGTCGCGGTCGCCGGTGAAAATCAGCACCTCGTAGCCGTGGTCCAGCGCAAATTTGGTGAGGCTTCCCACGAGGTCGTCGGCTTCCAGCCCCTCTTCCATCAGCACGGGGATGCCCATCGCCTCCAGAAGCGCCTGCGTCATGGGCACCTGCGGGCGGAACTCATCGGGCGCCTCGCGGCGGTGCGCTTTGTATTCCACGAACGCCTCATGGCGGAAAGTGGGCGCAGGCGCGTCAAACGCCACGATAATGGAGTCGGGTTTCACCTGCTCCAGCAGGGAAAGCAGCATGTTGGTGAAGCTGTAGACGGCGTTCGTGGGGCGTCCGTCGGAAGTGGTGAGCGGGCGCGTCGCGTAGAAACCGCGATACAGCAGGCTGTGTCCGTCAATCACCACCAGCGTTGGGCGCTCCATACCGTGTGCCGATTATACCTGAAGCATTATCTTTGAATGCTCACTCCGAAGGCGGGCTGATTCTGACGGAACGGGCTTTCCAGACCGCCCCAGAGCCACACATTGCGCGAGACCTGCCAGTTCCAGCGCAGGCTCCCCTGCCAGTCGTTCGGGTCAAAAATATCCAGCGAGAGCCAGTTGCTCGCCCCCAGCCGATAGTCCATCCCGAAGCCGGGTTTGGAGCCGTATAACCCATAGCGCAGGTTCCAGTTCTGGCTCAGCGGCACGCCTAACTGCGCAATCAGGCGGTCGGTCTCGGTGAAGTCATAGATGCCCAGCCAGAGAGTGCGCTGGTCGCGTGTGGTGAGGCTAATCAGCAAGTCGGTGCGGTAGCGTTCGGTGCGGGCGTTATAGTTCAAGTCGATTCGGTAGGTGCTGTCGACAATCCCCAGAGTTTGCAGGGATAGCACGCGCTCGAAGGTGTCGTTGAGCCGCTGGAACGCCTCGCCCGCTTCTTTAATCAGAGGACGCGCCTCCTGCACGGTGTCGTTGAGGCTCTGGGTGAGGGTGTTGGCATTATCCAGCACTTCGCCCGCCTTGTCGGCGAGCGTGGTGGCTTTCTCGGAGACCGTACGCGCATTCTGGGCGGTCTGTTTCAGGTTCTCCTGCAGCTGGGGGTCGCCAATCAGCTGTTCCACCTCTTTAAGGATTTGCTCGGTTCTCTGGGCGGAGGCACGCGCAGAGGCGAGCGTGGCGCGGACATCCTCGTTCAGCTGGGGGTCGTTCAGCAGGCGGTTCACCGACTGGAGCGTGCGTTGCAGCTCCTGTGTGGCGGCGTTTGCCTGGCGCAGGAGCTGGCGCACCGCCGCGCGGTTCTCACGCACCAGCGACTCTACCTCGCTCGCCAGTTGCGCGGATTGTTCGCTCAGGCGCTGTACCGAGCGCAGAGTCTCGGTAACGCTCTGGCGGAGCGCTTCGTCTTCCAGCAGGGTGCGTGCAGATGCCAGGGTGCGCTGAAACTCCTGCAGGGTCTTCTCCAGTTCGGGGGTCAATCGGCTCAGGGCGGCGTTGAAATCCATCGGCGTCTCGCCTTTTACACGGGATTCAGGGGGCAGATAGTCCACCACCTGCTGGGGCGGGATAATTTCCACCCGTGCATCGGCGGGCAGCAGCGCGCCACCCGAAATCCGAAAAGTGGAGCCGCGCGGGATTTTGACCGATTCCTGAATCGAAAGCGTCAGCTCGGCGCGAGGCGGTGTGCCGACCAGATTCACCGCACGCACATAGCCCACCTGAACCCCCGCCATCAGCACCGACGCCCCCCGACTGAGGTTCCGTGCATCTTCAAACTGCACATACAGCAGATAGTGCCCCCTATCTGACAGGTCCTGCCACAGGAATCGTAGCCCCGTAATCAGCGCCGAGACGCCTATCAACACCACCAGTCCCACACGCGCCAGATCGGAACGCATCGCTCTGTATCCTTCACAGGATACGGTTCGTCATACGCGCGGAGTTTCCTATCGCACCACCACCAGCGGACGAATCTGCTCCAGCCGTTTGGGACCGATTCCGCGCACATTGCGCAGTTCGTCCACGCTCTGGAAGCGCCCCACCTGCTGGCGGTACTCCACGATGCGTTGCGCCAGCACGGCGCCAATCCCGGGCAGTTGTTCCAGCTCTTCGGCGCTGGCGCGGTTGAGGTCTATCGGGAAGCGCACCTGCTTGCGAGCGGGCGCCTGAGGCGTGCTGGAGGCGGTTTTTCGTGTGGGCGACGGCTCGGCGTGCGTTTCGGTCTTCGCGGGCACATAAACTTGTTGCCCGTTCTGAAGCGCTTCGGCAAGGTTGAGGGCGTTCGTGTCGGCGTCGGCGCGAGCGCCACCTGCCTGCTCAATCGCGTCTGCCACTCGGCTGCCTGAGGGGAGAGTATAAACCCCGGGCTTTTTCACCGCCCCTGCCACATGCACAACAAGCGGGCTGTCTTGAGGGGGCGCACTGGCTGGCTCGGTTTCGGCAGGGGGAGGTTCGGGGTTGGACTCCAGAGGAATAACCTCCGCAGGGGGTGTGGCGTTCACCGAAGCGCCGATGGCAGGGCTGACCACATTCTGCCCACGCCCCACCCCATACGCCAGCAGCCCCACCACCGCCAGCGACAACAGATAAAACCCCAGCAGATAGCCCTTCTCCTTCGGGTCTAACTTCTCCCAGATGGGGTACATGGACTTGCACCTCAATCGAAAGGTTTTCGGGCAGAGGACAGAAATTCCTGCACGGCTCATATCGATTTATGCCCGGAATCTCGCCCCACTGGGGGCGGAATTTGCAGGAACAGATTGAGAAGGGGTATAATTGCGGGAACCCTGAAAGGCACATTTGCGTCTAAGGGGTTGGTTAGCAACATTTCGATAGGAGGTTATACCATGTTAGGTCGTCGTAAGGGCTTTACGCTGATTGAGCTGTTGGTGGTTATTGCGATTATCGCCATTCTTGCGGCGATACTGTTCCCCGTTTTTGCGCAGGCGCGCGACAAGGCACGCCAGACGACCTGTACCAGCAACACCAAGCAAATTGGTCTCGGCGCGATGATGTATATCAACGACTATGACGAGACCTTCCCTCTTGGTTTCGGACGCGCAGGTGGCACAGGGCAGTGGCTGTGGAACTTCTACCATGCGGCGCCTTATAACTGGCGTCCCAGCGTTTCACCCAGCGACCCACGCTATGCTTCATACCTGGTTCACTGGTCGCACACGCTCCAGCCCTACATGAAGAACTACGGTTTGTACGAGTGTCCCTCGTGCCCACCGAAGCGCTTGAACACTCCTGACTACAACAACCCTCAGGCACAGCCAGCAAAGGTAGCCTACACCTACAATGGGCTGCTGCAGTCGCTGAGCCAGGCGCGCATCGCGCACCCGTCCAAGCTCCCGCTTTTCTGGGAAGGACGCGGGAAGTCGAGTGTGGAAGGCTTTGCCCTGACTAACCCGGCGCTCATGTGTACGGATGCCACTAAACCGTGTCAGTATTTCAGCTGCACCTATGGCAATCCGGGCAACGCCTACCCAACGGGCGCGATGTTCGTGCTGGACGGTCCGATGTGGATCCACTCCAACGGCGCACTGTTTGTGCATGCCGACGGAAGCGCGAAATGGCGCCGGCTGGGAGCGCAGATTGCTCCTGCGAACACCGACTGGCGCGTGGATCCCTACACGGGCTATGACAGTCAGGGCTTTCCTCAATTCTACTGGTGGGATGGCTGCAATCCGTGGCTGTTCCGACCTGATTACGAGTTCAACATCTAAGTTCGTTCTGCTCAAGGGGAGGGGCAATCCCTCCCCTCTTCAAAGAGGGAGGAGCGCATGAAGAAGGAAATCTCCACAGGGACCGCAATAGCGATTATTGCCGTGCTGTTAGTGATTGTGGCGGTAGCGTTTTACTGGTTCTGGGTACGCCCGGAAACCGCTCCGCCTCCACCTCCCAGCACTACAGGAGCGCCGTCTCAGATGCCTCCTGCAGCGCCCCCTGCGGCGCCGGGGCAACCGGGTCAGCCAGCGCAGGGTAACCAACCGCTTCAGCCGAACTTTTGAGGCAGTTTGGTGTTTTTCTCACCCCGCTCACCCGAAGCCTGGTCTCAGGCTTCGGGTTCTGGCTAATTCACCCCCTCTGGCTCGCGTGTGTGTGGAGCCTGCAGGGGTATTTCCCCACCGTGCGCGATTTTGTGCGCTGGTATGCGCTCGGCGCGTTTAACGCGGCGCCTGTCCTGAGCGCCACGCTTGTGGGGCTGTTGTGGGGTGTAGGGCTGGTGTTCTGGGGGTCTAAGCGTCCCGCGCGCGTGTTGCGCTGGGCAGGCGCGCTGACGATGTGTCTCGCTGTGCCCCCAATCGCCTATGGGTTGCTGCTCTGGTATGCAGGCGTGCTTCCCTTTGCAGATGTGCCTGTCGCGCTGCCGACTCTGGGGCGCGCCTATCTCTACCTGGGAGGCACCTGTTTCGGGGTGGGCTGGCTCATGGGCGCACCGCTGAAAACGCCCAGCCTTGTCCGTCGGGTATAATCCCCCACATGTCAAAGGGGTACTATCGGTTTCCTACCATTTACGGAGATCAGGTCGCATTTGTCTGTGAAGACGACTTATGGACGGTTCCGCGACAGGGAGGTATCGCCCGAAGGCTCACCACTACCCTCAGTATGGTCAGCACCCCCCACTATTCGCCTGACGGCAAATGGATTGCCTTCGTGGCGCGGGATGAGGGGCATCCTGAGGTCTATGTCATCCCCGCAGAGGGGGGCGAGCCGAAGCGCCTTACTTATCAGGGCGCAACGGTGGCGCGCGTGGTCGGTTGGACGCCCGACGGCAACGAGATTATCTATCACAGCACGGCAGGCTGCCCTCCGCGCGAGGTGCGACTCTGGCGCGTGCCGCGAGAGGGGGGGCAACCCCGCATGTACCCCTATGGAATCGCGCACGCCATCAGCTTCGGTCCGAATGGCGGCGTGATTATCGGACGCCATACGGTGGACCCAGCCCGCTGGAAACGCTATCGCGGCGGTACGGCAGGCGTGTTCTGGATCGACCGCGAGGGCACGGGAACTTTCACCCTCTTCAAGCCCACCAATGGCGACCACACCGCCCCCATGTGGATTGGCGAGCGCATCTACTTCGTGTCGGACTACGAGGGTATCGCGAATCTCTATTCCTGCCTGCCGGACGGCTCCGACCTGCAACGCCACACCCACCATGAGGAATACTATGTGCGCTTCCCCACGACCGACGGCAGGCGGATTGTGTATCACGCGGGCGCGGAACTTTACTATTACGATATTGCCACGGGCGAGAACGCGCACATCCGTGTGGAGACGCCCAGCCCGCGCGTGCAGACCCAGCGCAAGTTCGTGGAAGCTGAGAAGTACCTGCAGGGATTCAGCCTCCATCCGAAGGGGCACTCGCTGCTGCTGATTGTGCGGGGCAAGCCCTTCACGATGGGCAACTGGGAAGGCGCGGTAGTCCAACACGGCGAGCCGCAAGGGGTGCGCTACCGCATCGCCCGCTGGCTGGCAGACGGCGAACGAATCGTGACGGTCTCCGACGCCACAGGCGAGGAACGGCTGGAGCTGCATACCCCTGAGGGCGTGAGGCGCTATGAAGATTTCGATGTGGGCATCGTCTACCGTATGGAGGTCTGCCCGACTGCCGATAAGGTGGCGCTCTCGAACCATCGTTTTGAGTTGTGGGTATTCGATTTAGAGTCGGGCACGCCCACCCTGGTGGAGCGTAGCGACGCGGGGATGATAGAGGGCTTCGCCTGGTCGCCCGACGGGCGCTGGCTGGCATATAGCTTCGCGCCTAACGAGCGCACGCACATCATCAAGGTCTACGACGCACAGTCGGGCACGATTCACCCCATCACGCACCCCGAATTCCGCGATGTGATGCCCGCATGGGATCCTGAGGGCGACCTGCTCTACTTCATCTCGTATCGGGACTACGACCCCGTGTATGACCAGATGCAGTACGAGCTGAGCTTCCCGCGGGGTCAGCGCGTGATGGCGGTTGCCCTGCGCAAGGATGTGCCCAACCCGCTCCTACCAGCGCCCCAGCCTCTGGAAGGGAGCGAGAAAGAGGCGGAGGAAAAAGAGGAGAATCCCGAATCGGGCGAGCCAAAGCCCGTGCAGATTGACTTTGACGGCATCCATCTGCGCGTGCTGACCGTGCCCCTGCCAGGCGGTATCTACGGACAGGTAGCGGGGCTGGACAAAAAGCGCCTGCTGGTTACCTCCTTCCCGATTGAGGGCACGCTGGATGAAAGCGATTGGACCGACACGAGCGAGGAAGAGGGCAAGGGCACGCTGATCCTCTATGATTTCTCCAAAGCCAGGAGCGAGGAGCTGATACATGGCATCACACGCTTCGCGCTCTCGCTGGACGGCAAGACGCTGGTCTATCAGACGGGCAATCGTCTGCGGGTGCTGCCCACAGGTCAAAAACCCGACGAGAAGCATGAGCATGACCCGCCTTCGCGCGAGAGTGGCTGGATTGACCTCTCGCGTGTGCGGTGCGCCGTCGTGCCTACGGAAGAGTGGCGCCAGATGTACCGCGAAGCGTGGCGCCTCCAGCGCGAGTTCTTCTGGACACCTGACATGTCGGGAGTGGACTGGCAGAAGGTGTACGACCGCTACTATCCGCTTCTGGAGCGCGTCGCCACCCGCGCCGAGTTTTCCGACCTGATGTGGGAGATGCAGGGCGAGCTGGGAACCTCCCACTGCTATGAGTTTGGCGGCGATTATCGCCAGCCGCCGCAGTATACGCTGGGCTTTCTGGGCGCCGAGTTTGAATGGGATGAAGCGGCGCAAGGCTACCGAATCACCCACATTCACACGGGCGACCCGTGGCTGGAAAACGCCGACTCGCCCCTTAACGAGCCGGGCGTGCTGGCGCAGGTCGGCGAAGTGCTGATTGCGATTAACGGGCAACGGCTCAGTCGCATGCGCCCCCCTGGCGAGCTACTGCTCAATCAGGCGGGGATGCCCGTGCAGCTTACCCTGCGCGCCCCCGACGGCACAACCCGTACCGTCGTGACCCGAACGCTCACCAGTGAAGCCAGACTACTCTACCGTGAGTGGGTGAACCGCAATCGCGCCTATGTGCATGAGAAAACCAATGGGCAGGTGGGCTATATTCACATCCCCGATATGGGCTCCTGGGGTTTCTCCGAGTTCCATCGGGGCTTTCTGCCAGAGCTGGTGCGCCCTGGCTTGATTGTGGATGTGCGGGGCAACGGCGGCGGATTCGTTTCGGCGCTGCTACTGGAGAAACTGGCGCGAAAACGACTCGGCTACGATGTGCCGCGCTGGGGCAAGCCGATGCCCTACCCCTACGACTCGCCGATGGGACCTGTTGTCGCCATTACCGACGAGCGCGCCGGCTCCGACGGCGATATGTTCAGCCACGCCTTCAAACTGATGAAAATCGGCGTGCTGATTGGCAAGCGCACATGGGGCGGCGTGATTGGCATCTGGCCCAAGTCGGTGTTTGTGGATCAGGGGCTGACCACCCAGCCCGAATACGCCTTCTGGTTCTATGATGTCGGCTGGCGCGTGGAAAACTACGGCACCGACCCCGATATTGAGGTGGACTACGCGCCACACGATTACGCGCAGGGGCGCGACCCACAGTTAGACCGCGCGATTGAGGAGATTCTGAAACAGATGGAGGCAAATCCGCCCCGACTGCCCGACTTCGAGCCGCGCCCCAAACTGCCTCTGCCCACCCTGCCGAAGAGGTGAGACCGTGTGCGCATCTTAGAGATTGTTTCGGGCGTGGGGCTGTGCGGGGCGCTGGTGCATACTCTGCAGATTGCGAAAGAGCTGCATCGGCGGGGAAATGAGATTACCCTGCTGACGCGCCCCGGTTCATGGATTATTGAGCCTGCCCAGAGGGCGGACATCCCTGTGCTGACCTCGGAAATGCGACGCTACACCCTGCACGATTTCCGTGAGGTGGGGCGCTTTTGCCGTGAGCGAGGGATTGAGGTCATGCTCGCCCATATGAGCCGCGCGAACAACTTCGCCGTGTGGCTGCGCCGATTTACCGGCATTCCCGCAGTGCTACGGGCGCACTCCCACCGAATCCACTTCCACTGGCGCATGGCAGACCATGTGATTGCCGTCTCAGAGCAGACGCGGCGATTCCACATGCGCTGGAACCGCGTGCCCCCCGACCGAATCAGCACAGTGCATGGGTTTATCGACCCGGAGCGGCTGGAGGTTGCGGATAAGGGGGCGCGCGCGGCTGTTCGCGCTGAACTGGGACTGGCGTCCAGCGACTTCGTGGTGGGCGTGGTGGGCAACATCATCCCGCGCAAGGGGCAGATTTACCTGATTCGCGCTCTGCCCGAAGTGGTGCGTCGCGCCCCGAACACAAAGGTCCTGCTGGTGGGCGTGGTGCATCCACCACGATATGGGGAGCGGGTGCGCCGCGAGATCGAGCGGCTGGGTGTGGAGACGCATGTGCTATGGCTGGGTGAGCGCAAGGATGTGCCGCGCCTTTTGCAGGCGATGGATCTCTTTTGCCTGCCGACACTGAGCGAGATGCTCCCTCTCTCGATGCTGGAGGCGATGTGGGTGGGCTTGCCTGTGGTGGCGACCGCTGTGGGCGGCATTCCTGAAGCCGTTACAGACGGTGTGGAAGGCTGGCTTGTGCCCCCACGCGACCCCGAAGCGCTGGCGCACGCCCTGCTGGATGCGGCGCAAAACCCTGACGAGCGCAGCCGTCGCGCCGCAAACGCTCACGCCCGCATCGAGCGCGATTTCACCGTCCACACACAGGTTGCCAAAATAGAGGCGATTCTGAAGCAGGTGGCGGCGGCGCACGCAAACCGCAGGTGAAAGAGGCTACCCCTCCCGCTTGCCTGCGCGGATGCCCTCCCAGACGATTTCCAGCGGCTCGCCGTCGGGCGTGCAGTTGTAGATGGAGAAGTCCGTAACGCCCGCCTCACGCAAAATCTCCTCGTCGATCAGCGCACGCCCTGTGAGCGAGGCAGGGGAGCGTCGGACAATCTCGTACACCGCGTCCGCCATAATATCCGCCTTGCGCCACTGTTTCGGCGTGCCCAGATTCCAGCCGATGGTCGCCTGGCTCTCAATCAGCGTGCGGGGCCAGAGCGCGTTCACCGCGATGTTGTATTCCTTCACCTCTTCTGCCAGCCCGAACGCCAGCATCGTCATGCCAAACTTGGAAATCATATAGGCGACTCTACCGGGTAGCACACTGAAGTCTATCGGGGGCGACATGTTGATGATATGCCCCCAGCGCTGAGCCATCATATGCGGCAGCACCGCCTGCGAGCAAACGAATGCGCCGCGCAGGTTCACATCCATCACGAGGTCAAACCGCTTCGGGGGCGT